>Ga0302326_10001790_pt1 | contig 53642 bp, 46 predicted proteins | sample Palsa_T0_3_FD_202264 | JGI IMG/M metagenome (GOLD analysis project Ga0302326, IMG submission 202264) | Peat permafrost microbial communities from Stordalen Mire near Abisko, Sweden - Palsa_T0_3 | ecosystem: Environmental > Terrestrial > Soil > Palsa > Peat permafrost | place: Sweden: Abisko...
GTCATAGTGGTAAACCTCCTTCCGTAGCAAAATACGGGAACGTCTTGCGGCGTGAGAACGCCGCATTGTGTGCTCCGTTACGTCCTAAAAACGCAACAACGGCTCAGGAAGTTCGCAGCAAGCAAGCTTCCCCCTCCAGCCTTTGTCCGTCAAGCTAAAGCTCTGCCGCCCAAAGGCGCGCGGCTTCGCTCGCGCTGACTCAGCCGATTTATTTTGGTTTGCCGACCATTGCGCGGGAGATGACCAAGCGCTGGATTTGCTGGGTTCCTTCGTAAATCTGCGTGATTTTGGCATCGCGCATCATGCGTTCGACCGGATACTCGGTGGAGTAGCCGAAGCCGCCCAAAACCTGGACCGCATCGGTAGAAACCGACATCGCCACATCGCCACATTTGAGCTTGGCCATCGAAGCCCAGAGCGACACGTCGGGCGCGCCCTCGTCGCACTTGCGCGCCGCTTCATAAAGTAGCAGTCGCGCGGCTTCGACCTCGGTCTTCATATCGGCGAGCATGAACCCCAGCCCCTGATGTTGGCCGATCGGTTTGCCGAAAGCGACGCGTTCTTTTGCATAGTTTGTCGCGTAGTCGAGCGCGCCGGCCGCAATGCCGAGCGCTTGCGCCGCGATGCCGGGCCGCGATTTGTCGAGGACCTTCATCGCAATCTTGAAGCCCTCGCCTTCTTCGCCCAAGCGATTCGCGGCCGGCACATCGCAGTCGTCAAAAACCAGCTCCACGGTGGGTGACCCGCGGATGCCCATCTTTTTCTCTTTCTTACCGACGCTAAAGCCCTTGCTGCCCTTCTCGACGACGAACGCGGAGACGCCGCGCGAACCCGCGTCCGGATCGGTAACCGCAAAAACGCACACGACGTCGGCGACGCTGCCGTTAGTAATCCAAATCTTCTGACCGTTGAGAACGTACTTGTCGCCCTGACGCTCGGCGCGCGTGCGCATCGAGCCCAGTGCATCCGAACCGCTCGAGCCTTCGGTGAGTGCATAGGCGGCGATCTTCTTGCCCGACGCGATGTCGGGAAGTAAACGTTTCTTTTGTTCCTCGCTACCGCCGATGAGGATCGGCAGCATGCCGAGTTCTTGAACCGCGACGATCAACGAACTCGACGCACAGGCCTTTGCGATCTCTTCGACGACTTTGACGTAGGTCACGAACGAGCCACCGAGGCCGCCATACTCGACGGGGATCGGAATGCCCATCAAATCGTTCTGCGCGAACAGCTCTTTGATGTCGGTCGGGAACTCGGCGGTCTCATCAATCTCGGCAGCGCGCGGTGCGACTTTTTCCGCAACCAGTTCGCGCACCATATTGATGATCATGGCCTCTTCGTCGGAGTCGACGCGAGGGGGTGCAATACTCATGGCCGAGCCTTCCACGGGGGAGGGAGCCGTTCCGTCAATCGGCGCAATAGCCCGGCATGAGCAAAGTGTTCCAGACGTGCGCGGACGCGGTGGCCGACATCCGTAGCGGCGCGTCGCTCGCGGTAGGTGGTTTTGGCCTCAACGGCATTCCCGAAAACCTGATCCAGGCGCTCTTCGAGCAGGGTGCGAGCGGGCTCGTCACCGTGTCGAACAACTGCGGTGTGGACAGCTGGGGGCTGGGCGTGCTGCTCGACCACAAGCGCATCCGCCGTACGACGGGTTCCTACGTTGGGGAGAACAAGGAGTTCGAGCGGCAGTATCTCGGTGGCGAACTCGAGGTCGAATTGGTTCCGCAAGGTACGCTCGCCGAGCGCATGCGCGCCGGCGGCTGCGGCATTCCAGCGTTCTTCACGCCGGCCGGTGTCGGGACGCTGGTCGCGGACGGCGGACTTCCGTGGAAATACAACGCCGACGGATCGGTTGCAATCGCGTCGCCGAAAAAAGAGACGCGCGAGTTCAACGGTCGTGATTACGTGATGGAGCTCGGTATCGTGTGCGACTACGCGCTGGTGCGCGCGTCGGTCACCGACACGGCGGGCAACGTCGTCTTCCACAAAGCGACGCGCAACTTCAATCCGCTTTGCGCCATGGCCGGAAAGATCACGATCGTGGAAACCGAGGAACTCGTGCAGCCCGGCGAGATCGATCCCGAAAACGTGCACTTGCCCGGGATCTTCGTGCAACGCATCGTTAAAGTCGGCTTGGCGGGCAAACGCATCGAACGCGTCACAACTCGTCCTTCGACAGGCTCAGGATTAAAAAGGTAAGTTGAAATAATATGCCTTTAACAAGAACTCAGTTGGCCGCGCGCGTCGCGCTGGAATTACAAGACGGGCAATACGTCAACCTCGGCATCGGTCTGCCGACGCTGATTCCCAACTACGTCCCGTCCGGCATCACGGTGACGCTGCAAAGTGAAAACGGCATCCTCGGCATGGGTCCCTATCCGTATGAAGGCGAGGAAGATCCAGACCTGATCAACGCGGGCAAAGAAACGGTGACGGTATTACCGGGTGCATCGTTCTTCGATTCCGCGCTCTCGTTCGGGATGATTCGCGGCGGACACATCGATCTCGCGGTGCTCGGCGCGATGCAGGTCTCCGAGCACGGCGATTTGGCCAACTGGATGATTCCGGGCAAGCTGGTCAAGGGGATGGGCGGTGCAATGGATTTGGTCCATGGCGCGAAGCGCGTGATCGTGATGATGGAGCACGTTGCGAAGGGCAACGCGCATAAAATCCTCGAGCGTTGCGACCTGCCGCTGACCGGCAAAGGTGTGGTCAATAGGATCATCACCGACCTCGCCGCGATTGACGTCGAGCCGCGCGGTTTGGTTCTGCGCGAAGTCGCTCCCGGCGTCACCGTCGACGACGTCCAGACGGCAACGGGCGCCAAGCTCCACGTTCCGCATCCACCCACGGAGATGAAGATCCCGGCGGGGGTGGCATAGGAACCCGCTGCAACCGCACTCGGGTTATGGGGAGTGCTATGTCACAACGTAAGGTTTCTCTCGTGCTGCCGGCCCAGGATTTTGAAGAGGGCGGCGGTTTTCTGGTGCATCGGCCCTTCCCCGTGCAAGGCGTCATGCAGGTCGATCCGTTCCTCTTGATCGACGAACTCGGACCCGTGCAGTACGCGCCGGGCGAGGCGATCGGTGCGCCGGACCATCCCCATCGCGGTTTCGAAACCGTGACGTACGTTATTGAAGGCGAGAACCAGCATGCCGATTCGGCCGGGCATCGTGGCCAGATTGGCCCCGGCGATGTGCAGTGGATGACGGCCGGCGCGGGCGTCGTGCACGCCGAGATGCCCTCGGATCGCATGATGCGCGAAGGCGGCCGTCAACACGGCTTCCAGATTTGGATCAATCTTCCCAAAGCCGATAAGTTCGTGCGCCCACGCTATCAAGACGTACGCGCATCGCAGATTCCGGTCTGGCAAAGCGACGATGGGCGCGCTAGCGCGCGTGTGATCGCGGGCGAAGCGCAAGGCGTCGCGGGTGCTGCGCAAACGCGCATTCCGATCGGCTACGCTCACTATCGTCTCGAACCAGGCGCGCGCATCGAGCACGCGGTCGAGGACGGACACACCGCGATCGTGTACTTGATGTCTGGTCAAGCGCGCTTTAGCGGCGAGCGCGTACATGCTGCGCGTGCGGCGATCGTGTTCGATCGCAACGGCGATGCGATCCCGATCGAGAACACCGGAACGGAGCCGCTCGAGTTCCTGATGCTCACCGGCAAACCGATCGAAGAGCCGATGGTGCGCTATGGTCCGTTCGTGATGAATTCGCCCGACGAACTCGAGCAAGCCTTCGCCGATTTTCAGTCGGGGAAGATGGGCGCGATCGAGCCGATCTATTCCTAAGGCTACGACGACTCGGCGAGCGCGACCTCGAGGCCGCGCCCACGCAACCGCACGGCGGCAAGCGCGACGCACACCGCACCTTCGCCCGCGAATACAAGCGAACCGCACGCCACACCGAGATCTGCGCTCCGCCCGAAGAAGCCGGCGGTGACGGCGAGCACGAGGGGGGCGATCGATGCTGCGTAAAAAATCAAGATTCGAATGACCATACCGGGTCCACGTTGATCGATCAATGACGGCGTGAGCGCATATCCGAGCATGCCGACCGCGCGGCTGACGACAACCGCCGAACTTACGCAGACAATGTACAGTAAACCACGCGCGGGACTGATGATTGCGAACAGCGTTGCCGTCGTGAGCGCGACAAACGCAACTGCAGGAAGCGAGCTCGCGAACGTCCACACCGCGAGCTTCGCGAAAACGCTGCCGTCGCCCATCCACCACAGCGGTTTGGAGATGTCCTGTGCCAGCGAGACGCTGCGTGTCGTCTGTACGAGCAAAACGAGTGGCAGCAGGGTGAGCCCCCCGATGAGTGCAAATCCGCCGCCGGCGCGCTGTTGCCCGACCCCTCCGGCGATGCCAAGTGCCAGCGCGATGATAGTGCCGGCGACCATGATGGCCATTCCGTTGCCGCGGCGCAGGAAGGCAAGTTGTTTCCAAATTTCGACCCACGGACCGCGCAGCATCGTGCTTCCGGATCGCGTCACTTTCGACGATGCCGGAAGCGAGAACAGGCCGCCGCCGCGACCGCGAGCGCGGGCCGTATCCAACCAGCGAGCCGACGCATAAAATTCGGGATATACATCGTTTGCGCGCGCGAGCCCGCCCGCTATCACGGCGAGGATGCAGGCGTACAAAATCGCGAGCGCGACCCGGTCACCATGCCAGATCGCGATAAGCGCGCGCCCAAGGCCCAGCTCGCCGATCGAGGCGGGCAAAAGGAACGCGCCGACAAAGACTAATGTCCCGATCACAGCAATCGCACACCAAAGGTATTTGACCATGTTCGTGCGCCGCGCGATCAAAGCGGTTGGAAGCAGCAAGAGATCGAGCAGGACAAATACTCCGACGAGCCCTGCGATCGCGCCGACCGGATTGCCCCGCGAAAAGTACACGGAGACGAAGACGGCGCTGAATCCGATGCGCCACGAATTGAGCGCGAGCTGGCGGAGTTGTAACCAAAGCACCACCAGCCGCTCGTCGATCGCCGAGCGCGAAAGAAAGAGCGCATCGACCGGATCGCCGAACGCCATGATGCGGCCGAATCCGGTTTGGAGTGCCAGCGAGAGACCGAAGAGGACCAGAACCAAGCCCGCGATTCCCGTTGCATACGGGTCCGCGAGATCGTGGAAGAAGAAGACTTGGCGGGGCATGTGGGTCCGTTGAAACAATTGCAGCGCGAGCCACAAGCCGATGAAGACCCACACGAGTAAGCGTGCCGGGCTGCGAACGATCGCGCGAATCGTATTTCGAGCGCGATGCAGATCGAGGTACCAGAGCGCCGCGATCGACTTCATGCAGTGATCCGCAGAAAGATGCTCTCCAGATCCTCATTCTCCTGGGCCAGCTTGCGGATATCGCCGTCGTAGATCTTGCGCCCGGCCTTGAGGATGAGCGCGCGATCGCTAAGTGCGTGCGCGGCTTCCAGCATGTGCGTGCTGACGACGATGATTTTGCCGCTCTTGCTCAAATCGACGATCATCTCGCGTAGCTCGCGTTGGCCGGCAGGATCGAGTCCGATCATCGGTTCGTCGAAGAGTAGAACGGGCGAGTCCGCGATCAGCGTGGCGGCGATCAGCGTCTTTTGCTTCATGCCCTTCGAGAGGGCGCTGCCGACCGTGTCGCGCTTGTCGGCCAGGTCGAACCGCTCGAGAAGCGAATCGGCCCGCACTTCCCAACCGTCGGGCACGTCGCAACTGCGCGCCGAAAAGACGATGTGCTCCCACACGGTCAGACTGGGATAGACCTCGGGATTTTCAGGGATCAAGGCGATCGTTCGCGCGCGTCGTGGCCCCAGCGGCGTGCCGTCCCAGCTGATCACACCCGTGTCGGGCCGAACCAACCCGCACAGCATCAGGAAGGTCGTCGTTTTGCCGGCGCCGTTCGGGCCGAGGAGGGAGAGCACTTCGCCGGCGGCTACGTTGAACGAGAGATCGTCGACCGCGGTCGTGTCGCGAAAGCGTTTGGTGAGGTCGCGTACGTTCAGCACGCTAACCGATTTTTACATCGCCGTGGCCGATTCCCGGAACTGGGTGCGGTAGAGGCGCGCGTACGGGCCATTGTGGGCTAAGAGAACCGCATGCGAGCCGCTCTCAACGATGCGGCCGTTCTCGACGACGAAGATGACGTCGGCGTTGACGATGGTCGAGAGGCGGTGTGCGATCACGAGGCTGGTGCGGCCGCGCATCACGACGTCGAGTGCCTCTTGAATCGCGGCTTCGTTATGCGAGTCGAGCGCGCTGGTCGCTTCGTCGAGAATCAAAATGCACGGGTTCTTGAGCAACACGCGCGCGATCGCAAGGCGTTGGCGCTCGCCGCCGGAGAGCTTGTGCCCGCGCTCGCCGACGACTGTTTCGTATCCGAGCGGCAGCGTCGCGATGAAGTCGTGAATGTTGGCGCTGCGTGCCGCCGCGATGAGTTCGTCGTCGTTTGCCTCGGGCTTCGCGTAGCGCAGATTCGCCGCGATCGTGTCATGGAACAAGTACGTCTCTTGCGTTACGATACCGATGCCTGCGCGAAGAGATTCGAGCGTGAGATTCTTGACGTCGTGCTCGTCGACCAGCACGCGGCCGAGCTGCGGATCATAAAAGCGCGGTACGAGCTGGGTGATCGTTGATTTTCCGGCGCCCGACGGACCAACCAGCGCTGCCACCTGTCCGGGTTTGATATCGAATGAAACGTCATGGAGGATTACGCGGTCCGGATCGTAGCCGAAGGTGACGCGATCGAAACGTACATCGCCTTGGATGTCGGTGAGGGCGTGCGCTCCTGGCGGATCGTACTCTTCGGTCTTCATGTCGAGGTAGTCGAAGATGCGCTCGAAGACCGCGAGCGCGCTGACGATTTGCACCTGCACGCCGACCAGCGCTGCTGCCGGTCCGTAGAGCCGCCCTTGAATGTAGCCGATGAATGCGACGATCACGCCGACGTCGAGTGCGCCTCGCAACGCGAGCCAACCTCCGCCGAGCCAAACGAGCGCCGGTCCAACGAGCACCATCGCCGTGACCGAAGCGAGGAACCACCGTCCGACCATCGCGAGGCGGACCTCGAGGTTCATCAGGCGCGTACCGACATCATAGAAGCGCGCGCGCTCGTAGGCCTCGCGCGCAAACGACTTGATCAGGGTGATGCCTGAGATCGAGAGCGTCTCTTGCGTAATCGATTCGATCGTATCACGCTGTTCGCGGGTTTTCTTGCGAATGTCGTACATGCGCCGGCCGACCGGTCCAAGCGGCAGGATCATGAACGGCACGACGATCATCGAGATAAGCGCCAGGCGCCAGTTCCACACGAACATTGCAACGACCGTCGTGAGGATCATGACGACGTTGGTGATGATGGTGGTGAGCGTTCCGGTCACGACGTTATCGACGTTGTCGACGTCATTGGAGACGCGGTTCATGATCTCACCGGTCTTGGTGCCGGTGAAAAAGGAGAGCGGCATGCGATGCAGATGCGCGACCAGACGCGTGCGGATGTCGCGCATGATCCCTTCACCGACCAGCGAGTTCATCCAACCCTGCGCGACACCGAACCCCATCGAGACCAGTGCCGTCCCGAGGATGATGCCGACGTCGATCGCCAGTTCGCGAAAGTTCTTCTGCGGAATCGCGACGTCGATAATGCGCGCGGTCATGAACCCCGGAATCAAGCCGAGCAGCGCGGCGATGACAATGCAGCCAAAGACGAGAGACTGCTCCCACCAATACGGGCGAAAGAGCGCAAGCACCCGACGCCAGTCGACCTTGCGCTGCATTTTCGGCCTATCGGGGGAAAATTGGCTGCCCCACATCATGCCATGCCCGGCAAACACGTTCTAAGGCGCTCCGCCTCTAAGCGTTAGCGAGTGGACTGATGCAGGGTCACTTTATTGCCTTCGGGATCATCCAAGGAGGTGACTTTGCATACAGGGGTGGTGTAAATATCCTCGACGGTAACGCCGGCGTCGCGCAGCGACTTAACCGTATTCTCGATGTCGTCGACTTCGAAAGCGACGCCGACACCGGTTCCGGGCTCGCGCGCGATCCATTCGGAAGTCATCAAGGCAAAACAGGCCGGTCCGACGTTGGCTTCGTTAAATTTCTCAACGCCGTCTTCAGCGTAGGGGCCACTAAATTTCAGTCCGAGCATTTTCTCATACCACTCGCGGGTAGACTTTACGTTGTTCGACGGGTAGGCGGTGAACGCGATATCTTTGATCATAAAAGCCTCCTAATTTCGCGCGGGCTCTTCCGAACTAAATTAGTTCGGCTTTTTCCCATTACGTAGACCGGACAACTCTTTGAAGAGTTTCTTCTCCTTATCGGAGAGGCTCTGCGGAAGTTGCCCGATGAGGCGAACGTATTGATCGCCGGCACCCGCACCCTTGACCTTGGGCATGCCTTTGCCCGCAAGCCGCAGCATGCGATTGTTCTGTGTGCCCTCGGGAATCGTCATCGCAACCTGCCCCGCCATCGTCGGCACTTTGACTTCGCCGCCGAGAACCAAATCGTAGACGCTCACCGGCAGGTCGACGTAGAGATCGTCGCCCTTGCGTTTGTACATCGAATCGTCGAGCAGCTTGACGATCAGATACAGATCGCCGTTTGCGCCACCGTTGAGGCCGACGCCGCCTTGGCCCGCAAGACGGATGCGCTGTCCGTCGCCGATGCCTTTAGGAATCGCGACTTCAAATTTTTTCGTAACCAGGACGCGTCCCGTGCCGCCGCACTGCGGACACAGCCGCGCGTTCACCGTTCCAGTACCATGGCAATTGGGACAGAGATCCTCAACCTGCAGCGCGACGGCCTTCTTGCCGCCGTCGTAAACGTCGCGCAGCCCGAGCTCGATCGTTGTCTCGAGGTCTTGACCGCGCTGCGAGAAGTTGGTGCTCTGCGTTGTTTGCCGGCGCCCGATGCCCGAGAAGAACATGTCGAAGAAGTCCGAAAATCCGCTCGGACCCGCTCCGCCGGCTCCAGCGTTGCTAAAGTCGAACCCGCTGAAATCGGCGTCGTTGTACGAGCGGCGATGCTGACGTTGCTGCTCGGCTTGGCGCGCGGCACGCTGCCAATCCGATCCGAGCGCGTCATATTTCTTGCGCTTCTCGGGATCGCCCAGCACTTCGTAGGCCTCGGAGATCTCTTTGAATTTTTCCTCGGCGGGTTTGGTGTTGTCAGGATTCGCGTCGGGGTGCCACTTGCGCGCGAGCTTCCGATACGCGGACTTAATGTCTTTTTCAGCCGCGCCCTTTGGTATCCCGAGAACCGCGTAGTAGTCTTTGTAGTTCATCCGGAATGCTTGGCAACGAGCACTTTCGCCGGACGGAGCAATTCCTCGCCGATGGTGTAGCCTTTTTCGGCGACTTCCATCACCGTATCGTCGGGAACGCCGGCCGGAGCCGGAATCGTGCCGATGGCCTCGGCAACACGTGGATCGAAGGGCTTGTCCTTCACGTCGATCGGCTTCACGCCCTCGCTTGCGAGGATCGCTTCGAAGCCGCGCAGCGTTTGCTCGATGCCGCCGCGCAACTTATCGCCGCCGCCTTGGTCGAAGGCCAGCGCGCGCTCGAGGTTGTCGAGTACCGGGAGAAAGCGTTCGAGCAGCTTACGGCGATGCGATGTGACGATCGAGGAGATATCACGCTCCATCCGCTTCTTGTAGTTTTCGAAGTCGGCCATCGCAAGCAGAAATTTTTGGTAGTTGTCGTCGGCCTTGGCGCTCATGGCATCGAGCTGCGCGCGCAGATCGCCCGTCGACCCTGCGGGAGGGTCGAGCGTCGCCTCACCGGCTTCAGTAAACAATTCGTTATCGTTCATCATATATATTCGTAAAATAGCAAGTAGAGGAGATGAAGTGCGAGGCGAGGATGGTGCAGCGCTAGTAGGCTAGGCTGCACCAATCCTCAACGAAGCAATTCACTCCTCTACGCCGCTATTTTGCTTCTTTGAACTCGGCGTCGATGACGTCGTCCGATTGCGCGGAGCCGTTGGTCTGCGCGCCGGCACCGTTGGCTGCACCTTCTTGCGATGCACCCGCGGCTTCACCGTTCGGCGACGCGGCTTTATAGAGCAACTCGGCCATCTTGTAGCTGGCCGCCTGCAGCTTCTCGATCGCCGGCTTGATCTCGGCGACCGTGCCGTTCTCGCTCACGCGTTTGAGCTCTTCGAGCGCCGCTTCGACTTCGACTCGCGCACCCGCATCGAGACGTTCGCCCACTTCTTTGAGCGACTTCTCGGTCGAGTAGATCAGGCTCGACGCGTTGTTACGCACTTCGGCCTCTTCGCGCTTGGCTTTATCGGCTGCGGCCTGCAGCTCGGCGTCCTTGACCATGCGATCGACTTCCTCTTTGTTGAGGTTGGTCGATGCGGTGATCGTGATCGCTTGCTCTTTGCCCGTGCCCAGATCTTTGGCGCCAACATTGACGATGCCGTTTGCATCGATGTTGAACGCGACTTCGACCTGCGGTACGCCGCGCGGAGCGGGCGGAATGCCTTCGAGCCTGAAGCGTCCCAGGGTCTTATTGTCCCCGGCCATCGGGCGCTCGCCCTGCAGCACGTGGATGTCGACCGAGGTTTGACCGTCTTCGGCCGTCGTGAAGATCTGCGACTTCTTCGTCGGGATCGTCGTGTTACGCTCGATCAGGGTGGTCATCACACCGCCCAGCGTTTCAAGGCCGAGCGAGAGCGGGGTCACGTCGAGCAGCACAACATCGCGAACTTCACCCGCGAGTACGCCGGCTTGAATCGCCGCACCGATCGCCACGACTTCGTCGGGGTTGACGGTGAGGTTCGGCTCTTTACCGGTGAGCTTCTTGACGAGTTCCTGGATGACGGGACTGCGGGTCGAGCCGCCGACCATCACCACTTCGTCGAGCTGCGAGATGTCGATCTTCGCATCGGCGAGCGCGTTTTTGAAGGGCGCGACGCACCGGTCGGTGAGATCGGCCGTCAGCTCCTCGAACTTCGCACGCGTTAGCGTGATGTCGAGATGCTTGGGACCTTCTTGATCGGCCGTGATAAACGGCAGATTGATCGAGGTTGTCACGACCGAACTGAGCTCGATCTTGGCTTTCTCGGCAGCTTCGGTGAGACGCTGCATCGCCTGCTTGTCTTTGCTCAGATCGATGCCTTGCTCTTTGCGAAACTCGGAGACGAGCCACTCGACTATGCGATGATCGTAGTCGTCGCCGCCCAGATGCGTGTCGCCGCTGGTCGACTTGACTTCGAAAACGCCGTCGCCGACTTCGAGGATCGACACGTCGAACGTGCCGCCGCCGAGGTCCCACACGAGGATCGTCTCGTTGCCCTTTTTGTCGAGCCCGTACGCCAGCGCCGCGGCCGTCGGCTCGTTGATGATGCGCAGGACTTCGAGCCCCGCGATCTTGCCGGCGTCTCGCGTCGCCTGACGCTGTGCGTCGTTAAAGTATGCGGGAACGGTGATCACCGCTTTGGTGACGCGTTCGCCCAAATAGTTGCTCGCGTCGTTGACGAGCTTTTGGAGAATCATCGCGCTGATCTCTTGCGGGGTGTAATCCTTGCCGTCGATCTTGACGCGATAATCGCCCTCGCCCATGTGGCGCTTGATCGAAGAGATCGTGCGATCGGGATTGGTGATCGCTTGACGCTTCGCAAGTTGGCCCACGAGACGTTCGCCGGTCTTCGTAAATGCGACGACCGACGGGGTCGTGCGCGACCCTTCGGAATTCGGAATGACGACGGGCGAAGGGCCCTCCATCACGGCAACGACCGAATTGGTCGTGCCTAGGTCGATACCGACCACTTTTGCCATGTAAAATCTACCTCTCGAAATATGTCTGCGCGGGCTCGGGACCAGCTTCTCTTGCGATCACTCGCCGCAACCTTAGCCGAGGCGAGCGTGCACCGAGGTAAGTGCAACGATCACATGGATTCGGGGATGCGAAACGAGGGTGAAGATCTGCCTTGCCGCTTACGGGCTCGCACAGTCGTAGTACCCAACCATCATACACGATGGACAGGTCCGTTGTTTCCAACACCAAAGAGCAGGAGCGGGTTGCTGGGGCTACACTTGGTAAGCTAAAGCCTACCAAGTCGTAGCCCGCATCGCCGCGTCGATTTAAGGGCGCCTAGGGGCCTTGGCCATTGCCCTGTTGGGGGGCGCCGACTTGCTCGGCCGGCCGCTCTTCGAGGGTGACAGCCACGAACTTCTTCGTGCCCTGCGACCAGACGTCGAGGCGCAGGATGTCGCCGGGCTTTTTCGACCCGATATAGCCGCTCAGTGCCTGCGAACTCGACATCGCTTTGCCGTCGGCCTGAAGGATGACGTCGCCCGGTTCGAGCCCAGCCTTATCCGCCGGCGTGCCCGGGTTAACTTGAACCACGGCGACTCCGCCCGGTCCGGTGTAGCCGATCTGGTTCCGCAGCCCGTCCGTCAAGTTCTGGAGGGCGACCCCGGCGAAGCCGGTGCCGGTCCCCTGGTGGACGCCCGGATTGCTCAACAATTGCGGGACGACCGTACGAACGGTATTCGCCGGGATGGCAAAGCCGATGCCCTGGGCCGCTTCGTCGGTGAGCTGGTTGACGCCGATGACGTTGCCGTCGATGTTGATCAACGGTCCGCCCGAGTTGCCCGGGTTGATCGGTGCGGACGTCTGAAGCAGACCCTTGAAGTCGTAGTAGCCGCTGCCGCCGCCTTCGGCGCCGACTTTTTCCTCACGGTTGAAGGCCGAGATCACGCCGAGCGTCACCGTCTGCTGCAGCTCGTACGGTTCGCCGATGGCGATCGCCCATTGGCCCTGTTCGAGCTTATCCGAATCCGCGAGGTCGAGCGGCGGCGGAAGCTTCTTGTAGTTGTCGACCTTGATCACGGCCAGATCGGCGCCGATGTTCGCCGCAACGACATGCGCCGGCATATGATCGCCGTTCGAGAAGATCACCGTCAGGTTCGAGAGGCGCGCGCCGCTTGGCGGGTTGACGACGTGCGCATTGGTTACGATGTCGCCCTTGTTGTCGTAGACGAAACCCGATCCCGACGCCTGCCCCTTATAGTGCTGGACAATGCCCGGCCCTTGCTGACCGAAGAACTGCTGGATCATCGGGTCGATCGGGACGACCTGCTGGCCGTTGATCGTCTCGGTGATCGCGACGACCGAGGCCTTGGTGCGCTTGACCGCACTCACGATCCGGTCTTGATCGCTCACGCCGCTGAGCGGCGCGGCGGCCACGGCGGGTGGCGTATGGTTCGGTCCGGCGACGTTGGTAAAGTGGGTGCTCGCATAGAGCATCATGACGAAGCTTCCGATGACGGCGCCCGAGAGTCCGACGATCACGGTCGGCAGGAAACGATTTTTCACTATTTGTCCGATCTAGCGACGATTATTCTAGGGGTTGCTTACCGCAACAACGAGCCGAGAGTTTCTCAGGGTTCCCTAAGGGGGCTACAAAAGGTTAGCGTCGCCAACTTTTTCGTAGCCCAGGGCATCGTCACTTACAATCTTTCCATCCAGGAGCCGTACGATGCGGCGGGCGTTGCGGGCGATGTTTTCGTCGTGTGTCACCATGATGATCGTCCGGCCGCCGGCATGCAACTGGTCGATGAGCGCCATGATGTCGGCGCTCGTCTTCGTATCGAGGTTGCCGGTTGGTTCGTCGGCCAGGAGGACCGCAGGGTCGTTCACTAAGGCGCGGGCGATGGCGACACGCTGCTGCTGGCCACCGGAGAGTTCACTGGGCTTGTGGTGGGCGCGGTCGGCCAGTCCGACTTCGCGAAGTGTCTCGGTCGCGCGTGCATTGCGCTCGCGAGTGCTCACGCCCGCGTAAAAGAGTGGAAGCGCGACGTTCTTGAGCGCATCGGTCCGCGGCAGCAAGTTGAAGCCTTGAAAGACGAACCCGAGTTTGCGTAGCCGGATCGCGGCGAGCGCGTTGTCGTCGAGATGCGAGACGTCTTCCCCGTCGAGCCGATACGTGCCGCTGGTCGGCCTGTCCAGGCACCCGAGGATGTTCATCATTGTCGACTTGCCTGAACCCGACGGCCCCATGATCGCGACATATTCGCCGCGTTGGATGCGCAAATCAACGCCTTGCAGTGCGGGAACTTCGAGCGAACCGCTCTTGTACGTTTTGGTGATGCGTTGCAAGTCGATCGCAAGCGTGTCGTTATTCATAGCGCAGCGCCTCGATCGGGTCGAGCGCGGCCGCTCGGAATGCCGGATAAAGTCCGAACGCGAACGTCACGACCGCGGCAAAGACGGTTGTAATCAGGAACGCTTGGACGAACGGCAGCGGCGCGGTGTATCCGGTAAGTTTGACGATGAAGACGTCGTTGATGACGCCGCCCACGAGCAATCCGAGCGCCATGCCGATGAAGCATCCGAGGCTGCTCATCAGGGCGGCCTCGATGAGGAATTGCCAAAGGATCTGGCCGCGGCGCGCTCCGATCGCTTTTCGTGTTCCAATCTCGCGGGTGCGCTCGGCGATCGAGACCAGCATGATATTCATGACGCCGATACCGGCCACAACAAGGGACACCGCTCCGATCAACCCGACGACGACGGTGACGGCGCTAAAAATGCCGTTGACGCCTTGTGTGAATTGCGCCTTATCGAAGGTTTGATAGCGAACGTCGCTGCCGACCTTGCGCAGGTCGCGAATCTTTTTGATCACCGCGACCTCGGTCGCGGACATGTCGTCGGCGCTGCGCACCGTGAAGCGCGCGGCGAAGATGCGATCTCCTCGCACGTACTGACGCAGGTAGGTGGTGTATGGGATCGAGACATCGCCGCCAAACGTGGCGTTGAGTGCGCCCCGGCGGGGTTCGGCAAGAACGCCAATGATGACGTAGCGGTGCGGCCCGGCGTACAGGCTCTCTCCGGTTGGATCTCCGCCCTGCGGAAAGAGGCGCTGATAGGTCTTCCAGTTGATCACGCCCACATCGGCCGTGCCCGAGATGTCGTCCGGACTCAAGTTGCGGCCGAACGCGAGTGGTTGCTTTGCGAACGGATCGCTCGAATCACTGAAGAGCGTGAGGTTTCCGATGTTGTGCCCGTGACGCATCAACACGCGCATCCCGCCGAGCGGAACAGCTGCAGTGACGTTGGGAATCTCGGCCACGATCGCGTCCAAGTCGGATAGACGCATCGCCGCCCGGGCGAAATTGCCTTGAAACGAGCCTGGGAAGATAATGAAGCTATTGTCGGCAAGAGCACCCAGCGATTCATCGATCGAACCCGCCATGCTATGTCCCAGTACTTCGATCGAAATCACGGAGAAGACGCCGATGATCAAACCGATGATCGTCAGGAAGGTGCGCGCCTTGTTGCCGAGCAGTACGCGTATCGCTTCCTCAAAGTACATCACGAGCGAAGGGCCTCGATCGGGTCGAGCATGGCCGCGCGATAGGCCGGATAGAGGCCGAAGATCATTCCCGTTGCTCCGGAAAAGGCGAGCGCAATCGAGACGACCAGCACATACGGCACGACGAGCGCACCGAGCTGGTGGCTGAGCGCATTCGCGCCCAGCGCCGTGACGCCGATGCCAAGGAGCATACCGACTCCGCCGCCGGCTAGCGCGAGGACGAGCGATTCCATGAGGAACTGCAGCATGATATCGCCACGGCTTGCGCCGATCGACTTGCGGATGCCGATTTCCCTCGTCCGCTCGGTAACCGTCACCAGCATGATGTTCATGATCCCGATGCCGGCAACGACGAGGGCTACGGCGCCGATTGCACCGAGACTGACACCGGCGATATTGAGGACGTTTTCGAAAATGCCAATTTGCGCGGCGCTATCGGTTACGACATACTGGGCCTGTGGTCCGTGAATGTGCTGGAGCACGCTGACGATTTGGTCGCGAAGCACGTCAGCGCTCGCGCCTTTGGCGGGATAGATTTCAATATTGTCCGGAGGTTCGTCGACCACGCGGTGAAAGGTTGAGTCGGGGATGACGATATAATCCGACCCGGCGATCGACGTGAGCAACGGAGAGGCGATCGGCGCATAGACGCCGACCACGGTATAGCGGGCACCGTTCATTGTAAGTTCTTGTCCGATGGATTGCCCGTCCGGGAAAAATTTGTCGGCGACGCTCTGCGAAAGCGCGACCACGCGCGCTGCTGATGCTACGTCGTTCCCATCGATCTTGCGCCCTGCGTTCATGCGCAACGAATCGTCTTGGAACGAACCCGTCGTTGCAACCGAATAGTGACCGTTCGTCGCTCCGTAGACCACTTTCCACGTGCGCTCCCACGATGGTTGCACATCGTTCGCTTGACTCCCGAGTGCCGCAGCCAAAGACGCGGCGTCGTCATAGCGCAATTGTGCGCGCGCCGGGTAGTTCTGCGACCTGTCGGTCTCCACGACAATGGGGAAGGTGCCGAACGATGTGAAGGTTCCGGCAATCCCGCTGGTCGCCGCCTTGCTTACGCCGAAGACCGCGATGATCGACGACGATCCGATGATCATCCCGAGCATCGTGAGGAACGAGCGGCCTTTGTTGCGCCACAGCGAGCGGCACGCTTCCGAGAGGTACGCCAGGATGCGGACCATGCTGTTACGGCGAGCTGGACGGCGACGCCGCCGGTGTGACGTGCGCCCCGTCGGTCAGCTCCGGAACCTTTGCCGCCACGATGACGTCGCCGGGCGCTAGTCCCGAAAGAACCTGTGTCACGCCGTTGCCCGCGCGGCCTAGCGAGATGGCGCGTTTCTTCGCGACGCCGCCGCTCACCACGTAGACGTACGGAGACTTCCCGGTCTTGGTGATGGCGTCGCTCGGGACGACGATCGCGTGCGGAATATCGGTCGTCAGAATGTCCACGTCGGCGCTCATTCCATCTTTAAGGAACGAGGGCGACTGATCCAGAGCGATCGTCGTGAGCACCTGCATCGAGGTGCTCGAGGCGTCGGTCGATTTTTGCGCGACCGGCTCGATGCGCGCGACGTGCCCGGGGATGACGTGTCCGGGAAAATCCTGTCCGCTGATGTTGGCTGCCTGCCCGAGATGCACGTTGATGATGTCTTGTTCGTCGACCTGGGCTCTAACGACGTACTTATTGTCGTCTGCGATCGTGAACAGTCCCTCTCCGGCGGTCACCGCGTCGCCCTGCTGCATCGGTCGAAGCGGATTGCTGGTCTGCGCCGCGACCGTCAGTATTACCCCGCTTATCGGCGCAACGATGCGTGTGAATGCGAGCTGCTGCTGGTTCTGGGCATTGAGGATCTTGCTCTTCTGGGCGTTTGCCTGGGCCGCTTGAACGCTGTCCATCCCGTAGCCGGATACGGCGCCGAGTTTCAGCTGTTGGACTGCTTGATCGTATGCGACTTGTGCCTGATCGAGCTTCGCCTTGTCGGCGTCGACCTGACTACGCGCGATGGCCTTTTGGGCCAACATTGCGACATCGGCATCGTACACGCGCCGGGCTTCATCCAGCGCACTCTTGTTCGTATCGACCTGCGCCTGATATTGCACGCGCGCATTCTGCTCCTGGACGCGCGCAGTGGACACGTTGGCAGCGGCGTTCGTGTAGTCGGCCTGCGAACCCGCCGCGTTATAGTCGAGCGTCGGATTCTCGATGGTCGCGAGTAGTTCGCCGGCGCTGACGTGGCTGCCGGCCTTGACCGGGATCTGCCCGATGTTTCCTGCCACGAGCGTTGGAATCGTGAGCGTCGAGGGATTCATCACGACGCCGTTCTCGGGAAGTTTCACGGTGAAGTTGGAGTAGGCGACCTTTTGCGTCTTGACGGCAATCGTAGAGCCGGTGTTGCGGCGAGCCGCCACTACTGCGAAGACCACCACGATGAGCAGTGCGGCGATGACGATGACGGCGTTGCGGGTGCGATTCATGCGGCTCCTTCCGGCTGCTATTGGAGATCGGCTACGGCGCTCTGCGCCGTATAGGTGCCGAGCGAGACGCGAAGTTTGATGACCGCGTCGATGTACGAGACACGCGCGGATACGAGATCGGATTGCGCCGTAACGGATTGCTGCTGCGCTTGGATCACGTCGGTAAGAGCGATGAGACCGTGTTCGTATTGGAGCTGCGCGATGCGCGCCGACTCCGTGCCGAGGCGCGACTCGTCGCGTGCATAGCCCAGCTGCGAAAGTGCGGTCTGCGCGGCCCGATAATTCTGGCGTACGTCGATTTGCACTTGCGTGCGCGCCTGATCGAGCGCACGCTGCGCTGAGACGAGCTGCGCATCGTCGTTGATGCGTTCGGTGCGCCGTTGGCCGTAGTCGACGAGAGGAAGGCTCAACGTGCTCGTCGCTTCGAGCGTCCAAAACCCAGGCGTCCCGCTTAGATGGCCGCCTGGCTGGCCGGTTTCCGGGTTGAGCTGGATAGTCGAGAGCTGGTTGCCGATTGCCGCCCCGATTTGTACCGTCGGGAAGAGTTCGCGCCCCCAGCCTTTCCTCGTATACTCCGCGGCCGCAACGCCGTTGCGGGCGGCGAGCACGTCGGGACGCGAGTTGAGTGCGATGTCTTCGAGCGTATCGACCGATTGAGCGGGCAATTTCGGCTCGGCGATCGCGTTGGGGAAGACGAAGGCTTGATCGAGCGGGGCTCCGATCGTCTGCGCGAGGTCTTCGCGAGCGTTATCAACATCGGCCCGCGCACCGACCAGCGTCGATCCGCTCTTGGCCTGACCGACTTGCGCTCGAAGGACGTCAACGCCGGCTGCGATGCCGGCGCGCTCTTTTGCTTTCGCCGCATCGACGAGCACATTCTGGTATTGCAAGTCCGCTGCGTCGACGTTGACGATCGCCTCTTTTTGGACGACGCCGTAGAACGCGTTCGTGACATTCGTAGCGACCTGGTTTTCGGTGTTGACAAGGGTCTCTTCGGCCTGCGCTGCGGCTGCCCGCGACGAAGCCAGTTGAAGAAACGAGAGTCCGCCCACATCGAGCGTGTAGTTGGTCCCGATCTGCGCGGTATTCTGGCTGAACACTTGCTGCTGCGGAATACCGATTGCGGCGTAAGCTCCGCCGTAATTCGCGCTTTTCCCGAGCGAATTCTGCAGTGTGCCGTTGACCGTCGGATAAGCGATCGCACGCTGTTGCGCGAGCGCATGCTCGGCGGCGCGAGCGGACGCGAATTCCAGCGCTACCGTCGGGTTGTGATTTAGCGCGTACGAGACGGCATCGGTGAGCGTCATCGGCGCCGCGGCTGCTGCGGCGGGCGCTCCAAGCACGCCCGCAAAAACGGCCGCGGAAAGCGCGCGTATTATCGAGCGTCCGGTCAAGGAGTAAACGCGATCGCGATCGCGCCCGGCAGTAGGAGAGCAAGGAACCCACCAAGCGACGCCTGCATGCGCGGCACGCGACCGATGATGATTAGCGCGACGATGACGAGGGCGGCCGCCCAGAGCGTGAAGGGTGTGAATGTGGCCAGAAACGCGTGAAGTTTGCCGGCTCCTGGGACCAGCATCCCAAGATTGGGCAGCGCCTCCTGCACGCTCGCCGCGGTCGTAAAGCTGTCGACGCCGCGCGCAATGACGATGGCTAGGAGGATGATCGCGCCAACGGTATTGGTGAGCGCGATATTGCACTGGGCGGCCCAATACTTGCCGAACGAACCATCACCGCGTCCGAGTGCGTTAAAGATCACCATAATCACGGAGCCTAGCAGTATGCCGAAGAGCACAAACAGCGGCGTGAACATCCAGACAAAGCCTGCAATCTTGACCGAGACCGCTAGGCGCGCTTGCTGCTCATCGGCGGAGAGACCGGAAAGGGCCGGATTCTTCGCGACCATGTTCGGCCAATCGCTCTGCAGTCCGTGGATAACCGCGGGTGTTACAAGATATGAGGTCGCGAGCGTAGCGACCAGCACTATCAAAAGCGCCCATCCCCAGGTGGGCGCCACGCGGATCGATTCAAACGCCTCTTTGGGGGCGACGATGGTGTCCAATGCGACTTTTAGCCCATTGGGTTTTAGCGAGGTGTCGACAGCCATGAGGGTCCTCTCTCCGTGAAGCATCGTTGTCGGCTACCAGCACGTGTTTTCATCCTCGCTTTGCGAGGAACGCCGTCCCGGCTTGAAAACAGTCGAGGCATCCTGCCCCGATTTGGTAGTGCCGTCTAAATGAAAATGTTTCAGGTGCGTGTCGCCGGAGCCTTGCATGAGGACCGCGGCATCATCCGGCGCGGCCAGGAGTTGATCGATCGTGACCTGGTGCGCCACAGCGGCTTGCGCCAGTGCCAGCCGGGCACGCCGAGCTTCGAGTATCCGCAGCTGCAGCAGTGCGCGGATCCTGCGCAGGGCGCGAGGCGAGTAGCGCTCGTGCAGCGCCGGCGGGCATGACGGCAGTGATTGGGGCGGAGGCGAGGCAGCCGTAAATGCTGCGCAGAGGGCGAGCGAGGTCAGGGCCACCCGCGCGAGGTATCGGTTGAGCATGAGCTTCCATCACGCGCGCCTGGGCGCGCGGAAAGTGTCCGCCGCTTGAATCCCGACACCCTGATCGTCCCGCCTCCTCCGAACGAACCCTACGTACGCGTCGTCCCCCTTGGCGGTTGCGGCGAAATCGGCCGCAACATGACGGTCATCGAAACGAACGATGACCTCGTCGTGGTTGACTGCGGGCTGATGTTCCCCGACGAAGAGATGTTCGGCGTCGATATCGTCATCAGCGATTTCACCTACATACGCGAACGCGCGCACAAACTACGCGCCGTACTCGTGACCCACGGGCACGAAGATCATATCGGCGGTCTGCCGTACTTCATCAAAGAATTTCCGGATACGCCGATCGTCGGGACCGCGCTAACCGTCGCGCTGATCAAAGCCAAGTCGCGAGAGCATAAGTTCGGCGACATCGACTTCGTGGTCGTCGAACCCGGCGATCGCGTCCGCCACGGTTCGGTTGAAACCGAGTTCGTCCACATCAATCATTCGGTCGCAGGAGCTTGCGCGCTCGCGATCCGCACGCCGGTCGGCACGATCTTTCACACCGGGGATTTCAAGTTCGACCAAACGCCAATCGATGGCCGCCCGGCCGATTTCGCGCGCATCGCGCGCATCGGCGAAGAGGGCGTGCTTTTGATGCTGTCCGATTCGACCAACGCGGAGCGCCCCGGTCACACGCTCTCCGAGCGCATCGTGGGCGAGGCCTTTACCGCGATCTTTCAGCGGGCCAAGGGGCGCATCGTCATCGCCTCGTTTGCCTCCAACGTGCCACGCGTCCAGCAAGCGATCGACCACGCGGTCCAATTCGGGCGCAAGATCGTGTTCCTCGGCCGCTCGATGCAGAACGTGGTGCATTTCTCGAGCGAGCTTGGATACTTGCGCATTCCGCCCGAGACGGCGATCAAGATCGACGAGATCGACAGTTACCCGCCCGAGCGGATCGTGGTCATGACCACGGGCTCACAAGGCGAACCGATGAGCGGCCTCGCGCGGATGTCGGTGCGCGATCACAAACAGTTCAAAATTGTTCCCGGGGATACGATTGTCATCAGCGCGACGCCGATCCCGGGCAACGAGAAGAGCGTCTATAAGACGATCAACAACCTCTATAAGCTCGGCGCGACCGTCATTCACGGTACCGATGGGCGCTCGCACGTGTCAGGTCATGCTTCGCAAGAAGAGCTTCTGCTGATGCTCAACCTCGTGCGGCCCGAGTTCTTCATGCCGCTCCACGGTGAGTACCGCATGCTGGTTCAACACGGGCGGCTCGCAGTGCAAACCGGCGTCGAAGCCGAGAATGTTTTCGTCGTCGAGAACGGCGACGTGCTCGAATTTACGCGCGAGTACGGCGACAAGATCGGCAAGACCTACGGCGGAAACGTCCTCGTAGACGGCTCGGGGATCGGCGACGTGGGCGAGGCGGTCCTGCGCGACCGCAAGGCCCTCTCGAACGACGGCATCGTCATCGTGGTGATTGCAATCGATGCCGAAGAAGCGCGCGTGATCGGCGAACCGGACCTGATCTCGAAGGGCGTGTTCTATCTGCCCGAATCGGATGGCGTGCTCGACGAACTGCGTACCGAATTGCGAAATGCAATCGCCCAGGTCTCGGTCGAAGGCCTTCGCGACGTCAACACGGTCAAGGAACACATCCGAACCACGCTCGCGCGGGCAATCAACCGGCGTACCAAACGCCGTCCCGTCATTATCCCGGTCGTGATGGAGGTCTAACTCGCGATCGGCATCGCGCTGAGTCTGCTCGCCGCCCTCACCTACGGGGCGGCGGACTTTTGCGGCGGCCTTGCGACGCGCCGCACTGCGATGATCGCGGTGGCGCTCATCTCGCAGACGGTCGGTTTCTTGTTGCTGCTGGTCGCGCTGCCGTTTACGCCGGCGCATGCGGTCGCAAGCGATTATCTCCTCGGAGCATTCGCTGGGCTCTGTGGTGGGCTCGCCATTGCATTGCTCTATCACGCGCTCTCGATCGGCAAGATGGGGATCGTCTCACCGATCACCGCCGTGCTGGCCGCGGCATTCCCGCTGGTTTATGGCACGATCCGCGGCGACCGGCTCACGATGCTGCAGATCTTTGGGCTGGTGCTCGCGCTCATAGCGATCGTGATGATCTCACTCTCGTTCGAGGATTCCGGTAAGCGCGAGATCGCAACAGCCGGCGTGCGTGAAGCAATCGTAGCCGGCTTCCTCTTTGGCAGTTTCTTTATCTTGCTCTCCTACACACATCCGGCCGCGGGATTGCACAATCTGCTCGGCGCTCGCGTCACGTCAATCGCACTGCTCTTGGTCGCAGCGTTCGCAACGCGCACGAACCTCGTTCCCGTCCGCGCGGACTGGCCGCTCATTATCGCCTGCGGCGTGCTCGACATGACCGCCAATATTCTCTATGTAGCGGCAACCTTTGTCGGCAAGTTTGAAATCGCCGCGGTTCTGACCTCGCTTTATCCAGCGAGCACCGTCTTTCTGGCGCGTATCGTGCTCGGCGAACGCCTTGGCCGCATACAAAAAGCCGGCGTCGCAATCGCGCTCGCCGGCGTTCTGTTGATTTCGCTACGTTAGCCGCACGATGCGGCTGAAGGTTCGGAGCACAGGATGTGCGACCGGCCGAAGGCTGGCCGAATCGTCTATGCGCTGCGGATCTTTGAGAGCTGCACGGCGTGTGTGAAGCGCGCAATCTCTTCGCGCTGGTAACCGTCGATCTCGATGAAGGCTACCCCGTAGACTTCGCGCTCGCGCACAGGCTGGAAGCGGGTGACGACGCGTCCGCGCAGCGCCATCTCTTCGAAGGGGCGACGCATGTCGGCGCGGCCGATGCGCCGCGGTATGCTTTGCGTTAGGTCGAGCACGGCCGTCTCTTCGGGATAGACCTCAAGGACGCCCGACGGCAGCATGACCCGCATGTCAAGCATGGTGCCGATCGCAACCAGCTCCTCGCAGCTCATGCGGATGCCGGTCGCCGAGATATCGCTGACCTTGCCTTCGCTCCACTGATTGCCTTCGCGCCGGAACTGCGCCGGAAACGTGGAGAGCGCGCGGTAACTGCCGCGCTTCTGGCGATCGGTCGTCGGAATCGCGTCGAGCGAACGCTGAATCGAACGTGACGCGGCGTTGCGCTGTTCGAGATCGCGAATGACGCGAACCAAGGCGTCGATTTGCGCCTCCGCCATGGACGCGAATGAGACATGATATTCGAAGCGCGCGCCGGAGACCGCGTTGCGCCGCGCCTCTACTCGGCCATTGACCGTGATCGGAGCATTACCGCCTAGGGCCAGGTCAAACTCGACCTCAGCACCGCGCTCCATCAGCACCAGCGAGCGAACGCGCGCGCTTTGTGCGTTGATCTCCATCAGCGTGCCATAAACCGGTGCCGGCAGACGGCGGACACTCATCACGACCGGCATTTCCATCGAGTTGGCCGCGGTACGAGGTGTCATCAGCGTCGCGACGGCAGTTGCGATTTGCGCGGGTGCACCCGAACCCATTGCGGTACTCTTCTTGGGAATCCAGCTCATGATTGTGTCCTATTCTGACCGGAGTTTTGCGAGTTGTACCGCGTGCGTGAAGCGCGCGATCTCCTCGCGTTGGTAACCATCGATATCCGTAAATTGCACGCCATAGACTTCGCGGTCGCGATTGGGGGCAAAGCGCGAAACGACGCGACCGTGAACGATCATGTCTTCGAAGGGCCGCCGGTTATCGGGAATCCGAATGCGGCGCGGGCCGAACGGTGTAATCTCGGTGCGGTCTTCGGCGGCGGGATAGACCCAGAGCACGCTCTTCGGAAGGGTGAAGCGCAGCTCGACCATCGTCCCGATCTCGATCTTCTCGGGAGTGATCAGGCGCAGGCCGCCCATCGAAACGTCGTTCGCCTCCGCCGGCGTCGCGGGTTTGCCCGGGGTCCGGTAGCGGACCGGAAATCCGACCATCGTGCGGACGCTGCCGCGGCGCTGCTTGCCCGTAGCAGTCGGGGCCGGTGCGACGGTCGGCGGCCGGTTGTCCGCCCGCGCAGCCGCCTCGCGCCGCTGCATCTCCTGAATTTCCCGAAGGAGAACCTCGCGCTCGCTGTTGGTCAAGACGAAGGTAACGCCGTACTCATAGCCGCCGCCGGTGGGAGGCGTCGACCGCGAAACGATCCGTCCCTTGAGCGAAATGGCTTTGTGACCGGGGCGCTTGAGCTCGAAGCGGACGTCGCGGTCGCGATCGATCAGGATCAGCGAGCGAATCCGGCATCCGGTCTCGGAAATGTTGACGAGGGTTCCATACACGGGCGCGGGCAGGCCGGCAATCTCGACCGCGATCGGAAGTTCGATCGACTGCCGGTATGTACGTCGTTGATTGCCCCGTTCAATACCTTGAACGGCGCGTCGCGAGAGCCCCAACATCCTTTTAATAAAATCGGTCCCCCATAAGCGGCTGCTTAACCCGAGACCAAGGAACCATAGTTCCGGAGTCCCGGTTTATTTGAAACTTTACACTCCTAGAGCGTGGACCAGACGTCGAGCTTCCGCTTGACCCCGTCGATCACGGCGTCGGTAAATTCGGTGGTGGTGGAGTGGCCGCCGAGGTCGGCCGTGGCGATTCCCTCGTGGACCGCTTCGAGCGCCGACTCGTGGATCGCTCGTGCGGCGTTGGCGGCGCGACGGTCGTCGATGTACGAGAGGACTGCCCCCCCTGCGAGGATCATGGCAAGTGGGTTGGCTACGTTTTTTCCGAAGAGCCGCGGCGCGGTGCCGTGGGGCGCCTCGGCCATGACGACGTTCGGTCTGAGCTCCTCATCGAACGAGAGCAGCACCGACTCGGCGCCCGCGATCGAGCCGAAGAGCTGCATCACGAGATCGGAGAGGCAATCGCCGTCGCGATTGAGCGATGGAATGACGAGCGGATTGTCGCCCGCGTTCGAGAGCAGCAGTGCATAGGTTGCGTCGATCAGTTGCGGGTCATAGGAGATGTCGGGATGACGCGCGGCCGCCGCATCCATCTCTTCCTTAAGCATGCCTTCGTACACCGGGCTAACCGTGTACTTCGGACCACCGAAGACCTTTGCGCCCATCTTCTTGGCGTGCACGAACGCGTACTCCGAAACAAAGCGGCAAACACTGCGTGAGATCACTTCGGTGCGACACGCGATTTCGTCCATCCCCTCGCCTTCGCGCCACTCCTTCGCGCCGTAGGCATCGCCAACCGCCATGCGCACGACTGAGATCGGCGCGTGAATGCCTGCGACGGGTCGAACGCGCGGCAGCTTGCGACCGGTGCGAACGATGACTTTGCCTTCGACCTCTTTGCGCAGGATCGCATTGGGCGAGCCAACGTCGCCTTTTTGTTCGGGCGTGATCGTCGCCGCTTTAAGGCCGAGGCGGTGAACACGCATTGCCGCTGCTGCGTCGTGCACGACTTGATTGCTCGTCGCTCGCCGATTCTCGAGCGAGAGATCGTAATGCTCGAGGTCGAGCTCGATATCGATGACGGATTTATCGAGTACGCGCAGCGACTCGGCGAGCAACTCTTCTCCGGTTTGGTCGCCATCGAGGACGACGATGGTGGGGCTCTGCAAGTGATCTCCTAATCGAACGACGAAACGGCTGTATTGTCATGGCACGGGTACGCCGGAAGGCGAATGCAAGGAAGCTTAATCTCGAGATCGTCGGAATCGCCGCTCTCGCGGTGGCACTCCTATGTGGTATCGCTCTCGCTGTTCCGGGTCATGCGGGCAACGCCGGCCGCGCACTGGCGGGCGGGCTGCGCGAACTCTTTGGAGGGGGCGCCGCGCTTTTCCCGGTGCTGGTCGCACTTCTGGGCGGCATCATCTTCCTCGAAATCAATGTGCCGCGCATGATCGCGACGCTGGGAACCTCCGCGCTCTCGTATTTCCTCATGATCGACGCGGCGTTCGGATGGGCCGGCCCGCGCAGTGGCGGGATCGTAGGCGGGGGCATTTGGTCGGCGCTGAACGGCTTGCTGGGCACGGCCGGCGCGTGGATCGTCCTGGTCCTTGTTGCGCTCTCGCTCACGCTCTCGCTCACGCAGGTCAGCGTGAAGAAGCTCATTGGGCTGCTGCTCGGCTTCGTCTCGCGCATTCGCCCGCCGAAGCTGCCGAAGATCTCGCTCGCCCTGCCGGAAGGCCATGCCTCGCTGCGCGAGGCGTTCGCGCTGCCGAAGACCGATCGTACGCATGCGTTTGACCCTTCGACAAGCTCAGGGCAAGCTGCGTTTGATGTCGAGGAAGAGGTTCTCGGCGCGCTGCCGGTTGCAGTCGCTCCGCCGGTCGTCGTCGCGCCGATGCCCGCGGTGGTCCCGGTGATTGGTGAATACGAGCCGGCAGGCATCGCCGCGGGAACGCGATCGTACCGGCTGCCGGATCTTGCGCTGTTCGATCCGCCGCAAGCGCAGGTGGTTGATGACTCCAATCGCGCTCACGTGCTCGAAGATACGCTGGCAAGTTTCGGCGTCGGCGCGAAGGTGACGCACATCGAGCGCGGCCCATCGATCACGCGCTACGAGTTGCGGCCCGAACGCGGCGTGAAGATTTCAAAGATCGCTTCGCTGGCCGACGACCTCGCGCTCGCGCTCGCCGCAACCAGCGTGCGCATCGAAGCCCCGATTCCGGGCAAATCGGCGGTTGGAATTGAAGTGCCGAACTCGACCGTCTCGGTCGTTGCGGTTCGCGAGATTCTCGACGCCATGCCCAATCGCGGAACGATTCCGCCGCTCTGGATGGCGCTGGGCAAAGACATTACCGGTCGCCCGGTCTTCGGCGACCTCGGCAAAATGCCGCACTTACTCATTGCCGGCGCGACCGGTTCGGGCAAGTCGGTGTGTTTGAATACGATCATCGCCTCGATACTTGTCTCAGCAACACCGGATCAAGTGCAGCTCTTGATGATCGACCCCAAGCGCGTCGAGCTGACCGTCTACAACGGTATCCCACACTTGATCAAAGAAGTGATCGTCGACGCGCGCCTGGCGGCCGGGGCGCTCTTCGAGATGACCAAGGAGATGGACGCGCGGTACGAACGTTTCGCCAAGGCCGGCGTGCGCAAAATCGAAGAGTACAACGCCAAGTATCCCGACGAAAAGCTGCCCTACGTCGTCATTGTGATCGACGAACTGGCCGACTTGATGCTGGTCGCGCCGGCCAAGGTCGAAACGACGATCATGCGTCTCGCGCAATTGGCGCGTGCTACCGGCATTCACCTGATCGTCGCGACGCAGCGCCCCTCGGTTGACGTCATCACCGGCCTCATCAAAGCCAACATCCCCTCGCGTATCGCCTTTGCGGTCAGCGCGCAAGTCGATTCGCGCACGATTCTCGATATGGCCGGCGCGGAGCGTCTCCTCGGGCGCGGTGACATGCTCTATCTCCCGATCGATGCGCCCAAGCCGATTCGCGCGCAGGGCGCATACATTACCGGCAACGAGGTCAACCGGCTCGTCGACTTCTGGGCTAAACAGGCACGCCCGGAAAATCTGCTCGACGTCGAGGTCGTTCCGGTCAGCGACGACGACGAGAAGAACGGCAAGGGCGCTGATCCACTTTGCTACGAGGCAGCGAAGTTCATCATCGAAACGAGCTATGCGTCGACCGCGCAATTGCAGTCGCAGTTCTCGATCGGGCATCCGCGCGCTGTACGCTTAATGAAGCAACTGGAAGAATTCAAAGTCGTCGGCCCGCACGAAGGCACCAAACCGCGCAAGATTCTGCTCGGTCTCGCGGAGCTCGAAATCATTGCCCCGCGCCTCGGTAAAGCCGAAGAAGCGCAACAGGAACTGTTCTGAGCGCTAGCTTGCGAGTATCGGCGCTTGCGATTGCTCTAGCGCTATCCGCCCTGTTCTTGACGCTGGGGAATGCTGTCGATCATCATCCCGATCCGGGCTGGCTGATGATGTATGAGATCGGCTGGGTCAACCACTCGACCCTGATCGCCTGGTGGCTCACCTGGTTCGGCTGGATCGACATCTTGCTTCCGCTCGCGATTGCGCTCGCGGTTATCGCGATCCGTTTTCCGGCGTGGCGCTCGCGCATGATTTTTGCGATCGTTTCGTTGCTGCTCGCGTGGCAAGGCACCGATCTGTTCCAACATTTTTTTGCGCGTCCGCGCCGGTTGGATTGGATCGTAAAGCACGAGACAGCGTTTTCGTACCCGAGCTCGCACACGGCGATCGCAACGGCCTTTTACCTCTTGCTGGCGGTCTTTGTCGCCCGGAGCGCTCTGCCCGGCAGAGCCTGGTTTGTCTCGGCCATCGCTGCGCTCGCACTCGGGGTCATGTGGTCGCGGCTAGACCTCGGAGCGCACTACCTGACCGATATCGTTGGGGGGATCCTTTGGGGGGGCACGATCGTGGCCGCCTTGGCCGCTTGCTGGCCCACAAACGTCTTTGAGGGGCGAGCGCCCACGGCTTTAGAATAGTCGCACGATGGCTTACAAGATGGATCCGTTGCTCGCCGAGATCGAACGCAAGGTCGACGCCGGCGTGCCGCTCTCGATGGAGGATGGGCTGGCCCTCTATCGCACGCACGATATCCACAACCTCGGGAGAATCGCGCGAGCGGCCAAGGAGCGCAAGAGCGGCAAGAACGTCTACTACGTTCTCAATCGCTACATCAACTCGACCAACGTCTGCTTTGCGAATTGTAAGTTCTGTTCGTTTGCAGCCGACGAGTTCAAAGAGCCGGAGCGGATCTTCCGTATGACCGCCGAGCAGGTCTACGTGAAGGCGCTCGAAACCGGAACGAACTTCAACCAGATCCACATCGTCGGCGGCCACGATCCGCGCCAACTCTCGCTCGATTATTGGCTGCCGCTGATGCGCCGTTTCAAAGAAACGCTGCCGCACGTGCAGCTCTCGCTCTTTACCGCGGCCGAGATCGAATACATGGCCAAGCGCCATCGGATGAGCTTCCCCGACATCGTGCGGACGCTCAAAGATGCGGGGCTTGACAACGTCAACGGCGGCGCGGCCGAAATCCTGGGTGAGCCGACCCGCTCGAAGATTTGCGCCAACAAGGTCTCGGGTGAAAACTGGCTCGAGATCCACGAAGAGCTGCATCGCCAAGGCGTTGCGTCAAATGCGACGATCCTATACGGGCACATCGAGACGCTCGAAGACCGGGTCGATCACTTCATCAAACTGCGCGAGTCGCAGGAGCGCTCGCCCGGCTTTAATGCGTTCATTCCGTTGGCGTTCCATCCCGACGGTAACGAGCTTTCGGATTGCGGCTGGACCAGCGGCCTGGATGATCTTCGCACCTTCGCGGTCGCGCGCTTGATGCTGAACAACTTCGATCACATCAAAGCCTACTGGATGATTCAAGGCCTCAAGATTTGCCAGGTCGCGCTGCATTATGGCGCCGACGACATGGACGGGACCCACGGCTCGACCGATGAGGAGATGATCTATCACTCGTCCGGAACGCAGTCAGGGCAATACGTCGACGATCGTGAGTTCCGCCGCCTGATCGAAGCCGCCGGGTACACGCCGGTGCGCCGTAATTCGACCTACGAGACGTTTCCCCATGACTGGACACCGCCCACGTCCTTCGAGACGACCGCTTCGCGGTCTCCTCAGGATGACAGCGTGGCGGTTACCGCCTAGATGGGACTCCGCTGCGGAAGAATTGTCTACACCAACGATCTGCCGATCTACACCGCGTTCGACGTCGACGCAATTGGGTATCCCGGCTCGCTGCACGCCGATGTCCCGTCGGCGCTCAACGCGATGCTGGTCGGCGGCGAGCTCGACTTGAGTCCGATCAGTGCCTTTGCGTGGGCGCAGCACGCCGACGATTTGGTCTTGCTGCCGGACCTGTGCATCGGGGCGCGCGACGAGGTCGTCTCGGTCGTGCTGGTCTCGCAGACGCCGCCGGCACTCCTCGACGGCGCCACCGTAGCGCTGACCAGTGAATCGGCCAGCGGACGCAATCTGCTGCGCGTGGTTCTCGAGCGCCGTTACGGCGTTCAGCCCCGCTACGTCGATTCGGATCGTCCGCTCGAGGTTGCGTCGCAGGGAAAGCCGGCGCTTTTGATCGGCGATTCGGCGATCGATGCGCTCGAGCGCTTTCCCCAAGATCAGGTCTACGATTTAGGCCGGCTGTGGCACGAATGGACCGGGCAGCAAACCGTGTTCGCGGTGTGGGCGGCGCGGCGCGATGCGTACGCGCGCAATCCAGAAGCGATTCGCGAATGCATGCATGCGCTGACCGACAGTTACACCTGGTCGCGCTCCCATATGGACGTGGTGATTGCGGCCGCGCAAGGCGTGAAGCCGCGTGCGCCGGGTTTTTACGAAAGTTACTACGGGAAGTTGAACTTTACGTTCCACTCGGCGGCACAGAGCGGGCTTGGCGCGTTCTGTCGCGAGCTCTACGCAATCGGCGCAATTCCCGCGGTTCCGCATTCGCTCCCGGAGGCCATTGGTGTCGTCTCTCGCTAGTTTGCTCGACCGTGCCGCCGGTGGCGGACGCCTTTCGTTCGACGAAGGTCTGCGGCTCTATCGCGAGGCCGATCTGCACGAGCTCGGCATGGCCGCACACGCGCGCCGGATGCAGCTCCATCCGACAAGTGACGTCACCTACGTGATCGACACGACGATCGACTACACCAATGTCTGCAACGTGCACTGCACGTTCTGCGCGTTCTTCCGCCCCGAGCATCATAAGGAAGGACGCACGCTCTCTCACGACCAGGTGTTGGCGCGCGTCAAGTACGCGGCCGATCAAGGCGCGACGCAAATCATGATTCAAGGCGGCGTCAACCCCGATCTGCCGCTGCGGTGGTACGAAGAGCTCTTTGCGCGGGTACGCGTAGAATACCCGAAGGTCGATATCCACTCGCTCTCGGTCTCCGAGATCACCGGCCTTGCCAAGGTGGAGAACCTGACGCCGCGCGCCGTTCTCGAGCGCCTCAAGTCGGCCGGCTTGAAATCGCTACCCGGCGCGGGCGCGGAGATCTTGGTCGAACGGGTGCGCAAGCGCATCTCGGCGCGCAAGGTCACGCCGCACGAGTGGCTCGACGTCATGCGCCAAGCGCACGATTTGGGAATGCCGACCACAGCGACCATGATGTACGGCTCGATCGAGACCGATGAAGAGCGCATCGAGCACATGCACGTCTTGCGCGAATTGCAAGACGAAACGGGTGGTTTCACCGCGTTCATTCCGTGGTTCTACGTTCCGTTCAAGACGCCGTTGCGCGGCAAGGAGGCAACGGCACTCGAGTATCTGCGCGTGCTCGCGGTGTCGCGGCTTTACATGGACAACTTCGCCCATCTCCAAGCCTCGTGGCTTACGCCGGGCCTCAAGATGGGGCAGCTCGCGCTGTTCTACGGCTGCGACGACATGGGCGGTGTGATCATCGAGGATCGCGTCGTGCGCGATGCAGGCGCGAGCAACGAAGCAACGCGCCGTGATCTCGAGAAGGCAGTCATCACCGCCGGTTTCAATCCAGTCATCCGCGACACGTACTGGAACCTGCGTCCCGATATGGCATTGGCAACGGCTTAGGTGCCGTCCAGCGCGGCCTCGATCGCAAACCGCAGCGCCGTCACACCGAGCGGGTCCAGCGACTCAGGCCAGGTGACGCGCGTCGCAACGCCGTCGCGAGCAAAAACGGCGATCCGACGGCCCTCATCGATGTGGACCGAGCCGTTTGCGCTAAAGTCCAGTTGTTCCATCGACGCGCCGAACGCGCCGTTCAAGAGGACGCCGAGCGCTTCCACGCGTTCCGGAAGTCCCTCCGCGCGGTCGAGCGTGGGGAGCATCGTCGCTAGTTCGATGACTCTTGCGTGCGCGCTGCGGCTGCCCGCGCCTTTGGTTACGAGAATTCGTTCCTGCGTGAGCACGGCCTCGAGGCGGCTTTCGTTTCGAACCGGCCGTGCGGCCATTTGCACGAGTTCTGAATCGCCGCGCTCGTCGCTGCGCGTATAGGTCAGAACGAGGCCTTCACCGCTCTCCAGTCGGCGCCGCGTCGAACGGCTCTCCGCGTCGCTGCGGTTCCACAACTCGAGTAGATGATAACATTGCCGTTTGGCTGCGATCTCGTTCTCGTAGGAGAGCGTGAGCTCGCCGCCCTCGTTCGCGTCGTAAATCGCAACCGGGGTTTCTGCCTTTTCGGTCGCCGCGAAGAGCAGCGCGATTTGGTTGGTCGACCGCCGCCGTAGCGTGATGTCGCGTCCGACCATCAGGCGTAAGTGCCGGCCGTGCCGCGTGACGAATGGCCGATCGACGAACTCGATCCAGAACTCCGAACCGTCCTTACGATGCACGAGGACTTCGCGATAGTTGGGCTGCTCCGTTTCGATCGCGTTCCGAATGGCGCCCATCACCGAGGGTGGGTTGTGCGGCGAATACATGACGGTATATGGGCTGCCGACGAGCTCCGCTTCCTCGAAACCGGTGGCTTCGAGAAACGACCTGTTCACGGTGAGGATCATCGGACCGTCCTCGGAGGGAGGCGTGTCGTCGGTGACGATCATGAAGTCACTCGCTTGCGCCACGCCTTCCGTGAGCAGGCTCATCGCGTCCTGCGCTTCGCGTCTCGCGGTCGTATCAAGCAGGACAACCGCGCAGTGGACCGTCGGCGTTTCGAGCGGGTGCGCGCGAACCTCGGCCCAGAACGGCGTTCCGTCTTTACGACGGAGTTGGAGTTCGGTCACGACTGATTCTCCGCGCAAGACGGCTTTCGCGTACTCACTTACCAGCCGCCGATTCGTGCCGTCATCAAGGATTCGGGGGTACACGCCGGCTTCGAGCTCATCCTGGGTGTAGCCGGTCATACGCGAGAAGGTCGGGTTGGTGTAGACCACCGGAGGCGAGAGTAGGTCCGCGCCGCGCAACCGCACGATGAATATTCCGGCCGGAGCATTGTCGGCCATCGCGCTCATGAGTCTACTGCGGTGCTGGTACGCCTTGCGGCGATCGATTACGTGCGATGCGCAAAAGAAACGCAACGCCCCATTCGGAGCTGGCTCGAGCGCGCGAACGGCGCATTCGATCCAAAACGTGGAGCCGTCCCTGAGGGTTAATTCGACTTCAAACGGGCTCTCATCGCCGGTGTCGACGTGCTCGCGCGCGATGTCGGTTAAACGCGCGTTGTTACCGATCGATAGGAACGTCGGATCTTCGCCGAGCAATTCGGCGCGGTCCGTCTTGGTCCGAGCGACCACGATATCGTTTGCCCATTCGTAACGAGGGTAGCGCTTGGATGGTTCCCAGCAGAAGATCGTCAAGCCGTTCTGCGCGAGCCCAGCCGCCGTATCGAGGATTTTGAGATAGTCGTCGCGCGGAAGGGTCGCCATACTGCACTCCCGCTGCAACAGTTAGCCGATCTTGCGAATAGTTCCCGCGCCGAGTACCTCGTCGGCATCGTCGAAGATAGCAACTAGCTGCCCGGGTGTCACCGCACGCTGCGGCTGGGCGAACCGTAGGTACAAAGCCCCACTGCCGTCGATCGTAGCTTGGGCCGCGGCGGGTGTCGCACGGTAGCGAACCATCGCACGAACGCTGATACGACCGTGAGAAAATCGCTGCGGTTGAAGAAGGTTCACGTCGTCGGCGACGAGTGTCGTCGACAGCAGTTCGTCCTCGCGTCCGATCACGATCGTATTGCTGCCTGGCTCGATCCGCGTAACGTATCGCGCGCCGTCGTTTCCCGCGGGCAGTTTTGCGCGCTGACCGACTGTGTAGTTCGCGATGCCTCCGTGCGTTCCGACCGCAACGCCCGACGTATCGACGATCGGACCTTCGCGATTGATTTGCGGCTGCAAGCGTTCGAGCACGTCGCGATAGTCGCCGCCCTCCACGAAGCAAATATCTTGCGACTCCGCCTTCTCGTGCACCGGCAATCCCATACGCCGGGCGTGCTCGCGCGTGACCGGCTTTTCCATCGTACCGACCGGCAGCAGCAGCGTTGCGAGCTGATCGCGCGAGAGTTGTGCGAGCGTGTAGGACTGGTCCTTGGCGTTCGGCGTCCGATAAAGATGCGGTCCTTGCGCGTCGCGCTCGAGACGGGCGTAGTGGCCGGTTGCGACGTACTGCGCGCCAAGGCGGTCGGCGTACTCCGCGAGCGTGCCAAGTTTGACGAAGTTGTTGCACGAAACGCACGGATTCGGCGTGCGGCCGTGCGCGTAGTCGTCGATGAATCGATCGATGACGTTGCGGCGGAATGTCTGCTCAAAATTCAACACGTAGTGTGGGATCCCGAGGACCGCCGCGCTGCGCCGTGCGTCGTCAAAGTCATCGACGCCGCAGCAGCTCTTGGCGTGCGGTGCACGCGTCGGTGAATACATCTTCATCGTTACGCCGATGACGTCGTAGCCCGCCTCCACCAAGAGACCGGCGGCCACTGCCGAATCGACTCCGCCGCTCATTGCGGCGATAACCCGAGGAGTCTGCCGGAGTACGCTCATCTACGCTGCTCCAGAACGATTTCGGATGAATTCGCGGAGCAAAGGAGGGAGCATAGTAACGCTCTGTGACCGACTGAGCGACAAAGAAGTCGCCGAAATCCTTCGGAGCCCTTCGGGTTTGGCGCGGCGCCGTCTGACGGTCGGCGTCTCTCCTCGCTCAAATGACGCGGTCATTCCACACTCGTCGATCCTTGCCGTCAGGCGGCGGCACGCCAAACAGCGTTGATGACCGTACTCCGACAGACTCCTAAGTTTGCTCATGATTCCGTTGCACAGGATAACAGGAGAAAGGGACTAACTCAAAGCCCCAATGCCAGCGCTGGGTGAGCGGTTTCGCGCCGCACGCGAGGCTCGCGGCCTCACGTTCTCCGATGTGGCCGAGCACATTCGCATTCGCTCGGTCTATCTGGCTGCCATCGAAGACGAGAATTGGAGCGCGATCGGCGCTCCGGTCTATATTCGCGGCTTCCTTCGCACCTACGCGCGCTTCCTCGGGCTTGAATCTGAAGAAGTCGTCGCCGAGTTCAACAGTCAGGCGTCGGCGCCTCCCCCGCCCGTGCCGTCCGCTCCGGGTGCGCCTCCCAAAACCAGCTATCTCGCCGACGAAGAGCCCCCCGCCCGAGCGCTCTCGCCGCTCATCTGGATCGCCTCGCTCGTCGCCGTGGTGCTAATCGCCGTCGTCGTCTACAACGAGGCGACCCTTCGCGCGCGGCAGAGCGCGAGCGCACTTCCTTCTAATAACCCTGGAGTCGTCGCATCGGCCAGCGCCGCGGGACTTGCGGCAGACACCGCGCCCAGCACTGCGGCGAGCCCGAGTCCAAGCGAGAATCCGAGCGTGAATTCCAGCGAGAGCCCGAGCGCGAGCCCGACCGTGAACCCAAGCGAAAGCCCGAGCCCGACGCCCCTAGCGTCCGGAACGGCCAATTTGGAGGTGCGGGTTTCGGCCCCCTCATGGCTTAGGGTCACGGTTGACGGGAATGTTAGCATGGAGGGTACGTTTCCGGCCGGGACGGTTCGCCAGTTCCACGGAAAGACTGCGAGGCTGCGGATCGGCAATGCCGGCGGCGTCGAGGTCATTATCGACGGCAAGAGCGTTGGAAGACTTGGCGCGGCCGGCGACGTCGTCGAACGCACCTTCACGCTATAACTCCATCGAAAAGGAAGCCCTGATTATCCATGCCGAGCGAAGCGTCGTTCGATGTCGTATCACGCATCGACCAGCAAGAGCTAGATAACGCGCTCAACCAAGCCCGCCGTGAAATCGAGAATCGCTTCGACTTCAAGAATTCGAAGACGTCGATCGAGAGCGATGGGAAGAAGATCACCGTCGTTTCCGACGACGAAATGAAGATGCGTAACGTGATCGACGTCCTGCAAGGCAAGGCCGTCAAGCGCGGGATCGACATCAAGGCGTTCGATATCGGCGAGCTCGAGCCGGCGTTTACCGGAACCGTGCGGCGCGTCATCACGCTGCGCAACGGTATTCCTAAGGAAAAGAGCAAACCGCTCATGGAGCGGATCAAGGCGCTCAAGCTCAAAGTGAACGCGCAGTATCTGGACGAGCAGATTCGTATCTCAAGCAAGAGCCGCGATGACCTGCAAAAGGTTATCGCCGATTTAAAAGCCATGGACTTCGAGCTGCCCCTGCAGTTCGTGAATTATAGATGAAGGCACATTTCGTCAGTCTCGGCTGCGCTAAGAATCTGGTCGACACCGAGGTCATGATCGCCAAGCTTGGCGCCGCCGGATATGAACTCGTCGGCGAGGCCGCCGATGCGGATACGGTCGTGATCAATACGTGCGCATTTATCGACCCGGCCAAGGCCGAGTCAACCGAGATGATTCTCGAACACGCGCAACGCAAGCGCCGCGGTCAACAACTAGTGGTCGCGGGTTGTCTCGCGCAGCGCTATGGCGAACAGCTGCAATCGCTCATCCCGGAGATCGACGGTGTCATCGGCACTGGGTCCTATGGAAGCATCGTCGAGCTTCTCGACGACGTAAAGGCGGGGCAGCGACCGATTCGTCTCGCTTTCGAGGCCGAACCCGAACATGATTTTCTTCCGCGCCTCGTGACAACTCCGCGAGCGACCGCGTATCTCAAGGTCGCCGAAGGATGCGATCATCCATGCACGTTTTGCATCATTCCAAAATTGCGCGGAAAGTTCCGAAGCCGCAGCGAGGAGTCGATCCTCAAAGAGGCGCGCGCGCTCGCCGATGCCGGAACCAAGGAACTGATTTTGATCGCGCAAGACACGTCGATGTATGGGCGCGATCGCGGCGCGCGCCGCGGTGGGCTCGCGAACTTGCTGGAGCAATTGCACGAGATCGACGGCCTCGAGTGGATTCGGCTGCTGTATCTCTATCCGGCCACGGTCGACCGCGAATTGATCGACACGATGGCTGCGCTTCCCAAAGTTTGTAAGTACATGGATATGCCGCTGCAGCACGCGCACCCAGAGGTGCTGCGCGCGATGCTTCGGCCCTCGAACGGCGAGCGCTATTTGGAGATCATCGAGGACTTCCGCGCGCGCGTGCCCGGCATCACAATGCGCTCGACCTTCATCGTCGGTTTCCCAGGCGAGACCGAGGAACACGTGTCATACCTGCAAGAGTGGATCGAGCGCGCGGAGTTGGACCGCGTCGGTTTCTTTGAGTACAGTGCGGAGGAGGGGACGCCGGGCGCAGAGCTTCCAGGAAAAGTGCCGGTTCGCGAGCGGCGCAAGCGGCTGGTCCGGTTGCGCGAAGCGCAGCGCCTAGCCTCCGAACGCGCTCGCGGCAAACGTCTCGGGGAACGGGTGCGCGTGCTGGTCGAAGAGCGCCGCCGGTTTCGCAAGAGCGATCCGCTTCGCGTAGCGCTCGGTACGCATGACGCCTGGTTCGGTCGTTCGCAAGGGGAGGCGCCGGGCGTCGATGGAGGGGTCTACTTTAGCGGAGAGGCGCGTATCGGCGATTTCGTCGAGGTAACACTGGACGGTCATGGACCGTTCGATTTCTACGGAGATGCTTCCGTGCGGGAGTCAGTCGAGGTTGGGTAAGCACTTGGGTCCGTCACCGTCGCCAAGTGAGGAGACTCACGAAGCTCGCACTCCGCGTTGGCTGCGGCGGGCCGCGCTCGTGCTTGGGTTTATTTTGCTTGGAGCCGGATCCGCGCTCGCCGGCTTTGCGATCTTCACGCATCGCAATCCGATTGAAGTGATCGTGCAAACGTTTGTACCGACCCCGCAGGACGTCTTCGGAAAATCGAATCTCGTCGTGCTCGTCGAGGGCGTCGACTACGACTACACGGGGAAAGACGTCGAGTTCTCGACCAGCTCGCGCAGCGATATGATCAAGGCCGTGAATCTGGACTTCGACGGCAAGAACGTTTACGCGATCTCGATTTTGCGCGACATGGAAGCGACCTATCCGAACGGTACCGTGCACAAGATCAATCAGGCGCAGTCCGACGGCGGCCCGGCCGAAGCGCAGAAAGTCGTCGCGTCGTTCCTTGGCATCCCCGGCTTCGACCGCTACGTCTTGTTGCGAATCGACGCGACGAAGGATCTCATCAATGCGATCGGCGGCGTGGATGTCTACGTCAAAGATTCCGATTGCTTGATGAATCATAGCGGCTGTGCCGGTGGACGCGTCGACTACGACGATTCATGGGGACACCTGCATGTCCATCTTTCCGAAGGCATGCACCATCTCAATGGCGAGCAGGCCGTAAGTTACGGGAGATTCCGCCACGATTGGTGCAGCGATCCCTGCCGCGTAATGCGCCAGAACGACGTGATCATGGCTGCGCTCAACAAGATGCGTGGTGACAAGCTCAATACTCTCGTGCACGCGAGCGACATCATGAACGTCGTGCATCGCGATGTCCAGACGAACTTCACGCAATCGGAGCTCGTTACGCTAGCTTCTTATTTCTCGGGGCTTTCGTTGCAAGGCGTGCACTTCGCGCAGACGCCGTACACCGGCGATGAACAGCTCGCCGATGGCGACGATCTGGTCCCGGACAAGGCGGCGATTGCAAAGATGGTTCAGACGATGCTCGTCGCGCCGCCGACGCCCGAGCCCTCGCCCGACGCGATGGCGCTCGCAGCAATTGCCGCAGGTTCGCTGCGCGTCGACGTTGAGAACGGCAGCGGCATACCCGGAGCGGCGAAGATCGTCGCGGCGCAATTGAAGCACGCGGGATTCATCATCGGGAAAGTCGGCAACGCGGACGCAGCGGATCATCAAAAGAGCGAGATCGACGAACACTCAACGATGACGTTCGCCGGCGCGAAGGTGCGCTCGGCCCTCCCGGCCCAGTTCGAAAACTTGCCGGTGGTCGGGCAGCCCGTTTCCAACAGTTCGCCTCCGCCGAGCGATGTAACCATCATCGTCGGCCGGGATCTTGCCAGCGCTGTCGTCGCGCAGGCAAGCCCGCAGCCTTCAGGAGCGCGGTGACCAAGCGCGTGAAGAGCATATTCGCGGTTTTGGTGCTGGTCGCTCTCGCGACAGGTGGCTGGCGGCTCTTCCGTCATGAAAGTAACTTGGTACCGGCGATTGTCACGCCGCAAATGGACGTGCACAATGAGTTCTCGGGTGACTTCTCGGCGCGGCTCTATCGCGTCGTGCATCGGACGGTCGCGTCCGACAACTCGACGAGCCCCAAGCTCATCGCCTTGACCTTCGACGACGGTCCCTATCCGATTTTCACGCCGTTGCTGCTCGACGAGCTGCACAAAGAAGGCGTGCCGGCGACGTTCTTCTTGATCGGCCGCGATGCCGAGCAATGGCCCGAGATTACCCGGCGCATTGAAGCGTACGGAAATGAAATCGCCGATCACACCTACTCGCACCCCGATCTCGATAAGGAAACACCCGCGCAGGTGCAGGACGAAGTGCTGCACGGGCGAGATGTGCTTTGGTCGATTGCCCACGATCCATCGGTGCGTTTTCTGATGCGTCCGCCGCACGGACGTTACACGACGGCAACCTTGCGAACGCTGCAAGGCATCGGGTACCACGTCGTGCTCTGGACCGACGACTCGGGTGACTGGAGGACGCTTACTCCGCAGCACATTGCAAACGACATGATCCTTCATGCCAGCGCGCCCGACATCGTGCTGCTTCATAGCGGAAAGCTCGCGACGATCGAGGCCCTTCCTGCGGTCATCGAGCGCTTTCGCCGTGCGGGGTATCGTTTTGTAACGGTCGGAGAGATGCTGCGCCTCACCTCGCCGCAAGCGATCAACCACCCCAAGCGCATCGAGGTGTAAGGTTGCCCCGTCAGATCATCGACACCGAATCGGGACGGCCGGCCTACCGGCGCCGCGTGGCCACTCGCTGGTTGATCATCCTCGTGCTCTTCATCGTGGCCGTCTTGGCCGGCATCCGGGTGTGGCAGGCGACCCGTCCCAGGGTGGCAGCCGGGGCCGTGCTGGTTCCAGGAAAAGCGGCCCTCATAGGAAAACAGGCCCCGGTTCCTCACTTTAGGAGAAAAGATGCTGCGTAGGCTTACCCTCGGCTTCGCGGGAGTTATCACGGCTGCGATTGCGATTGCGGCGTGTAGCTCGAGCAATGCCACCCAGTCGATCTCGGTAGGGCCGAACTTCCCAACTCAAACGCTGTATGCGGCCGACGTGACGCAGAACGCGGTGAATATTTACTCGCCCGGTCCGAAGTCGACGGCAGGCCCGCTCTATCAGATCGGTGGAGGCAGCACGACGATCGCCGGCCCGCAGTATCTTACGTTCGATAGCTTGAGCGACTTGTGGGTGACGAACTGGCTCTCAAGCACCACCGCCGGTGAGATCCTGGAATTCAAGGCCGAGGCGACCGGCAACGTGCTTCCATACCAGTCAATTTCGACGGGGAATGCGCGCCCGCGCGGTATCGCCGACTACCTGTACACGTTCCTTGGCACGACGACGTCGACCGACGTGCTCGCCGTTGCGGTCGTCGATCCCGGTCAGTCAGTGGGATTCAATAGCGGGATTGTGTTTTACACGGCAGCTTTGCTGAGCACGCCCTACGAGACGCTTGCGGGTCCGGCCACAACGTTGAACGTCCCGAGCGGCGTCGCCGTCGATGCCAAAGATAATATCTACGTCACCAACTTGCAGGGCGCATCGGTCGCGGTTTTTGCACTCCCGTCAGTATCGCCGGCGCCCTCGCCAACCGCGACACCCACGGCGTCGCCGACACCCTCGCCGACGCCGAGCGGCGCGACGGCATCGCCGGTCCCGACCGCTGCTCCGACCGCAACGCCCCTCAACATCGCGCCGATTGCGACGATTTCGGGCGCTGCGAGCGGTATCAATCAGCCCTTCGGCATTGCGCTCGATATCGCGGGAAACATCTACGTCGCCGACCAAGCCTCGACGGTTTGCACGCCCGGCTGCCCAGCCGTCCTGATCTTCCCGGCGGGTTCGAACGGTGCGGTAACACCCAAGTCGATTTCGGGATCGAACACGGGGCTGACCGCCCCGACCGACGTGAAAGTCGATAAGAGCGGCAACATCTACGTGGCCGACGAGAAGGCAGGCCAAGGCGTCGTCTATGTCTTCGCGGCAGGTGCCACCGGCAATGTGGCACCCATTGCGACGTTGAACGCAACGGGTGCACTGATCGGTCTTGCTCTGACGCCGTAGTCGTCGGAGCGAAAGGAGCACCCCCAGTTCGAACCCCCGTCGATCGCCTTGCTTCTCTGACGCGGCTGGCCGATGCTACCACGCCCGAGGCAAAGGCGTCGGCGCTCGCGTTGGGTGCGCTGTCTTGCATGACGCAAGGCGCCGCCACCGTGCTGCTCTTCGACGATGAGGCGGTGGTAGGCGCTACCGAACCCGCCGGTTCGTCGGGCTTTGCGCTTCGAGACGGATCCACCGAACTGCGACGACTCTTCCTCCACGCGCTGGCGCGCTTCGGCGACGGCACCGTGTCGTTCGTGGCGCGCGACGCGCAGCGGGCGTTCATCGGCGTCAGCTCAACGATCGGCGAACACGATCTGCTCTTTGCGCCGCTGCTTGCCGGCGGCCGGACCTTGGGTGTGGTGGCAATTGCGCTCGACGGGGAGCCACCGTCGGACGAGCGCGAAGCGCTGGCGGCGTTTTGCGGGGTCGCGACGCGCATGCTCGATTCCGAGCGCGCGCTGGCCTTAGCGCGGCGACAATCGCGCGACAGCCAACTGCTCTCGATGGTCAACGAACGCTTGCACAAGTCTTTGGACCGTCGCGATGTTCTATTCGGCATTGTCGAGGGCGTGCGCGCCGCGTTTTCCGCGGATCGCTGTTTCGTGTACGAACGCATGAGTGAGGGCGATCACGCAACCGTCGTTGCCGCTGCGATCAAAGGCGCGGTGGGCACAACGCCTAAAACAGCAGTCGCACTCGATGCGGACCTGCGCAAGGTTTTCGGCGGTCTGACGGTCCGGCGCGACGAGATCGAGGGCGCCGAAATTTACGGCGCGGGCGCTCGCAGCGCCGTGGCGCTTCCGTTTGTCGTCGACGGCCGTGTTGAGGATGCGCTCGTGCTCGCTTTCGATCGGCCGCGTGGCTTTGATGAGGCCGACATCGCGGCGCTGCGTTCGCTGGCCTTTCATGTCGGTCTCGCCCTCTCCAACGCTCGTTTGTACGAGCGCGAGCGCGCGCGCCGCGCGCAGGCGGAATCGCTTGAGCGCGTCGTGCGGATACTGCGCGACACGCAGTACGTCGACGAAGTGCTTTTAGTTTTCGTGGTGACGGTTTCACACGAGTTGCCGCTGGATTGCGCGGCGTATGCACTCGAAGGCGACGCCATGGTTCGTAGGGCCCTTCGTATTCGCGAAACGCGCGGATTCGAACCCGTGGCGTCGATCGATCGCTCGTTGCTCGAGCCGTTTCTCGCGGTCGACGAGCCCTCGGACGTCTCGATGCTCCCGCGTGTTGCGCGCGATGCGCTCTTTGACGGGCGATCGGGCGTCGTCATCCCGCTGCGTCTCGACGGCACGTTATGGGGATGCTTCATCGTTCGCGCGGTTGAGGGTGGCTTGGATTGGCCGCCCGAGGAGCGCTCGACCTTCTTTCGTACGTTGGGTTCGCATCTCGAGATCGCACTTGCAAACGCGCACGCCTACGAGCGTGAATTGCGCCGGGCGCAAGAGCGCGAAACGTTTGCTGAAGCTGCGCGCACGATTCTCAGTCACACCGCGATCGGCTCGCTGGCCGACGTCATGTGCCGCCTTGCAATCTCGCTCGTGCACGCGGATCGAGCCTGCGTGTTGCGGTGGAACGGCGAGCGTTATGCGATCGTCGGCGAATACGGGAGTGGTGTCGAGGAGACGATCGCTCAGAGCGGATTCGACCTCGTGCATCGAGCCGAGCGTCTGAGTGCGCTGGTCGGCGATGAGCGCCGCGTTCAGCGCTTGATCGATGGGCCGGGTTACCTGGTGACGCCGCTTTCGCAAACCACACCCGGCGGCGGAGATTCTATTGACGCGTTCTTGCTCGTCGGGCGCGGAAACAACGAGCGCTTTGGGCGTGACGATTTGCGCATTATGCAGGAGCTGGGGGCGTTGCTCGCTCTCGCTTTGCGCAATCTTGAACTGTATGAAGCGATGGGCCTGACCAACCAGGCTTTGCAAGAATCGAGCGAATTCAAAGATGACTTGCTGGCTATGTTGGCTCACGACTTCAAAGGGCCGCTGACCGTCATCCTTGGATACTGTGAGTTGCTTTTGGAAACCGCGGGCCAATCGCGCGACGAGATTGAGACCGTCTATTCCCAAACCCGGCGTCTGGTCCGTCTTTCGGAGGATGCACTCGTGCTCGCGCAAACGCAGGCCGAGGGCTTTTCGCTCGCGCGGACCACGGTCGACGCGGGATCGTTTGTCGCTGAATGCGTGCAGACCACCGCGCCGAACAATCCGCGCCTCCACGTCCAGGTCCCCGAAGAGCCGGTCGTCGTCGAACTCGATCCGCACCGCTTCCGCCACGTGATCGACAATCTGGTCTCCAATGCGCTCAAGTACTCGACCGACGACGTCGTCGTTTCCGTCGCTGCGCAAAATGGGACCGTGGTGATCAGCGTGCGCGACCGAGGCATCGGCATCCCCAATGAGGAGCTGACTAGCCTCTTCACCCGCTTCGGCCGGGCGAGCAACGCGCGCAATAAGGGCATTTCGGGGTCCGGGATCGGGCTGTACGTCGCGCGGAAGATCGTCGAGGTGCACCAGGGTTCGATCGCGGTCGAGTCTCGCGAGAACGAAGGGTCAACCTTCCGCGTCACGCTACCTGCCCAGCCCTAGGCGCCCTCGCAAGCAAACTTTTTCTCGTGGAGAACGTTAGTACACCGGTATGGCTTTCCTAAAGACCCTTTTTGACGGCAACGAACGCGACATCGCGCGGCTCCGGCGCACGGCTGAGCGCGTCAACGCGCTCGAGAGCGAGATGACAGCGCTTTCCGACGAGGCGCTGCGCGCCAAGACGGACGCGTTCCGCGCCCGCTTAGCAGAGGGCGAAACGCTCGAGGTAATGCTACCCGAGGTATTCGCGGTCGTCCGCGAAGCCGGCAAGCGCACGCTCGGCATGCGCCACTTCGACGTGCAGATCATGGGCGGCCAGGTCCTGTTCGAAGGCCGGATCGCCGAGATGCGGACGGGCGAGGGCAAAACGCTGGTCGCCACCCTGCCGATCTATGCACGCGCGCTCGAGGGTCGCGGCGTCCATTTGGTGACGGCTAACGATTACCTCGCCCGTCGTGACGCGGAGTGGATGGGGCAAATCTATCAATTCCTCGGTCTGACCGTCGGAATTATTCAGCACGGCTTGGAACCGGCCGAACGACGCGCGCAGTACGCGTGCGACGTCACCTACGTCACGAATAATGAAGTCGGCTTCGATTACTTGCGCGACAACATGGCGTGGCAGGTGGAAGATCTCGTTCAGCGCGAGCTGTACTTCGCGTTGGTCGACGAAGTCGATTCGATCCTCGTCGACGAAGCACGCACGCCGCTCATTATCAGCGGCCCCTCGCAAGAGTCGACCGAGCTCTATGATAACTTCGCGCAGATCGTCCCCCGCCTGAAGAAGGGCGAAGATTACACGGTCGATGAGAAGGCGCACGCGGTACCGATTACCGAAGCCGGCGTCGCCAAGGTCGAGAAGATGCTCGGCGTCAGCAATCTCTACGACCAGCGCAACATCGAACTCGCGCATCAGCTCAACGCCGCGCTCAAGGCGTGGAATCTCTTCCATCGCGACCAGCAATACATCGTCAAAGACGGCGAAATAATCATCGTCGACGAGTTCACCGGGCGATTGATGCACGGGCGTCGTTATTCGGACGGCATTCACCAGGGAATCGAAGCCAAAGAGGGGATCAAGGTTCGGGGCGAAGATCAAACGCTCGCCACGATCACCTTCCAAAATCTCTTTCGTCTGTACGAGCACTTGGCCGGTATGACGGGTACCGCAAAAACGGAAGAGCGCGAATTTCGCGACATCTACGGCTTGGATGTGGTCGTCGTGCCGACCAACCAGCCGATGGTCCGTAAAGACAGTCCTGACATCGTCTACAAGTCGGAGAAAGCCAAATTCGACGCGGTCGTCGACGAGATCATTGCCGAACACGCCAAGGGGCGCCCGGTCTTGGTCGGTACGCGTTCGATCGAGAAGAGCGAATTGCTCGCGGCGATGCTGCGCCGCAAGGGCGTCGAGTGTAACGTGCTCAACGCGAAATATCACGAGCAAGAAGCCGAGATCATCAAGGACGCCGGACAAGAAGGCCAGGTTACGATCGCGACCAACATGGCCGGCCGCGGCACGGATATCAAACTCGGTGAGGGCGTCGCGCGGAACGGCGGCTTGCACATCATCGGCACCGAACGGCACGAGTCGCGGCGGATCGACAATCAGCTTCGCGGCCGCTCGGGTCGTCAGGGCGACCCGGGTTCGTCGCGCTTCTACATCTCGCTCGAAGACGAAGTGATGCGCCTTTTCGGCGGAGACCGTCTGACCAGCATCATGGAGCGCTTCGGCTTCACCGACGAGCAGCCGATCGAGTCGGGGATGGTCTCGAAGTCGATCGAGCGCGCTCAAAGCAAAGTCGAGAATCACAACTTCGAGATCCGTAAACACGTCCTCGAGTATGACGACGTGATGAACAAGCAGCGCGAGATCATCTATGCGGATCGCCGTGCGATTCTCGAAGGGAAGTTCGATTCGCGCACGTTCATGTTGCAATCGCTCGAGTCGAAAGTCGACGAAGCCGTCGATCACAACGCGCCGGAGAACGCACACCCGAGCGAGTGGGATTTCCAGGAGATGCTCGATTCGCTCGACACCGTCTTTCCGGTCAAGCGCGATTTGACTGTTGAAAATCTTTCGGGCAAGGACCGCGAGGAAATTCGCCACACCCTGCGCGACCGCGCGGTGGCAACGTTCGAAGCCAAAGAAAACGAGATCACGCCGCAGATCATGCGCGTGGTCGAGCAGCGGTATCTGCTCCTGCCGATCATCGATCGGCAGTGGGTCGACCATCTTTACGTGATGGATCACCTCAAGACGGGCATCGGTCTGCGCGGCTACGGGCAAAAAGACCCGCGCGTCGAGTACGAAAAAGAAGCCTACGAGATCTTCGAGTCGCTCAAGAACAATATCGCGGACGAAGCGATCAACGGCGTCTTCCGTGTCGTGATCGAGCAAGGACCGCCGCCGGATCAACAACCTCCGCCGCAGCAGTTCGAGCCGATTCCGGCCGGTGCGATGGTGCCGCAAGCCGCTCCCGAGGGGCGCCTTTCAACGCATCAGGCCGAGCAGCTGCTCGGACCCGCTCCCGGTGCGCCGCGCCGCCCCCAACAGCTGCACACCAATCTCGGCGATAGTGAACCGGCAAAGCCCGCGCGCTCCGATGCGAAGGTCGGGCGCAACGCGCTTTGCCCGTGCGGAAGCGGCAAGAAGTATAAGAAGTGCCACGGCGCCGGAGTGGCCTGAGCTACTCGAACGGGACGGGGTTTTCTTCGTACCGGCGCACGACCGGGCGACCGGGGGCGGCCGGCAGCTGCACCGTCGGCGATGAGGAACTCGCGTTCGGGCCCTTTACCATCGCGCCGCCGAGGTCGACATTGCGGGCCGAGACGCTGACATCGATTCCCGGGCCGTTGCTGCGCATCGTTGTCGTGATCTGACCGCCGTTTTTATTGGTGGAGGTGACTTGGAGCGAACCGTCTTGATTGCGGGTCACGCTCTCGTTGCCCATGTCCACGGACTGTCCGGGCGAGAGATTGGTAGTGAGGCCATTTTGCGTGATCGTCGCGTTGCCGTTGTTGTTCAGCGTGACCTCCGCTCCGCCGTTGTGCGTCGTTACGGTTGCTGATTGATTGTAGGTAACGCCGTTTGCATTGGGCGTTGTCGTTTGCGTCGAGAGCTGGTAGCCACCCCGGATCGAATCCGAGTGTAGAAGATCCGGCTCGCTGTTCATGTCGTTCCAGGTGCTGCCGTTGAACGAGAGGTGCGGATCGCCGTCTGACCCGCCGGACGCGCTCGAGTAGTATTGCTCGCTTCCGTAATTGGGACTTCCGCCTCCGAACAGCTGGCCAAACGCCGAGCCCGCCTGATTGAACATGGATGAGAGCATATCGAAAAACCCCATCGGCCCGATCGGCGGCATCCCTTGTGTGTTTTGCTCGAATTGCTGCAGCATGCGCGAGATCGTATCGAACCCGTCTGAACCCGAGTTGGACGTAGAGCCCCCGTCGTTTAAAATGCCGGGCGCGCTCGCATCGGTCATTTCTATCCCGAACGGGGAGGGGAACGGTAAGATGGGATTCGTCGGGCGCTCCGACCACTGAACGCTCATTGTCGATGAACCTCCGTCGTGTTGCTCGCCTCTCCATCACGCGCGGCAGCCCGGACGGCAAGAGTGCGGGCCGTCCTGCGAGAATGCCCGCTGCGCAATGAGCGACTCGCACCAGACCACCATCACCCGCCTCAGCTCCCGCCTTACGGCGCTCAAGGAGCGTCTTTGACTACCTAGGCAAAGCGCGCCGGATCAGCGAGCTCGATCTCGATTCGCGCGATGAGGGATTCTGGAACGATCCCGACCGAGCGCAACGGACGATGAAAGACCTGGCCGATCTGCGGGACGAGGTTGGCCGGATGGACGGCGTCGAGCGCGCCCTCTCCGAGGGGCGCGAACTGCTCGAGCTCTTTGCCGGCGATCCGAGCCTCGATGCTGAGGTCGACGCGAATTTGGAACGCGCGGCAGCGGCCATCGAGGAGCTCGAGATGGCGGCGAACTTCGACGGCGAGTACGATTCGCACGGCGCCATCGTAAGCATCAACGCGGGGGCCGGCGGCGTCGATGCGGCGGATTGGACCGCGATGCTGCTGCGCATGTATCTGCGCTGGGCCGATCGCAGCGGCTTTTCGACGCAGATCGTCGATGAATCGGAGGCCGAAGAAGCAGGCCTGAAGTCCGTGACGTTTTTCGTTCGCGGGCGTAACGCCTACGGCATGCTCGAAAGCGAGCGCGGCGTGCATCGCCTCGTTCGTCTCTCGCCGTTCGATGCGGCGCACCGCCGGCACACGTCGTTTACGGCAGTCGACGTGATTCCCGAAATCGAAGCCGACGAGGTTCCCGGCGTGGAGATAAGACCGGAAGATCTGCGCTTCGAGACCTTCAAATCAGGCGGCGCGGGCGGTCAGTACGTCAACAAAACCGAATCCGCCGTGCGCATCATTCACGAGCCGTCGGGGATCATCGTGGCCTCGCAGCAGGAGCGCTCGCAAGCCCAGAACCGCGACGTGGCGATGAACATTCTCCGCGCCAAACTGGTGCAACGGACGATCGAGGAGCGCGATGCGAAGCTCTCGGCACTGCGCGGCGAACGCGCGGCCAACGAATGGGGCTCGCAGATTCGCTCCTACGTGTTACAGCCCTACCAACTGGTGAAGGATCACCGCACCAGCGTCGAGACCGGCAACGCGCAGGGCGTGCTCGACGGCGACATCGATCCCTTCATCTGGCCGTATCTGCAATCGCGCCGTGCGCGATAAATTTCCGTGGATCGCGGCGCTGCTCTACGCGGCGCTCTTCACGTTCCTTGGGACGGTTCGTTACAACGCGCACCGCAATTTCGTCGACTTCGGCATCTTCGCGCAAACGGCGGCGAGTGCATTCGGCTGCTTTTGCAACCCGATCGAAGGCAGCCATTGGGCCTTTCACTTCTCACCGATCCTGTATCTCGCCGGGCTCGTGCTTTACGTATGGCACTCGCCGATTGCGCTGATCGCCATGCAATCGCTCGCATGTGCGCTGGTTATTCCGCCCGTCTACGCGCTCGTCATCGGTCGCGCGGGCCGTTCGGTCGCACGCTGGAGCGGGCTGGTCGTGGCACTTTATCCGGCGCTGGCCGGCCTTGCATTCGTGGATTTTCACGAGAACGGCCTTGCGCCCGCGGCGGTCGCGTGGATGCTGTGGGCCTTTGACTCGGGCTACGCGATTGCAACGGTGGTGTTTGCTCTCCTTGCGATCGCCGGCAAAGAAGATCAGGCGCTCTTCGTCGGCGTTGCTGCGGCGGCGGGTGCGTGGCGCTTTCGCGGCGCGCAACCCGGTCGCATTGCGCTCGGGATCGCGATCGTTGCTTTCATTACCGTAGGCGCATTCTTTTTCAAAATTCAACCCCATAGTGTTGCAAACGCCCACTGGGCCCCGACGCGCTTCTATGATTGGACTGCAAGCGATGTGCGCGGGCTCTTCCCGCAGGGATTGCTCGAGCGGCTCGGGTTCTTGCTACTGGTTTTTGCGCCGCTGGGCTTTTTGCCGTGGCGCTCGCGCTTTATCTGGCTTGCGCTCCCGCCGCTGGCGGAAGTGCTGCTCTCGCGCATGTCGACGACCTTCACTCTCGGCACGCACTACGCCGGCGCGTGGCTCGGCTACGTGCTGGTGGCGTTTGCCTTCGCGGTTCGCAAGCTTCCCGCGCAGCGCGCCATGCGCTGGCTTTGGGCATGTGCTGCGCTGTGCGTGCTCGAGCTTGCTGTTGCCGATCCGCTCCATCCCGGACTCAATTTGCGCGCGCCGCAACCACGTGACGCCGCGCTCGATGCGTTGCTCGCATCGCTACCGCGCAACGTCTCGATCGCAACGCAAGAAGAAGCCTACACCCATCTGGCGCTCGACGATCCAAACGCGACGCTGCTCCCTGAGAGTTCGGGCGAGCGCGTCGGCACCTGTTACGTGCTCGTCGATCGCGATTTTCCCGATTCGCCGCGCCTGCAAGAGTACGGCCCCGCGTTCAAAAAGCTGGTGGCCGCGCGTGCCTATGCGACGGTGAGAATCAGTGGCGGAATCGAACTCTACCGGCGCAGCAATTCCGCCGCATCGGAGGCGGCACGATCCGGCCAATCCTGTTCGGCGGCGACTGCGCGATAAGGCGCAGACCAGGGCGCCCACCGCGCAATTTGCAGCGCGAGATCGCGAATCGGCGGGTAAACCGCGACCGTCGGCGTTCCAACCATGCCCGCAACCGCAATCGCGCCGCTATCCGGCGCGATGAGCACAGCGGCTCCGGCGATCGCCTCTTTCCACGGCGCAAGGGATGCGTAGCGCTCGATCCGCACGCCGCTCGCATCCGCGACGCGTTGCGCATACGCTGTTTCGTGTTCGGCGGCTATTGCGCGAATCGGTCCGATCGTAGCAGCGGCGCGCAGCGCACGCACAACCTGTGCAAAGTCGATGCCGAGCCGCTCCCACTTATCGCTGACTTGAAACGCAATGTCGTCACCGCGCGCGACCTCGCGATCGAGGATGAGCGGTCGCAGCAGGGCCGGATCGCGCGGGATCGGGGTATCGCCCACCAGTCCTTCCCCCAGTTTCCACATCACCGCGCACTCATGTGGCGCTTTCGGATCTAGGCCTGCGCTGCGCACCACCGCGCGCGTTAGTATCGACCGGGCCCACAGCGTTTTGAACGGCTTGCCCCAACCGTTGACGAAGCCGGTGCGATTCGGTGCGCCGATCGTATGCGCTAAGCGATACCCGCCCGGATCCTCGGTTGCAACCAGCACGTCGGTGTAAGCGGCCCGGCGCAGTCGCGCGCCAAACTCGGCGATCCCTTGGCGGTTTTCCGGCGTCGACGAGCGTAGTGCAAACGGCGCACGGTAGATCGCGCGTGCGGCCCGCGCGGAGAAGATCTCCGCATTGACGGTCCGCAAGACCAAATCGACCGGAATCGCGCGTTCGCGCAGCGCCGCGAGCAGCGGTGTGAGCGCGAGTGCATCGCCGATCGCGTCGAGGCGGATCACGAGGACCGACGGTGAAGTCTGCGGCATGACGGCCCCCATGATTCCTGCTTGCATGGTCCAGGCGCCTGCCGCAGGCGCGCCGTGATTGCGCCCGATGCGGTCGTGACCTTCGATGAACTCGAAGGGTATCGGATCGTGAAGCGCTACGGGTATGTCTCGGGCGTAGCGTCGCGGCCGCGAAACCGGCTTCGCGCGACGTTTCGGAGTCTGGGAATGTTGATCGGCGTGGCTCCGGGTGAGTTCATCAGCGATGCCGAGCAATTGCGCGGGGAGGCGCTTGAAGGCATCTATCAGCGCGCGAATCAGGTTGGTGCGAACGCGGTGATCGGGCTGAGCTTTCACGTCAGCGAAAGTCCCGACGGATCGTGCAAGATCGTCGCGTTCGGCGAAGCGGTGTTGGCCGTGCCGGACGGGCCCGGCGATGCTTGAAGAGCGCGCGCGGCGCGAGCGATTGCTCGCGCACGGTGCCGGCGTCGCGGCAGCGTGTCGCAAGTGCGAAATCGGTTCGCAGCGCCGCAACAACGTGTACGGCGAAGGCGATCCCTGCGCGAGTCTCATGGTGATCGGCGAGGGTCCGGGCGAAACCGAAGATCTGCTCGGGCGGCCGTTCGTCGGTCGTGCAGGCCAACTGCTCGACAAGATGCTTGCCGCAATCGGCTTTGCGCGCGAGGAAGTCTACATCTGTAACACGGTCAAATGCCGGCCGACAATTCCAGGCCCGCGCGGGCCGAAAAACCGCGCGCCGGATCTGACCGAAATGGCCAACTGCCGCCCGTTCCTCGACGAGCAAATCGACATCATCCAACCGCGCGTGATCATGGCGCTCGGCGCGCCGGCGGCAAAATCGTTTTTGGGCCGAGACTTTCAAATAACCAAGATGCGCGGGCGCTGGTACGAGGGACCGGCGGGCATTCCGCTGATGGTGACATTCCACCCGGCCTACCTGCTGCGTCAGACGGGCGGCGAACTGACCGCGGTCAAACGCATGGTTTGGGCGGACCTCAAGGCGGTACGCACCAAGATCGACGAGATACCGCTGGTGCCGGAACGGCCGCCTGAGCAAGCGAGCCTCTTCTGATATAATGGGGCGCGATGGACGCCCAAACCATTTGGTTCGATGACGTTGCGCGTGGTATCGGCTTTGCCGATGCGCAGGATTTCACGCGCGCGCTCGACCTTAAGAATTATCGCCTCAAGCAGATCTATCGCGCTGCCAACAAAGAGCTGCTCGGCGCGATCGGCGAGGTGACGACACTGCCGAAGGAGCTGCGCGAGACCCTCGAACAGCGCGGCTTTTCGTTTACCTCGGTCGAGCCGGTGGTGGTTCAGCGTTCGAACGATGCGCAAACGACCAAAGGGCTCTTTCGTCTGCACGATGGCAATGAAGTCGAAGCCGTGCTCATGGAACATCGCGGCGACCGCACCACCGTCTGCATCTCCTCGCAAGCCGGTTGCGCCTTTGCGTGCGCATTTTGCTCGACCGGGCAAGCCGGATTCACGCGCAATCTGACCGCACGCGAAATCTTCGATCAAGCGCGGTACTTTGCCCGAGAACTCGCGACGCGCAACAAACGCATCACCAACGTCGTGTTCATGGGGATGGGCGAGCCCTTCCACAACTACGACGCCGTGATGGGCGCGGTCTCGCTGCTCCACGACCCGCACGGTTTGGGCCTGGGTCATCGGCACATCACGATTTCGACCGTCGGCCTGGTCGACAAGATCGATCGCTTCGCCGACGAGGGCCTCCAAGTCAATCTCGCGATCTCCCTGCACGCGCCGAACGATAAGGTGCGCGGGGCGATCATGCCGGTCAACCGCAAGTTTTCACTAGAGGAACTGATGGCTGCGTGCGAACGCTACGTCGCGAAGACGAATCGCAAGGTGTTCTTCGAGTACGTGATGCTCGAAGGGGTCAATGATTCGCCCGAATGCGCGCGCGAACTCGCCGAGTTGATGCGCGGCAAGCTCTATCACGTCAATCTGATCCCGTATAACACGACGCCCGACGGCCCGTTCGCCGGGACAGCCGACGCGCGCATTTGGGAATTTGCCGCCGTCTTGGATAATGCCGGCGTGCCGACAACGGTGCGTAAGAATATGGGGCGCGACATCGCGGCCGCCTGCGGCCAACTCCGCGCCGAAACCCAACCGAAGGCGCACATGCCCTCGAAAACCTTGTCATCCCGAACGTAGCTAGAGGGCGAACTCTCCGCCGGTGTACAGCGTGCCGCCGCACTCTAGACCCGAATGCGCGCCATCTTCCGCGATGATTGAGGAGACGTCGAATGCCCCGTCCTTCAAGAGTCGCGGCACGTAGGGCGTGACGAGCAGGTTGTCGGCGCGCTGATCGCATCGCGCAAAGTTCAGACGAAGTGTGTCGTACGATCCGCTGTGGATCACGAAGGACATCGGGATCGTGAACGTATCTTGCGAGAGAATCTTGAAGGGACGTGTTGAACCCAGGGGGATCCAAATCGCGGAGTAGGTGTAGAGAAGAACTGGCTTGGCATCCACGAGCCCGTGATTTGCCGTCATGAGTCCGGTCGTGCGCTCGGCGGGAGCGGAATCGCTGGTCCGATCGCTGTAGCGGACAC
>Ga0302326_10001791_pt1 | contig 53634 bp, 40 predicted proteins | sample Palsa_T0_3_FD_202264 | JGI IMG/M metagenome (GOLD analysis project Ga0302326, IMG submission 202264) | Peat permafrost microbial communities from Stordalen Mire near Abisko, Sweden - Palsa_T0_3 | ecosystem: Environmental > Terrestrial > Soil > Palsa > Peat permafrost | place: Sweden: Abisko...
GTGGCGCATGCGATCTTTGTCGGAGACAATCCCCCCAGCACCAATTTCGGATTCAGCTATACCAATAACATCGCCGGCGGACCGATCGAGGCGGACGGCGACAATCCGTTGATGGCCCTTGAGGATTTCCCCAAGGGAGCGAATCTCTCCTACGATGTGTTCGTCGGGGACGTGTGGCCGCAAGGATGCGTCGGTTGCATACCGGCGGGAGACCCTTACCCGGCGGCCAACCACTTCTTCGAGGCTACATCGACGGCCACGCCTAAAGGCAACGCCGCGCCATGCAACTATCCCGCGGGAGTGAGCTCCTCATGTGTGCATTTGGACTGGTCCCTGGTGGGGTTCGTTGACCTGGCGGCCGCTAACTACGCGCTATCGGCCACGAGTCCTTATTACAATGCCGGAAGCGACGGTGCGGATTTAGGAGCGAACGTCACCGCGGTCCTCGCTGCTGTGGCGCCCATCCCTCGCTAGGGGCACTTACCGCGCATCAGCTTACGTGCTGAATCATCCCGCAATGCTGCCCCTTAGCCCAGGGGCAGAGCTGTAGTGCGGGCCATTTGTGCTACAAATAAAACGAAGCCTGCGCCTGGGCAGGCTTTATCCGTATGAAGACTCTCGGGTGGCTGGCGGCTCTCTCGGTAGGGAGCGTCGGGGTGGTGACCTTCAACTTCGACGCGGGCGCGCCGGGGAAGATGCCTCCCGGCTGGACAGTCGCTGTTGCCCATTCCGGAGGGTCTCCTCACTGGGAAATTTTACAGGATCCGAGCGCGCCCAGCCCCCCCAACGTTCTCGCGCAGGTTTCGACCGGTTGGAATGATGCCCGCGGGCCGCTTGCCATCCTGAACAACGTGAGTGTGAAAGATGGCGACCTGAGTGTAAAAATCAAGCCCGTCGGGGGTAAGCACGATCGCGCCGGCGGCCTGGTGTGGCGCTACCACGACCCTGAAAACTATTACCTTCTGCAGGCCGAGTCGTTAGGCAACCACATTGTTCTCTATAAAGTGCAGCAGGGCAAGCGCACCGCTTTGGCGCCCATGGGCATGCCTGCCAAAACCTACGGCGTGGAGCATCCGGTGCCGATCAACGAGTGGAGCGTGCTGAAGGTTCAGTTTCGCGGACCGCTGTTTAACGTATATTTCAACCACCGGCGGCTGTTCCAGGTGGTGGATTCCACGTTCGCCCAGACCGGTAAGGTAGGATTGTCAACGAAGGCGGACAGTATTACTTACTTCGACGATTTCCGGATCGCTGAGCGTTAACCGGGGCTGTGCTACTTCCCGGCACGGCCAGTGGTTTCCACCACGCTTCGCGCCAGGTAGTTGACCACTTTGGCCTCGTCGCGAGCTACCTCATAATACGCGTTTTTGAGGAGTTGGTCTTTGCGGTTCAGCAGCGTCTCGCGAATGCTCTGCTGTACTCTCGGATCGTTCAGCTCGCGCTGGCCGGCCGATTCTTTCGAGATGATCTTGAAGATACGATAGCCTTCCTGGGTGTGGATGATGGGTGAGATTGCGCCCGGAGCAAGCGACACCACCATCTTGCGCAGCTCCACGTTGGCCTTCTCCAGCGCCGAGTCTGGGATGAAGCCCAAATCGCCGCCGTTCGGCGCTGAGTTGGAGTCCTCCGAGTAGCTCTGCGCCACCATGGCGAAATCCTCCCCACGTTGCAGCCGCTCCTGGACCTCGCGGATCTTGCGCGACGCTTCGGCCTCGTTCTGCGCTTTGCTGTTCTTCAGATTGCGAACGTTCGGATCCGGGTTGGGCGTCACCAGGATCTGGGCCATATGCACGCGCGGCTCCGCCAGATTGAAGCCGGCCTTATTCGCGTTGTAGAACCTGGTTACGTCGGCGTCGGTGATGGTGATGTGCGAAGTAATCTCCTTATTGATCAGCTTCTGAATGCTCAATTCGTGGCGGATCTTGGATTTGAGATCGTCCAATGTCATCTTGCTGCTGCGGAGCTGCTGTTCAAACTGCTCTTTGGTGTAGGGCGCCTTCAGTTCCGTCAATTTGGTTTCGACGTCGGCGTCGCCGGCCAGCAAGCCCTGCTTCTCGGCCCGTTGCAGCATGATCTCGTCGTCGATCAGACTGCGCAGCAGTTCCAGCTTTTGTGCCATAGTCTGCTCTTCGCTGGAGTCCTGGCGCGGTGTGGCGAGCTGCGACTGCTGATAGGTCCTCTCCAACTCCGTATAGGTGATGGCGTGGTTGTCCACCGTGGCGGCTGTGTTGGCAGGTGTGGATTTCTTACAGGCTGAAACGAGCAACAGCGATAGCAGGGTCGCCGAAGCGCATGAAAAAGAACGGAACATGACGATCCCCCATTGTATCCGGGTACAATGGCCTGCGGGAGAGAATCGCATGAGAGTCGGCATGATCGGGACAGGCGCCATTTCGCACAAACACGCACAGGCCTACCGCAACATCGGTTTCGACCTGATCGTGTGCACAGATATCAATGTCGAGTCGGGCCGCCGCTTCGCCGCCCAGTACGGCGTTGAGTTTGTCGAATCCTACGAAGACGTATGCCGGCACCCGAGCGTTGACTATGTGGACGTGTGTACCTTCCCCGACTTCCGCATGGAGCCGCTGGCGTTATGCGCGAAGGCAGGCAAACACATCCAGGTCCAAAAGCCCATTGCGACCAATATGGAGACGGCCCGTACGATGGTGGAAACGGCCCGGCAGGCGGGCATACAACTGGGCGTGGTCAGCCAGCATCGTTTCGACGATGCCAGTCAATTCCTCCAGCGCGCCTTCGCCGCGGGCCGGTTGGGAAAGCTGCTGCAATGCGATTGCTATGTAAAATGGTATCGCTCGCCCGAGTACTACGCGCGGCCCATCAAAGGAAGTTGGAACACGGAAGGCGGCGGCGCACTCATCAACCAGGCGATTCACCAGGTGGATATTCTGCGCTGGCTGGCCGGGCCGGTGCGCGACCTGTATGCCGTCTGGCAACTCGGCGCGCTGCACAAGATCGAATCCGAGGATGTGGTGAGCGCATTGCTGCGGTATTCTTCCGGGGCTACCGGCGTGATTCAGGCGTCCACGGCATTCTGGCCCGGCTACACCGAGCGCACCGAATTCCACGGCACCAAGGGCACGGCAATCATTTCGGGCGACAAGTTGACCACCTGGGACGTCGAGGACGACCACGGCGAGCCCGCGCCGGTAGAAAACGAAGTGGCATCGGGATCCTCGGATCCGATGGCCATCTCGCTAGAGCCGTTTGAACGCCAGTTTCTGGATTTCGGCGAAGCCATCCGTACCGGCCGCCCGCCGCTGGTTTCGGGCGAAGACGGCCTGCGCGCTCTCGAGATCGTAGATGCGGTTTACCGATCCTGCCGTACCGGGGAAAAGGTTACGCTGACCTGACGTGACGTTGGCATAGTGTTCGCGTGACTTTCACCATGGCCCCCAGCGCTGATCCGGCGCAGATGCCAGCTTTCTTCAATGAGCAACGCTGGGACACATGCTCGGGCCGGATCCCTATGCCGACGATATGTCCCATCACTCGCTGCAGAACCGGCAGGTGCGCGGCTAATCTCAACTGCCAGGGAGCGGTCACCGGACCATCGTTCTCGAAAACCCGCTCGAATCCCTTGTGGGCCAGGACCTGTAGCCGTTGCGTCACACGCGCCGGAAACTCGCGCCGCTGCTGCACTCGCGCGAGTAACGCCTCGCTCAACCGTCCTTCGCGCAAAGGTACGGCCAGAAGATTGGCAGCCGCCACGGCATCCTGGATCGCCAGGTTGATCCCTACACCTCCCGCGGGCGACATTGCGTGTGCCGCATCGCCGATGCATAACAGACCTGGCCGATGCCAGCAACGCAGACGGTTGATCTGCACCGACAGCAGCTTGATCTGCTCCCAATCCTGCAATTCGCCCACTCGATCGCCCAGATACGGCGCGATCTGCCGGATCGATTGCTGGAATCGATCGAGACCCTGCTGCCTGATCTTTCCGAATGAGCCCTTGCGAATAATCAACCCCGCCTGGAAATAGGAGCCGCGATTGATCAGGATCAACGCCTTGCCATAATTCACATTTCCCAAGACCTGTTCCGGATCACCATCCTTGCGCGACATGCGAAACCACAACACATCGATCGGAACACCGAACTCCTGTACCTCAAGCCCCGCTGCCTCGCGTGTCGCAGCGCGCCTTCCATCGCACCCGGCGACCAGGTTCGCCCTGATTTCGACGATGCCTTCAGACGTCCGCACCCGCACTCCAGCGATTCGCGGGCCATCGCGAATTAAATCCACTACCTCATGCTGCATGCGAAGGTCGAAGCCGGGAAACTTCCGGGCGCGCTCCGCGAGAAAATTCAGAAAATCCCATTGCGGCAAGAGTGCAACGAATTTGCAATGCGTCGCCAGATGCTGAAAATTGGCGGTCTGAATGGGGAAGTTGCCGACCAGCGCACCTACGGAGGAAAGCTCCTGATGCGGGATCTTCAGGAAGTCTTCCAACAGGCCGAGTTCGTAAAGGATCTCGAGCGTGGATGGATGTACGGTATCGCCTCGAAAATCGCGAAAGAAGTCGGCATGTTTTTCGAGCACCGTCACTGCCACACCCGCGCGCGCCAGCAAATAGCCCAGCATCATGCCGGCGGGGCCGCCGCCTACGATGCAGCAGTTGGTTTGGGTTGATTGTTGGTCTGCCATGCGTTACATCCTCTCCCATACCCGATAATCTCACTCATTGAAGTAGTGAAAGAGAGAGCCGTGACGGACTGCCTGTGGCCGATTCAAAATCCATACCCCTCCATTCATATGTAGATGAAGGAGCTGCGATGGCCGAAAACGAAAACGACGATCAGGGTGTAAAAAGTATTCAACCATCTCCAGTATGGCGTCAAACTGGCGAAGGCCGTTTAGAGCCTCTTGTTTTGCAAGTTGATCTGGATCAGTTATCAGCTCGGCATCGCGGGCACGGCTATGACATGTATTATCAAAACTCAACGAACCGTTTTCCGAGACCGCAGTCTCTCCGCTTGCTCGTCTACCGTTTGCCGTGTGATGCGAGAATTCTCAATTCTGGTGTTGCCGTACGCGAAGCTCCGGCGCTGCGCCTCTCGCTCAGAGGCGCGTGATGACGTTTTTTTATGAAACTCTCTCTGGCAACTCATGAGACTGCAGTTGAATGGTGGCTTTGGGGTCGCGCGCGGAAGCGTCGCCGAGATAATGAACTGCAAATCGCAGGCAAAGCGATCCCGCTGCGCCAAGCAGCCCGCCGAGTCTCCGCTTCTTCATGGATTTCGATGGAAGGAGCGACACGACGAAGCTCGCGATGGTTAAGGCGCTGGCGGCTTTCCAGAGCAACCCCGGTGCGCCCTGCCGAAATGGCTCGCCGACTTTGGGTATCGCCGAGGCCAGTTGTTCCACTTTTTTGGCGGCTGCAATCTCGACGAGGCGGCCCACGGTGCCGAATGCCTCGGTAACACGGCGGGCAGGCTCGTCTTCCGCGAACAGCTCCAGGATTGAGGCTGCCGTGGTCGCGGCGGAGCCTACAAACAACACCGGCATCCATCGCCGCGACTGCTGCCAGATGGGCAGGACCGTGTTGGAAACGAGCACGCCGGTATATCCGGCCAGAGCCGCGCCGAATAGCCCCGACACGTATCCGCTCACTTCACCCAGCGCGCCGAGCAGTCCCCGGCGGTTGATGAACAGCCCCGTGGAGATCGCACCAGGAGCGGCGAATGCGAGAATCCACGCGCCCATGTTCATGGGAGAGGTGGGACGAAATACGCGCAGCATGTAGAGGAATCGCGATGGCCTCCCGAGGTCGTGTATGAGGAACACGCCGCCGATGGACGAGCCAATGATCCCAATCCAGTGACAGCGGGCGGATAGCTTCCGCAATTCTCTCCGGCGAATCGGGTCTCGAGAGGCGAGCTGCATGGCAGCCCCCAGCGTCATCGCGGCGCCGGCGGCTCCACCAAGATAATAGTACAGGGGAATGTCGACGCCCCACACAGTGGGCTTGATCATGGGGCGGCCGTAATACGTGACGTCTGCGTCCACTGGCATACGGTTCATCTTCTGGCGGCGAAGACGGAGCCGATAGCGACCGTCACCAATCCCAGCGCCGCGAACGCAAACGACGTCCAGGTTTCCTTCACCAGCTTGGTAGGAACCACGGGGCGGGGCGGGAGATTATAAGCTTCGGGTTTATCGACCAGCAGAAAGAATGCGTTCAAACCTTCGGTTCCGGGCTGGTCCGCGGCATCCGCTCCGTAAAGATAAGCCTCGTGCATGCCGTTTTCGTGCAGGCGCTCGACGCGCGCTCGAGCAGTTTCCCGAAGCACTTCGAGATCGCCGAATTTGATCGAATCGGTGGGGCACGCCTTGGCGCAGGCGGGCTCCATATCCTCCTTCAGGCGGTCGTAGCATAAGGTGCATTTCCATGCGCGCCCGTCACTCTCGCGGCGGTCGATCACGCCGAAGGGACAATTCATCACACAATATCCGCATCCGTTGCAAATATCCGGCTGGACGAACACGCTATCGAATTCGGTGCGCACAATGGCGCCGGTGGGACAGCTTTCGAGACAACCCGCGCGGGCGCAGTGTTTGCAGACGTCGGACGAGAACAGCCACGAAAATGCCCCGCCGTCCTGCGTGGATAGCGCCACGGGCCTTTCTATGAAAGCGACGTGCCGCCAGGTCGACGCTCCCAAGGCGCCCGTATTGTCGTAAGACATTCCGGTGAAGACGAAACCGTCGTCGGGCAACTGGTTCCATTGTTTGCAGGCCACTTCGCAGGCTTTGCAACCGATGCAGATGGTGGTGTCGGTGAAGAAACCTTTGCGGCTCGAACGATTGACTGTATCGTCACGGCCGGCGCGTACCTCGAGCGCCGTGGCTTCTCCCGCCGAAAGCGTTGATGCCATTACTCGTGACCCTCCTTGGTATGGTCGGTCTTATCGTGGTGGCCGGTTTCGGGCCGGTGGCGGGCCGCCGGCAGGTCGCGGTCCTCTTCCCTGTCCGGCAGCTCCGGAACCAGCGGGCCGCTGGTGATATAGCGGCGATTCTTACCGTGGCGGCCGGGTTCGATGGTCACCGAGATGGCCTTGGTCTCCATAATCGAAACGTTGGGATCGGCGACGAAGGGAAACAGCTCATTGGGGCAATCTCCCCGCACCAAACCCTTGCTTGACCAATGGTACGGCATGCCGATCTGGTGCATGGTGCGGCCATTCAATTGGAGCGGGCGAATCCGCCTGGTGACCAGGACGCGCGCCTCGATTTCCGCGCGCGCGCTTCGAATGGTGGCCCACCCGGCATTGATAAGACCCACAGCCGCCGCGAGCTCCGGAGAGACTTCGCAGAATGCTTCCGGCTGCAGTTCTGACAGCCAGCTCAGCCAGCGCGACATACCGCCCGCGGTGTGATGCTCGGTCAGACGGTAAGTGGTCAACACATAGGGGAAGCGCGGATCGTCGTAAGGCTGGTGATACGGATTGTCTTTCTTACGCATCCACTCCATGCGCCCCGGATTGCATTGCTGGCCGTAGAGCGGATTCCGGATCACCGATTCCTGGGGTTCGTAGTGCGCCGGCAGCGGGCCGTCCTGTAACCCGGTGGGTACATAGAGCCAGCCTTTGCCATCGGCTTGCATGATGAACGGGTCCATGCCGGAAATGGTGTCCTTGCCAAACGCATCGGGCGGGGGTCTGTAGGACGGGGGCTTATTGACGAAATCCGGCTCGTCGTATCCGGTCCATTTCTGTTTCTCATCGTCCCACCAGACATAGGCTTTCTGTCTGGACCAGGGCTTGCCCTCCGGATCGGCGGAGGCCCGGTTGTAAAGTATGCGGCGATTGTGGGGCCAGGACCATGCCCACTCGGGCGCCACCCAATTCTGCTCCCAGTGGGGCTTCCGGCGGGCTGTCTGATTCACCCCATCCTTGAAGCATCCCGCGTAGATCCAGCAGCCACACGCAGTCGAGCCGTCATCTTTGAGAGCGGTGAAGCCATCGACCAGCTTGCGGTCGTTGGCCGTATATCCGTTGATCTCCTGCAGGACGGCTTCAGCGCTTGGCTCCAGGCGTGGTCCCTCGGTCGGGTAGTCCCAAGTCATATCCCGTATGGGCCGGTCCTTGGGATCGGCAGAGTTTGCGTAGAGTTCCTTCAACCTCTGACCGAGCTTGAAAATAAAGTCCAGCTCACTGCGGCAATCGCCTGGCGGCTCGACCGCCTTGTGATGCCATTGTAGAAGCCGCTGCGTGTTCGTAAAGCTCCCGTCTTTTTCCGTGTGTGCGGCTGCGGGAAAAAAGAACACCTCGGTACCGATGTCTCCTGGCGAGATCTCGCCGCGGCTGATTTCGGGCGCGTCGCGCCAGAACTCCGCAGTCTCGATGAGTTGAAAATCGCGCACCACCAGCCATTCGAGCTTCCGCAGCCCCTCTCTGTGCAGGGCGCCGTTTACCGTCCCGACCACGGGATTCTCGCCCATCACGAAGTATCCCTTCACCCGGCCATCGGCCATGTCAGCGACGGTGTTCATGTGGGAATGGTCGCCGGTTATGGCCGGCAGGTGCTTAAAGCACCAATCGTTTGCGGCGGTTGCCGCATCGCCGTACCAGGCTTTGAGAAGAGAGATCGAGTATTTCGGAAACTCGCCCCACCAGCCCGAGGTCGATTGGTTCAACTCATTGTATGTCTTCAAATCATGGTCGGACTTGGCGCGCGGCAACGGCAAATATCCGGGGAGAAGATTGTATAAAGTAGGTATGTCGGTTGAGCCTTGAATGGAAGCGTGACCGCGTAGAGCCAGAATGCCCCCGCCTGGACGGCCCAGGTTGCCCAACAGCAATTGAATGATGCAAGCCGTCCGGATGTATTGCGCTCCCATGGTGTGTTGCGTCCAACCGACCGCATAACAAAATGCCGACGTGCGTTCGCGCCCGGAGTTGTGGCAAAGGGCTTCCGCGACGCGAGTCAGGAGCCTCGCCGGTACACCACTGGTCTTCTCCACCATTTCAGGCGTATAACGCTGGAAATGGCGCTTCAGGACCTGGAAGACGCACCTGGGATGTTGTAGTGAGGGGTCGGTATGCTCGGCTCTAATGGGCCGTCGCCCCTTTTTGTCTGTCGGCGAATCGCTTTCACGTTTTCCCGCGGCGGCTTGAGGTTCGACGCCCGCGTACATCCAATTCTCAGGTTTGTATTGCGCCTTTTCCGAGTCCCAGCCGCTGAACAATCCGTCATTGTCCTCGGTATCCCGGAACTCGTCGCTGAGAATTGCGCTGGCGTTGGTGTAGTTAACCACGTAATCTCGGAAGAAGCGCTCATTTTCCAGAATGTAGTGAATGATACCGCCTAGGAACGCGATATCGCTGCCGGCACGCAGCGGGACATAAATATCGGCTACCGCGCTGGTCCGGGTGAATCGAGGATCGACGTGAATAATGGTGGCGCCGCGTTCCTTCGCCTTCATCACCCAACGAAAGCCCACGGGGTGGCACTCCGCCATATTCGAGCCTTGGATCACGATGCAGTCCGCATTTTGCAGATCCTGCTGAAAGGTCGTGGCCCCTCCGCGGCCGAATGATGCCCCCAAACTGGGGACGGTGGAGGAGTGTCAAATACGGGCCTGATTTTCTATCTGAACGATCCCCAGTGAATTGAAAAGCTTCTTTATAAGATAGTTTTCTTCGTTGTCGAGGGTGGCGCCGCCGAGGTGGGCGATGGCCATCGTGCGGCGCGTCTCTAAGCCCTCGTCCGTGGTCTGCTCCCAATGCTGCTCGCGGGTGTTCTTGATGCGCTCCGCTACCATCTCCATGGCCTGGTCGAGCGGGATCCGCTCCCAGGAAGTGCCGTAAGGCCGGCGGTAGAGAACGTGCTCTTCGCGATGGGAGCCCGCGACCAATTGAAACGTAGCCGCGCCTTTTGGGCAAAGGCAGCCATTCGAGATCGGTGAGCGTGGATCGCCTTCGATGTCGATAATCTTTTCGTTTTTTACGTAGACGAGTTGTCCGCAGCCCACAGCACAATATGGACAGATCGAAGAGACAACTTTGTCGGCTCGAGCCGTGCGCGGCGTGAGCCCCTCCGTCCTGGGCGAAAATGCGCTTTGCCCAAGGCCTTCGACATCACGGTTCTGGACTTGTTTCCATACCGGCCAGATCGGAATATCGTTGCGTTGGTCGTCCATCTTTCGATCCTAGCTCGAAGTTGGCGTGAAGTGTGTGCAGAAGCTAACGAAGTCCGGCGCGGCCGGCACTCTGGCTGCCACGCCGGGTAATTGAGCTTTCCAATCAGCCACGTTCCTTGGGCGGGAACTTCTTGAATATATCGGTCACAGAGTGTTCTAGCTTCTTGTCATTTTTGTCCGGATTGCCTGACAGGGTATCGGATGCTTGTCCCCGAAAGATCAACTGACGCGTACTGCCGTCGAAGACGTCTACTGTCAGATTACCCACCTTTTCCGGGACTACGGTGGTTGTCATGCCCATGCCACCACCCCACCAGGCGGCGCGCCAACCCCACCGTGGAAACCCGTCATAAAAGGTCTCCATAGTGTCCCGTTCGGTAGTCCTGCCAATGGCCGAGACCGCCGCGTCCCCGCCGGACTCCACTTTGGTCCACCCCTTTGCCGCCAGTGCCGAATCCACCGCACTGGTGATACGGTCCTGCCAGATCGAGTTTCCCGCGCGCACCCCAATCCACGAGTAAGTATGGTACTTGCTGAAATCAGCTTTGTGATCAAAATCCGTGTGGACCTCCGCGAATAGAATACATGCGGAAGTGGCCAACACGGCCGTTATACCTGCTAGTTGCTTCATGTGGTCTCCTCTCCGCCTGATTCCAAGCAACTACTGCACCACAGTAGTGCATCGTTTGTTAGTAGCGTCACCTCAACTCACCCGGGATCTGCTTAGTCTCATGGAGACCAAATTGCTCAAACCGCGATCGGAGGAAGCATGCCCAAAAAGTCCAAAGGCCACGCCAAGGTCCATAAAGTGATGAAGGAGCACAAGGAAGGCAAGTTGAAATCCGGCAGCGGCAAGAAGGTCAAAAGCCGAAAACAGGCGGTCGCGATCGCTCTTAACGAGGCCAGGAAGTCGGGAGCCAATATTCCCAAGAAGAAGGCATCCTAGTTACGGCGCCAGTGGCGCGCATTCGTTCGAATGAGATAATGTAGGCGTGTATCGCGCTCTCCTTCTACTTCTGCTCGCCACGCATCTGCCAGCCATTGAAATCTCCACAGGGGCCATGTTGGGCCGACACTTCGATCAGCGTTCTTTTTACATTCGTGAGGCGCCGGGGGAGAGTTGGCAAAAAACGTATAGCGGCGCAGCATACCGCCATGACGCGCAGGGTAAATTGATGAATATTCACTTGGCCCAGGCACTGTTTCACGACGAGTGGATGCGCGAGCTGCCTTTCGACCCCGAGCGCAATACCGAGGCAGTGATCCGGGCACTCGATTTCTACAAAAGCCACGGCGTCCTGATGATCGATGTAAGCCTGCAGGGAGCCCACGCCGGATATGACAAGGCCATCAATGGAATCGATCGCGACAATGCCTATCGGCTGGGGCGGGAAAGGGGCATGTATGTGAGTGCCTTCCGTCCGGATGGCACGCTCAAGCCGGACTGGCTCGGCCGGCTGGAGAGCCTGTTACACGCAGCCGATCAGCGCGGCATGCTGGTCAACCTGATGTATTTTTATCAAGGGCAGGATGAGCAATTTCAATCTACGAAGGCGATACACAGCGCCGCGCACAACATTACCGATTGGCTGGTCGCGCGTAACATTCGCAATGTGATCGTGGACGTGGCGAACGAGTACGATCTCCCCGGTCCGCAGTGGGATTTCGCCGGCTACATTCCGCAGAACATCATGCCATTGATCGACGAAGTACGCGAGTGTTTCAAGCACACCGGCTACGCGCTGCCGATCGGCGCTTCGAGCGACGGACGCATGCGCTATCCGCATTCGCTCGAAGGGCAGGTAGACGTGCTGTTGATTCATGGCAATGGACGCGACGCGCGGGAGAAAGCCCGCCGTGTGCTCGAGCTGAAAGATGTGGCGCGCCCGATTCTCATGACCGAGGATGACAACGGCCGCTCCAGCACGGTCGAGCACCTGGCGGATGAGTTGGCAAGCTGCGACATTTTCTTTCATCGGGCGGCCGGCTGGGGATATCTGCCGTGGGTGCAGGCGCAGCGCTTTCCCTTTCGCTATCTGCCCGGTGCGGAGGGTGAAGTGCGCGACGACATGCCCGAGAAGGATCGCGATATGGCCTACTTTCACGCTGTGCTGGACCACATCGCAGCTCTCACGCTACGGCATCCGCACGCAGAGGGCGGCGGTGAATAATCGCGCAGCCGAACTGTGTGGGCTCCGGCAATTTCGCCTGGTAGAATCCGCGCTGGCCGATCCCGGTCCGGGCGAAGTGCAAGTCCGCATCGACGCTGTCGGCATCTGCGGCTCGGACATGCATTCCTACGCGGAAGGAGGTGTGGGCGACACGCCGTGCCTCTATCCTATGGTGCTAGGTCACGAGCCCGCCGGCGTGGTGAGCAAGACAGGTCCTGGAGTGACAGGCTGGGCCCCGGGAGACCGCGCGGCGTTCGAGCCGGCGATCTACTGCTACCACTGTGAATTCTGCCGCACCGGCCATCACAACGTTTGCGCCAATCTCCGCTTTATGAGTATGCCCGGCGATCCCGGCTTTTTTCGGGAATCGGCCAACTTGCCGGCGCGCAATCTGATTCCTATCCCGCCGCACGTGTCGACACACGAGGCGACCATCATCGAGCCGCTCGCCGTGGTCTTGCACTCGATGAAGTTCGTGGCGCTTTCTCCGGGAGAGACGGCGGTGGTATTCGGCGCCGGGCCGATCGGGCTGCTCACGGTCATCTGCCTGAAGCTGGCTGGGGCGGCGCGCGTCTGGGCAGTGGAACCGGTTGGTGCGCGCCGCGAGCTCGCGCGCGAGATCGGTGCGGACGCCGTTGTCGATCCTTCCGCCGCCAATCCTTCACGCGAAATCTTGCGCGACACGGGCGGCCGGGGCGTAGACGTGGCCATCGACTGTGCGACCAAATCCGGCACCGTAAACCATTGCCTGCACGCTGCCCGGAATGCCGGCCGCGTAGTGATCACGGGAATCCCGGTCGAAGCGGAAGTTCCCCTCGAGTTCTCGCCGCTGCGACGCAAGGAGCTCACGCTATATAACGTGCGCCGTTCGAACCACGATTCCGAAGCCGCGCGCGATCTGCTGGCCGGCAATCTGGCGCGCTTCGCCCCGATCATTACCCACACGCGCCCGCTGGATCAAATCGCCGAGGCTTTCTTGCAGCTTGAGCATTACGCCGGCGGCGTGGGTAAGCTGATTATCCAACCGCACCTGTAGCGCAGAGCTACACTCCCTGCTTCACTTTCTGCGCGAATTTGTGGCGGAACTTCTGCACCTTGGGCGCCACGATATACGCGCAGTAGGATTCCTGCGGATTGTTGGCGAAATATTCCTGATGGTAGTCTTCCGCGCGATAGAACGTGGACGCAGGCTGCACTTCGGTGACAATTGGCGCGGGAAAAACCTTGGCGGCATTGAGCTCGAGGATCATCAGTTCGGCGACTGTCCGTTGCGTCTCGGAGTGATAGAAGATGGCAGACCGGTATTGCGTTCCGGCGTCGTTGCCCTGCCGGTCGCGCGTGGTCGGGTCGTGAATGGCGAAGAAGACTTCGAGGATGTCGTGAAACGAAGTCACGCGGGGATCGAAAGTGATTTGGACGACCTCGGCGTGACCCGTCCGGCCGGTGCAGACGTCGCGGTAGGAAGGTTTCGGCTGCCGGCCCCCCATATAGCCGGATTCGACCGAGAGGATACCCTCCATTTCGTCATAGACAGCTTCCAGGCACCAGAAACAGCCTCCGGCGAGCGTGGAAATTTCGCGTTGGGACATGGTTACAGATTAACTCAGTCGCCTACAATGTATAGGAATGACGCGACACAAGCTGCCGCTCCTGGTTTGTGCGGCGAGCCTCGCTTGCGCTGCCATGCCCGAGCTTTCCCGTCCCGCGCGCCCCTGGGAATTCATGGATGCCGTGGGATCGCGCGCGGCCATGTTGGGAACCGAATCCGGCACGTTCGAAGCCTGGGCATTTCCGCTCAAGTTAGTGCGCGATTTCCGGCTGGTCTTCATTTTGGATGGCAGGGCCATGCCGGCAGAGAGCCTGGCACGCCGGGCGATCGCGCGGCCCGGCTCATTTTCGCTGGTATACTCCGGCGACGATTTTCAAGTAACGGAAACGTTTGTTGTGCCGGTGGAGCAGCCCGGCATTCTCGTGCGCCTGGAGATCAATAGCTACGAGCCGCTGCGCATCGACGCACACTTCACGCGCGATTTTCAGTTAATGTGGCCCGCGGCGATCGGCGCTCCGTACATTGGCTGGGAGCAATCCGCGCACGGGTTCATTCTGGGCGCCGATGGCCAGCACTATCGGGGCCTGGTGGCGTCGCCTGACGCGCTACCCGTGGATCAGGAGTACGCGACCAACTACTCGGCGTCCGCGGATAGCTCGTTCACTTTGGGCACGGTGCGCGGCCACGCTGAGCGCGTCATTGTGATTGCCGCATCGTTCCAATCCGGGCAGGAGCTGAGTGCCACCTACCATACGCTGACTGCCGCGCCGGCACAGATCATCGCCGCCACGGAGAAATTTTACGAAGACTACCTGGATCGAACCGTGCAGGTGGATTTGCCCGATGCGGAGTTACAGCAGGCTTACAACTGGTCGCGCCTGAGCGAATGGAAGGCGCTGGTACGCAATCCGTTTTTAGGCGAGGCGCTGGCCGCGGGCTTCGGCCTGTCGCGTGGCGGCAATCGCCCCGGCTTCGGCTGGTTTTTCGGGCGTGATTCCTTCTGGACCTCGCTCGCGCTCACCGCTTCCGGCGACTTCCAGGCCGCGCGTGCCGCCATAGGTTTCATCGCCCACTACCAACGCGCCGACGGAAAGCTGCCGCACGAGATTTCGCAGAGCGCCAGCCTGGTACCGTGGTTTGAGAATTACCCCTACCCTTATGCGTCGGCCGATGCGACGCCGCTATTCGTCATCGCCATGCGCGATTACGTGGAATCGAGCGGCGACCTGGCTTTTCTTAAAGAGAATCGCGAGCGGCTCGACAAGGCCATGAGCTTCATGCGCTCGACATTCGATACGGATGGTTTTCCGCGCAACGAGGGGGTGGGCCATGGTTGGGTGGAAGGCGGTCCGTTGCTGCCGGTGCGCACGGAGTTCTACCAGGCTGGGCTCTACCTGGAAGCAGTGCGGTCGATGGCCTGGCTCGACCGCCGCAGCGGTGACAATACCCCGGCCGCGAGCCTTGAGCAGGAATTTCAAGCCAAAAAACAATCTCTCAATCAATTGTTTTGGCTGCCTGCCTCAAGATCATGGGCCTTCGCGTTAGGGCGCGACGGCCGGCCGGTCGATCAGCCGAGCGTGCTGGCTACCGTGCCGATGTGGTTCGGACTGGCGGACGAAGAGCGCTCACGCGAAATGATACGGCAACTCGCGGATGACTCACATTCGACCGATTGGGGCATGCGCATCATTTCCGCGCGCAGCCCGCTCTACAATCCGGCTGGATATCATTTCGGGTCGGTGTGGCCTTTGTTTACGGGCTGGGCGTCGGTGGGTGAGTATCGCTATCATGCCGCGGGCGCGGGCTACGCCAACCTGAAACGGAACTCCTGGCTGGCGCTCGACGGCGCGGGCGGCAACACCACCGAAGTGCTTTCAGGGGACGTTTATTCGCCGCTTTCGACCGCGTCTTCGCACCAGACCTGGTCGGCCGCCATGATAGTCTCGCCGCTACTGCGCGGGTTGTTCGGACTCCAGGTGGAGGCTTTGGAACGGCGCATTTCGCTGGCGCCCCACCTGCCCGCGGATTGGGTTCACTTCGAAATTCGCAATGTGCCGCTGGCGGATACCAGGGTCGATTTCGCATTCCAGCGCGACGATCGCCAAGCCGTCCTGCGTATACGGAATCATGGCAGGGCAGCGTTCCAGCTTGTCTTCGCGCCTGGCTTTCCACCGGTGACCGAGCTGGCCGGCGCTGAATACAACGGCTCAGCCGCCGACTGCGCGCGCCAGGAGAGCGGCCCCGACTGGCATGCCCGCTGCGCCGTGACGGCGGCCCAGGGAGACAACACTTTGACGTTGCATTATCGTCATTCGTTCGGATATTCGTTAGCCGTGCCGCCGCCCCACTTGGGAGAGCGCAGTTCGGCAGTGAAGCTGGTTTCCGAGGACTGGGATAGCCCGCTTCAGTTGCGCCTGGAACTCTCCGGCAGGCCGGGCACGGCGGAGCGCATCAATCTTTTCGGCGCCGCGCGTGTGGCCGCGGCGGCGGGCGCGCAGCTCTCCCCTGACCATCACTTCCTGACGTTCGCGATTCCAGGGCAGGGCTCCGATGCAGCGCATCACACCATTCGCCTGCAAATCGAGAGGTGACCCATGTGGCAACAGAATTACACGCCCCTAAACGGCAGCCTCGCGTTATCCGCGCTGATTGCGGCGCTACCGATTTTGGTGATGTTGTACCTGCTGGGAATCAGGCGCAAGCCGGCTTGGATGGCGTCACTCGCTGCGCTGCTGGCGGCCGTAATCGTAGCTGCCGGGATGTACCGTATGCCGGTGGGGAAACTAGCAGGTGCGATCCTCTACGGGGCGGCGTTCGGATTGTTTCCGATCGGCTGGGTGGTTTTCGCCGCGATTCTGCTCTATCGCGTGACGCTCGAGAGCGGCAAGTTCGAAATCGTGAAGGACTCCGTCGGGCGCCTTACGGAAGACCGGCGCCTGCAGGCGCTGCTGATCGCCTTCGCCTTCGGCGCGTTTATCGAGGGCGCCGCGGGTTTCGGTACGCCCGTAGCGGTGGCCGGCGCGATGCTCGCCGGGCTGGGCTTTTCGCCGTTCTATGCCGCGGGCATCTGCCTGTTGGCGAATACCGCCCCGGTGGCATTCGGTTCCATTGGCATTCCCATCGTGACACTGGCGGGGATCACCGGCTTGCCCATCGATCGGCTGAGTGCGGGCGTGGGGCGAATCTGCGCGCCGGTCTCACTCATCGTTCCCGCTTACCTCATCGTGGTAATGGGCGGATGGAAAGCGCTGCGCGGCGTGCTGCCGGCAGCCGCGCTTTGCGGGATCGCCTTCGGCGGAACGCAGTTCCTGATTTCCAATTTTGTCGGCCCTCAATTGACCGACATACTCGCATCGCTGGCGGCCATGGGATCGCTGGTGATGCTCTTCAAGATATGGAAACCGCGCGACCGATTCTCGCTCGAAGGGCACAGCGCCGCGCATCGTGTGCCGCCGCGCCATTCCGGACGCGAGCTCGTGTCGGCGTGGGGGCCGTACGGCCTGCTGGTGATCTTCGTGTTGCTTTGGGGCTACAAGCCCGTGCAGGCGCATCTCAATAGCGCGAGCCTGACGCTGCCATGGCCATGGCTGCATAACGCCATCGAACGCATGCCGCCCGCCGTAGCCAAGCCGATGCCGTATTCCGCCGTGTTCAACTTCAACTGGCTTTCAGCCTCTGGGACGGCCTGTCTTTTCGCGGCGATCGTCTCGGCCGTGTGGGTGGGTATGCGGCCGCGCCAGCTCGCGCGCGTATTCGCGCATACCGTCCGGCAATTGTTTCTTGCCGAAGTCACCCTCGCCACCGTGCTGGGCCTGGCATACCTGATGAATTACTGCGGCGCTACGGCGACTCTGGGACTGGCCTTCGCGGCCACCGGCGCGATGTTTCCGTTCTTCAGCTCGCTGCTCGGCTGGCTGGGCGTCTTTCTGACCGGGAGCGATACCTCGGCCAATGCGCTTTTCGGCAATCTGCAGGTGGTGACGGCGAACCGGCTGGGAATCAATCCCGTGCTGATGGCGGCCTCCAATTCGAGCGGCGGCGTGATGGGCAAGATGATCAGCCTGACCAGTATCGCGGTGGCTTCGGCGGCTACTCACATGCGGCGCGAAGACGAATCCATGCTGTTCCGGTTTACGATGCGCCACAGCATTTTTCTGGCTACGCTTATCGGGGTGATCGTAATGTTCTACGCCTACGTGGCGCCGGCACTTGCGCCGTAGCGGGAAACAGTATGTAGCGCCAGCTACAGTTGGACCGTGATCGCCATTCTGAAGCTCGGATAACTGCGGTTGCAGAGATAGTATCCGTCGGCATAGTCGATGTAAACGTCATCGGTGTCGTACCAATTTGCCGCCCAGGATCCTGGCCAGGGGTCCACCAGCAGGAACCAAAAGCCGCCATACGAGAAGCGCGGATATCCCATGTAGATCACGGGCTGGCTCTGCATCCGGAACCAGTGTTGACTTCCGAAACTGAGATTGTAGGTGTTCTGAGGAATGTAGTAACCGCCATAGCCTCCACGCTGCGCCCAGGTGCGATGATCGGTGGCCCAATTGCGATCGCCATTCTGTTGCCATGAACTATGCGCCTGCCAGCCGCCGCCCTGTTTCAGCCATCCCTGCTGCTTTTGCCACGCGACTGCCTGCGGCCGCGTAGGGTGCCCTTGCGATGGCTGAGTCTGTTGGGCCCGCTGCGCGGGAGCCTGATGGGCAACCTGCTGCTTGGGTTGCTGTTTGGGAGCCTGATGGGCAACCTGCTGCTTGGGTTGCTGTTTGGGAGCCTGATGGGCAACCTGCTGCTTGGGTTGCTGCTTGGGAGCCTGATGGGCAACCTGCTGCTTGGGTTGCTGCTTGGGCGCCTGATGGGCAACCTGCTGCTTGGGTTGCTGCTTGGGCGCCTGATGGGCGACCTGCTGCTTGGGTTGCTGCTTGGGCGCCTGATGGGCCTGCGGCTTAGGTTGCTTCTGCGGTTGCGCGGATGGCCGCGCGGCTTGCTCCGGCTTACTCTGCTGCTTTTCAGGCTGGGCCTGTTTTTCGCCTTGCCGCTCGTGCTGTGCATACGCCGGGACTATAGTCCCGACAAGCAGAACCAGGGCAGCGGTATTTGTAGCTCGAAGGAAATGCATGGTAATTCGTCTCCGTAAGGTCGCAATTGTGTAGGCACGCAGAGGGCCAGTCCGCCTCAGCGAACCTATGCGCGTGCCGCGTGCGATAATTCAGCGGAGTGCAGAACATTTTGCCGGTAGCTTGTTTTCTTTCCGGATTAGCGCTGGGAATGCTGCTGGTGTGGGTCTGGTTACGGCCCGCGGCGCAGCAGGCCTACCAGCGCGCCAAAGCCGAGTGGGAACCCGAGCGGGCGGTGCTGAACGAGCGGATTCAAAACCGCGAGCAGCAATATCGCGAGCTGCAAGCCGCCCTGGAAGACGCGCGCCAAAAGCTGGCGGATACCTTCAGGGCGCTTTCGGCCGAGGCCCTGCAAAGCAACAACCGGGCGTTTCTTGACCTTGCCAAAGCCAACCTGATTGGACCGGTGCGCGAATCGCTCGCCAAAATAGACAGTCAGATGCGGGATCTCGAGAGCGCGCGAGCGGGCGCGCACGCGGCGCTGGCCGAGCAGGTGCGCGCGTTGCTCGAGGCGCAAGGCCAACTGCGGTCGGAAACGAGCAGGCTGGCGACCGCCCTGCGCTCGCCGAGCGTGCGCGGCCTCTGGGGCGAGATGCAGCTCAAGCGCGTCGTCGAGCTGGCGGGGATGTTGGAGTATTGCGATTTCTATTCGCAGCCGACGGCGATCGGCGAAGAGGGGCGGGTGCGTCCGGACCTGTTGGTGCGCCTGCCCGGGGGCAAGAGCATTATCGTGGATGCCAAGGCGCCGCTCGAAGCCTATCTGGCGGCGCATGAGTCCGGCGACGAGGGGACCCGCCGCGCACGCCTGGCCGATCACGCGCGCCAGGTGCGCAACCACATGGCCACGCTCGGGCGCAAGACGTATTGGGAACAGTTCGACCCCGCGCCGGAGTTCGTGGTGCTATTCCTGCCCGGTGAGAGTTTCTTCAGCGCGGCTCTCGAGAACGATCCGTCGCTGATCGAGACCGGCGCCGTGGAGCGTGTCATCCTGGCGACGCCGACTACGTTGATCGCGCTGCTGCGCGCGGTGGCCTATGGCTGGCGGCAGGAAAATATCGCGCGGAACGCGGCGGAAATCAGCCGGCTGGGCAAGGAACTTTATAAACGCCTGGCCGACATGGGGAGCCACTGGGCTAAGCTGGGCAAGAGCCTGGAGCGCGCTGTGGAGACGTATAACAGCGCCGTCGGCTCGCTCGAAGGGCGCGTGCTGGTGACGGCGCGCAAGTTTGTCGAATTGGAGTCAGGCGCGTTCGGCGTGGAGATTGAGACCTTGGAGCCGATCGATATCCGGCCGCGGCCTCTCGAAGCTCCCGAGACTTCCGAGGGGCAGGATACAGCCGCTCAGTCGTAAAGTCCGACTTTCGGTAGTGGGTCGGCTTGGGGGTGTGCAGACCGGCCAGCCCCCCGTAAATCGCGATCGGGTGGACTCTTTCCTAGCGGGCGATACACTCGGAGGCTAGGTAAACACTGTGCAGTCAGGGCGATGTACCCCGAACTCACGCTGGTAGGGTTGCGCGGTGTTCACGGCCCGGCACCATCGTGGGAGTCGAAATCACAGGCCTCTTTATTGAGAAACAGATTTGCGATTTTTCGGAGGGATCGCGACCGTGCAGCCTGCTCGGCCCCGCCGGGGAAAAGCCGGTGGCCCAACTCGACAACTTGCATTCGGTCTTGAGACTGAACTATGAGACTCTGAGAGGGCCGATTTCATTGGCCTCGGCGAGCGTTGCAAAACCTACCTTTGTGATACACGGCGGGGCTGACACGGGCCACATCTACGGTTAGGGCTTTAGATGTTCAAGTCCGCGCGTTCTCCTAATCTCCTGTGCGAGATGGTCTAAATCGTTGTAGATCGAAAACTCGTTGATATTGAGTTTTCTCAGGTCATCCAGCATGCCGGGCTTCGCTTTGCTTGGAATCTTGATGCGCCTCAATGTAGGATTGTTGCAGGGCTTGGCACCATACATGTGAAGAGTGAAGCATGAACTCTGCTGGCCAATTCGCCCCGCCTGATTGTCCGGGCGGATCGGCAGCACCAGTGCGGGGAGGTGTGACACCTTTGGTTCCCAGAACGATAAACCGATGGCCTCTTTGGCGTAGGGATGGCGCATCCCGACAATGCTCTTGGGAACGCCGTCTGGTTTGCTCGGCAGCAGCCGCACCGCATCCATGATGAGGAGTTCTCCGTCTTTGTCCTTATTGCGTCCTTTGACTGCAAAGAAGAGAGCCGCGAGCGGGTTCATCGTCCAGTCCAGAAGCCGCGTCGGTATGCCAGAATGCTGGGCGACGAAATAGATCTCGACCTTGGCGTCGGGGTTCAAGAGCGTTGCGCCCGATGTTCGGAACTCATCCAGCATATTCCGTTCCAAATTCAGCCGCTTCTTCTCTGCGTCCTCACCATACATCGTTACTGAAGCCGCAGTAAATTCGGGGCGATCTACGCCTGGCCACAGTATGTAGGTTTGATCGCTGTGGCCCCGGTACCAGACCCGATGAACGTCGGGTGCATTGATCTTGTTGTAGTCATGCCAATTGGTTACTTGTACCAGCAGCTTCGAAAGATTACTTGCGTCACCCGCAAAGACGTCAGGTTTTTCGATCTGGGCCATAGAATTTCAAGATTAGACGAGCGATTGTTCAAAACACAAGGGGGCTCGCCAACGCGCGATGGTGATTGCGGGGCAGGGAAGAGGCTTTTAACAACAGTCCCGAAATCTACCCTTTACGAAACCGAGGCAACCGTGATCCAATGGGCAAATGCTATCCTCAGGCTCGACACCCGCTGCGGTTCTCTCTGTGTTGCTTTTATCGGGGGCGATATGCCTCGGTCAGGATGTATCGAAGTGCGAGAGTGCTCTGGTTAAGACAACATGTCAAGGCCAAACATCAGGGCACGTCGATTACCGACTGGCCTCTCTCGTAACGAATGAAATTTACGACGAAATCAAACACCACGCTGGTGCCGGCGCGGCGTTTACGGAATTCCGATGGAAGCGAATACGATGACTTCCACAAGCGATTTGGGCCCGCGCCGGTTTGGATTCAGTGCAGATTATTTCTTGTACTCTGCCTCGCGCCGCATGATCTCTTCGTGCGGAACGGATAGCACCTTTCGCACCAGCGCATCAAATCGTTCAAAATCCCCTGCTGTATCCGCTTCTTTTTTCACGAGCCCACTCTAACGCGAGTGCACTGGACTTCGGGAAGTGCCTTATTCAGGCACACTCCAAGTCGCGTAGCGCGACACCGTAGTCTTGTGGGCCGAATCCATTATCTCAGCAGCAGTCGGCATCCGATTACCGTCCGGGCTGTCAATATGGCTCCGCAATTGTTCCAAAGCATCACGGCTCACTTCGTACTTATAGTGCGGGCTTACCAATGACCCGTCACCGCTGAAGCGCTCAGTGAAGATACCTTCAAGAGGCGCGAACTCGTTCAGGAGACCTTCTGCCGACCTTCTCCTCGCCGACCACGCAATCACATCCGCCGCCTGTAGGGCTGTGTTATTGGCGTCATTTTCAAATGTCAACCGGCCGGTGAATGGAGCGTTCACTAGTTTTTCAATTGCCGATTGGAGCGCATGTCCTTTTTGTATCTGGTCTGCGTACGGATTGCCGGTGTCCATCAGGTAAGCAAGCCGTTCCGGATATCCATTAGCGCGGGCCAGTTTGATGTTCCACTGACTAGCTCCTATAAAGGCTATGGCGTACGGGCTAAGCAACTGGCGCTCAAACTCTTTGGAGAACAATTCCGCATACACATCGGAGGGCACGACCACGGACAGACTTTACAGAACGGTTTGACGAATGACCTTAGCGATATTGGTAAAGAGATTCAGTTTGAACTCCGGGTACATACCCACGTTCTTACCGTGTGGCCTGACGAAATCAGCCATATGAATCGCGTCAATCTTGGATCTGGATATTAGCCGCTTCCAGCGGTCGTCGATACGTCGGAAGGCCTTTCCATTAAGAACACATCCTCCCACTATCGCGGTCTCACCGGATAAACCACTGTCGTCCAAATAACAGGTGGTAGGGAACACCCTTAGGTTTTGGTCGCTAGATCCGTGCATGGCGAACCACAGCTCAACTATGTAACCATTGTCACATTTTGGGATTGGAATAGGCAAGTATATGTTACCCAACGTTTTGGCCATAATCTCAAGAGAATAGAGCCGATTCATGGCAGGGTGGCGGATAACTCCCCTAAAGTCGCGAAGTTTTTACCGACGCGAGCGCGCTCCGGCCGGATCATGCGCAACCCGGAAGTTGGGCAAGCCGACCTCAGTCTTGACTGGCACACCCAGACCGCTCACCTAGATCGAGGTATCCGTCCCGGCGGCCAGAAAGTCCGTAACGCCGAAACGTTGAGCAGTGGCGCGAGGGGCTCATTCTTACCACACCCGGCACGGCTTCTCCCGCACCATGGGCTGTCCCACCTTGCAGGCGAATGCTGTGGCGAAGGCCGGCATATTCGACACCACGCCGTTGATACGGTACTCCGCGGGCGAGTGCGGATTGGTGATAGCGCTGACGCGTTTGTTCTCGTCGCGCTCGTTTTCGCAGGCCCATTGCGCAAATCCGACAAAGAAGCGCTGCTCCGGCTTGAGTCCATCAATCGGCTTTAGCTGCTGGTTCCGCGTAGCATCCTTCCAGGCCATGTAAGCCAGAATCTCGCCACCCAGATCGGCCACGTCTTCGCCCAGTGTTAACCGGCTGTTGATCTTGATGTTGTCGACGATAGTGTATTGGGCGTACTGATCGGCAACGCAGTCGGCGCGTTTCTGGAATTCCTGGGCGTCCGCCTTCGTCCACCAGTCGCGCAGGTTGCCGTGGTCGTCGAACTGGCGCCCCTCGTCGTCAAAGCCGTGCGTCAGCTCATGGCCGATGGTGCCGCCGGTGTCTCCATAATTTGGCGCGTCGTCCATCTTGGGGTCGAAGACAGGCGGCTGCAGCACCCCGGCCGGAAAATTGATATCATTCATCTGCGGATCGTAATAGGCATTTACAGTGGGCGGTGTCATACCCCACTCGCCGCGGTCGACAGGTTTGCCGATTTTCGACAACTGCCGGCGGCCCTCGAAGGCTGCGGCCCTCATGATGTTGCCGGCGAAATCGCCGCGATCGATTCGGATGGAACTGTAGTCCCGCCACTTATCCGGATAGCCGACCTTGTTTACGATAGCGTGCAGTTTCAGCAGCGCCTGCCGCCTGGTAGCCTCGCTCATCCAAGGCAACTGCCGTATGTCGTTCTCCATGGCCTTCTCGATCTCTTTGGTCATGGTGAGGGTGCGCGCTTTCATATCAGCGCTGAAGGTGCGCTCGACGAATACCTGTCCCAGCGCTTCACCGAGACCACGGTCTACATACTGGACGCAGCGTTTCCAGCGTGGCGGCATTTGCGGCGTGCCATGCAAGGTCTTGCCGAAGAACTCGAAATTGGCCTTGGTAAAGGCGGAGGAAAGATAAGGGGCGGCGGCGTGCGTTACATGCCAGCGCAGGTAGGCCTTCCAATCGGCCAGTGGAGTGGAAACCAACTGGGCCTGCATGCCTTTAAAAAACACGGGCTCGGTAATGTTGTATTCACTCTGTGCTGGAAGGGCGAGGGCCTTCAGGTAGCGGCTCCAGTCGAATGCCGGCGTCAGAGCCTGCAGCCTGGCGAGATCCATCTTGTGAAAGAGATGATAGGGATCGCGTTTTTCGACCATGGTCAAAGAGGCCTTCGCCAGGGCGGTTTCAATGCGCAGAACCGCCTGCGCCTCGCGCGCAGATTGTGCCGGAGAATCTCCCAACAGTTGCAGCATCTGCCGCACGTGAGCAATATATTTTGCGCGCAGCTCCTGCGACTTCGCGTCGGTCTTCGTGTAATAATCGCGGTCGGGCAGGCCCAGGCCCGCGGCGGAAGCTTCGGGAATCTCGCGCGATGAGTCGGCGAAGTCCTGGTTCGAGCTGAAGGCGAAGAGCGCTCCGAAGTTCATCTGGAGGTGCTCCCGGGCCAGCAATTCGGGAAGATCGGCGGCGGACCTCAGCGCGCCGATGGCACCAAGTTCCACGCGTAGTGGAGCGCTTCCGGCTTTCTCCGCGGCCGGCTCATCCATGCACGCTGCGAAAAAATCGCCGATCTCCCGCTCCACCGCTGAGCGCGCCGGATTGGGCTTGGCGGCATCCTGCAGGATTCCCCAAAGAAAGCGTTGATTGTCCTCGTACAGCTTGCCGTAGACGCTCCAACTGGCCTGGTCCGGCGGAATCGGATTCTTCTTCAGCCAGCCGCCGCAGGAATAACGATAGAAGTCCACGCAGGGATTGGCTGTGCGGTCCATATCGGTCAAGTCCAGGCTGGGGCTGTATGGGAGAGATGCAAGCGGTTTGTCCGGAGTCTGCGCGCAGGCAGCGAATCCGGCGATCAGGGGAATATAGAGCAGACGCATAATTGCACTAAAGGAGTGAGAGTAGCATTTCTATAGAGATCCATGGCGGCGCCTGGCGAGCGCCGCATCGTATATTTCTTCACGTTAGGCTCTCAAGTGCTGAAAGGCAGGCCAGAGGAACGAACTATGCCAGCAACAGTGTGGAAGGGCTTTATCAGTTTTGGGCTGGTTTCCTTTCCGGTGCGTCTGTTTGCCGCCGCGCGGGCGGAAACGGTCCATTTCCATATGCTGCACAAGAAGGATCAGTCCCGCGTAAAGGAGGTTTGGTACTGTATTGAGGAGAACAAACCCATAGAGCGGTCGGACATGGAAAAGGGATACGAAGTAAGTAAAGGTGAGTACGTAGTTGTGGAAGACGAGGAGTTGAAGAAGATCGCGCCGCCGACCGCGACCACCATGGACATCCTGCAATTCGTGGGCAAAGACGAGGTCGATCCCCTCTTGTTCGAGAGCTCTTATTACGTGGCCGCTGAGGATAAAACCGCGAAGCCTTATGTCCTGTTTCTGGCGGCGTTGACGGACACCAAACAGGATGCCATCGCCAAGATTGCCATGCACAACCGGGAACACATTGTGCTGATCCGGCCGTCGAATGGGGGTCTGGTGCTGCATACACTTTACTATCCGGATGAAATGCACAAGGCCAACCGCGGCGAAACGCCTAATGCCAAATACACCGCCAAGGAATTGGAACTGGCCAGAAGTCTGATCAACCAGCTCACTGCGCCTTTCCGGCCCGATCAATTCGAGGATGCGTATCGCGCGAATGTCGAGCGGATGATCGAACAGAAGAGCAAGGGTCAAAAGATAACGACAGTTAAGCAACCGGCCAAGGCGCCTGTAATCGACCTCATGGAAGCGCTCAAGCGCAGTCTGAAATCCGCCTCCGCAGCGGCTTCCGCGCCCAGAGATGCGAGCCCTGCGCGGGCTTCAAAAAAGAAGGCACGGCACAAAGCTGCCTGACGCGGCAAAGTTCTCGTTCCGCACGGAAAATCGCGTGTGTCAGAATGGGAATCTATGAGTGCTTCGCCTGCCGTTCCGCTGACGCTGGAAGGTTCCAGCGTTCTGCATCAGATGATGCGCTTCCGCTGGGAGCCGTGGAAAGCCCTGGCGCCGGCGCAGCAAGATGAGATCCTGCGCGCTGCAGCCGATCTGTTTGGCGGGATGGAGCAGAGTGTAATTTATTCGCTGATCGGCCACAAGGGCGATCTGATGTTGTTACACTTCAGGCAAAACTTCGAAGAATTGAATCAGGCAGAGATGGCCGTCGCGCGATTACGGCTGTGGGATTTCCTGGAACCTACATCGTCCTATCTTTCCATGGTCGAGCTGGGGCTCTACGATACGACTCTCAAAGTATACGCGAGCCTCGCCGACCGCGGCGTCGAGCCCTATTCGCCGGAATGGCGCCAGGAAATCGAGGAGCAAGTGGCCCGCCAGCGGCAAGCCATGTCCCAGCGGCTATGGCCGGCGATCCCGGACAGTAAATATCTCTGCTTCTATCCCATGGACAGGCGCCGCGGTGAAGAGAAGAACTGGTATCAGGTGCCCATGGCGGAGCGCCAACGCCTGATGCACGACCATGGCATGGTGGGACGGCGCTACGCCGGCGAGGTGAAGCAGATCATTACCGGCTCGATCGGTTTCGACGATTGGGAATGGGGTGTGGATCTGTTCGCCGACGACCCCCTGGTATTCAAGAAACTGATTTACGAGATGCGGTTCGATGAAGTCAGTGCGGTGTATGCGCTATTCGGGACATTCTATGTGGGACTGAGAGTCCGCGACTTATGCAAGTTACTCAAGACCTGACTGTGTTACTGAGTCTTCTGTGAGGTCTCGCTAATAAATGCATCCACGTTGCTTTTGTCCACCAGCATTTCGCCGGTATCAATAAAGGTCGCGACCGGGGATTGCGGGTCTTGCGCCCAAGGCTTGTCCAGCGGGCTCGGCGGATGATGAAAGTTGTTATCCAGCGCAATCAGGCCAACAAAACCCATGGTGAATGGCTTCTGCGCGATGGTGCCGGCAATACGGTCCTTCTTGATCGCATCGAGGGTGCGCGGATCCGTGTCCATGGCGACGATCACCTTACCGCTGATTTTGTTCCGGTCGAGCACGTCGGCTATTTCCGGGCAGGCGATGGCTTCCAGACAGATGAACCCATCGATAGCGTTGATGGTCTTCTTATCCACCATCTCCTGGGTGTGGTCGAAAGCGATACGCGCATCGCCCTTGATGTCCACGATATCCACGATCTTGATTCCCGGGTGAGACTCGAGGACCTCGCGGTAACCGTGCAGGCGGTCCTTGAGGTTGGCCTGCGCAGGCATGGTATACACCACCACATTTCCCTTCCCCTGTAGCTGTTTGACGGCCAGTTGCGCTCCCATCTGTCCGGCCTTCGAGTTGTCCGTGCCGATGAAAGTAATCCGCTTGCTTGCGGGCGCATCGGAATCCACCGTGATTACCGGAATGCCCTGCGCGATTGCAGCGTCGATATCGGGCTGCATTACGTTCGAGTCGGCCGCGGAAATCAGGATGCCCGCCGGTTTGATCTTCTCGGCCAGCACGTGCCGGAAAGAGTCGTGCTCGCCTTTAGGATCGAAAGTATCCGTTCCGACCATCTCGGCCTTCACGCCCAATTGCGCGGCGGAGCGCAATAGTCCGGTATTGGCGTTTTGCCAGTAGGGAATCTTGATGTTGGTCGCGACCAGGTAAAACTTTTCCGTCGTGGCGTGCGGGGATCCGCCGCAGCCCACCAGCCAGAGCAGCACAGTACAGCTCAATCCGATCAGGATCGTCTTTCTCATTTAAATATCAATCTCCGCTTGAGACAGTATATGTCAGTCGAGACGTTCCAGAATCAATAAAGTGCTATCGAAATCGCCCGCCATCTTGAACTGCACGCCGTGGTTCATGAGATAGGAGCCACTGGCGGTTTCAAGGCGGTCCGTCAGTTGCCCGTCGATGGACTGCAGCTGGTAGACGGCGCGCTCATCCAGGCCGCGCAGATAGACGGTGGGCGCGGGCCGCTGGTACTGTTGCGAGTGCAGAAAGGCGAACAGGACGGACTGCCGTCCGTCCGCGGCCACGTATTGATTCGCGGTAAACTCACCCGCCCGCGGCGAGAAGAGCCGGTACAAGCTGCCTTGTTGCACGGTGGCGCGGATCCGCTTGTCATAGCCGATCATGCGTGAGGCCAGTGCGAAATCCGCGTCCGCCCAGCGATTCAAGTTGGAGCCGATGCCGAGCGATCCTTGCATGGCCACCAGGAACCTGTACTTGAGCGGAGTGCTGCGGCCGTTCATGTTGGGAACGTCGGTGACCCACGCCATCATCACCTTGGGCGCATAGGCGTTGGTGAATCCTTCCTGGATGCGCAGGCGATCGAAGGCCTCGGTGTCGTCCGATGTCCAGACCTCGTCCACGCGCCTGAGAATGCCGAGGTCCACGCGGCCTCCGCCTCCCGAGCACGATTCGATCTCCAGGCCGGGATGCGCGGCTCTCAGCCGGTCGATGATATCGTACAGATGATCGACGTATTTGACCCAAATCTCTTTTTGCTCCGCGACGGGCGCTTCCGGCCAGCCGGGCTCGCCGAAATGGCGGTTCATGTCCCACTTCAGGAATTCGATGTGGTTGCTGGAAACCAGCTTATCGAGGACCGCGAAGATATAATCGCGAACGTCGTCGCGGGCCAGGTTCAACACGAGCTGATGGCGGGCTTCCGAGCGGGGACGGCCGGTGAAATGAATAGCCCAATCAGGGTGCGCGCGATACAGGTCGCTGTTGGGATTCACCATCTCCGGCTCAACCCAGAGGCCGAACTTCATCCCCAGGCCGTTGACATAATCGATGAGTGCCTTAAGACCATTCGGAAATTTTTGGGGGTTGACGTACCAGTCGCCCAATCCGGCGTGATCGTCGTTGCGCTGGCCGAACCAGCCGTCGTCCATCACGAACAGCTCGACGCCGATGCGGGCCGCCTTATCGGCAAGTTCCTTCTGGCCGGCTTCGTTGACGTTGAAGGTGGTGGCTTCCCAGGAATTGTAAAGCACGGGGCGCGGGTGCGGCGCGGCACGGTCGGGCAGGATCTCCTCGCGCTCGAAAGCATGCATGATGCGGGAACTCTCGCCGAAGCCTCCATCGGTAAAGCCGCCGTAGAATGCCGGCGTTTCCAGGCTTTCGCCAGGCTTAAGAAGATAGCCGAAGTCGAAGTCGTTGAGGCCGCCGGTAACGCGGACCTGTTGAGCGGGCGTTTCCTCGACCACCAGTTTCCAGTTGCCGCTCCAGCCGATGGCGCCGAACCATACCCGTCCGTGCTCTTCGTCTGCGTCGCCATGATCATCGAGCGCGAACCACGGATTGGCCTGGTGGCTGGTGTTGCCGCGGCGACTCTCGAGAACTTTCTTGCCCGGTAGGACCGGCTCACGGTTCAATTGCGTCTCGCCGGCCCAGCGGCCCGTAAGATAGCTGAGCCGATACCCCTCGCCGGCGGGCACGTACCAGACGCCGGACTGCGCGCTTTCCACCATGACGGGTTGGTTGGTGGCGTTGCGAATGACAGACCGCTTTTGCAGAATCCCCGAGTGAGCGAAAACGCGGTAGAGCAGATCTACCTTGAGGGGGTAGCGGATGTCCTCGGTGTGTATAGTCAGAGTGTCCCCGCGAATTTCGTGAGAGACATACGCGAGCACCAGGTCGCGAGTGCCATCGGCAAGGGTAACTTTGACACAGGGCTCGTTATAGCGCAGGCCGCCCCAGCCAGGGTATTCTTCATTGGTCATGGTTTCGCGCGAATCGAAGGAGGCGTGCTCGGGGGATGTGTGGGCGGGGAGCAGATCAGCGTCACGTACCAGCCGCTTGCCCCAATAGACATTCTGGAGGCCGTTCTCCTCGTTGACGCCGAGCACGTATGAAGTGCGATCTGTTTCGAGGACCCACAGCTTTTTGTCGGGGAGAAAACGGATCTGGGCGAGCAATGGCGCGGCAACGAACACAACGATGGCAAGCTTCATAGCTCCTCAAAATAGCATCTTGCGGTGAGGGCGGCGGTAGGTGGCGCTGAGAAGCTGGCAATGCAGCGGCCGGCCTGTTAGAATCGGAATTGTATCGTCTGGCGCTATCGTCTAACGGTTAGGACGGAGCCCTCTCAAGGCTTAAATACGGGTTCGATTCCCGTTAGCGCTACCATATAATCAACACCTTCCAGAGATTGCGGTCACACGGGGTCACATTTTCAGTGCTTGCAACAAACTGGATGTCGAGGCCCGGCACGTCTCCCATACGCAACACTCGATGGCGATTTAGGTTGGTATCCTTCGACTGACCTTTGACACCAGGGTGAGCCTCAGTCGAGGGCAAGAGACGGGGTACACTTGACGCTTGGGCACTCTCATGGATACCGTCGAGAGTGTTCAGAGTGGCGTCGACAGCCGTTCCGTGCCGCCGCCACGGAAACAAAATATGCTTCGCAACCAATGTCGAACCGCTGTTTTAACATTGCTTCTGTTAAGTCACAGCCTCAATGCCGCGCACCTCAGTACCGAGACCAAGGAGGCTTGGGATGCCTATCTGCAGGCAGCGATCGCCGCAATGCAGGCCCGCCTCGAACCAGGCGCGCCTTTCCTCTGGCTGGATGATGAGCCAGGCCGGGCCGAGCACGTTCGAATGAAAGGACCGTACATCTTGCCCGTCGGGAAAATCCCAAAAGCCGTCGCTTCAGGACTGATCCACGATTGGTTGGGGGCAGGATTCGTACCAGATACAACGATCCGGGATATTTTGAAAGTCATCCGGGATTACGATCATTACTCGGAGATCTACCGCCCTGGAGTGATCGACTCGAAACTCATCAGCACGGACGGCCTCACGGATAAATTCTCTCTACGGTTCGTGAATAAGTCGGTTGTTGCAAAAACGGCCCTCGACATGGAAGGCGAGACGCGCTACATCCAAGTGGACGAGCATCGCTGGTACGCATATTCGACCACCGCGCACATTAGGCAAATAGCCAAATTCGGAATGCCGGAGCAGCACACCCTACCCGAAGACGAAGGAATCGGCTTAATTTGGCGCCTGGCGAGCATCACCCGTCTGGAGGAACGGGATGGCGGTGTTTATGCCGAGCTGGAGGGTCTGGCGCTCAGCCGCGATATTCCGGTCGCGTTTCGTCTTTTCGTGAACCCTATCGTTCGCCGCGTTTCGCGAGATTCTCTTGCAACGTCTCTTCACCAAACAAAAGTGGCAATCGATGCCAGGAGGGAAGGCCGCATGCCATGATCTTCCATCTTCTTTGTTCTTTGTATATTGACAATATAGACGTACTTTACAAAGGCTTGGCTGTTACGTATTCTACCTAGGTCGGGAATTCAATGGAGACGGTAAGCCGGATGCCGCTGTGGTCGTCGAACGACGTCCAGACGTCGAAGAAATCCTGGTCATCATCGTCCTTCGCCTTCTTATCTTTGGTGCCGGCACTCCAGGCAGAATCGTCGTCGTCATCTTCGTGTTTGAAGAGCGTCTTCACTCTTAGCCGGGCTCGCATACCGAGGTCCAGCGCTGATGTAGGCATCGTTCAACGACCGCATGGACGACTGATTCGTCATGTACCAGCGATTCATGAAGATCGGCTCGATCGATTCCACCGTTCCGATGAAGACGAGATTCCTCACCCCAACTTCATGGCAGGCGGAGAACGATGTCATGCATTCGCACCCACACACCGGCGGAGTGTGCAGAGTTAGCGAAAGGAGACAGAGGACAGAAAGAGGACGAGCCGTCCCTGCTCACAAATTTATCAGAACTTTACCTTTAGTTCGACCCATGCCCTTCTCGGTGCGCCCGGCGAGAAGAACGTGGCACTCTGTGCCGGGGCGCTTCCGGCGTAAGGTCCAGTGGCATAGACCGGGAAGGGCAGGGACTGAATCCAACCCTGGCTGCTCACCGCCGTGTTCGAGACCCACGCCGCCGTATAGTATTCGTGGTTGAAAAGGTTATCGATCTGGACGGCCAGTTGCAGGTGCCGGGTGAGATCGTAATGGGCGCGGAAGTTGGTGACGGCATAGCCTGGCGAAACACCGGGTCCGAGATAGTAGACGCCGTCGGCCGTGTATGCGTTGTTCTCGTTGCCGCGCGCGTAAGAACTCGACATCACCACTTCGTTGAGGTCGAACACGAGTCTTGCAGTAGCCTGGAATTCCGCATAAGCCTTTCCGCTCTGCTTCGGTATCAGCGGAATCCGGTCGCCCGGCTGGACCGTGATGGTGCCGTCGAGTCCCGGATATCCCTGCAAGGCGAAACTGTTGGTGTTATTCGCCGAGCCATCCAGGGTCTCGGTGCTCTGGTAGGTGGCCGACAGAAAAGTCCAATCCAGGCCCCAGGTGACGCGCCCGATGCGCCCACTGAAATCTGCATCGAACCCCTCCCGTAGCGTTTTGGCGAAGTTCTGGAAATAACCGGTGCCGGTCTGGGGCGCTGCGATGAAGAGGATGTCGTTGCGGTTTTCGGCGCGGAATGCTCCAACGTTCCAGCTCGGGTTGTGGACGAACGAAATCTCCGGCTTCCCGCGCAAGCCGGCTTCCCATGTGTCCGTGACCACCTGCTGGAGCGGCGGGTCGGAGGACAGCGAATTAGGCAGGCTACAGGGCGCGCTCGCATCGGCGCAGCCGAGTTCGATCGCTGTCGGCGCGCGGCTGCCCTGAGAGTATCGGGCGTAGGCATTGACCGTAGAAAACGGGCTCCAGGTAATCCCGATGGCGGGATTGAATCGCTGAAATACATAGTCGCCATCGAGCGAGCCGGGGCCGGGAATGGGATTGAGCCGGTCGAAGTTGTTGACCGTATAACGGTTATAGCGCCCGGAGACAGTCACATTCAAGGTCTTCGCAAGAGTGAGGGTGTCGGTGAAGTAGAGGCTCCAGTTGGGAGTGACACCGTGCAGGTTGACCGCTGTATCGATGGGCGAGCCATCCGCGCCGGTAGATCCGTCCTGCCATGCCCGGACACTGGTGAGAGTGTAGTTGGGATTGACATAAGCGTAATCCGTCGTCTGTGTGTAGTTAACCGTGCCGCGGTCCACGGCCGCTCCGGCGGCGAACTGGTTGCGCCCGATCTTTGGCGAGGTGATCCAGGTAAATTGCCCGGAAGCTCCGTACTCGTTCTGCACTTCCGTCGAGTAGATGTTCACGCCATCGCAGGTCTGGTCCGGGTCGCCTAACTGTAGCGCTTCCGCGAGGCAACTCCACTTCGGAAACGGTGTGTTGGTAATGGTGGCGCCGCTTGCCGGGAAACCGGTATAACCCGCCGCGCCGAGCACCGCCTGCTCCTGCGCGGTGGGCTGATAGATCAACTGGCCGCTCGCGTCGTCGTTGAAATTGGCGTCGATGGCGTAGGTGCGGATGTAGCGGTACCAGGCGTTACCGGAAAATCTCAGCTTGTCGCTGAAGTCGTGCTGGGCGATGAAATTGAAAGATGGAGAGCGGTTGGCGGTGCTATCGGGGATGGAGTAGACGCTGGAATAGTCATTATCGAGCAGCCGATAGTCCTGTAGTCCATTGCCGATCAGAGTGTTGTAGGCATAGGACACAGTGAACGCGAGATCGGTCTTATCCGTGCGCCAGCCGAGCCGGACAAATCCCTGGCGGACATCGGAAGGCGAGTCGAAGCGCCATCCCGATTCGTGGAATATATTCCCGGCAATAAACCAGTTGAACCCCGTGGCCTGGCCGCCCCCATATTCCGCCTGAACCGCCTTTCGTCCGCTGCTGCCATAGGTCAACGCGCCATCGAAGCCTGGATTGCTTACGCCGTTTTTGGTCCGGGCCGATAGCGCGCCGCCCAGTGTATTGAGCCCGAACAGAGGGTCCGATCCCGGCACCAGGGTCATCTCGGAGATCGCGATTTTAGGGATCAGGTCCCAGCTCACTACATCGCCAAACGGTTGATTTTGGCGCATGCCGTCAAGATACACCGAGATGCCCTCGGGTGTTCCGAGCAGCGGAGAAGCGGTGTAGCCGCGGAAATTCACATCGGGCTGGAACGGGTTGCCCTGCATTTCGTTGAGATACACGCCATTCAAGCGCCGGTTCATGAAGTCCGCGAGTTCGAGCGCGCCGCTGTTTGCGACGTCGGCTGCTGTCGCCGTCTGGACCGGACCGGCGATCTGATCGGTTGAGAGGTCTGTTCCGGCAAGCGGCGTAGTGGCGACGACATCCACCCTGGAAGACTGAACGCCCAGCGCCATGGTGACGGTACGAGAGATGGGGGTCCCAGACTGCACGTCGATCACCACAGACTGAGTGGCGAAACCGGCTTTGGAAATTTCCAGGCGGTAGCGGCCGTAGGGTAAACCTCCAATCGTATACCTGCCCTGCGCATCGGTCTGAAAGTTGCGCTGCACTCCCGGGGCGAGACTCTGCAAATTTCCCGAGGCTACCATCGCCGCGCCGGAAGGGTCCTTGACTTGTACGCGGATCTCGCCCATCGGACTCTGGCCGTGCAGTGTCAGAGCCGCCAACAGGAGAGCCGCCGCACTCGATATGTATCGTCGAGGCTCCCGCCGGCGTCTGGGTTCCAGATGGTCCATATACAGACATTCCTTTTGCCGGCGTTCTGTTCAGGGTTTTAGCGGGATTGGACGAAGGCCGGTGCCGCTGTCTCGCAGCACGTGGGGGTCGATTTCGGCCGCTCAGCATGGCCCAGCCTGTGCAGAACGGCGTCTTGGCCATATAATGAGGTAACCGTCAGCCTTCCGGGCTGTCGATTGCCGGGTCTCCACGGTTGCTTCGCCAAAAAAGTCGGCCGTGGAGACCTATTATTGTCGTCCCCTAGGGGAACGTGATCTCCAGGACTCCGTTTTCGCTAAAGAGATCTATTAGGAGCCGTAATCACGCTGCCGGCGGGAAAGCGCGGACAGGCCTTTACTAAAAGATGAATTTCGCGCTCACCTGAGCCAGCCGCGGAGCAGCCGCGCTGACGACCTGGCCGAAAGTCGTGCTGCTAATGTTGCCGTCTACGGCTTGGGGTCCAAAAAATTGAGCGTGGTTAAATACGTTGAAGCCTTCGATCCGGAACTGGAGGGATTTCGATTCCGTCAGGCGCAGGTTCTTCATAAGCGCTACATCGAAGTTTGCCATCCCAGGGCCGTAGAAATAGCGCCGTGCAGCGTTGCCCGGCGTGCCGAGCGCGTTCTCGCTGAACAGCGACGCATTGAAATAGGGCTGCCCGTTGCGGGGGTTGTGATTCAGATGGAGAGAGCCCGGCGCGACATCCGGCTCATCGATGCCGTAATTATTGATCCCGTTTGGCTCCGCACCCAATAAAGAGTTGTCGCCGTAGTTGACCAGAGTGACTGGAAAACCGGAGCTGAAGCGGGTGATGCCGGAGAATTCCCAACCTTGGGTCAAGCGGTTTGCGGCATGGAACAGGCGCGCAAAGGGCAACTGGTAGCTGTAGCTGACGACGAAGTTCTGCGCGACATCGAAGGACGACAGCGCCCGGCTGAGCGAGCGATTGAGCGGGTTCACCTCGTCGCCGAGGTTTGACGATTGATCGATGGACTTGCTATACGTATACGCGGCCAGCAATTGCAGCGCTCCGCTGGTGTGCCGCAAGGTGACCTGCAGGGAGTTGTAATTGGAGTTGCCAATAGTGGTTTCGAGAGCGTCGCTTCCGAAATTCGGCCCCAGTGATCCTCGCGTGCCGTTGATCGTTTGACCGGACGCGGTGATAAAGACGTTGCTCTCGTTGAAGGGACCGCAGGGCGTTTGACCAGGCGCGAGGTTGGCCGGATTGCTGAGTTGCAGGCAGAGCTCCGGATTCCCCGGATTCGCTTCCTCCAGCACCAGCAGGTGATGCGACTGGCTGCCCAAATAGCTCACGTCGAGCACCGTATTGCTTCCGAACCCACGCTCGATCGAGAGCATGTATTGCTCGGTGTAGGGAGTTCGATTGCTGGTCAGATAGTTCGGGATCCCGCTGACCGGCTCAAACTGCGACCAGTCGATACTGGAGTCCGGATGGCCTGCTGACGTGTTCAAAGGCGCCAACTGAACGGGGAAATACTGGCCTTGATTCTGACCGTTAGACGCGGTAACAAATGGCGTGCCGAACAGCGGCGGAGCGGGGCTGGTGTAGGTAGTCCCATACGGCGCGTTGGCGCTGCTGACTCCAATCGATAGCGCCTCGATCGCGCTGTAGAACATGCCGTAGCTGGCGCGGATGCTGGTTTTGCCGGGACCGCCGAAGATCTTCCCAAGAACGCTGTCTTCGTCAGAGTCGGGCGAGTAGGCAAGGCCAATGCGCGGAGCAAGATCCTTGTTTCCCGGAGGACCAATGGTGGGCGAAACCCCAGGATCGCCCGGAAACAGGATCCCCGCAGGCGCGGTGGGGAAAACGACGGACTGCCGGCCAGGCGCGAACGTGGCCAATTGATTGTATTTTTCAGACCAGGGCTCGATGCGATCCCAGCGCAAGCCGTAATTGAGCGTAAGGTTCTTGCGGATGCGCCAACTGTCCTGCGCGAAAAGGCTAACATACTTATTTCTGTCGTAGAACGCTTGAAGCTGACTTTGGTTGTACTGGGTGGGAAGGCCCAACAGGAAGTCCGCGAAGTCAACACCGGTCTCGCTTCCGTAGAATTGGAAATTGCCGTTGAGCTGAGCGATCGGATTGACATTGACCTGATCGTAGTGGACCTCGCCACCCACCATGATGGTGTGAGTCCCGATGACTTTGGAGAAGCTGTCGCGCCATTGCAAGGTATTGTTGACCTGCCTCAGTTCGTTGGTGTTGGTGCCGATCGAGAAGTTATTGAAGTCGATGTTTTCCACGCCCTCGGTCTTGGGCGACAACGGAACAATGCCTGGCGTATTCGCGCCCGTGACGAAACCCTGAGATGCCAGGCTGACACCGACGCCGCCCACCGGCTGGCCGAGGCCGGTGGCATCACGCATGAAGCTAAAATGGAATTCGTTCACGGCGGTGGGGCTGAGCGTCTTGGTATCACCCAGGGAAAGCAGTTGTGCGCGTCCCGAATTCAGGGCATTGAAGCCGGGAACATTCGCGCCGCCTTGCGCAACCGGGTATGGACTGTTCTGCGACCATCCGTCCATAAAATAATAGGCGGACATCAGGCCCCAGCGCGTACTGGCGTCCAGCCGGTACGCTCCTTTGTCATCGTTCAAGGTCTGGTTGTAGGCCGAAGTTGAGAACGTCCCATTTGCGTTATTGGGGACCGGAATGTATTTCAATAAGTTCGCGGCTGGAGCCGACCACGCGCTCTGGGGAATGGTGGCGTTCGGAAGAACGCACTGCGCCGGGCCAGTGCATCCCGGGACGTAATACGGCTCGCCCGCAGTCACACCGTAGCCGAGTTTCTGGGCAAGAAGCTGCGCGACGTTGGGACCGCTGACGGTCCCGGTCAGAGAACTCGCCACGTCACTGAGATTGCCGCCACGGTCCTGCACCGAGGGAATGGGGATCTCGCCCGTATCGACGCCCTGGATCAAATGAGTACCTTGATAATCGGCGAAAAAGAAAACTTTATTCTTCAGGATCGGCCCGCCGATAGTGGCTCCAAACTGGTTCTGGTTGAACTCCCCACGTGTGGGCGAAAAATAATTGCGCGCATCCAGATCCGTGTTGCGCAGGAATTCGAAGAGATCGCCGTGCAACTCATTGGCGCCGGATTTGGTAGCGACGCTGATCTGGCCGCCGCTGAACTCGCCGTATTCCGCGTCAAAGCTGCTAGTTAGAATCCGGAATTGGGCGATGGAATCAAGATTAGGAACGATGGCAGCGCCCATGTTGACGTCTTCCTCGACATCGCTTCCGTTCAGCACAAAGCTGTTGGCAAATTCCCGCTGCCCGTTGATTGAGATGGTGCCGGGATTCAAGTCCCCCGAAGGAGAAAGCGCGGTTGCCCCGACATCCTGCACCGTGTCGGACGTAATCGTGGTGATGGGAGCCACACCGGATTGCAAAGACAGCAGGTCCGTGTAGCTGCGGCCGTTGAGGGGCACCGAAGTCATCTGCTTGGCCGTGATCACCTGGCCTGCCTGCGTGTCCACGGCCTCAACGTGGACGGCCGCTTCGAAAACCGTAATCGCTTCGGCCCTGCCGCCAATGGCCAAGGAAGCGTCGACCACCGCCTTGCTGTTCACATTGACGACAATGCCGGTGCGCTTGAGCGGCCTGAAGCCGGAAGCGTCTACCTGGACATCATATTTTCCAACCGGCAGACTCGTGAATGAATAGAAGCCCCTGCCGTCGGTGACAAGGGTCTGCTCCACGCCGGTGGCTGTTTCCCTGGCGCTGATCTTTGCTGCGGGGACGGCTGCGCCGCCGGGATCTGTGACCGTTCCCAGGATGCTTCCTCCATCGGCGGCCCACAAGGCCAATCCATGGGCCGCCAGCAGAACGATCGCGAGTGATCGGGTAATCCTCCCAGAAAAATTCACAACTGTCACGGCTTCTCTATCCCTCCCACTTTTCCCCGCGATGCGGGCTTGTAATCGACTCTCACGGCTTGTTCTCCTAAAGAAATTTCTGACGCACGCGGAGATTCTAAAGGCCGCCGTCCCGATGAGGTGGGCGCCAGCATTCCGGTGGTCGATTGCCGGGTCTCCACGAGGCTTCGCCAAAAGTCACCCGCAGAGACCTGTATCGTATCTGTTCTGGTAACTAGGACTGGTGCATCGTTCTCCTGTCCTCGCGCTCCGCGGCATTCTCGTTCTCCGAGCAAGCGCGGCAACTGCCGCCCACCTCCAATCTGGTAAGCCGGATTCGAAAACCGGCTTCCCTTGAGATCTGCGTTTTCAAGCGTTCAAAAAGGGGGCTTGCGAATTCTTCAATCCGACCGCAGCGGAAGCACGCGAGATGAATATGATCTTGCCTGGTCTTGACCTCGTAATAGTGTTTTTCGCCCTCCAGGTGCATGAGGTCCAGCTCATCAATGAGCCGAAGTTTCTTGAGGAGCTCAACAGTGCGGTAAACAGTTGCGCGATCAATGTTCGGCTGCTGCTTGCGGGCTCGCTCGAGCAGAGAGGCGGCGTCGAGATGTTCCTTGGATGCTTGAATGACTTCGATGAGAGCGCGGCGCTGTGCCGTCAGACGGACGCCTTTAGCGGCCAATTCATCTACGAGGGACCGTCGCTCAGATTGTGGAAGGGCCATATTAATATGCGACCGAGTTGCAACTGCACCGAGCCAACGCTGCTATTTCCCGACAATTTCATTTGCGACTGAGTCGCAAATGGTGAGCCCGCTTAGAGACCTCGGACTTCTTTGGTCCATATTACGGATTTTGCCGGCTCAAGTCAATCAGAATCTGCAACTGATTTGCAGTTTGCCGGAACCCTGGCAATCCGTCCTGTAGTCGTGGAACCGGTGCAGACCGGGCGAAGTTGCACTTGTGGTGCGAAGGCGGTCGGGGGTGTATGTAAGAGAGTACCGGAAGATTCCTTTACGGCCAACGTACTTTATTTAAATTACTTAGAAGCGGTACTGGATCTCCGGATGTCAATTGAGGAAGCAAAAAAGGGCTTGACAAATCCTATTAGTCGAGTAAGTCTATCTAGAATAGCTAAGGTGCAGGATGGCTGGGCAGTCCAATAGGGCTCCGGCCGGCCCCACGGCAATTTGGTCTACGCTCATCATGTTGAAACAAAAAATAGTTCGCCGGTTGCAAGTTCCGTTCGGCACTCCAGCGCTCGTTAGAGCCTCGTTGTCAGTCGGTCTTGCTCTTCTCCTGCTTCCCTCGCACCTGTTGGCGGCGGGTGAGAAGGCCAGTGGAATGGTAATCGTGGCGGACAGCCGCAATCTCACCGGCATCACGGCCTGGTGGGTCAATATCTACAACGAGAGCCATTTCTATTTTGCCTTGCTGACGGTTGTGACCATTCCGTTGGCTGGCGCCATTATGGGCGGCATTGCCGACCTGCTCATGGGCCGAATCGGCATTGACCTGAGGTCCAGGTCCTTACGGGAAAATTAGCAACCCGCTCTACATCATTTGAGGTGATTTCATGAATTGGCTTTATGTACTATTACCCATTGCCGGAGTCCACGTCTGGTGGCCGGGCCTGGTGATCCTGGGTCTCGGCGTGGGAATTATTGGAGGCTTCTTTGGCATGGGCGGCGCCTGGATGGTTACACCTGCGTTGAACGTCCTCGGTCTTCCGATGGCGTTTGCGATCGGGACTGACATCACTCATATGGCGGGAAAGTCACTGATTTCCACCATGCGGCACGCCAAGTTCGGCAACGTCGATTACAAGCTCTCTTTGATCATGGTCTTCGGCACGGTTGGCGGGCTGGAAATCGGCGCCCGCAACATCATGTGGCTGGAGCGAATCGGAAAGATCGATTTTTATGTCCGGTGTGGTTACCTGGTACTGTTGACCGCGATCGCCTGGATGGTGTTTGCCGACGTCCTGAAACGGCGGGAGAAAGATCGCGCTGCCAGGGCCGCCGGCCGTACTGTGGACCCTCTCACAACCGGAATCGAGTGGTACAAGACGCTGCAGCGAATTAAGATCCCACCGGTAATTAACTTCCCCAGGTCCGGCATCCGCTGTTCGTTGTGGTTGCCGGTGGGCGTCGCCTTTTTTACGGGATGGTTGGCCGGCGTTTTGGGAATTGGGGGCGGGTTGATCCGCATGCCCTCTCTGATCTATTTGATCGGCTGCCCCACTCATATAGCGGTTGGCACGGACCTGTTCGAAATCGCCGTCTCCGGATTGTATGGCGCGGCGACTTATAGTTACAAGGGTCGAGTCGAATTGTGGGCCGCATTCATTATGCTCATTGGGGCAGCCGTTGGCGCACAGATCGGCGCGGTGGCCACCAAATATGTCAAGGGTTACGGAATCCGCATCTTCTTTGGATGGGCCGTCATCGGGTGTGACATATCCATTCTCATGAAGATCATCGCGGCCAGAAGCCCCAGCCTCAAGACTGTGCTCGACCCCTCCGCCACTATTTTGATCCTCGGGCTGGTAACGTTGCTTTCGTTGTTCATCGTGATGAAATTCATTATGGGTGTGCGGGAAGAGTTGGCGATGAAGAGAGCGGCGGTAATGGTCGCATAACGGGGATTCTCCATGACGACCAACCACAAGAAGGGAACCGCTGCGCTGGCTTGCGTCGCCGCTGCGCTGGCGACTGCGGGCTGCGGAAAACTGGGTAAGGTTGAGCAAGGCCGGGTCATCACTTACGACGCTCGAACGCGAGAGGTGACCTTGATCCGGGAGCCGGCCGGAGCGGCTCGATCGAGCCCTGGGATTCTGCCTCCGGTAACTATCGAGACCCCCGAAAATCCTGACGAAATGGGCCCGGCGCCAGCCGCCGGCGGCTTGCTGCTCCTGGATTCTAAGAATCGCCGCATCGTGATTTACGATCGCGCGGCTCAGGCCTTCCGGAGCATTGCATACAAGCCTCTCGAGGAGCGCCATAACGTGTCCAAGAGCCCGGGGCTTCCGGTTCTGGACCACGTCAGAAAAACCATTACCGTCTATTCCGTGAAAGATCGTTCGCTGATTACATTCGCCGCGTCGGACGACCTTCTGGCAATGCCGCCTGACACCTGGCAAGCCGGGGATGTGGTTCGTTACTACTACAAGGACCCTGCCCGGGCGTTGCGCTTGATGAACGTGACCAGGACGGATCTCTCGAAGTCGTCCGGCTAGCCCGGCACGCTGAACCTATGTGGCCATTCCGGCGCGGAAGCCGTCAACAGCAAACGGCCGACCCGGCCACAGAGAGGGTGCGCGCGAAGTACGCCAGCTTTCGCGAGCTTCTGGCGCTGAATAACGAGTCCCTGGAACTCATGGCGGGAATTCAGGACGACCTGCAATACGTGCCGCCGGGCCGCGAAGTGTTGGGCGACCGCATAGGGACGATCTTCAGCCGGATTCGCGGCGTCGTGCAATCGCTCGAGCGCCTTACGTCTCGCAGCGCACACTTTATGCGGCCGTGGAGGCGCAGCAAAACGAAATCGAAGGCGACGCCGCAAATCCGGAGGAGCGCAGCAAAGCAAGGCTCTGGGCATGGCTTTCGGAACTCGATGCCGATTCGGAGGACGACGCGGGCAGTAAGGCGGCCGTGCTCGGCGAGATCCGCAACCGTATGGGACTGCCGGTTCCCGACGGCTTCGTTCTGACTACGGACGCTTACCGCCAGTACTGTGGGATCCCACTTTGGGAAAAGATCCGCGACGCCACCCGCGATCTGAACTTGAACGACGCCGAGGTCATCCAACGCGTGTCCGCGCGGCTCACGGAGTCTGTGATGGAATCCGCGCTTCCGCACTCCATAGAAACAGCGATTGCCGGCGGCGCCGCAGGCTTGTTCGCGCAAGGCGGCTCGCTCGCGGTTCGTTCCAGTGCGCGCGGTGAGGGGAACGCGCGATCCTATGCCGGCCAGTTTCTCAGCCTCTTGAACGTGCCTTCTGACCGGGCAGTCGAAGCCTACCGGCGCGTGATTGCGTCAAGGTTCAGCGAGCGGGCGCTATTCTACAGGCTCTCCACCGGCCTGCCGGAGGTTGATACGCCTATGGCGGCGCTATTCGTCAAGATGATTCCAGCGCGCGCCGCCGGCATTATGTACACGCGCGACCCTGGCGATCCAAAAAGTAAGACGCTCTGGATCACCGCGACACGAGGTCTGGGGCTCGGAATCGCCAGCGGCCGCAACCCGGCCGACTTCTTTCTCGTGGCCCGCTCCTCACCACATGCCGTGGTCGAACGCCGCCTGGTCAGGAAAGAAGAAGAGATTATATTGCAAGACGGAGGAGGGATCGCCACGGTTCCCGTAGCGGCTGGAGCGCAGCATGAGCCCAGTTTGCCTGACGTCTACCTGCGCACCCTTGCCGATTGGGGTGTGCACATCGAGCAGCATTTCCGGGCACCCCAGGATATCGAATGGGTTCTCGACCGCGATGGCGCGCTCTGGATCGTCCAATCGCGCCCGCTGTCAAATGCAGACACGTCGCGCGCCAAGGTGCGTTCCCAGCCCAAGACTGAAGTGAGGATGGCCGGGGGCCGAACCGTATTTCCCGGCCGTACGTCCGGCAACGCGTTTCTGGTTGAGGAGATACAAAATATCGGCAAGGTCCCGCCCGGGGCAGTGGTTTTCATTCGTAAGCCCTCGCCGGAAATAGTCGGGATACTGCCGCGCATCGCCGGACTGGTGGCCGAGTGGGGCAATGTCGCCGGGCACGCGGCCACACTTCTGCGAGAGTTCCAAATTCCGTCTGTCTTTCAGATGACGGGCGCATTCGATCGCTTGACCAGCGGTGAGCCTGTGAGCCTGGATGCGGTGCAGGCCCGCGTCTATCCCGGCATCCTGTGGCCGGCTGCCCTAAAGGAAGCGTCGATCCTCGAGCGCCACCGTGAACGGCCGGCGGATCCGATCAGCACGCGGCTCCTCACGCTGAACCTGCAAGACCCGGCGGCCGACAACTTCCGCCCGGCCGGCTGCAGATCTGGCCACGATGTACTCCGTTATTGCCATGAAATAGCCATTGAAACGATGTTCGAGATCAACGATCGGGAGTTGGAGCGGGGTGGGGCGCAGTCATACCGAAAGCTGGAGACGCCGCTGCCACTGAATCTCACGGTGATCGATCTGGGCGGGGGCCTGGCCGTGCATGATCCGGAGCAACGCTCGGTCAAGCCCGCTCAAATTATCTCCAGACCCTTTCAGGCTTTGTGGCAGGGTCTTAGTCATCCGGAAGTGCGATGGACCCGCGAGATGCCTGCAAGCGTTGGCGATCTCGGGTCGATTCTGGCGGCCACCTTTTCACCGCGCGGCGGCATCATGCGTCCCCTTGGCCAGGAGAGCCATCTGCTGGTGGCCGATGAGTACATGAACCTGAACTCCCGCCTGGCGTATCACTACAGCCTGGTGGATGCTTGCCTCTCCGACAACCCGGGCGACAATTACATCTCGTTTCGATTCGAGGGCGGCGGCGCGGCCCACAAGCGCCGAAGCCTGCGCGCCTGCTTCCTGGAAAAGTGCCTGGTCCACTATGGATTTGGAGTGGACCGCCGCGCGGACCTGGTCAACGCATGGTTCCGTAAAGCGCCGGCTGATCAAACCGCGGAGCGTCTCGATCTTTTAGGACGGCTGCTGGCGTGTTCCAGCCAGTTGGATATGTACATGAATAGCCGGGAAATGATGAACTGGTTCGCGGACCAGTTCATTCTGGGGAACTATGCGTTCCGCCAACGATGATCTATCATCGAATCCCCGTGATATCATCTATTGTGCTCCGGATCGTAAACAGCTCCCGGCTGCCTTTCTGGTGTGCCTTGCTTTTCGTTTCGCTCACCTCCGTCCCGCTCGCCAGGGGGGCGGATTCAGCCAAGCCGTTGAGCTTCGAAGCTGACGTCCTGCCAATTCTCAAGACTCACTGCCTCAGTTGCCACAGCGGCCCCACTCCGCAGGCGGGGCTCGATTTGCATGCCTTGGAAACCCTGCTCAAGGGTGGAAAGTCGGGTCCGGCGATTACGCCTGGAAATTCGGAAACCAGTCTCCTGGTCGAGCGGGTTGCCTCGAAATCCATGCCGCCCACCCCGACCAAACTCGACGATCAGCAGGTCGCGACCATCCGCCTATGGATCGCCAAAGGCGACGTGAATACAGCGCGGCGAGCGGAGGTGGTCACCGAGAACGATGTCCTGCCGATCTTCCAGATGCGTTGTGTGGTCTGCCACGGCAAGCGTAAACAGGAAGGCGGGCTGGATCTTCGATTTCAGGCAAGCCGGCTGAAGGGCGGCAAGTCCGGGCCGGCGCTGGTCCCGGGCAATCCGGACGAGAGCCTGATCATGAAAAGGATCGCCTCGGGGCAGATGCCGCCGCCCAAGCTCCTGGTTGAATATTTCGTCCGCCCACCAAACAGCGCGGAAGTGGAAAAGCTGCGGCGATGGATCGCGGCGGGCGCACCGGCTGCACCTATGGTCCTGGCTGAAGAGAAGGCTGAGGAGAAAGACGATCCTCTCGTAAGCGACAAAGACCGTCGCTTCTGGTCATTCCAACCCCCACAAAGGCCGGCGGTACCGGTGGTGAGTGACCAGGGTCTGGTCCGCAATCCGATCGACAGCTTCCTGCTGCAGAAGCTCGAGACGAAACATCTGAGTTATTCGCCACCCGCGGAACGAATCGCACTGATGCGCCGCGCCTACCTGGACCTGATCGGGCTGCCGCCCTCACCGGAGGAAATCCAGGCTTATGCCGGGGATCATGGCGCCGACGCTTACGAGCGAATGATCGATAAGCTGCTGGCATCGCCCCACTATGGGGAGCGTTGGGGCAAATTTTGGCTGGATGCCGCCGGATATTCGGATTCGGAGGGAATCATCGACGAAGATTTGGTCCGTTCCAGCATCTGGCGCTATAGGGACTATGTAATTCGCTCGCTGAATCAGGACAAGCCCTATGACCGGTTCCTGATGGAGCAGATCGCGGGCGACGAACTGGTCGACTACAAGCACGCCAAAGAGATCACCCCCGAGCTGACCGAGAAACTCATCGCCACAGGATTTCTGCGGCTGGTTCCGGATGGAACCTATTCGACGGCAAACGGCTCGGTGGCCGAGCGGATCAACGTCATTGCCGATGAAGTGGAGATGCTCAGTTCCTCCGTAATGGGGCTCACGGTAGGTTGCGCTCGCTGTCACAATCACAAATACGACCCCATTCCGCAGAGAGACTACTATCGACTCAGTGCGACGCTCCAAACCGCCTATGACCCATACGATTGGGTCAAGCCCACCGACCGTTACCTGGATATCGCGTTAGAGAGCGAGCGCAAAGAAGCGGCGACCTGGAATGCACCCATTGAAGCCGAGGTCAAGCGTCTGGAAGCCTCGCTTGAGGATAAGATTAAGCCGTTCCGCGACAAGATGATTGCAGAGAGGCTGGCGGCCCTGCCGGACGATGTGCGCAAGGATCTGAACGCAGCCCTGGAGACCGCCGCAGAGAAGCGGACTGCCACCCAGAAATATCTGGCTGACAGTTTTCAAGACACGGTAAAAGTCACTGACGAGGATCTGGAAAAGAAGTTCCCGGAGTTGAAGACTCAAACCGCGGATGCCAAAGAGAAGATCGCCGCCACCAGGAAAAAGCTGAAGGAGAAGCCGCAAATCCGCGCCCTGTACGAAATGGGCGGGGAGCCATCGCCCGCATATCTCCTCCGCCGCGGCGAGGCACAGAGTATTGTAGAAGCCGTTCCGCCGGGTGTGCCGTCAGTCTTGAAAATTGGCCTGGCGCCCTACAAGGTGCAGCCGCCGCGTGCCGATTCGAGCGGCCGCCGTTTGGCTTTGGCGCGTTGGCTGGTGCAGCCCGAACACCCGCTCACCGCTCGCGTAATGGTGAACCGCATCTGGATGCACCATTTCGGCCGGGGCCTGGTGGCGACTCCGACCAACTTCGGCCATATCGGTTCGCCGCCTTCCCATCCGGAGCTTCTCGACTGGCTGGCCACCGAATTCGTTCGCTCGGGCTGGAGCATGAAAGCCATGCACCGGCTCATGATGACGTCCGCCGCATACCGTCAGAGCTCCCGTCTGGATCCGGCGACAGAGGCGATCGATCCCGATAACATCTTGCTCTCGCGTATGCCTCTGCGGCGTATGGAAGCGGAGCAGTTGTATGACTCGATCTTGAAAGTCACAGGCCAGCTCGATGAGACGGCGTTCGGTCCACCTGTTCCGGTTGAGGTGCAACCGGCCGGGGAAGTGGTGGGGGAGGGTTCCCGCAAACAGGGATGGCCGCGCAGTATCTATATGCTGCAACGCCGCAGCACACCGATTACGATGCTCGAGGTCTTCGATCTGCCGTCGCTGTCGCCCAACTGTATCCAGCGCTCCTATTCCACGGTGCCCACTCAATTGCTGGAGTTGACCAATAGTGAAGTGATGCGCGAGCGAGCCAGATATTGGGCGGGGCGCCTGATCGACAAGTTCGGAACCGACCAGCAAAAACAGATTGAACAAATCTATCTGCTTGCCTACGCGCGGCCTCCCACCAGCGAGGAGACGCGGCTGGCCATCCGAGACCTGGCAGAACTCTCGAGACAGTGGGACTTACACCTGGAAAACGAAAAATCCGACGCGCCCAGAGCCGCAGCGGCGCGATGGGCGGCATTGGCGGACTTCTGTCAGGCAACGCTTGGTTCGCCCGAGTTTGCTTACATTGATTAGGGAGCTATGAATGCGTCTTACCCGCGAATCAGCCGACGTATCGAGAAGAGATTTTTTCTCGCGCATAGGTAACGGTGTCTATGGCGCCGCTCTCGCTTCCTTGCTGGCCGGCGATGCGCTTTCCGCGGCCGCTGTCGAAGGACGCGAAACTCGAATTTACGATTTGAAGGCGCGCGCCCCGCAATTTGCTCCCAAAGCGAAGGCGGTCATTCAATTATTTCAGAACGGCGGCCCCAGCCACGTCGATCTGTTCGACTATAAGCCCGCGCTGCAAAAGATGGCGGGGACGCCACCCAGTCGCGATATCGTCAATGAAATCGAGTTCGCCGACCAGGTCGGAACCGTCCTGCCATCGCCGTTTCAATTTGCCCGGCACGGGAAGTGCGGTATGGAAATGTCCGAGCTCCTTCCGCATCTGGCGGAGTGCGCCGACGACATTACGCTGATCCGTTCCATGTACGGCGAACACTTCAATCATGAACCGGCGCTTTATCTCATGCATACCGGGCGAACGCTGCCCGGCCGTCCGTCCCTGGGAGCGTGGGTCGTATACGGGCTGGGCACGGAAAATCAAAATCTGCCGGCATACGTCGTTCTGGACGATCCCAAGCATCTGCCGGTGAACGGAATCCAAAACTGGCAGGCCGGCTGGCTTCCGCCTGTGTACCAGGGGACGCGTTTCCGCTCGGATGGGCCACCGCTGCTCAATCTGAAGCCGCCGGAGGAACTGCCCAACGCGCTGGTGGAGGCTCAGCGTGCTCTGGCGCGCCGTTTGCAGGCCGCCCATGGGCAATCGCATCCCGGCTATCCCGATCTGGATGCGCGCATGACCACCTTCGAACTGGCGGCGCGCATGCAGCTTTCCGCCACCGACGCGCTCGATCTTTCTCAGGAAAGCGATCAGACCAAAGAGATGTACGGCCTCAACCAGGAGGCCACGGCGTCGTACGGCAAGCGATGCCTGATGGCGCGGCGGCTGGTGGAGCGTGGTGTCCGCTTCGTGCAGATCTTCATCGAGTATCAGATCTGGGATGCGCATTCCGACCTCGAGAACAGTCTTCGCTACAGTGCAGGCAAAACGGATAAGCCCGCGGCGGCCTTGATCCAGGACCTGAAGCAAAGAGGACTGCTGGATAGCACGCTAGTCGTTTGGGGCGGCGAGTTCGGCCGTATGCCGATCTCGCAGGGCCGCGCCGCGGGCGCCGGACGCGATCACGGGCCCAGCGGCTTCAGCATATGGATGGCAGGGGGCGGAGTGAAGCGCGGGTATGCATACGGCGCGACCGACGAGCTGGGCCACAAGGCCGTAGAAGGCCGCGTCAGCGTCCACGATTTCCACGCCACACTGCTGCATCTGCTCGGCCTTGACTTCCGCGATCTGGCTTACGAACGAAACGGACTGAAGGATCGCATTACCGACCAGATCCCCGCGCACGTGGTGTCCGAAATCCTCGCCTGAGCCTCCCATGTCCCCAGCGACCGGCTCGCCCGCCCCCACTGTAGGTTCACGCAAACAGGCCGGCATTGTCGGCCTGATGTTCGGCCTGAGCGTGCTGAGCTATTTCGACCGGACCAGTCTGTCCATCGCCGGCCCGGGCATCATGAAAGAGTTCGGTATCTCAGCGGTGCGCATGGGCACTGTGTACTCGGCCTTCCTGGTTTCATACGCAGTATGCATGATTCCCGGTGGCCGTATGGCGGATCGCTTCGGACCTCGCCTGGTGCTCACCTGGATGGCGCTCGGCTCCGCCCTTTTCACGGCGCTGCTGGCCCTGGCGGCGAAACCCGGGTTGGGCACATTCATCGGCGTGGTTCCCGCATTCATCATGATCCGGTTGGCGTTCGGTGTGTTCACCGCGCCCCTGTATCCGACCTGCACCAGGATGAATGCGAACTGGATCCCCTTGAGGAATCGCGCGCGGGCCACCGGCTTTGCCAACGGCGGCGCGGGCTTCGGGGGTGCGGTCTCGCCGATATTATTCTCCTGGATGATCTGGCATTTCGGATGGCGCCTTTCCTTCCTGATGGCGGGCGCAGTCACTGCCGTCTTTGGTTTGCTCTGGTATTTTAATATTCGCGACTACCCGCCTGGAGTGAAAACGCCCGACCGGGCTTTGAAGCCTGCGCCCGCGCCTTGGCGAGCGCTGCTCACGGACAAAAACGTTATCCTGCTTTCGACCGGATTCGCGGCGCTCGGATATTTCGAGTACATTTTCTTTTACTGGATTTATTACTACATCGGCGAGATCCGTCATCTGAGCGCAGACAAGAGCGCACGATACACTACCGTTCTGTTCCTGGTCTGGGTGGTCATGATGCCGCTAGGCGGCTGGATATGCGACCGGCTGATGACTCGTTTCGGACGCAGGCTGGGAATCCGTATCACCGGGATCGCAAGCCTGGCGCTCGGCGCCGCACTCTTGTTCTCGGGGGTGAAAACCGCCGACACTGTGACGGCCATCGCACTGATGTCGCTCGCTCTTGGATTTGCGGGTATCGCCGATATGACTTACTGGACCGCCAGTATGGACGTAGCCGGCGACCAGGTGGGCGCCGTGGGCGGAATTCTGAACGCGGGAGCTAACGTTGGCGGAGCGCTGGCACCCGTGGTCACACCCTGGATCGCATCGTTTGCGGGATGGTCCTGGGGCTTGTACGCCGGGTGTCTCATGGCGCTGGCCGCGATGGTCGGTTGGCTATTCACGGATCCGACCGTAAAGATCCGCATACCGGGTGGCGCGCGGTCCGATCCATCGTCGGACATCGCGCCGATCAATCCCGCGCCAACATTCACTATTTCTCCCCCTTAAGCGAACCGTGTGCTTTCCAAAAAGCTAACCAATTTCGCGCTTCTGATTCTGGTAAATACGATGTGGGCCGCGCAGTATGCCGCCTACAAAACTGCTTCCGCTCAAATGGGGCCGGTCACGGTGAGCGCCTGGACGTTCTTGTTCGCAGCCCTCATCCTTCTTCCCTTTCTGGTCAAAGAGCGCATGGCTTCGGCGAATGTTCACGGGAGGCGAAGCTGGAGCCGCCGCGACTGGAGGGGGTTCGTCATGATCGGCGTCTTCGGGCTGATCCCGGCCTCCGCCCTTCTGGCTTGGGGAACCGAACGTTCGACGGCTTCGAATGCGGCGCTGATCTATCTCACGGTTCCGATTCTGACCGCGGTCCTCGCATCCGTCATTCTCGGCGAACGCATGACACCGATTCGCTGGCTGAGCCTCGTCATCTCCTTGGCCGGCGTGCTGCTACTCTCGCGTCCCGATCTGCGGCAACAGAGTCTGGCTCGCAGCGAGTTTCTCGCCGGAAACGTGCTGGTTCTGCTTGCCTGCGCCAGCAGTTCGTTTTATAACGTGTACTCCAAGGATCTCCTGAAGCGATTTTCCGGCCTCGAAATTCTGGTGTATGGATACGCCATAGCGCTGGTGCCAAGCATTCTGCTGCTCATCTGGTTTGAGCCGTTAACCTGGGCTATTATCGCCTCCTATACGACGGCCACGTGGATATCGGTGCTGGTCTTGAGCGTTTTCAGTTGGGGCTTAGCGATGGTGTTATGGATGTTCGTATTGGGCCGCCTCGACGTGACCCAGGCATCGGTCTCCATTTATCTGCTGCCCTTTCTGGGCGTCCTGATTTCGTCTGCCACGCTGCATGAGCACATTACCGGCTACATGCTGGTCGGCGGCGGTGTCACTTTGGCGGGCGCGATACTGATTACGGTGGCGGAGAGCCCATCCGCATAACAAAAACGGTGTGATATGAGACTGGAGTCAAAAGTTGCGATAGTCACCGGAGCCGCGCACGGAATTGGCGCGGCGATTGCCCGCGAGCTCGCCAGGGAGGGAGCCGTCGTCTACGGCATCGACAGAGACCCGCACATCGATGCCACCTGCGCCTCCATACGGCAGGCACAAGGCCAAGCGTTTGGCTGCCTGTTGGACATTACCGATCGCCCGAAATACGCAGAACTCGTGGCGGGCATTGCGGAGACGCAAGGCCGTATCGATATCCTGGTCAACAACGCGGCGGTTGTTTATTACGAAGATCTTTTGAACAGTACGCTCGAACACTGGCGCGAAATCCAGGCCGTGAATCTGGAAGCGCAATACGTCGCTTGCAAACTGGTGGCGCCGTATATGATCAAGGGCGGATGGGGCAGAATCCTCAACATCGCGTCCACTCAGGCCATCGCCACCGAACCGACCGTTGGCGCGTACGCGGCCAGCAAGGGCGCTATCGTGAGCTTCACCAAATCCCTCGCGGTCGAGCTGGCGCCGCACGGGATCAACGCCAATGCGATCGCGCCCGGATGCATCCACACCCGCATGTCCTTCGTCAACGGCGTGGATGAAACCACGACTGAATACTTCCGGACCTGGTACGTAGAAAAGCGGAAGATTCCGCTGGGCCGTGCCGGGCAGCCGGAGGAGATTGCGCGAGCGGCCGTTTTCCTGGTCTCCGACGATGCCTCCTACATCACCGGTCACACTCTGGTAGCGGACGGCGGTCTTACCATCACGTTTTGACCCGCTCAACCGCAGGAGCGCCCCCAGCCGGTTGATGATCGATCATAATGGTTGACATTTTGGTCACTCTGGCGTAAATTATTCTGATCGATCATACATCAGGCGTGGGTGAGGTGCTCGCATGTGTCGTTTACGACTTTGTGTATTCCTTTCACTATTCATCGCCGCAACCTCGGCTTGGGCCCAGGTAAACGGTTCGATCGCGGGGGTGGTCAGGGACTCGACCGGAGCGGTTATACCGAAAGCCGCGGTCAAAGTCACTAATGTTGACACGAACGTGACCAGTACCGCGGTCACCGACAACCTCGGCGCGTACTCGTTCCTGTCTTTGCCTGTCGGCCGCTACCGGCTGGAAGTCCAGGCAGCGGGCTTCGAGCGCTACGAACAGAAGGACATTGCGCTGAACACCAACGATGAATTGCGCTTCGACCTGACGCTGCGGCTCGGGGAGGTGTCGCAGACGGTGGAAGTGGCTACCAACGCCGTTCACGTCGAGACTGCCAGCACACAGCTCGGGGATGTCATCACCGGCAGCCACATGGAGAGCATGCCGCTCAACGGCCGGATGTTTACGGATTTGCTTGGCCTGCAAGCGGGCGTCGTTCCCCAGGCGTCTACTGCTTCCACCGGATACGGCAATTACTTCGGGACCAGTCAACAAGGCAACATTTCCATCAACGGGCAGCGCGAGACTTCCAACGGTTTCTCGGTTAACGGCGCCAATGTGGATAACGCCGTAAACAATGGCTCGACGGTAGTTCCCAATCTCGATTCGATCGGAGAATTCCGCATCCTCACAGCCAACTTCGATGCCGAGCACGGCAATTATAGCGGCGGTCTGGTTACGGTCGTAACCAAATCCGGAACCAACGAATTTCACGGCGACGCCTTCGAATTTTTCCGCAACACCGATCTGGATGCTCGCAGCTTTTTTGACGGCAACCGGAATGCTTTTCAGCAGAATCAGTTTGGGGGAACCATCGGCGGGCCGATTCGCCGGAACAAAATATTCTTCTTCCTGGATTACCAGGGAACCCGAAACAATATCGGTCAGGGTACAGGTGAGGTTCCCGTGCCGTCGCTCGCGGAGCGCGGCGGAGACTTTTCCGCCGAGTCCAGTTTGCTGACGGGATCTGTGGGGGGAACTTACTGGGCCAGCCTTCTATCCAAGGAACTGGGATACGGCGTCACCAACGGCGAGCCTTATTACCTGCCCGGATGCACCCTTACTTCGGATTGCGTATTTCCCAACGCCGTCATACCGCAGTCGGCATTCTCCGCGCCGGCCAAGGCGCTGATGCAATATGTGCCGCTGCCAAATCTCGGAGCAACCTTCGTCAGCAGCGCGAATACCAAGCATACCGAAGATAATCTGGGCAGCGGCCGCATCGACATCAACTCAGATCGCTGGGGAACCATCGCAGGCTACTATTTCGTCGATCAGGTATCCATCCTG
>Ga0302326_10001794_pt1 | contig 53605 bp, 39 predicted proteins | sample Palsa_T0_3_FD_202264 | JGI IMG/M metagenome (GOLD analysis project Ga0302326, IMG submission 202264) | Peat permafrost microbial communities from Stordalen Mire near Abisko, Sweden - Palsa_T0_3 | ecosystem: Environmental > Terrestrial > Soil > Palsa > Peat permafrost | place: Sweden: Abisko...
ACACCGGAATAAGCGCCCCCAGCAGCACCAGCACGACGGCTCTGCAAACCACCGCGTCGGTTTATCTGGCGATCGGGCAGGCCTTGCCTACTCCGGCCCCGGAAACGATTGAGGAAGTGCGGGTGAATACTTCGATGTATGATGCGCAGCAAGGATCCACTAGCGGCGCGCACATCGACATGAGCACCACGGCCGGCACGAACAACTATCACGGCACTGTTTATGTCCACCGCGGAACGGATTGGCTGAATGCGGCTCCCTTTTTCGACAACGCCGATCCGAACATTCCCGAGAGTCAAAAAGTTCCGGAACTGCACCGTTACAGTCTGGGCGGCGCGGCGGGCGGGGCGCTAATAAAGGATAAGGTTTTCTTCTACCTTGGCTATCAACACACGCATGTCTCCGACCAGGAAATCGGTATCTCCCGGCTGACGGTTCCGTTCGGGCTTACCGATTCCAACCGCACCGCACAGGGGTTGGCGAACATCGCCAACACCAATTTTGGAACAACGCTCGGACCCGCGGATATCAGCCCGATTGCGTTGTCTCTTTTTCAATACAAGCTGCCGAACGGGCAATACATGATCCCGTCGGCCACCCCCGGGGTGACGCCGTCGACCGCAATCCCGGATAATGCGGAGGTTCCCGGTACCGCCTATTTCACTGCAAATCAGGCGGTCACCAATCTGGACTGGACCGCCAGCCCCAAGGACACCGTTTCGGTGAAGTATTACTACCAGCACGATCCGAGTATCGCGCCCTACGGTTATTCCAACGTGGCGGGATTCACGCAGTATCTCGACGCCGGCAGCCAGGTAATTTCGTTCACCAACAGCCAGGTGCTGAAGCCGAATCTGAGCGTCGCGGAGGTTTTTGGCTTTATACGCGAGAAGGCTTATTCGACAAATCGACAGCCGTTTTCGCCGCAGTCGATAGGAATCAACACGTTCGGCTCAAATTATTTCCCGGGTATCAGCATCGTCGACATTCTGGGGAACGACTCGCCCAACAACGTGGGTACCGCTGCTACGCCCGGCCCGGTTATCGACCAGGGCCTCAACATCGGCGCTGGCGCAGCTTCCCAGGGCGCGTTTACTGGAATGTTTCAGAACCGCTGGATGCCTTCGGGAAACGCAATCTGGACGCTCGGGAAACATACGGTCACGTTTGGCGCAGCCTTTTCCTACACCCAACTCAACACCCGCGATGAAAGAACCGACAAGGGCATCATCGCCTCGGCCGACTTTTCGCAATTCGTTCAAGGCCTAGTGACCACCAACGACGATTTCCAAACGACCTCGTTTCTGCAGGGCGACGCCAACCGCTACTATCGCTCGAACGAGACTGGCGAATATCTGCAGGATAAGTACCAGGCGAAGCCCAGCCTGAGCCTTACGTTTGGCGTGCGTTTCGATTGGAACGGCGGGCTTAGCGAAAAATACGGCCGCCTCTACAACTTCGATCCTGCTCTCTACTCCTTTGACGACAGCACCGGAGAAGTCACTTCGAACGGCTTCGTGATTGCCGGCAACAACCAGCAATTCCCGACCAAAGGTGTGAGCAAGACCACGCTTACTGGACGGCAGTGGGGCATCTCGCCGCGGCTGGGACTCGCGTGGGCACCGAAAATGTTCAACAATAAAGTTGTGGTCCGCGTCGGTACCGGGTTCTACTACGACCGCGGCGAACTCTTCTCGTATCTGTCGCCGGGGTATGCGGCCGGCGAAACTACGGGCGGGCCTTTTGGCGTAAACCAGGCCCCACCGTTCGTCAACACCCAGGTGTGCCCGGTAACGTTTTACTATGAGGGATACATTCCTACTTGCGACCCCTCGACTGGGGCCTCGCTGGCCAACCCGTGGGGGACGACTCTAGGACAGGCGCCTACCGGCAATCCAGCCGCGATTACCAATTATCTGCCCAACGTAGCCGAAATTGAGGACGGGGCGCGGCTGTTCTCGTTTGCCACCTACGACCGAGCCAACAAGCTTCCTTACACGATTAACAACAGCTTCGATATCCAATGGCAGCCGCGGAATGATTTGGCCATCGAGGTGGGCTACGTCGGCAACTTGGGGCGGCACGGCGTGATTCCTATTCCGTTCAACCAAGCGGGGATCGCCACCCCCAGCAGTCCGATTCATGGCCAGGAATACACCTATGGGTATACGGTGCTGGACCCGAACACTTTTAATCCAGCCGTCTTGCCAAATGGGCAGGGCACGTATCAGGCAACCTATGAGGGCGGCAATATCGACTTGCGGGTGCCGTACATCGGATATTCCGCGGAGTCGGAGTCGTACAAGGCGTTGGGAGTTTCGGCGTACAACGCGCTGCAAACCCACGTGGAGAAGAGGATGAGCCACGGATTGCAGGTAGGCTTCTCGTATACCTACTCGCACTCGCTGGACGAACAGAGCGCTTTGGGATTGTTCTACAACGGAAACAATCCGCTGGACCCGCGCGACGGATACGCGTCGTCGGATTTCGATCGCACTCATGTAATGAATTTTTCCTACGTTTACGAAGTGCCGAACTTCCGGCGAAACGAAAGCCTGGTGGGGAAATTCACCAACGGCTGGGCGATCGAGGGCATCACGGTGATACAGAGCGGCCAGCCGTACAGCGTGATCGACTATACCGGCGCGGTCGGTAGCATCTACTACGGCGTGTCGGACGGGATCACCAATCCCATTGTCCCGCTGGCGCCCGGTTGCACCGCGAAAAACGCCATCACGGGTGCGTCCGGCGCAGGCGCTTTGCCCGCGCTGAAGGCCTCCTGCTTCACGCTTCCGCTGCTCCAGCCCGGCGACTTGAATGGGGCGATTCCGGCGGGCGACACGTTCGAAACGAGTTTCACGCATCGCCAGCGCAACATATTCCGCCAGACCTGGCAAAAGCGCGCGGACATTTCGATCGTCAAGCAGACCTCACTCACCGAGCGGCTGAAGATGAAATACACCCTGGACATCTTCAACGTGACCAACACACCCAGCTTCGATATACCGGTGGACGACGTTTCGCAAAACGAAAACTACAACGATTTCCCTGTGGAGGGTCAGCCGCTGTATAACGCGCCGGTTGGTCTGGGGCAAGTAACCAAGACCATCGGCAGCCCGCGGCAGATTCAGATGTCGTTGGGATTCACGTTCTAGGCTGGCGCGCGGCGCAGACTTCGGACGGTAGATATCGAGAAAGCGGCGGCCACGCGGCCGCCGTTTTTTGTTTTGTCACTACGGCAGCTCGCCACGCGAGCTGCCGATGAACGGCGAATCCAGCTAGAATGTTTCCGTGCCTCCGATTCCCGAATCACTAAGCGAGCTTCGCGACGCGATTTTGGCCGGCGACGTTACGCCACGCGCCGCCGCCGAGGCGGCGCTGGCGCGTGCCAACAGCAACGCGTCGCACAACGTGTACATCGCGCAGGACGCCGAACGCGTCCTGCGCGAGGCCGATGCGCTGCCGCGGCGCTTCCCGGGAACTTCCAAGCCGCTGCTATACGGCCTGCCGGTGTCGCTGAAGGATTGTTTCGATCTCGCCGGCTTCCCTACTTCTATCGGCACTCGCTTCTACGCCGCTGGCAACGGGACCGCTCGCACGGACTCCGCCGTGGCGGAGACACTGCGCGCCCAAGGCGCCCTGATCATGGGGAAAACGCATATGCATCCGCTGGCCTACGGGATCACCGGTGAAAATCCCGAGTACGGAGATTGCCTGCAACCGCGGGATAAGCGCTGGCTCACTGGGGGATCGTCGAGCGGCGCCGCGGCCAGCGTGCAGGAAGGTTCAGCGGTGGCGGCGATCGGCACGGACACGGGAGGATCGATCCGCGTTCCGGCCGCGTTGTGCGGTCTGGCGGGATACCGCGCCGGGATTGAAGTGGCGCAGCAGCGCGGGCTGTGGCGCGGCGGAGCGCATCTCGCGGCGACGTTCGATACCCTCGGGTGGCTATTCCGCGATTTGCGCGATGGCGCGCTGCTGGGCAGCGCTCTCTTCGGCCTTCCCGACGCTACGGCGCCAGACGCCGCTGCGAGCCTAGCTGGGGTGCGCATCGGGCGCGCGCCCGATGCGTTCCTGCACGATTGCGAGCCGGAGGTACTGAAAGCGTTCGCGCGGACCGCGCAGCTGCTGCGCGAACTTGGCGCGACCATCGTAACCATCGACACGGGTTTTTGGGAGGACGCGATGTCTATTTACGCGCCCATCCAGGCGAACGAAGCGGCGGCAATTCACGGTCCGATCACTAAGGGAGACTTCTCGCAGTTCGAGGCGTCCATCGCCGAACGCCTCGCGTGGGGGGCGTCGCTTTCGGATACAGAAATAGCCGAGAGGCGCCTCCAACACGCCGCATTCCGCGATCGCATGGATGCCTTGCTGCACCAGCACGATTTCCTGCTCGCACCCTGTGCGCCGATGCGCCACCTGCTTGCGGGCGCCGACCACAGTCAAACGCGCCGCGCCATCCTGCGCTACACACTTCCCATGAGCCTGGCTAACACGCCGGTGGTAACGGTGCCCGAGCAGGACGGGGCCGGTGTGCAATTGGTAGCCGCGCGCGGGGCCGACGCGCGCCTGGTCGCCTTCGCCGCACAGCTCGCCGGCTGACGCTTTGCGTCAGTCGAGCCCGATGTCCTCGTGCCAGACTGCGGGATTTCGGCGAATGTAGCCGGCGAGCAACGTAACGCATTCCGAGGAGTCCAAATCGATCACCGCAACGCCGTTCTCGCGCAGCCAATCCAGGCCGCCGGAAAAATTCCGGCTTTCCCCCGCTACCAGGGTGCGAAATCCGAATTGGCGGACCAACCCGCTGCAATACCAGCAGGGAGCGAGGGTGGTGACCATGATCAGATTGCGATAGCTGCGCTGGCGCCCGGCGTTGCGAAAAGCGTTGGTTTCTCCGTGCATGGACGGATCGCCATCCTGCACGCGGCGGTTGTGCCCGCGGCCGACCAGCCGCCCACTGGCATCAAAAATCGCCGCGCCGATGGGAATTCCGCCTTCCGCCAACCCCTGGCGCGCTTCTTCGATTGCCACTCGCAACATTCCCGCATAATCCGTCTCGGTTCCCATGGGTCTCTTTTTGCGGCTAGTGCACCGCGTTCAGATCGTCTTTATATGAATGTCGGTTGCCGCGAACGCCGGCCGAGGAGGCGACGTAAGAAGGATCGCGCATGAGACCCTGACGGCGGAGACGCGAATGCGCATCGCGAGAGCGTGAATCGTACGGAGCATCATTGCTAAAGGCACCGCTGCTTGGATTCGGCTTAGTCTACAACAGCCGTTTGCACGGGGCGCCAAAAAAACCCACAGCGAAGCCATCAATGTGTACCGCGGTTGCGCTGGTCCGAACGCCCACCTTTCCGTCTGCCTCCGCGCAAAAGGCGCGCTACGCCAGGCGGAAAGAGCGGGGCACCCGGAAAAGATGAAACAGTCGAACCGTAGTTCAAAGCATCCACGCCTACTCGCGCGGCTAGAAGTGGAAACCGATCTCGCCGGTCAGCGTGCGCGGGGTCACGTAGTGCGTGCCGCTGAAGGTGGATAGGAAATTGTAGAGCGCTTCCCTGTTGGCTACGTTGATCGCGGTGATCTTGGCGCTCCACTTGAAACGATCTCCACGAAACAGGTTGTCTTCGCCCACCGCCAGATCGAACAGATTGCGCGGAGCCACTCGCGGCGGATTGTGGTCGTCGTTCTCGGTGCCCGGCGCCGGTATTTTCAGGAATTTGGAACCGTACTCGGAAGCGGCACAAAGCGAATTGGGGCTGATGGGCGTGGTCGGCGTGGCGTAGGTCGAGCCGCAGAAAAGTCCGGCTTGGAATTGCTGATCGGGACTGAGGATGGAAGCGTCGACCACGGTATCGCTGCCCAGGGGCCCATTCGCGCAATTACCTCCGGCGCAGGGCACCGACCCGGCAACCAGGCCGCTGTCGTATCTCCAGTTGAACCCGAACCAGGGCCCAGCTCTCCATGGCTGATATTGAAGATGGGATGTCTGGTTGAATTTCTCGTCGTGGTCGATGCGAAACGGGCCCACCGCGGCGGGAACGGAACCGACGCCACCGATCTGCGGAGTGAAAAAGCGAGCGGCGACGCTGGACATTACCACCAACGCGCTGAGACCGTGAAAATCCGGCATGCTGGCGCGAATGGCGTAGCCGGGAATCTTGGATTTATTCCACTCGATGGGAAAAGTGATGGGAGTCGCGCCGAGGACGCTGAAGTCATACGCGCGGTTGGTGTATTTCGAGATGTACTCGCCGTCCACCACCAAGAATTTTCCGAACGCCTGCTGCAGGCCGGCGTGGAACTCATTTCGAGCGCCGGGAGAAAGCGGAGTAGCGGTGCCGGTGTTGCAGCCTTCGCTGGCGGCCAGGAAAAGCGCGCCCACGACGGGGTTGAGGCAACCGTCGCTGGAGAGAATCAGATTTTCGTTGAACGGGGTTTCCATGGTGCGCGCGTAGGAAGCGCGCAGAACGGTGTTGGTGCGCTTGATGTTGTATGCCACGCCCAAGCGCGGTTCGGCCTGCCGCGCCACGGTCAAACCGTTGTACAGGTCGCCGCGGATTCCCACGTTCGCGGTCCAGTTCCCTTTGGTGATGGAATCCTGGACGTAGAGCGCGAGTTGCTTCACGTCGGTGTGGCCGGCAAACAGATAGTTTGAGCTGGTGGTTTGTCCGTCGGGGCAACCGTCGCTCAACGGCAGTCCCGCGGTGCGCGTCAAGTCATAGCAACCCAGAAGCGGAACGAATCCGGGATTCACGGAGCCGCCGGGATTGGAAAAACCGCCGCACTGCGCCGGATTGGTCACGGTCGCATTGGTATCCGGGGTCAGGTCCGCGTTGAGGCAGACCGCGTTCAGCAAGGGATTGACGATTCCGAAGGTGTCGTTCTCATTGAGGAAGGTTTGCTCGTAGGTCGCGCCCACCTTCAGGTTGTGCATGCCCTTGACGTAGGAAACATCACTGCGCACTCCGGCATTGGTCAGCGACCGATTCTGGCCGGCGGTTTCCTGCTGCAGATCCAGGGGACCGAGGTCGGCGAACGGATTGCCGCTGGGATAGTAGTTAAATTCGTCGCGGCGGATGAACGCGCCGAGATCGAGAACCGTGGATGCGTTGATCAGCCGGGTGAAGGTCGGCGCGATATTGTAGGTGCCGATTTTCGCGCGCTGATCGGCAGGACCAACCAGAACGCCGTCGGGATCGAGCCCTGCGTTATCCACCACCACCCCGGACCACGGAGTGGCGTTTTGGGCGTCGTAGGAATTGGGAGTCTGAAACCACGAGCGGGTGTAGCCGAGATTGAGGTGGATGGAATTGTTGCTCGAGAGCTGATAGTCCACGCGATCGAACAGGTTCTCTTCGTTGCCATTGTCGTGCATCACTTTGAATTCCGGCGGATCGAGGAAGCGGCCGCTGTCCAGACCGCTGAGGGCGATGAAGTTTCCGATTTTTTGATTGCCGTAGGCCAGATCGAAGCCCGCTTCCGGGCTGTTAAACGAGCCGTAGGAGGTTGTGAAACTGCCGTGCGGTGTGGTGACGCCCTGGCCGGAACGCGTGGTGACTTTGATCACCAGGCTGGTCTTGTCTCCGAATTCAGCGGGAGGCGCGCCGGATATCACTTCCAACGACTGAATGGAATCGAGGGGAATCTGGTTCGAAAATACTTTGCTCTGCTGGTCGGTGATCGGCTGGCCATCCACGGAAAACGAGTTCTCGGCGTGATCGCCGAGGCCGTGAAAGAGTCCGTTGGAATCCGCGGCAACGCCCGGGGTCGAGAGCGTCACCAGTGAACTGACGGAAGAGGAGCTGCTTTCCAGAGGGAGCTTTTCGAAGAGAGCGCGATCGACGTCGGTGTGAAATGTGGAATCGTTTTCGACCAAGTCTTCGCCGCCCTCCACGGTTACAGTGGTCATCGATCCGGCCAGCGCCAGGGTAGCTTTTACTTCCACCGGCACCGAGGATCGGACCTCCACATCCTCGACGAATGGGGCGAATCCCGTCGCGGTGACACTCAGGTGATACGGATTGAACGGCACGTTCGGGAAACTGAACTTGCCGGCGCTATCGGTGGTGGCCGAGCGCTCAAATTGACTGACCGAATTGTGTATGGTGACAACCGCGTTGGCTACCGTAGCCCCGGAAGGGTCCAAGATCGTGCCGGCAATCGAAGAGGAATTCCCGTTCTGTGCGGCAAGCGCGCCGGGAAGCAGCGCCAGGCACACCATCAGAAGCAGCAAGAAAGGCTTCGTTCCACTCATCACATCTCCTTTGGCAATCCAGCCCCACAGAATGGGGGAATGGTCGTTTAGGAAATTTCCTTCGCCTCACCGCCAATGGCGACGCCGCGGACGAAAATCAGATTGGATTTATCTTTGGGAGGAAACTACGCGACAGGCGGAGCGCGAGGAGACGCGCGATGAGCAGATCGATCGGCTAACGGATGCTCGGTGGCCACCGGCGCGGCCCAACCGATTACAACCGGCGCGGAAATGCCAGCGACGACAATCGTCCGAAGGGCCGGTGCGTGTGCAACGTGGCAAACCTGGCAAGCCGCGACGGTTTCGGAATTGTCGTGGTGGTGCCATAGGCCGACTGACGAGGCAAACAGGAAGAGGAGTAAAGCGGCGCAGGCAGCTAGTTGCCGGCTGCGGTCAGACGCGTATGTGGATTTTGCTTTCAAGACGTTCGCAGTTCCAGGGACACAAAACACCCATCCCAAGCCCGTTAGACCCATCTCAGTGCTGTTTAGTTGCCAAGTAAAGCGAAAGAAATATTGGATGGGTGGCATTCACGACATCCATTCGAAACGGCCTGACCGGGAGTGGCGGCCGGGCGGCGAGGCTAGTTAACGCTACTGACCGGGCCGATGGGCTCCCATTCCCTGCCGTTAAATTTGATGAGGAACAATTGCTTGATCGGCTGGTAGTCGTCCGCGCTGGTGCGAACGCGAATCCCCGGGCGAAGCATCCCGAGTTCGAAGTCCAGGCTTGCGGCGCGCTTCATCACGTTGGCTCGAGTCAAATCGTCGCCGCACTTGGTGAGAACTTCGATCAGAGCCTGGGCACGCTCGTAGCCGGCCACGTTGTTCTGGTCACGCAGGCTGGCTTGCGGATTGTAGCGGCTCATCCATTCTAGAAAATCATGCACAGCGGGATCGTTGCGCGATTGGGGATGCATCCAGCCTTTGGACCTCGCGTTGGTGATAATTCCGGCGGCTTTCTGCAGGCCAGGCGGATCGAGGAAAGCGGCGATCGAAAGCGATGCGTTGGGAATGAACTGCAAGGGATGCCAGTCGATGTCGTAAGCTTTGCGAATGGCGCCCGTGGCGAATGCTCCTACCGAGAAGTTCATAAAAACATCGGCGCCTGAATTCTTCAGCGCCAACATCTGAGAATCGATGCTGGGATCAGAAACCTGGTAGGAAAGCTCCTTTACGATCATTGCCGGAGCTTTGTCACCCAAACCGGCCCGCAAGCCCTCGGCGTATTCCTTTCCGGCGTCGGTATTCTCGTAGAGCACTCCGATTTTCGCGGCCGGCTTGTTCTGCAAAATATATTTCGCGTAGGCCAGCCCCTCGGTGCGGTACGTGGCGAAAAGTCCCATGGTCCAGGGAAAATGCGATGGATCGTCGAACGCCGCCGAGCTGCTTTGGATGAAGAGTTGGGGAACCCTTTTTTCGTTCATGTAGGGGCGGATCGCCAAGTTGTTCTCGGTCCCGAAGGAACTAAAGATCAGCAGGACGCCTTGCTGCTCGACCAGTTGGCGCGCCAGGTCGACAAATCGCGCGCTGTCCGAACCATCGTCCAAAGTGACAAAATTGATCTTGCGGCCATTCACCCCGCCGCGATCGTTGATCATGTGAAAGTAAGCGGCCTCGGCGCGGCCAATCGCGCCGTATTCCTGCATCAAGCCGGTATACGGGGCGATGTTGCCGATCTTGATCTCGTGGTCGGTGACGCCCGGGCCGTAAGCCTTCTGGGCCACCGCGGGCAGGGCGGCCGCCACGCCCGCGAGGAATATAGTCGCGATAAGCAGCATCCTGTTGTTGGTCACGGTCATCATTCCTATGTGGTTACCGGCGTCAGTTAGCGACCGTGACCAGTATACGCGGGGAGCAATCGCTTCTAATATTCCGAAACGAATGCGGCGTTGCTCGCGTCTTAACTGATGTCGGCTCAACCTCGTGAAGGTGCCGAGGCGGATAGAATGGATTTTATCCGGCGTAGTCATCGCCGCACTAGGAGCGCAATGTTCGGAAGAACGCCAACCGTCACGCTTGGTCCGGCCATCGCCTTGTGGATGATCGCCGTTATGGTCGCTCCGGTTGCCGGCGCTGGGCCGGTAAGCGCACCCCAGCCCAAGGCCGCCCAACAGACGTCGGATTCGGCAGCGCCGGCGATGGCGCGACAGCTCGGCACGATTAAGGCCATCCACGGCAGCGCCATCACGCTCACCACCGATGCCGGCAAGGACATCGACGTCCAGCTTGCACCCACCACGCGCATCGTGAGCGTCGAACCCGGCTCCAAAGACCTGAAGGCCGCGGTGGTGTTGACTTTCAAGGACCTGCAAGTAGGCGACCGGATTCTGGTGCGCGGGCAGGCGTCCGCCGATGACAAGTCATTCGCGGCGGCCGGCGTGATTGCCATGAAGCACACCGACCTGGAAGCGAAGAAACAGCACGAGCGCGACGACTGGCAAAAGCGCGGCATCGGCGGGCTAGTCAGCGCGGTTGATCCCGCTGCCGGGACGGTGATCGTCGCTGTGGGCGTAGGGTCGACCCGGACCAACATCACCATTGCCACCACCAAAAGCACGGTGGTACGCCGCTACGCGTCCGACTCGGTGAAATTCGACGATGCCAAGCCTTCCGCTCTCGACCAGATCAAACCCGGCGACCAGCTCCGCGCGCGGGGCACCCGCAGCGCCGACGGAAACGCGTTCACCGCGGAAGAAATCGTTGCCGGATCGTTCCGAAATATCGACGGCCCAATCACCGCGGTGGACACCGCGGCCAACACCATCTCGGTGATGGACGCGATCACCAAGAAGCCCATCGTGGTGATGATCAGCGCCGAATCGCAACTCCGCAAGATTCCTCCGGAAATGGCGCAGCGCATCGCGATGCGCCTGAAGGCCAGCGCAGGCGGCGACGCGTCGGCTCCGTCCGGCGCCACTTCGGCTCCATCCGGCGGCGCTGCTGGCCCCGGAGCGAATGCTGCCTCGGGCGCGCCAGCCGCGGCTCCTTCTGGTTCCGGCGGATCGGGGCCCGGCGGCGGAAATTCGGCCGGTCCCGGAGGTCGTACTCCCGATTTCCAGCAATTTCTGGCGCGCCTGCCCGCCGCTTCGATCGCCGATCTGCAGAAGGGCGATGTGGTGATGATCGTCGCCACGCAGGGAGCGACGCCGGGAGACGCCACCGCGATATCGGTGATCGGCGGCGTCGAAGCGCTGTTAACCGCTTCGCCCCGTGGCGCCCGCGAGATGCTCTCGCCGTGGTCTTTGGGCGGCGGTGGCGGCGGTGATGCCGGTGCTGGCGGCGACGCAAACCCCTGAGCGATCTTCTATTGAGAGAACTGCAGTGATCTTTCGATTTTCAGCAAACGGCGGTCGGAATTCAGTTTGGTTGAATTGTTTTCGGGCAACCCGTTTCCAGGAGAATGAAAGGAATGGAAGGCCGATCCCGCCGTAACGTCATTCTTATCGTGTCGCTCTGGTTGTTGGTTATGGGTTCCCCAGTTCGATCGCTGGCGCAGTCGGTCACCGGCGCTTTGCATGGACACGTGACCGATCCCTCCGGCGCTGATGTGGGGGGTGGGACGATCCAGGTGACCGACGCGAGCGGTCATGTAGTCACCGCGAAGACAGGCCCCAATGGAGTCTACGATGTGAAGAGTCTCGCGCCTGGCGTGTACGACGTGCAGGTAACGGCCAAGGGCTTTGCCCTGTTCGAATCGAAAACGGTCGCGATCATCGCGGGGCAAACGCAGAGGCTGGATGCCGCGCTAACTATCGAGGAACAAATAGAGAAAGTCGTGGTCCAGGCTGACGCTCCGACCGTCGACGTCAACCCCGAAAATAACGTCGGCGCCATCGTGCTGAAACAGGAAGACCTCAAGGCGCTCTCCGACGATCCCGACGAGTTGCAGAACGACCTCGAAGCTCTCGCCGGACCATCCGCCGGCCCGAACGGCGGCCAGATCTACATTGACGGCTTTACCGCCGGCCAGCTTCCGCCTAAATCCGCAATTCGTGAGATCCGCATCAATCAAAATCCGTTTTCATCGGAGTACGATAAGCTCGGCTACGGCCGCATCGAGATCTTCACCAAGCCCGGCACCGACCAGTGGCATGGCAATATTCAAGTGCAAGGCAACGAATCCGCGCTCAACACGCCCAACCCTTTCGCGCAGGGCACCGAACCGAGCTATGACTCGACGCTTTACAACGGCAGCATCGGCGGCCCACTGAGCAAGAAAGCGTCGCTATTCGTCAGCGGACAATACCGCGACATCAACGACGTCGCGGTCATCGACGCGCAGATACTTGCTCCCACCACCCTGGAACCCACCACCTTTCAGGCTTCCGTTCCAGAACCGCGCACACGCATCAATTTTGGTCCGCGCCTCGATTATCAGCTGACCAAAACCAACACCCTCAGCGTTCGCTATCAGTATTATCGCGATGACGAAGCCGGCCAGGGGCTAGCGGGTTTTGCGCTGCCCGAACAGGCGTACCACACCCTCTCCACCGAACAGACGTTGCAAGTAAGCGACAGCCAGGTGATTGGCTCGAATGTGGTCAACGAGATCCACTTTCAATACCTTCGCGACGTGGAAAGCCAGAATGCATTGAGCTCCCTTCCCACCGTCACCGTTATCGGCTCCTTCACCAACGGCGGCAACAACGAGCAGAACCTTGCCGACACCGCGAATCACTACGAGTTTCAAAACTATACGCAATGGGTGCACGGCAACCAGACCATCAAGTTCGGGGTGCGCCTGCGTCAGACCACCGACAATGACAACAGCAACGCCGGCTTCAACGGCAACTACACCTTTTCTTCCCTGACCGCATACCAGGCGTTCGAACAAAGCAATGGTTTGACGGGAGGCCCGAGCCAAGTGAACGTTGTCACCGGCCCCGGGCAGTCCACCTTCTCGCCGCTGGTGTACGTCTCGACGTTTGATTCCGGGTGGTATGTGCAAGATGACTGGCACGTGCGCCCGAACATTACTCTGAGCGGGGGCTTGCGCGTCGAGCAGCAGACCCACATTTCCGACCATCTCGATTGGGAGCCGCGCGTGGCGCTTGCCTGGGGCATCGGCAGAGGGAAAGCCACTCCCAAAACGGTCCTGCGCGTCGGCTCGGGACTCTTCTATGATCGCTTCACAGAAAATCTGGTTTTGCAGTCCGCGTTGTTGAACGGCTTGAACCAGACAAAGTACGTGGCCACGCTCACCGGGCCATGCCCCACTCTCGATCTGAATAGCGTGCCGACGATTAGCACGATTACCAGTGACTGCCCGAGTTCGGCTTCGGCCTTAAAAACCACATACGAAATCGCGCCGCACCTCCACGCTCCCGGCACGGTGCAAACCGCGGTCACACTCGAACAGCAAGTAACTAAGACCACCACCGCGTCCGTCTCTTACCTCAATTCGCACGGCTTCGATCAACTGCTCACCAACAACATCAATACGCCGCTGCCCGGGACGTTCATGACCGGCAATCCGGTGTACCCGCTGGGCGGTCCCGGCAACGTCTACCAATTCGAATCCGAAGCCAACTTCGAGCAGAACCAATTGATCGCGCAAATTAATTATCGCGCCGGATCGAGAGTATCGCTGCGCGGGTACTACACGCTGGGTTACGCCGATAGCGACACAGCCGGCCCGACCAGCTTTCCGTCGAATCCGTTCGACATCCGCGAGGATTACGGCCGCGCCGCGTTCGATGTGCGCCAGCGCGTTTTCCTGGGTGGTTCGGTCAGCTTGCCCCATAATTTCTCGCTCTATCCGTTTTTGCTCGCCAGTTCCGGCACGCCGTATAGCCTGACCATCAGCCGCGACCTGATCGGCAGCTCGAATTTCAATCAACGGCCGTCGATTGCCAGCAGCGTTTCGGATCCAGCCGATGTGGTCGTCACTCGTTACGGCACCTTCGATACGATTCCGCAACCTGGCGAAGCCATCGTTCCCATCAATTCCCTCACCGGCCCGCCGAAGTTCAGCATGAATCTGCGCGTCTCCAAAACGTGGGGCTTTGGAGCGGAGACTTCCCGTCCTGGAGGAGCGTCGCAAGGCGGCGGACCCGGCGGCCGAGGCCCAGGCGGCGGAGGCGGAGGGGGTGGCCGTAGTGGCGGCTTCGGAGGCGGTCCCGGTGGATTCGGCGGCGGTGCCACCACCAATCGGCGCTACAGTCTGACCCTCAGCGTTCAGGCTCGAAATCTTTTCAACTTCGAAAACCTCGACCAACCCTCCGGTGTGCTTACCGCACCGGACACACTCGGCGGCACCGCCAGCGTTCCCTACTTCTTTGGCAAATCGAACAGTTTGGCCGGCGGCGCGTTCTCCTCCACCTCAGCCAGCCGGTTGATCTATCTGCAGCTAGGCTTTACCTTCTGATGATTTTGGACGCCGGGACGCAGTTCACACTACGGTCGCTGACGGAGACGGTGGAAGGCGCCTTCCGGGAATCCACTTGGCCGGGGTTGCTGCCCCAATAAAATCCATATTCTTAATAACTTCCGGGTAATTCGTTCGGGAGGGTGGCTCAATCTGGGCCCCGGCAACTTTCCCGTGCTGCCGGTTAAAGGTTATACTCGCCGCTCATAACCAAGCGACGAAGCACCTTCGGAGGCCTGATGCGAGCGGGAGCGCGTGTTCTAATTTTCGGCATGCTGGCAATTATGTTTGCCACGGCCGCACATTCCCAGGATCAGAGCGCTCCGTCCGATGCTAAACCAGCGGCGCCTAATGCCTCACCGGCGGCATCCGACGCGAAAGCACCTATTCCGAAACCGATTCACGTGGCGGGAAACGTCATGGCTGCAAAATTAATCCACCAAGTTCAACCTGATCTCCCCAGCGCCGCAGCTGCACAAATTGACGGAACGGTGGTCCTTCATTTATTGGTTGACAAGGATGGGGTGCCCCAGGAACTGCAATTTGTTTCCGGGCCAGCATTGTTAGTTCAGCCGGCGATGGATGCGGTTAGGAAGTGGCGCTACGAACGTACGCTGTTGAATGGCAAAGCGGTCGTAGTGGATACAACGGTTTCGGTGGTTTTCAAGCGCTCGGATGGGAGTCCGAGCAACCAGTCCAGCCACATCGAGGGAGGAAAGGCCGCAGCCGTACCACCTTCTCCTCTGCAAAGCGCAGCGATCGATCCGCAATACAAGGCCGACGTGATTCGTCTTCTGGACGCCATCCATTACCGGGAAACAGTCGTCAAGGCGGCCAAAGCCAGTTTTGACTCGCAGCGCTCGAAGCTATCGGAATCGTTCCCGGATACGCCCAGCCGCGACAAAATCGTCGATGCCTTCGTCACCAGGATGATCGATTTGATTCAATCGGACAAATTTTCCGACGGGGTCATCGCCGTGTATCACAAGTATCTATCGGACGATGATGTGAAGAGCCTGACGCAGTTTTACGGGACCCCTGCAGGGCAGCATTTCAGCTCGGTGGAGTTGGAAATGGTGGGCGATCTCGACCGCTCAGGAAACCAGGTGGCTCGCGACGGGATTCCCGTAGTATTCAAAAGCCTGTGCAGCGATTACCCAGAGCTGCAAGGCAAATCGAAATTCTGCCCGGCACCGCCGGCGCCTTCCGGAGACGCTCCGCAAACACCGCCAACGCTAAACGCACCGGCCACGCCGCCGACCAACCCGCAATAACGAAACGGGGTCTTTCCCAAGCGTTGGCGTAACGCCACCGTCACAGCTTCTGGCTATGAGTGCCCTATGCCAGAGGGCCCAAAGCGGCGGACCATCCTTGGCGGTACTCGCGACGGAGGTAGTCGTTAGCTTCCGGCACGTTGGTGACCCTCATGTTCGCCCCGTCGTACGATATTTTCTTTCCGGCGCGAAGCGCCACCACGCCCAGCAGCATGATCTCCGTGAGTTGTGCCCCATACTCGAACGGGCAAGACGCCTCGGATTTCCCCTTCGCCGCGTCCACCCAGTTCAATTCGTGACTTTCGTCCTTGATCCGCGGCAGTTTCTGCGGCGGCACAGGAGTGGAATCCTGCAGCGACTTGGGCAACAGGCGAGGCCGGATGCCGTACGTATCGTGAAGCATTTTCCCTTTGCTTCCGATGAGCAGCGTCCCGCCATCCGTTTTCAGTTCTTCCTCCCCAAGCTCGGCCGGCTTGGGCGGCATCAAGCCGCCGTCGTACCACGTCATTTTGACGGGCGGCATCGATCCTCGAGCGGGAAATTCGTAAAAGGTCTGGGTGGCATTCGGAAACGAGGCCTTGTTAAAGGGCGTGGAAACGGTCTCGATGGTGGTCGGGAAACCAAGATTTAGAGCCCAGAGCGAAACGTCCAGAAGATGTGCGCCCATGTCGCCAATCGGGCCGCAGCCCCAATCGACCCACCCGCGCCAATTGAAAGGATGGTAGATCGGATGGTATGGCACGTTCGGTCCGACCCCGAGAAAGGCATCCCACGCCAGCGTGCCTGGCACCGGATAATTTCCGCTCAACGCCGCGGCTAATCTCGCGTTCACACCGTCGCCATCCCATTTCAAGCTATCGGCTGGCACCGTCAGCGGTGCGGGCCGCGGAATTCCTTGCGGCCAGAATCCCAACGGACGGTTGGTCCAGACGTGAATTTCGCGGATTTCGCCAATCGCGCCGGACTGGATGTATTCCACCGAAAGCCGCGCCTCGTTGGCAGAGTGGCCCTGATTGCCCATCTGCGTGGCTACTTTGGTTTCTTTCGCGCGTTTCACGAGCTGGCGGGCTTCATCCACGCACCACGTGAGCGGTTTCTGCGCGTAAACGTGTTTTCCCAGAGCCATAGCGGCGAGCGCGATCGGAGCGTGCATGTGGTCGGGCGTGGCCACCACCACAGCGTCAATGTCTTTTTGCTTCTCCAGCATCTCCCGGTAGTCCGTGTACCGCTTCGCTTTCGGCCAGTGCTGGGTGTACAGCCGCTTCATGTTGTCGAGCTGGGTCTGCGTTTTCGCGGAATTCAAGCCGCTAAGGGATTGTTCGGGACTGCCAGGCGGCGGTGGCTGATCGATGCGCGCCTGCAAGTGTTCAATGTCTGCGCTCAAGCGTTCGAACGCCTTGCCCGCATAGTCCCAGTCCACGTCACACAGCGCCACGATATTCTGGCTGGCGAGGTTGATCAAATTGGCGCGGCCCATGCCACCGACGCCGATGCCGGCGATGTTCAGCGTATCGCTCGGCGGAACGAACCCACGCCCGAGTACATGCCGCGGCACGATCGCGAATGCTGCAGCGCCCTTGGCGGCGCTCGCCACGAAGGTACGTCGTGTTATCTTTCCGTTTTCGCTCGTAAAATTCTCCTTGGTACGATTCCGCGCCTTCTGAGCTGCCGCGCAGCGCGAACGTGTATTCCTAACACACCTCTGTACCTTGCGTCACCATCGATGACCGTTCATCGATGACCGTTCACAAGTGCTACTGACATGGAATCTTACTGGACCGTCAAATCGCGCCAGTAAGCATTGCCTGCTTCGTGATGCGGCACTAGAACGCGCTGGTAGAGCCGCAGCACGACCGTCTGATTCTGGTAATCAGCGAGATCCACGCTAATGTCTTCCCAGTGGCGCGAGTCAGAGTGATCCGATTCATACAGGCCGTCGATAAGTTTATCGACGATCTTTTTATCATTAACGAACACCTGCAATTGCCACGCTCGCCCCACATCTACTCCGGCTTTGAACTTCAACGACGGCGCTGGCCCCAGAACCACTGTCCGCCTCAGAATTGCGCCGCGTACTTCATCACGCGGATAGGTGGCCAGCACTGGACCATCCAGGTAGGTGATGCCTCGGAGTCCCACCATGCCGCCCCCGGCGCCTCCGAACCCGGCACGCTCCAGAGTCCAGTCTCGATTCCAGTACTGCATCAAGTCCGCCAGTTTGAACAGTTCGGCCGGCTGGGTAACCGGCTCCTGCACCGGAATTCGAATCGCGTTTCCGTCATCACTCGCACCGTGAGCGACGAGGATCGCCACGCCGATCTGCGCCGTGCGCCTCGCCAGGTCAACGATGCTTTCATCCACTGGCGGAGTAAGTTGGAGCGGTCCCATTTGCTTGCCCTGAATCCGATCGTGGAGTTCCTCGACCTGTTCGGACGGCAATGCTTTCATTCCACGCATGGCCGCGACCACCGATGATGAATTCGCCGCATTACAATCGGTATCCGCGAAGTCGGCAGCGTGAACCGCCAATTGCAGCGTCTGCCCGAAGTCGCCGCCGCCAAACCACACACTAGCTGCCACAATGCCGCCGTTCACCACCGCGTTGTTGGTTGCGGGATATTCGATTCCCCAGCGCTCATCGACGGCCCGGAAAACCTGCTCCGGCGTGTTTCCCGCGTCAGCCATGGTAATGACCATGTCCAGGCACTTACGATAAGGCGAATCCGGGTGGATCAGACTGGCCGCCTTGCGAACAATGCTGTGCGTGTCTTTCTCTACAAAACCGAGGCTGATCATTCCGGAGACGAACACCGCCCCATCCGTTCCTTCCGCGTAGCCATTGACGTGGGTGAGATTCCGCGCCATCGCCGCTGCCACGTTCGGCATACCGGGCGCCAAGGCGCCATACACGTCACTGCTGAACTGCGGCCCGATCGTCCACCACAACTTGTTGTATCTCGGATGACCCGTGTCCGGAGCCTTCACTCCTCGTTTCAACAGCAGCAGCGCTTGTTCGCTCGATCCCCACGACCCGGCGTTATTTTCCAGCCATTGCTGCCCGAGTTGTTTAACGGTGAGGCCGATGCCGTATTTCTCGAACGCACGGATGGCGACCATTTCGTAGTAGTAGTCGTCATCCACCGGGGCGTAACCCGGAAGATGCGACAGGGGGGTGACAGTCAGTGCGGAAGCCTGCTTGTGTTCGAAGCGCATCCCCGTGAGCTGAGCGATCATCTGTGCGGTCCAAATCGCCTGTACGCGATCAAGATATTCTGCGCGCGACAACGCCAGCACCTTCGATGAATGTTCGATGAAGGCCGCCTGTAATGAAACCGGAGGGACCGCTATCAGTGCGAGGAAAACCACAATGCACAGCAGGAATCTTGTCTCTCTCATCATGCTCCGCCCTGAGAGTCTGCTGGTTACTGGGCTGGTTCGCTTTCTTCCGCCCAGCGGCTGAGTGCTCTCGTCCTAAGGAAATGCGCGCCGGGAACGGCAGCGCAGGGAACCAAAGCGCCCCCAATATACTGCAAGAGGCGGTGGGCGGCGAACTATTTTGAAACGTTTTAAAATCGCCCGGGCATCACAGAACTGGCCGTTTTTCGCTGGCAGCGCTGCGTAAATCTTGGTGCTTACACCGAGCCGGCCTCCTCGCAGCCCCATTGAACCGGCGGGCCGATCGTTGCACAATTACTTAGAACAGTTCATATGGCTCTGCGCCAATAGGATCTACTTTGATGCCAACCCCCTCTATTCTGGTAGCAACGTGGGACAACGGGCTATTCAACGTCACTGGGAAAATGGTCCATCAAGAACTCGCCGATCAATCGGTTCGCAGCCTGGTGGCCGATGGCCGGGGAGGTGTGCTCGCAATTGTTGGCGGACATTCGCTCTATCGACGATCCCCTGATGGCGAATGGAGGGCGATAGCCAAAAGCGAATTCAAGCTTTCATGCTGCACTGCAATTGGAGCCGCGGTCTTTTTGGGAACCGACGACGCACGTATCCTACGCGTTGATCCGGACGGCGCGCAGCAATGCTTAACCGGTTTTGACGCCGTCGCGGGCCGCGACAGGTGGTACGCCGGATCGGCGATCGTCGACGGCAAGCGCATGGGGCCCCCGCTTGGGATTCGTTCAATGGCGGTGACATGCGATGGCGGCGTGCTTCTGGCTAACGTCCACGTGGGCGGAGTTCCACGATCCACTGACGCCGGTCTAACTTGGCAGTCCACTATCGATATCGATAGTGATGTTCACCAGGTATGCGCACATCCCACCCGGCCCGGCATCGTGATAGCCGCGGCGGGGGCGGGTCTTGGCATTAGTCGCGATGCGGGAGCAACATGGACTATCGAACAGCAAGGACTTCACGCCCATCATTGCTCTGCCGTTGCTTTTGGGAGAAACGACATTTTCGTATCAGCAGCCACCGGCCAATTTGCGGCGCAAGGCGCAGTTTATCGGCGCCCGATCGACTCCGACGGTCCACTACAGCCTTTGGGCAGAGGCATGCCGCAGTGGATCGACGGCGTCGCCGATACCAACTGCATCGCCACCCGGGATTCAGTGGCCGCTCTGATCGACCGATCGGGATGCCTTTACGTGTCCCACGACGATGGCGCTATCTGGTCGTGTCCAATTGATCGTCTACCGGTAATTCTTCCAAGCGGGCTTCACATCTGTTGACCTGGGCACGTTACCGCAAGCACGCGAATAGGTCCTGATCCCAGGTCAGACGTCTCGTCGCCAGTTAGCGCACCTGCACGAAATCCTGGGTGATGTATAGCGTTCCGTCCGGCCCTCGCGCAATTCCCACTCCGACGTTTGTGAACGCCGGATTCAGAATATTCGCCCGGTGATTCTCGCGAAACTTCGGCTCGTTCATTAATGCCGCTTCCGCTTGCGCCACGCTCTGATCCATGGCGATATTCTCACCCATGGAAACCCACTGGATGCCGGCCTTTGAGAGCCGCACGCTGGGCTGCGATCCATTGGCGCTGGCATGGCTAAGCCTGCCGGTTTCGGCCAGCTCTTGCGAGTGCATGCGGGCGAACGCCGCTAGTTGGGAGTTCCACTGCAGCGGCTGGACGTGGGGTCCCGCTTCGGCAGTTTGGGCTGGAGCCGTACGGTCATTGTTCAAGAGCTCGAACATTTCAAGCTCAGCATTACTCGCGTAAGCGGCAGTGGTTAATCCACCCACCCCACTATTGAGCACTGCCAAGGCGGGACGAATATAGTTTGTCAACAGGGTTGCGGGCAGTTCAGCGATTTCGGCATCCTCTCCTTCGTCCCACTTGGACACGGCGGTTTTTTCGTCTCTACCCAACCGAAGTTCGTTGGCGAGCACCCGCATGGGGTCCTGTTCGACGGGAGTGCCCCGCCGGGCGTTGTAGGTACACGCCCAGACGACCAACATGAAGCACGCTACCGTCAGTCTCTTGCTCAAGGGCACGCCTCTCGAACACGGAATTTGCCGAGGTGTTGCGAATGGCAGCGCACAGGGCGTTCGACGTAAGATCTTCAGCGCCGGTCCGGCTGGACTAGCCCCATCGAAGATACCGCGTTTAGCTGGCTCACCCTATACAGAGAATGCGGGAGATGACCCACGAATGTACTGTGTTCACTTGTAGACACTTTCCGCGACCGCTATCGCGTGCGCGATAAACGTGGGAATGCCACCTAATTACGCGGGATTCTGACGGGCTGGTGAGCCGAACCCCCTGGAACGCGGAGACACAGGAGCCTATTGCGCGGCATTTGGCGAGGAGATAGCCGCATTTTCACTGTGCCGCTGAACAAAACCTCGCGGCGCGGATGTGGTGGAATTCAGAAACAAGACATAGAGATGGCCGGGCCATTCTATTCTCGGTGCACCTTGATAATTCTCACCGCGGTCACTAGTCTCTGCTGTCCCGGTTGAACGGGCGCCTGCCAGATCTTCTTCACCACATCCATGCCACTAACCACTTTGCCGAACGCCGCGAACCCCTGGCCATCGGGATTGCGCATGCCCCCGAAATCCAGGGAGGGTGTATCTGCCAGGCAGACGAATATTTCGCTCTGAGCCGAGTCGGCGTCCCGTTCTCGCCCCATCGAGATCGTTCCGGTCACGTGATGAAGGCCGGTGACGCTGGTCCGCTCCAAGGGAATCGGCGGGAACTTGTCCTGGGCGTGGTCGAGGTCGATATCCCCATCAATGACGTTGATTGGGTTAGTCTTATTCGTCTCGTCGTCGGACCTCACGGTCCGGTAGAAACTGCTTTTGCCGTTGTACAAGCCGGCATCGACATACTTCAGGAAGTTCGTCGAGGTCGCCGGCGCGTGGACCGTGTCGACCTCCACGGTGAAGTTGCCGGCGTCGGTTTCAATAGCCACCCGAACAGGCCTGGGTTTCGGTGGCGGAGCCGCGACGCTCGCCTGGGCCAGGAATGCAAAAACGCAAAACACGCCAAGAGCTACTTTAAGAGCCAGCTTCAACATACTTTTTATCCCTCCAAATCGGTAAGGCTTGGTCGCGCGAGAGTAGTACAGATTCCTCGTCTTTGGGGTGCAATCTTGATGACTTCACGTTCTTCGTGTGGGCTAATCATAGGTCAATCCCCCGAAATTAATTGTGATAATCATCTGTCGAAACCAATCGCCGCCTGATACCTGGATGGCGGTTCTCGTTTTCGGGCTCCTTATGTACTTTGAAAAGGAGATTCACGCAGTGAGCCAGGCTTCCAACGGTACAGGTTTCATGGCGTTCATTCCGCAGCACGTCGATCCCAGTTGCATGAAAAATGGAGGATCTAGGTTTGCGGGTTTCCCGCTGAATCTCGCGTATGCAAGGCCTCGGAACTCTGCACCGACATCAAGTGGGCAGCCAAAAAAACGAGGTCTATTGGTTCGATCCGGGCACTTACCGGAAAAACTCCGAGCTTAGAGAAATCTGCTATTTCACGAAGCATCGGAACGGATACCGCGTGCTGGTATTCCACGACAAGAATGCGGAAACTGGCGGACCGAAAAATTTTGGGGCGACAAGCTTGTCTGCTTGGCCGCCGGGGCAACATTCTATCAGGCGATGTTGCAGACCGCCGTGCTGGGTGCCGCAGTTGATGAGTGAGGCATATCCGCTTTCCGTGGTGGATGGAGCTGCATCATCATCAGCATCTCGTCGGACCGATACTCAAAACCCTGGCTGAGATTGCATACTGATACGTCGGGCACACGCTGCCGGTTGGGCCGGAAAATGAAAACGGAAATGAAATCCCGGACCAGGATCACCGGTATCTGGAAATAATTCCGCGGGCGGGATTCTCAGTACCCTCGGTACTCCTGACTGTTTCCCGTGGCTTCGGATGAAATCGGAATAAATTCTGCTTGACCTCGGAACGATCCGCACTATGAAGCTCGCGACAATTGTTCCTACAGGTCGCCCACTTGTACGTTGAGTGAAGCTCTCAGCCCCTTAACCAAGAACACAATAACAAAGCAAGTGTGCGTCGCGCCCTTAGTGGCGCTTGTCAGTGTGCCGTATTGCTTGCCTCGCCGGTGTTTGCGCAAATGCCGAGCATCACCGGTGTGACGATCGCGTATGGATCGACAAACACAATCACCATTATCGGAAGCGCCGCGGGTGGCGTCGCGCCTGGCGGGGGCGGAGGAGCCGCGACTAGTTCGGGAACGGGTGGTCCGGGAGCATCGGGCCGTGTGGTAATTTTTTACTGATGTGAAGAGGACGCCACGCAACGCGCCACGCTGAACGCCAATATCGACCGCCCCGAACCCTCTTACGGGGGCGTAGCCCACACCACCCAGCCGATGGGTGACCAGAGCTGCGTGAGCGCGTCTGCCGGTTGCTCGACAACGGAGTCGGCCTCGAAGAGCTGGCGAGGAACGCCGCTGGCGAGGCTTTTATCGCGCCCGAGAAGCCGAACTGAAGTGTCACACCGGCGTCACAATCGACATCTGGAAATTGCTAAGTGATTGAAAAAAAAGTAGAAATGGCAGGGTTAGTCTATAAGCCGGATTCTGTGCAGTTCGTTGCGCCGCGGCTTGCGCCGCGCCACCTCGCCCTGCGGCGATCATTCCTCTAGGCCCCGAATCGCTTCGGGGCTCGAGCAGCCTACCCGAGGGTCATTGCGTTCCCGCGTTAGCGGAACGCTCGGGCCGGGCCGGCCCTCCCCTCCTATTTGACCTTGCTCCACGCGGGGTTTTCCGTGCCCCGAATGTTGCCATTCGGGCGGTGGGCTCTTACCCCACCTTTTCACCCTTACCTTTGCGTGCGGCCGAAACAGGCCAGCCCCAAGGTTTCCCTTTTGACCGGCCGCCGTGGCGCGCTTCACACCGGCGGTTTAATTTTCTGTGGCACTGTCCGTAGCCCGAAACCACGCCCGGATTTCTCCGATCGCGAGTTTCAAGCCCCCTGGCGTTACCAGGCGCGTTGCCCTAACGGAGTCCGGACTTTCCTCCCGCCCGGACGCGTTGCAAATGTCCGGGCCAGCGATCACCCGACTCGCCCTGCCGGCCCCAGTATACCGCGCGACGCCGAGCAGACCCAAAACGTTCAGGCAACTGAATTCCGTAAAGGCAGACGCTGGAGTTTATTTTCCGCGAGCGAGCGCGTCGAATCCGTCTTCGTCCAGAATAGTGACGCCCAGAGTTTTGGCCTTCTCGTACTTCGATCCAGGGTCGGACCCGACCACCAGGTAGGTGGTTTTCTTGCTCACGGAACCCCCTGCCTTGCCGCCGTGCGACGCCACGAACGCTTCCGCCTCCTCGCGCGAGCGGCCCGAGAGGCTGCCGGTGAAAACAAAAGTCTGCCCGCTGAACCGCGTGTCCGTCAGCGCCTTGCGCTCCTCGGTCATGCGTACGCCGGCAGCCTTCAGGCGCTTCACCAAATCCTGGTTTACCTTCTCGGAGAAGAACTCCGCAATGCTGGCAGCCACTTTGGGCCCCACCTCGCCCACCTCCATCAATTCCTCCGCGCTGGCGCCGGCAATTTTTTCCAGCGAACCGAAATGCGATGCCAGCAATTGCCCGGTACGCTCGCCCACGAAGCGCATTCCCAAGGCGTAGATCAAGCGAGCCAGAGACTGCTTTTTGCTGGCCGCGATTTCGTCCACCAGATTCTGCGCGGATTTTTCCGCCATACGCTCGAGCGAGGCGATGGTTTCCGCGTCCAACGAATAGAGATCGGAGAAATCCTTCACCAAATCCTTGGCGATCAGCTGGTCCACGATCTTCTCGCCCAACCCATCGATATTCATCGCGTGGCGCCCCGCGAAATGCAGCAAGCCTTCCCGCCGCTTTGCCGGACACGACGCATTCACGCACCGGTACGCCACTTCGTCTTCCGCTTTGTGGATGGGCGTCTCGCAGATCGGGCATTTCGCCGGCATTTCAAACCGCTTCTCGCGCGCGCCGTGCATCATTACTTTCAGGATGTGCGGAATCACTTCCCCGGCACGCTCCACCAGTACCGTGTCACCCTCATGCAGTCCCAGCCGGCGAATTTCATCCAGGTTATGTAGCGTCGAACGGCTCACCGTCACCCCGCCTACCACCACCGGATCGAGAATCGCCACCGGCGTGAGCGTGCCGGTGCGTCCTACCTGCACGCGGATTTCCTGCACCACCGTAGTTTCCTGGTGCGCGGGATATTTATAAGCGATCGCCCAGCGCGGCGCCTTGGCCGTAAAACCAAGCTCCGCCTGCAGCGCGGTCTCGTCCACCTTGATGACGATGCCATCGATCTCATACGGCAGCTTTTCGCTGCGCGTTTCCCAGCGGGTGATGTAGCGCTCCACTTCTTCGATCGTGGCGCACACTTTGAAATCGGTGGGCGCTTTGAACTGCAGCGCGGACAGCGTCTCCAGCACCTCGGAATGGCGCCTCTTTGGAACGCGCCCGCCCACCAGCATGTAATACGCGTAGAAATCGAGGCCTCTCGAAGCGGTAATCGCCGGATCGAGAACCCGCACCGCGCCCGCCGCTGCATTGCGCGGGTTCATGTAACGCTTGCCGCCCTGCTGCTCCTGTTGTTCGTTCAGCTGTTCGAAAGATTTCCGGCTCATGATCACTTCGCCGCGAACTTCGAAATCCGCCGGAATGCCGGCCTTCTTCAATCGCGCCGGATCGATGCGCAGAGGAATCGAGCGAATCGTTTTGGCGTTAGGCGTGACGTCCTCGCCGGTCCGGCCGTCGCCGCGGGTGACGCCGCGAACCAGAATTCCTTTTTCGTAAGTGAGCGCCAGGCTCAGGCCGTCGAATTTATGTTCGGTGGTGTAGTCGACCTTTTTGCGCCCGGTAAGTTCGCGCACACGTCGATCGAAATCCCCCAAGGCCTCGAACGAAAACGCGTTGTCGAGGCTCATCATCGGGACGCTGTGCTGAATCGTCGTAAAACCTTCGCGCGGCGCGCCGCCAACTCGCTGCGTCGGCGAATCGGGCGTGCGCAGCGTGGGATATTGCGCCTCGATCGCCTTCAACTTCTCCATCAGCCGGTCGTAGACCGCGTCGGAAACCTCGGGGTCGTCCATGACGTAGTAACGGTGTTCGTGGTGGCGGATTTCGTCGCGAAGTTTGGCGATTTCGCCGGCGGATGGTTTCTTTATTTTTGCAGCGGGCTGTTCTGTTTTCGGCACTGGTTTTTTATTTTTCGGCATTGTCGGTCAGCGCAACACTCGGCGCGGGCGGTATTATACAATGCGCGTTCACGCTCGCGCATCACGCGCCGATTAAGGACCTGCGTTTTCCGGCGCATGGCCGGACAAAAGGCCGCGGCAAGGCCGCAGGCAATGCCGCATTCAAGGCCAAATCAAAGGAATGATGCCCCACGAAACTCGCAACGCGCTGCTGATCTACAATCCCGCCAGCGGCAGGCGCCGCAAGCGCCGCTTCGGAGAAGTCGAGCAGGCCGCGCGCATCCTAAAGCAGGCGGGAATCGCCGTGGAGCTGGCGCCCACCACCGGTCGCGCCACCGCCACGCTCATGGCCCACGAAGCCATCGAGCAAAAACGCGATCTGGTGATCGCCTGCGGCGGCGACGGCACCATCAATGAAATCGTCAACGGCCTGGTGGGTAGCCGCGTCCCTCTCGCATTGTTGCCCGCTGGCACCGCCAATATTCTCGCCAAGGAACTCGGAATTCCGTGGGACATTCCAGCCGCGGCGCATTTGATCGCCGACGGCGTCGAACGCCGCGTGGCGCTGGGAATGGCCACCCCGCTCCCCGTCCCGGGACAGGCGCTCAGCGAACAGGTGCGGCGCTACTTTTTGTGCGTCGCTGGCGCGGGCCCGGACGGCGCGATCGTCCAGATGATCGGCGAAGCGGCAAAGACTCGCGCGGGAATCTTCGCCTACTGGTGGGAAGGCCTTCGCCAGCTAATGCAATACCGCTTTCCGGAAATGCGCGTGGCCGGCGGTGGACACGATATGCGCGCCACCCTGGTGGTGATCGGCCGCACCGTGAACTACGGCGGCCCTTTCAAAATCACCATCGGCGCGAGCCTGTTCGAGGATTCGTTCGAGGTGCTGGTGCACACCTCGCGCAGCCGATGGCGCTACCTGATCTGCCTCCCCGCGCTGTGGACCGGACAACTTCGAAAGATGGACTGCATACACGCCTGGAAAACGACCGAAGTGACCTGCTGGCCGGCGAAAAGCGTAGACGTCTTCGCGCAGGTCGATGGTGAACCTGCCGGCGTGTTGCCAATTCACTTTCGCATCGTTCCCGACGCGCTGACGCTGATTGTCCCCAAAGCGCTTCGGACGTAACATCGCTGGCGGGCAACCGGTCCGGGAAGCACACTATGGATCCAGCGACACATACGCTTTTTTCCGTGGCTCTCTCCCGCGCAGGCGTGAACCGCCTGACGCGCGGCGCCACGACGCTGCTGATCATCTCCGGCGTGGCAGCGGACCTCGACCTCCTCAGCTATTTCGGCGGCCCTAATGCCTTCTACCGCTTTCATGGCACGCTGTTCCATTCGGTGGCTGGGTCAGCAGTGCTGGCACTGGCGGTCGCCACAACAGCCATGTTTCTCGATCGGCGCCGCGCAACCAGGCGCCCATCCGCCAAAGCCCCGCTGCGATTTTCCATTGTGCTCGCCGTGTGCGCGATTGGGTGCGCGGGTCACTTGCTGCTCGATTTTTTCGGCGATAATCCCATCCGCCTGGGGTGGCCTTTTTACCACCGCTGGTCGTGCCTGAATTTCACACCGACCTTCGACCTATGGCTATTCCTGATTCTGCTAGCCGGCGCAGCGCTGCCCGCACTGTTTCGTATGATCAACGAGGAAATCGGCGAACGAAAAACGGGACTGCATATCTCGAAGGGCGCCGTCGTCGCGCTGCTGTTAGTGGCAACCGCAATCGGATGGCGCGGATGGATGCATCGCCGCGCAGAGGTTTTACTTTTCTCGCGCGAGTATCACGGTGCGGCGCCGGTGCGGTCCGCTGCGTTCCCGGAAACCACCATCCCGTTCGCGTGGCACGGAGTGGTGGCTACCGACAACACCCTGGAAACTCTCGAGGTTTCGTTTGCGCCGGGGAACGTCTTCGATCCGGATCGCAGCATCCGCGAATTCAAGCCCGACCCGTCCCCAGCGCTCGATGTGTCCGAACGGACCGCGACTGCCCAATTGTTTTCAGCCTATGCGCAATTCCCCGCCGCCAGTTTCCAGCAGGCCGACGACGGCTACCGCCTGGTCCTCCGCGATCTGCGTTACGGCTCAGACATCCGCGGCACCCCACACCTGGTCGCGGTGGTCGACCTCGATCCCCAGCTCCGCGTCACCCGCGAAGAGTTCCGTTTCGCAATGCGCCCCTAATCGATGTTTTACAACCACGCCGCAACCTATTTCTCCTTACCCGGCGCGGCACCTAGTGTGCGCCCCCAAATCACCACGCCCGCGCAGAGCGCCACAAATCCAAGCGCGAACGCCAGCTTGTGCTCCACCAGCGCGCGCCCCACTGCATCGCCGTACCGAATCGCCAGCATCCCTTCCGCAAAGTAGCGCAGCCCGCGCCCCAGCAAAAGCGCCAGAACGAAAGTGCGCAGCGGCACCTGAAAAACTCCCTCGGCAGCCACAAACGCCTTGAACGGCATCGGCGGCGGCAGAATCGCAGGAATGAAAACACTCAGGAACGCATGGTCGTCCACCCACTTCCGAATCCGATCCGCCCTGTGCCGCGCGTGCCCGCGGAAAAACGCTTCCCCGCCCTTCTTGGCCAGTAAATAAAGCCAAACGCATCCGAATAACGACCCCAGCGAAGCCATCGCCGCGTAGTAAGGCATCCGCGCCGGGTTGTGGTTGGATTGCTGTATCACCAGCAGATCGGTGACCACCGGAAACGACAGCACTGACGAATCGAGAAAGGCGACTAGAAATAGCCCGCCGCCGCCCATCCCCAGTACATAGTGCTGCAGCCATCCTGGCAGTTTAATTGGTTTCGCTTGCAAGCTTCCCCCGGTGTCGCCGAGCCGAAGATTGTATCAGAGCCCCGCGGCCCGCCCGCTTAGGGTAGGTAGTGTATATAAGCGGGTGCCGTTACCTCAGTGTTGAGCGTGCGTAAGTGCGCCGCGCCCGAAACTTCGTTGACTCCTGTCGTCGATTTCGCGACGCATCCGGCACAAACGATTTCCTCACTCAAAAACTCCGGTATCATGATCGTGCCATGGCCAAGCAAAGCGCAGGATTGGTCCTGTACCGAGTCCCTCACGGCGAAACGCCGGAAGTTCTCCTGGTTCATCCCGGCGGACCATACTGGACCAAAAAAGACGCCGGAGCGTGGTTCATCCCCAAGGGTGAACTTCACCCCAACGAAGATCCACTGGACGCTGCGAAGCGGGAGTTCGAGGAAGAAACCGGAATGAAGCCCAAAGGAGATTTCCATCCGCTGGGCAGCGTCAAAAACAAAAGCGGCAAGATCGTAGTCGCGTGGGCGTTCGAAGGCGATTCCGATCCTGCCCAAATGCACAGCAATACGTTCACGATGGAATGGCCGCCCAAGTCAGGAAAGCAACAGGAATTCCCAGAAGTCGATCGGGCCGCATTTTTCAAAATGGCAGAAGCCCAAAACAGAATCCATCCCGCAGAATGGGAGCTATTAACCAGGCTCCAGCGCCTGCTCGGCAGCGCCAAACGTTAAGGGTTATGCCGATTCCACAGTCGCCCTCCCTTGTGTTTGACCCGAACGCATGTAAGTGCTATAAAGCTAAGGCTTTGGTCGGGGGTTTTGCGTTTCATTGGTTGAAAAAATTCCCGCAATAGGCGAGCTGTGGCTCAGGCTGGTCCGGATCGCGCAGCGGGCTCGACGCAAGTTGTGCGAAGCTGATAGAGTGTGGCACCGAGGGTTTCCTTCCGTCGCAAATACACGCGGGTTGAGTGAGCGTGCGAGTGCGCGGATAGGCAGTTAAGCGGACGCCGGTCCAGTAAGATTTCGACCCCTTCACGAGGAATTCCTGATGAAAAACTGGATGGCAATGGTCTGGTCTCTTGCCCGCCGCGCGGGAAAAATTAGCGCCGCAGGCTCGTTGTGGGCGGCGTTCGCGAGTGTGGCGGCTGCGCAAGGCGCGGCAGAGTCTGGCGAAGCCAATCTCAAGCTGCCGGACCTCTCCAGCGTGCAGTTCATGGGCATCGACGGCCATCGCTTACTGCTCGGAGGAATCGTTTTCTGCATCCTCGGGTTGGTTTTTGGCCTGGTGAGTTACACCCGGCTAAAAAACCTGCCGGTGCACAAATCGATGCTGGAAATTTCCGAACTCATCTACGAGACCTGCAAAACTTACCTCTTCACCCAGGGCAAGTTCATTCTGCTCCTGGAAGCGTTCATCGCCGTGGTGATCGTTCTTTATTTCGGCGTGCTGCTGAAGTACGAAGCGATCCGGGTGATTGTGATCCTGCTATTCAGCCTGATCGGAATTGCCGGCAGCTACGGAGTAGCCTGGTTTGGAATCCGTGTCAACACTTTCGCCAACTCGCGCACCGCCTTTGCCGGATTGCGCGGCAAGCCCTATCCCATTTACGCCATTCCCCTGTCCGCCGGCATGAGCATCGGCATGATGCTGATCAGCGTGGAACTGCTGATGATGCTGTTCATCCTCCTCTTTATACCTGCCGATTACGCCGGACCATGCTTCATCGGCTTCGCTATCGGCGAATCCCTGGGCGCCGCGGCGCTTCGTATCGCCGGCGGCATCTTCACCAAAATCGCCGACATCGGTTCCGACTTGATGAAAATCGTTTTCAAAATTAAAGAAGACGACGCGCGCAACCCCGGCGTAATCGCCGATTGCACCGGAGACAATGCCGGCGACTCGGTAGGCCCCAGCGCCGACGGCTTCGAAACTTATGGCGTCACCGGCGTCGCGCTGATCACCTTCATCCTGCTCGGCGTGGCCAACCCCATCGTGCAGGTCCAATTGCTGGTATGGATCTTCGTCATGCGCATCGTGATGCTGATCGCCAGCGCCGGCGCATACTTTTTGAACGCCGCTATCGCCAAGGCGCGTTACGGCAATGCCTCCACCATGAACTTCGAAGCGCCGCTCACGTCCCTGGTCTGGATCACTTCGCTCACTTCCATCGCCCTTACCTTTTTCGTTTCCTCGCTGATCATTCCCAGCCTGGGCGGAGACACCTCCCAATGGTGGAAGCTGGCCTCGATCATTTCCTGCGGCACCCTGGCGGGAGCGGTGATTCCCGAACTGGTGAAAGTGTTTACCTCCACCGAATCGCGGCACGTCAACGAAGTGGTGATTTCAGCGCAGGAAGGTGGCGCGTCGCTGGGAATTCTTTCCGGTTTCGTCGCTGGAAATTTTTCCGCTTATTACCTGGGTCTCGCCATGGTGGTGCTGATGTCCGCGGGATATCTGATCTCCAACATGGGCCTGAGCGGCTTGATGATCGCGGCACCGGTGTTCGCCTTCGGATTGGTGGCCTTCGGATTTCTGGGCATGGGTCCGGTAACCATCGCCGTGGATTCCTACGGACCGGTGACCGACAACGCCCAGTCGGTGTTCGAGCTATCGTTGATCGAGCAAATTCCCGACATCAAGCAGGAACTGAAACGCGATTACAATATCGACGCCAACTTTGCTCTGGCCAAAGACATGCTCGAAGAGAATGACGGCGCCGGAAACACTTTTAAAGCCACCGCCAAGCCGGTGCTGATCGGCACCGCGGTAGTCGGCGCCACCACCATGATTTTTTCGATCATCATGGCGCTCACCCGCGGCCTCACCGAAAACGTCGACAAGCTTTCCCTGCTTCACGCACCCTTCATGCTCGGCTTGATCACCGGCGGCGCGATGATCTACTGGTTTACCGGCGCGTCCACCCAGGCGGTCACCACCGGCGCGTATCGCGCGGTGGAATTCATTAAAGCGAATATCAAGCTGGAAGGTGTGGTCAAAGCGTCGGTGGCCGACAGCAAAAAAGTAGTGGAGATATGCACCCAGTACGCTCAAAAAGGAATGCTGAATATTTTCGTGGCAGTGTTTTTTGCCACCTTGTCCTTCGCGTTCCTAGAACCGTACTTTTTCATCGGCTACCTCATCTCCATCGCGATCTTCGGTTTGTTTCAGGCGATTTTCATGGCTAACGCGGGCGGCGCTTGGGACAACGCCAAGAAGATCGTCGAAGTCGTGCTCAAGCAAAAAGGAACGCCGCTGCACGATGCGATGGTGATCGGAGACACGGTAGGCGATCCATTCAAGGATACTTCTTCGGTGGCGCTGAATCCGGTGATCAAGTTCACCACGCTGTTCGGATTGCTGGCCGTCGAGCTCGCGGTAAAACTCACCGCGGATACCGGCGGGATGCTCACCCACATTCTTTCCGCGGTATTTTTCCTGATCTCGTTTCTGTTCGTTTACCGTTCGTTCTACGGGATGCGGATCGGCGGAGCGCACGCGGATTTGGCAAAGCAAGCGGCGCGCGCGGCCGCCGATTAGAGTTGCCCTGGCTAGGGAGCCCGGCGCGGTGCCGCGCCGAGCTTTTACGACCGAATCAGGTTCAAGTAGTGGGCCGGATCGTTGCCGTAGCCGGGAAAAACTTTCTCCACCGCAGTGTTGCCCGCGTGCCGGGTGAGAATTTCACTGAGCACCGCGCGGTAGTCGGTGGTTACCGCCAGATCGCGTCCCTCGTAAAGATGTTCCGCACTTAACCCCGGCCACCGCGAGTAGACTTTCCCGCCTTTCACTTTTCCGCCCATCACAAACATGCAATTGGCGTGGCCGTGGTCCGTGCCATGGTTTCCATTCTCGCGAACGGTGCGCCCAAACTCCGACATGCTCACGAAAACAACGTCGTTCATTTCATCGCCCATGTCTTGATGGAACGCGGCAATTCCCTGCCCCAGGTCGCGCAGCAGATTCGAAAGCTGCCCCTGCGCGCCGCCCTCGTTCACATGGTGGTCCCAGCCTCCCGAATCGAGGAACGCCACTTCGAGGCCCACGTTCGCTTTGAAGAGCTCGGCGATTTCCTGCAGGCTCTTCCCAAATGTGTTTTTTGGATACACCGCGCCGTTGGCCGGCTGATAGGTATCGGGATTTATTTTTTTGAGCTGGTCGACCGCGTCGAACGTTTCCTGGCCGGCGCCATGCAGCGCGCGGTCAACGGTCTGCGCGTACATCGCTTCAAAACCGCCTTCGACGGTTTGCTGCGGACCGAGCATGCGGAATTGTTTGATGTCGGTCATAGCCAGCGCCGGCGCAGAACCCTGCAGCGTCCGCGGCAGGTACGGTCCGAAAGCAACGGCGCGAAACGGCGAAGCCTTTTCTTCCGGAGCCACTTGCAGCGCGCGATTCAGCCAGCCGTCATCGGTGCTTTTCAGTCCCGGCGTGCCCGACTCCATGAAGTCCTGCGCGTCAAAGTGCGAACGCGTGGGGTCGGGCGAGCCCGCGGCTTGCACGATTGCTAGTTGTCCGGAATGAAATAGCGGCGCCAGCGGCTGCAGGCTGGGATGCAGGCCGAAGAATCCATCGAGGTCGATCGCGGAATCCGCTGTGCCGCGCCGCGGTTCAGGGATCGCGATCGTCGGACGCATCGCATAGTAATTGGGTTCACCAAACGGCACCACCACGTTCAGCCCATCCATCGCGCCCCGTTGGAACAGCACCACCATCTTCTTACTGCCCGCGGCGCCGGCCGTGGACCCCGCCACCGCGCGCTGCAGGAACAGCGGAAGCGAGCTCAGTCCGAGCATCGCAATCCCGCCATTTTTCAGAAATACTCGCCGAGTGATGTTCATGTCTCTCGCTCCCGCAACTGCATCGCCTGCGATCCTGCGTTATCTTCGCTGAAATTCCGGCGCCCCAAGAACCAGCCCGGCAATCATTCCCTCGTTAACATGCTTCACCGGATCGTCCAACTTCGCCTGCACGATTTGCGGATCGTTCAGCCGCTGTTCGAGCACCTCGTGCGTAGCTGGGGCTACCTGCGAATCCAAAAAGACGTCTAGCGCCCGCGCCAGCGCCATCTCCGGATCGCCAGTAGCGTCTTTGCCGAGCAGCGATTCCATGTCCACGCTGGTGCCCAACATTTTTCCGCCAGCCAGAGTCATCGCGAAATTCAATCGATTAAGCAACGACCCGGTATTCACCCACGTTTCCGCCTTATCGGAATAACCTGTGGGAGGCTGGCACTGAAACAGCGGCTCGCCCATCCGCCCCACCCATTGAACCAGTTGCACGGGAACGGCGACTTCCGAATTGAGCGCGCGCGCCGTAGACGCGGCGAGCTCGAACGGCGTCTTCACTTTTGCCCGATACGTCTCGCGCGACCAGAATTCCGGCGAATAGATCATGGTCTTCAGCACTTCGTGGATTTCTCCGTGGCTGCTGCTAAACGTCCGCGCCATGCGGTCTACCAGCGTTGCGGGCGGATCATCGGAAACAAAATGCCGGGCAATTTCAGTGGAGATGAAGTGCGCGGTGGCCAGCTCGTTCGCCAACATCTTCAGCGCTTCTTCGCCGTCCTTCATTCCGCCGTAGTTGAAGGTCCGCCCGAGCACCACTTTTTTTCCGTTGGTATGAATGCGATCGTCGAAAAAGAATCGTGGATCTTTCCGCGGTTCCTTCACCGTCCAGCCGGTGAGGCACTTCGCCATTTCGATGACGTCCTGTTGGGTATAGCCGCCGTCGACGCCCAAAGTGTGCAGCTCCATCACCTCGCGGCCGTAATTTTCGTTTATGCCGCGCTGCTGCTTTTTCTGGTTCGCTCCCGCGGCGCCCGCCGTTGGGTTGCCCGGAAACGTGCCCGGAGGATAGCCGCGCATGAGGATCCCCTGGTAGCGGCGGCGGCGCGCAGCCATTTCCTGCTGGTATTGCTTGGACGCCAGCGGGTCCGCGCTCAGCCAATTATCCAGGAAGAAAAGCATCGCCGGACTTTTGGCGGTGGCCAGTAGCAAGTCTTGAAACTTGCCCATGGTGTGCGGGCGAATCGAATCGCGTACGTATGCGGTGAGCATCCAGCGGTCCGCGCCCTTGTTTTCGAAAACGTTGAAGTGGTTGAACCAGAAATCTTCCATCACCGCTTCGAGCTGGCGGTCCGAATACACCGCGCGATCCAGCTTGCCCATGGAAAGTTCGGTGACGATGCGCCGCGGCCCTTGAATTTTGGCCAATTCGATCTGCGCGCGGTCGGCATCGGAAGTCTGCCTTACCTGCGCGATGGCGGCGCGGCGCTTTTCGTCCATCTGATCTTTGTATTCGTCTTTCGTGAGCCCCTGCTTCTTTGCGGCCTGATTTTCAGGCGGATATTTTTCCAGCACTTCCTGCGACGACATGCTCAGCGTCGGATAGGCCAACAATCGCTGATCGAGCGCGGCATCGTCGATCGAATCGGGATGAAGTTGCCGTTCGATCCACTTGTCCAGGCCCATCCGGCGGACGTTTTCCAGATCGTCGGGACGCGGCCCGTAGCCCAGGCGGTTCAAAGCGTGCAGCGCGGCTTCGTCCTCGGTGAGCTCGGTGATCGGGAGCTTGCCCTTAAACGCTTTGCTCAGTTTTTCGGCGGTAGGCTTTCCCGAATCGTGATTCGCGAGAGCTGCAGCAGCCGCGGCACCCGGCGTGGGAGATGCCCCGTAACTGCCGTTTGCGACCAAGATCGTCGCGCACGTGGCAGCCAGAAGCATGCCCAGAAAACCGGCGGCCACGGCATTCACGTTGCCTTTCTGTGGCGACGTTTTTAGCCCGCGCGCTTTGGTTTTATGCATTGGGTGGCGATCGACTGGGTGACTCTTGTACAAACACCATTGCGGACTGGAAGTTGCGCTCCGTCGCCAGATGCCCTATCTCAAGCGATTGGGCGTCTTGCAGTTGAAGCGCGTTAATTCGCTGACCGTGGGCGGAGGTGCAGCAGCAGGCTCTTCAGTTTTTCTTCCTCCGGACGCGCCATCGCCGTAAATTCCACGCCCACACCGTTCTCCGAAACGCTGCGCACCGTGCAGCCAACTTCGAATGTAACCGAATTGTGGACCCGCAATCGCAGCTCCGCGCCGAACGGTTGGATGCTGGCGGTGCGCACGAACATCCCCCCAAGGCCGATCACCGTGACCGAGCCGTTGATCTTGGGCGCGGCGCTTTCGCACCGCAGTGTGTGTTGCGGGTCGAGCAGGATGCGGGCGTGGCGGCGGGGATCGGGCTTGGGCACGCTCATTGTTTCATGCCCCCCTTCGTTGATTGGATGGCGGCGGATTCGGATTCCGCAACGCGCTGCGCTTCCCGGAATTCGCGAGATGCGCGGAAAGCGTCGAGCGTCCAGGAATCCTGCACTTCGTCGTGGCGCAGCACGTAGAAATTTCCATCCTCGGCCACCACGCGAAAATACTTGGCCTCTGGCGTGTACCATTGGCCATCGATTTCGTTCACTTGAAACTCCCTTCCTCGCAGCGTGAATCGCACCGGGCGCTCATCGGCGCGATAACCCGCACGGCATTGGACGCGCAATTCGTTCACGGCGCTTCCGCAGGGTGGAAGGGATTTCCTCCTGCTGCATGGCTACAAGCCAATAGCGCCGGCCATCAGCGCCGGCTGCCTGTCTGCAATTGCATTCTAGCATTTTCGGCTGGGTGCGGAGGCGCGCTGCGGAGAACCAGTTAACGAAACGCGGGTGCCGCGTGGGGCGCATGATGGCGGGCGGCGTTGTACGCAGCGCCCAGAAAAATCACCATCGCGGTCATATACATCCACAGCAGCAAACCGATCGCCGCAGCCAACCCGCCGTAAACGATTCCGTACGGGACGTGTCGGACGTAGAAGCCGAAGAGCATATCCACAACCCACCACAAAATCGTGGCAACTGTGGCGCCAGGCAGCACTTCACTCCACGTGTAAGTCCCGAACCGGCCCACGCGATAAAGCACCATCAGCACTCCCAGCGCCAGCACCAACACAATCAGCAGAGATCCACCAGCCGCCACGTTGCGCGCCAGATTCGGAAACCCGAGTCGATGCACCAGCCACGCCCGCGCTTGGCGGCCGAAAACCGTCAACACCACGACTACCAGCCACGGGATGAGCGTCATGCACAGCAGTGCGATCGCCCGCAATTGCTGGCGGAAGTAACTGGCGCGTTCGGATTGGGCGTCGATCACTCGAAACCCTTGCATCAGTCCGATCATCACTTGCGTGCCGGTCAGCAGCACGCCGATCAGGCCCGCGGCCATCAGCCTCTCGGGATGCGGTCCGCGATGAAGGAGGTAATCCATTACCACATCTTCGCTGCCCGGTGGCAGCACGAATTGCGCGCGACGCGGCAGTTCCATGGCCAGGTCGCGGAACATGTTGGAAGTCTTCAGGAAAACCAGGGTGACCAGCAGCAGCGGGAAAAAGCCCAGAAACATGTTGAAGGCCACCGCCTGCCCGAGCGTGATGCAGCCAGGGACGATCCTGCGCGCGGCGCCGGCGAGATTTCTGAGGAGCGGTGCCATAGTGGCGTGCGGATTATATCGTAAGCCAAGCCGTGCGGGTGGAAGTGATACCGCGCGCGCCGCTCCCAACCGGGACCGGCGCACTTCGCCCATGGACAGGGACGCGCCGCCGGCCCGATCGGTTTCCCACTCCCCGAAACGCCCTCCAGGCTCATACCTTCGATTCTCAATGCCAGTTGAAGCGAACCAAACCCGGGACTACACTGTTCGCTGATTTGTCGGAGGATGAAAAATGGCACGAACGGTGCGCTGCGGACTGATTCAGGCCCGATGCGAATGGTCGCCAGAGAAAGTGTCCCTGGCTACCATCCGCAAGAATATGATCGCCAAGCACGAGAAGATGATTGCCGCGGCGGCCAAACGGAAAGTCCAGATACTCTGCCTCCAAGAACTCTTTTACGGCCCTTACTTTTGCGCTGAGCAGCACGAGCGCTGGTATGCCCTCACCGAAGCGGTGCCGGGCGGTCCCACCCTGGCGCGTATGCAGAAGCTCGCCGCGAGATACAAAATGGTGATCGTGGTGCCGGTCTATGAGCGGGAAATGTCCGGCCTCTTTTTCAATACCGCGGCCGTGATTGACGCCGACGGAAAATACCTGGGGAAATACCGCAAACACCACATTCCGCATTGCCATCCGGGATTCTGGGAGAAATTTTATTTCACGCCGGGGAATACCGGCTATCCGGTGTTTGAGACCCGCTACGCGCGGGTGGGAGTCTACATTTGTTACGACCGCCACTTTCCAGAGGGCGCGCGGGCGCTCGGTCTAAATGGAGCGGAAATCGTTTTCAATCCTTCGGCCACGGTGGCCGGCCTCAGCGAATATCTGTGGGAACTCGAACAGCCCGCCCATGCCGTCGCCAACCAATATTTCGTCGGAGCGATCAACCGCGTTGGCAAGGAAGCGCCCTGGATGATCGGCGAATTCTACGGCAAGAGTTATTTCTGCAACCCGCGCGGGCAGATCGTGGCCCAGGCCAGCCGCACCAAAGATGAAGTGGTAGTGGCGGACCTGGACCTTGATGAAATCGAGAAGGTTCGTGCTACCTGGCAGTTTTACCGGGACCGGCGGCCGGATTCCTATGGCGATTTGACCCGTGTACACACCTCCGGAAAAATTGAGGGTGCGGCCGATTGATTCATCGAAGCGCTCGTTTTTCAAGAATTGCCGCGGCTTTGGCGCTCGCGCTCTGGGTGGGTACGGCGGCGTTAGCGCGCGATCCGGATGCGTTGGTATGGAAGCCGGTGGATGGCGTGCAGCTGAAACTGGCCGATCGCCCGCTGAAAATCTGGAACGTCTACCAGGCGGAGAAAAAGAAAAACCTGATATTGGTACTGTTGTCGCGGCGTTATCTGATGCTAGATCTGAAGGCCCGGACGGTCTACGAGGTCGACCCAACCACGCTCACGCATTCCGGTGACGACTTGCACAGCGACGATCCCAGCGTGAGCGGAAAACTGATTCCATCATCCGAGTGGTATTCGCGCGACGTAGGTCCAGCGCAAATGATTCGCGTGAAGCTAGGCGACTACGGCGCAGTGATGGAAGTAGCCTTGCCGCATATGCCGGACTTGCGCCGCGGCTTTTAGTTTTTCCAGCGCCAATCCTCGTTCCCTTTTCTCGCCTTGCCGTTACCAAACAGCGATCCAAATCCTACCGGCAGGAGATCGCGCTGAACCACGGCAGTTTAATCGCGCCCGATTTGATCTCCACGGTGATCGGCGATCCGGCCGCGCAGACTTTGTCCGGATCGGTCCGCACATTTTCCGCTTCCCGGCCCGGGCGCCAGGAAGTCACTCGCATCTTGGCTCGGTACATGCCGGTTTCGGAGCTGATCACCGTCTGATGATAGATTTCGGCGGTCGAACCATCCAGCAGCGAGTTCGCCTTCACACCCGCCGCCATCACCCACGGCAGCAACGCAACAATCCACAAATAGAACCGGGGTGAATACGAAACATCGGGACGGGAGGGATCTTCTTTTTCGAACCAGGCGAACAGCAAGCCGACGATCACGAATCCCAACAGCACCGCCACGATCCATTGCGGGTCCATCCACAGGGGCGTCCAGCGCATCGGCCCCAGAAAAAGAGCCAGCGCGCCGGCGACGAAAATGCCACAAAGAATTTTCATATGATCAGGCCTTCCAGTTTTACTTCTAACCAATCGGCGTGTACAGCCCATAACCGCGCCGTGCGTTGGCTCATTCTGCGCTGCCATCTTAGCAGAACAAACCTCCACGACTGATTAGACGTCTGCACCACGCCCAAGGTTCCGCTGGCCGGCCTCGCGGTCATGGCTCGCAGGCCGCTTCTCATTTGGAAACTATCTCCCCAACCAGCAATCAAGTTGCTTTCGCCGTAGATGTATACTCTCGCGAGCCGCGAACGCACCCGCCTCCCGCGGCGGAGGGAGTGTGTCATGGAATTCGGGATCACCTTGAAAGGCGACGTCTCGGTCGAACGCATTCTGGAATTGACGCGGCGAGGCGAACAAGCGGGCTTTCAGTATGGCTGGATTTTCGATTCGCACGTAATTTGGAAGGAACCGTATCCGCTGCTGACGTTGATGGCCACCAGCACCACCAAGATGCACTTGGGCACTTGTGTCACCAACCCGGCGGTGCGCGACGTGACCGTTACCTCCAGCCTTTTCGCCACGCTCAATCTGATCTCGCATGGCCGCATGGAATTGGGGATCGGACGCGGCGACAGTTCCAGACGCGTTCTGGGCAAAAAACCCACCACCCTGGAAAATCTGGAAGAGACGGTGGCGAAATTCCGTGACCTGACCGCCGGCCGCGAGATTGAATACGACGGCCGTCCCGCGCGCCTGCCATGGGCCACGGGCGGAGTGCCGCGAGTATGGATCGCGGCCTACGGCCCGAAGGCGCTGAACCTCGCCGGCAAAATCGGCGATGGCGTGATCCTGCAACTCGCCGACCCGGACGTTATCGAGTGGTGCCTGGGATTCGTCCGCGAAGGTGCCAAGGAAGCCGGCCGCGACCCGGCCAAGATCGAAGTGATGGCCGCAGCGGCGGTGTGGGTTTCCAATGACCTCGAGCACGCACGAAAACAGGTGCGATGGTTCCCTGCCCTGGTTTCGAACCACGTGATCGATCTCATCAACCGCTACAAGCCGGAAGAATTGCCCCCGGCTCTCACCTCCTATGTTCGTGGCCGCGGCGGCTACGATTACTTGCACCACTGCGAAGTGGGCAGCAGCAACGCGGAATTCGTCTCCGACGAAGTGGTGGATCGCTTCTGCATCCTCGGCGCCGCCGAAGACCATCGCAAGAAGCTGCAGGCTCTGGCCCGCGCCGGTGTAACCCAGTTCAATATTTATCTGATGTCCGGAGAAGAAGAGAAAACGCTGGACGCCTACCAGCACGACATTCTCCCGCATTTCTAGGCAAATTCGCGGCCCAAATCGGAAATTCCGGTCAAGATAAGAGCTGCAATTCTAGTTATCGCGTCGCTTCTAGTTTTCTCAGCAGGAGCGTAGATGCACGACAGACTCGCAGGCACATGGAAACTGGTGTCAGCCTCAAGTTCAACGGCTAGCGGAGAACGGAACGACGCTCCGTTCAGCCCAAGTCCCGCCGGTTTTCTCACTTATACCCAGGACGGCAGAGTCACAGCGATGATCAGCTACGGCGGACGAAAGCCCCTGTCGTCGAGTGACTCCCGCTTGGCGCCTAGGGAAGAGGAAGCCGAGGCCTTCCGGACATTTCTTGCCAATGCCGGACGATACCGGCTCGACGGTGACAAAGTAATCCATCACGTCGAAATATCCTCCATACAAAATTGGGTGGAGACGGACTTGATTCGCAGTATCAAGTTTGAAGGTGAGCGGATCGTATTGCTTACGCCACCGGCGCCCGATGGCGGAACAATCCACACGTTCGAATTGATTTGGGAGCGATTGCCGGCAAACTCCTAAGAAACGCCGTAACCGGACATCTCCTCGATGTCCCCTGAAATCTTAGCTATCCCACCCGTGGCTTCTCCTGCATTCGCGCTGCCTGAAATACCCGCCAGGCTAGCCAGCCCACCACCGTCAACATTCCCGCCCAACCGCAAACTCGCACCACTGCTGCCACTTGCGTGTCGTGCTCGAACAAGCCCGTCATGTTAAAAATCGCGAACCAGTCGTGCTCGACAAACTCAGGGTCAACCACTGTGAGTAGCGGCAATTCCTGCGCTCGCGCGTCGGCCATGTAGGTCGCAATGGGCAAAAACTGTTCGAAGAAACAAAATAGACAAAACGCCGTTCCCAGCACCTGCCGCCGAAAAACGAAGTACAGCGCCAGCGCCGCCGGGACAAATAGTTGCAGGAAAGTCCCTCCGAGCAGCATCATCGTATGCCCGAGCCACCGAAACAGCAGGTGTCCGCCCTCATGGATCGGCACGAAGACCAGATCGATCATCGGCAGCAGGCCGCGCCCACGAGCCAACTGAAAAATGAAGAGTCCGTAGAAAGCCAGCCACGCTCCAAGTCCGGCGACGGAATTTCTCTCCCACGGTTCTTCGAGTGCTTCAAGAAAGGGCAGGCGTTCGGTCAGCGCGTCGGGCAGTTTCACAATTCAATCATAGGCGACCGGATGGACGGCCGCCGTCACCAACTGCGGCAGACGTGGCCCTTGAGTAAGCGCACCCCTTCCACACACCCAACCTATCGAACAGTCTGGCCGCACGTCGAGATGTCCACCGAACTGATCCCTTTTACCCTTCTTCCTGCCCTGCTAACTTCGAGGCGAAAGGGGACCCAGAACATGCACATACGCCGCACCGACCAGTCGGCCTGTCCTGGCTCCCACCACCGCCGTACCCGAACCGCGAAGGCCCGAAATCCAATCCATGCGCCTGAGGGGATTAGAATTTTTAAGTCGATGATTCTAAAAGGCATAGGATTTCTGAATCCTGGCGAATTGCAGAATATACAGCGCGGAAATCCTGCTAGCCGACGCCCTGGCATGGGTTGGAAAAAGCTCCAACCATCATCCCACCCGGCCCAGGACGTGGTTGTTTCACAAGCGGTGGTGACCTAAGATTGCGCCGGGCTGAAGTGATTAACCGGGGGGTGCTATGCGTTTCGATACGGTGATCCGCAACGGGGTGGTGGTGACGGCTACGGACACGTATGTCGCCGACGTGGGGATCGCCACGGAGAAGATCGTGGCCATCGCGCAGCAATTGCCGGTCGAGAACACCACGAAAGTAATCGACGCCGCGGGGCGCTACGTGATGCCCGGCGGGATTGACGTTCACACCCATCTGGACATGCCCTTTGGCGGCACCAACAGCGCTGATGATTTCGAAACCGGGACCATCGCCGCGGCGTTCGGCGGCACCACCACGCTGGTCGACTTCGCCATTCAATACAAGGGACAGACCCTGCGCCACGCCCTCGATACCTGGATGGCCAAGGCGCAAGGGAAAGCGGCGATCGATTACGCGTTCCACTGCATCATCACCGATTTGGGCAACGCGCAGCTCGAAGAAATGGGCGCGCTGGTCAACGAAGGCATTCCGACGTTCAAGTTGTTCATGGCCTACCCGGGCGTTTTCATGCTCGACGATGCGTCGATTTTCCGGGTGATGACCGCCGCGGCGAAATACGGCGGGATGATTTGCATGCACGCGGAAAACGGCGGAGCGATCGACGTTCTGGTTCAGCGCGCGCTGGCCGAGGGCAAGACCGCTCCGAAATATCACGCCCTCACGCGGCCCACCACCGCCGAGGGCGAGGCCACTTCGCGGGCCATCGCGCTGGCGGAAATGGCCGGCGCGCCGGTCTACATCGTGCATCTCTCCTGCAACGAAGCGCTGGAAAAGGTGCGCGAGGCGCGCGACCGGGGTTTACCGGCCTATGCGGAAACGTGCCCGCAGTATTTGTACCTCTCTCTCGGAAATATGGAAGCACCGGGATTCGAGGGCGCGAAGTACGTCTTCACTCCGCCGTTGCGCGAAAAGTGGCACCAGGAAAAATTGTGGAAAGGCCTGGCGCAGGACGATTTGCAGGTGGTCTCCACCGATCACTGCCCATTTTGTATGAAGGAGCAAAAGGAGCTGGGCCGCGACGATTTCACGAAAATTCCCAATGGCGGTCCGGGAATCGAGCATCGCCTGAGTTTGATTTTCAGCGGAGGCGTGGCCGGCGGCCGGTTTTCAGTGAACCGCTTCGTGCAACTGGTAGCCACTGCCCCGGCAAAACTTTTCGGTTTATATCCGCGCAAAGGCACCGTCGCAGTGGGCTCGGACGCCGATCTTGTGATTTTCGATCCGAATGAAGAAGCCGTGATCAGTGTCGCCACCCACCACATGCGTGTGGACTATTCGATGTTTGAAGGCCTCAAAGTAAAAGGCGTCACCAAGACAGTTTTTTCGCGCGGCCGCGAAATCCTCTCCAACGGAAAATGGACCGGCAAACCCGGCAGCGGCCAATTCGTCCGCCGGCGGCAATATTCGGGACTCTGAGGACCTCATAGGATCATCCGAATATCCGTTTAGGGTGGCGAGTCACCGGTCTTTTCCGCTGGACCAGCGGTTTCCCGATCACCGTTGACAACGGTCCGGCCTGGGCCACCAACTGGAACATCGAAGGCGACGCCATGCCCAACGGGCCAGGGATGCCCGCGGTGACCAACCCCAAAAACGCCATGGTCAATGGCCAATCCATCGGCCCCGACATCTTTGCCGATCCGGTAGCAGCGGAGGCCGCTTTCCGCCCTGAGTGGCCCGGCGAGTCAGGGACCCGTAACAACGTTATCGGCGACGGTATGTTCGATATTGATACCGGATTGAGCAAGAATTTCCCTATCGGTGAGCACAAACGGCTAGAGTTCAGTTGGCAGACCTTCAATCTAACCAACTCGGTGCGCTACGACGTGCGCGCCGCCCAACCGTCGATTGGCTATGCGCCGGACGAGTTTGGTAAATACAACTCGACCCTAACCACGCCGCGCTTCATGCAATTCGCGTTGCGCTTTGCCTTCTGAGGCGCGGGCATCAACATCATGTGGGCCTTTCCAAAACGCCTGCCGCGTAACGCGGCAAGTGCTAGAAGCGCAGCGAGAGGCAGCTGAGGCCGCCGTCCATTTTTGCGAACTCGGACATTTCGAGTGGCAGGGTTTTGAATCCTTGCTGTTGCACCCGGGATTCCAGGCTCGGGTAGCCTGCCGGGAACAGGACGTAGTCGTTTACACGGACGCAATTGGCGGCGTAGGTTTCTTGTGGTGCAGCCAGAATCACTTTGTAGCCGCGGAATTGCTCCAGGTTGGCCACCTCTTCCATCAGCACCAGCGTATTTTCTTCCAGGTAAGCGATTCCTGATTTCAAGTGAAGGATCGAATCCATTTTGCGGATGTCCACCGTGGACGACGTGAACCCTTGCGCGGCGAGCAATGCCGCCAACTGCCGGGCGCCCTCTTCGTTAGTGCGGTGCGAGATGCCGATGAAGAAATGCGTGCCGGCGTCGCAGATGTCGCCGCCATCCAGCGTACCGGGAGGCTCGATCTGCTGCAGCACGTTGTAAAACGGCCTGAGCGCCTGGCGGATCGCGGGGACTTCTCCTTCCCTGCTCTTCGCTCCGGGTCGCGTGAGAATCGCGGCCTGCAGAGTGAGCACGGCCGCGTCTTCGACGAAAGTGGAATCGGGATGCTGAAGATCGGCCGGCAGCGTGATCACGCGCAGCCCGCATTGTTCCAGCGCGCGGCAGTAAGCTCCATGCTGCTGCAACACTTTCTCGTAGACCGGCTTTCCTAGGTCGGCCCGTGTTAAGCCGCCCTCAAAGTTTTCTCCGGGGATGCAAACGATCGCGTTCTTGAACAAGACCTTCCTCCCGAACCATCACGCCGATACTACAGCGCAGAAATAATTTTCCGCGCCGCGCTTCCCTGTTAAGGCGCGGCTGCGGTCTGCGCCCGGCTTCGCCTCCTCCAAAAATACGCGGGAATGCTGATCGCCAAAAGGCCGAGCGCATAGAAAGCATTGCGCGGGTCGCTGGCCGCCGCCGCAGCTAGAAATAGCACCGAACCGCACAGAACGATCGCGGTGGTCCACGGATATCCCCAGGCGCGAAACGGCCGCGGCAGGTCTGGCTCCTTGCGCCGAAGAGCGAATACCGCGGAGTACGCCATGCAATACATGGCAACGTAAAGCACCGCGGAAATAGCTACAATTTTCTCGAACGTCCCCAGGGCCGCCAGAAGCAGCGCCGCAGCGGTGGACATCAGCAGCGCAGCCCGGGGAGTGCCCCCAGTACTCACGATCGACGCTCGGCGGGTGAACAGACCGTCTCTGCCGATCGCATAGATGATGCGCGGAGTGCCGAGAAGCAAGCAGTTCAGCAGGCTCAACAATGTGAGCAGCGACAATATCGTGACGAATTTTCCGCTGCCGGCGGCGAAGATGATTTGCGCGGCGTCGGCCGCGGGAAGCTTGGAAGCCGCGAGTGCCGGAATGCCCAGTGCGCGCAGGAAAGCTAAATTCAAAGTGAGGTACAGCGCGATCACCAGCACCACGCCGCCGATGAGCGCGCGCGGCAAATTTCGCGCAGGGTTTTTATCTTCTTCGGTGAAGTAGATCGCTTCATACCACCCGTCATAGGCGACGATCACCAGGCGCAGCGCCAGCACAGAAACCCCCAGCAGCGGAATCAGCCCAAGGTGAGACAGGCCTGACGCCGGTGCGGACACAGCGGGCGCGGCGGCGATCGGCGGCGCGCTGCTACGAAACAGGAAGCAGCCCACGCCCAACGCCAGCAGCGTGATCGCCGTCGCCGCACTGGTGAATTTCTGCACCATGCTGCTGATCCGAAGCCCGAACCAATGCATCGCGGTAAAACCGATCAGCAGCGCCAGGGCGATGGTTCTGGGGCTGGCGGGCAAACTGGGAACCAGCAGAACTATATACTCCGCCGCGGCAAACGCGGCGTAGGCCAGCGCGGCGCAATTGTCGAGCCAATCGCCCCATCCCACCGAGAAGCCCACCAGTTCGCCGAAGGCGCGCTTGCCGTAAACGTAGAAACCGCCGGCCTGCGGCAGCATCGCGGCCAGCTCGGCGACCGACATCGAACCCAACAACGCGTAGACTCCGCCGCCCACCCACACCGCGACGATCGGCCAGAAACTGCCTAACTGCGCCGCTACTGTGCCGGGAAGGCGCAGGATTCCGACGCCGACGGTGGCGCCCAAAACCACCGCGAATCCAAAATCGAGGCCGAGGATGCGCAGCAGTCGGGTCTTCGGCGCGGCGGGGGTGGTGGAGAGCTCACCCATAAAGGGATGTGAAGTGTGCGTGAACCGTGGAACCGCCGTCAAGAAGGATCAGGCGGCGGACGTCCCACAGGATCAAGGCCGGGAAATTCCTTCCACCCAGGGAATGCCGATCATCCCGCCCTTGACGTGGATCACGATGTCGTCGCCGGCGTGAAAACGGTCCAGATCGAATCGGGTGGCGGGCACGCGCTCGAAGCGGTGGTCCGGGCGCCACGACGGAACCACCAGGCGGCGGCTGGGTAACGGACCGGCCATGGAAAATCGGGAGATGACGCGAGCGTGCCAGTCCTGCGCGGGCGCGCGATCGAAAAGTCCGTTCCCTATCAGGATCACCGTGAGCAGCCACGGCACCGGGATCAGCGCGTAATACAGCCGCTTGATGGCTTCCACTTCGGCATGATGCAGAGCGCGGCGCTCGACCAACATGCCGATCGCCAGGGTGATGAAAAAAAGCAATCCGACGAAAATCAGAATGGCGTCGAGATCCAGCGGAGGATAGCGGCCGCTGAGCGAAACGAATGCGATGGCGCCCAGCAGAAAAACGGCGGTGCGGTTGAGCAGCCGGCGGCGAAGCGCAATTTCCGCAGCGGCTGCGCCCAGGCCACACACGTCACAGATGTCGGATTCGCGGTCCGCCCCGCAGTTAAGGCAGCGGGTCATTTCGTGGTGAGGCTTCGAACCAGCAGTTCGAGTTGTTCGCGCTCCGCTTCCGGAAGATCCTTGAACTCCACTCCCATGCCTTTACCGGGCTCGACGCGGCGGACGATGCAATCCACTTCGATCGGCTCTTCGATAGCCAGGCGCGCGGTGAATTCGGCGCGCATCCAAAGGGGTTCGGAAATTTCGATGAACATGCCGGAAAGCGCGATGTCGCGGGTGACGCCGTTCAGGATGTTGGAACCCCAGCCAATAGCCACATCAATGCGGCAGGGGTACCGCGTGAAGCTTCTGCGATCCGACGGTCTGGCAGAAGGCATAGATCCTCGAAGCTCCTCGAAAAAAAGCGTTACCTGCGAACACATTGATCCTAGGCAGATTAAGGGGCGGTGTCAATCCGTGGCAGGAAGCGCTTTCGCGGACGTGATACTAAGGCTTAGGTGACTTGAGCCGGTGGTGAAGCCGGGGCCGGGGCACGGTCCCAGGGACCCCTGAGGGCTACTTTTCGGTGATTTCGCGCACCCTCGAGGGCGGGGCGTCCAGGCACACCATGTTTTCGTCACGGCTGCCGGTGAGCAATTGGCAGTCGGAAGTCTGGCCGGCGCGGATGGCTTCGGCTTCGGTGGCGGCGCCCGCGGTGGTGCATTGGGTGCGCCCGCGGAAAGTTGCGCAGACTTCGTAGTGATACTTGGTTTGTTGGATGGTGGAACGGACCAGAACGACCAGCAGCAGTATCGCGCCGAGCACGATGATCCACTTCGCAGGATTAGGTTTTTTGGGCATGCTTTCGTCGTCGGCGACGCTGCTTTCTCAAACGTGAAAATAGTCTTAGCGCCAGTGGATTATAGCGCGAGATTGGTTCACTCGCCCCGAACGCAAATCGCCCCGGAGATTCTGGCCAGACCTATTCGCGCTGTGCGCCGCTTAGAATTGGCCAAATCTCGTGGGCCTTGCTCATTCGGCGGCTGCCGGTGCATCCGCGGATTCCCTTCGCGAGATCTCGATCCGGATTGCGGTTCGAACGGCCGGGGAAACTTCCTCCAGAGATACCAAATCGGCTAGCTCCGTGAGCGTGAAGCTTGCTAGGAAATTTTCGATCGGCGTGGAAGGCGCATGCGCGACGCGGACCAGCGCCAGACGAATATTTTTTTGGTTGGACCACTTGGGGTCTTGAGCGATGGCGCTGACGACACGCTCCGGGACGGTGGGGCTCGCCAGCACCCTGAGAATCTGGCTCTCCGTCAGGTAAGGATTCTTCAGCGCATCGGCCGATGCTCGCGGGTGCCCCTCCAGAATTAACGCAGCGGCGACGCGCGCAGGTCCACGGCGGGCCAGGGTGAGCTTTTGTCCCAGCGGCAACTGGGGAATCTTAAAGAGGATAGTCTCCTGCGCCAGCCGGCGAATCTCAACGGGAGCCGAAGGCAGCATGCTCAGCGCCACCAGGTCGAATAGAAATATCTGGCGGACTAGCGCGACGGAGATTCGCTGCGGCGTCTGCGGATGCCGCGCCAAACGCACCCGGATGGCTTCGCTCCGCAACCACTGCGGATTGGAGCCGATCGCTTCGAGCAGCGGCGCCGGAAGATCGAGCCGTTCGAGAAGCAGGCAGACGTGCGTTTCGTGCAGGTGCGGATTTTCCAGCGCGGCGCCGATGACCGCTTCCTCGGCGTTGTGGAGGATCGCAGTGAGGCGGTCGCCTTCCGCATGGCGGGCGGCGTCCGCCGCAGCGGTTACGTCGAGTGGTTCAGCGGGCATCGGTTAATTTTAGGCCTCCCACAAGCATGCCCGGCGAGTTGCGTGCCTGGGAGTTGTGCATCTGAGTATCGGTAGCCGCACCGCGCATGGGCTTAATAATCTTCGCGTTTTCTTAGGCTCGAAAACTCCGCGGAAAGATCCGGGGCGCCGCCGTGACTAGCGGCCGCGCTGCGCTACACCGCGTCGACAGCTTTCGCGATGCGGTCAGGCCCGGAGGCTGCCGCAGACGCCATGCGGGCGGCCGCGAGCGCCGGCGAGATAGCCAGGGGAACCACCTTGGCGTGCGGGAGGACCGCAGCCAGCCTGGCATCGAGCTCGGCGTCGAGCACTTTGCTGCGGCCGTGCATGCCGCCAACTTTCGCCAGTGGAAATTCTTCGCCAGTGAGCTGAAGCTTCTTGGCGACGTTGAACGTGAGGTCGGAGAGCGAAGCCGCAGCGTGCTGCAGAAGTTCGCAGGCCACCGGATCGCCCCCATCGCCGGCCTTGGCGACCGTGGGGAAAAGCCTGGGGAAAACATCATCGGCGCTCTTGGCGATGCGTTCGAAAAGTTCGTTCCAATCGCGGCAGTCAAGGTCCTTGAAGATGCGCTCGGTGAGCACAGTTTGCGGACCGCGAGCGTCTACCTCGCGCGAAACCGCGGCGGCGGCAAGTTTGCCAATCTCGAATCCGCTGCCTTCGTCTCCGATCCACGGCCCGAACCCGCCGGCGCGCGCCGTGAGGCCGGAAGCGTTGCGTCCAAAAGCCACCGAGCCGGTCCCGGCGATGAGCACGATTCCCTTACCGTCGCCGGCCGCGGCGGACAGAGCGATTTCCATGTCTGAAGTGACCTGCACAGCCGCATTCGGAAACGAGCGCTCCAGAAAACTGGCGATGCGGCGCGCCACTTGGGTGCGCGCGGCGCCGCCCAGGCCGGCGCAGATCCCGGAAATGTCGGTCGATTTTATTTTTTGGCGCGCCAGCACAGCATCAGCCGTGGAGCTGAGCGCAAACCACGTCTTGGCGTAGCCGGTTCGAAGCGGATTGGACGCGCTTCCGTACGCGCTGGCCAGCACCGCGCCGTGCTCATCGACCAACACGCAATCGGTCTTCGATCCCCCGCCGTCAAATCCCAGAAAGTAGCTCAATACCGCTCACCTCGACCTCACTTCCCCACCGCGCTCCCCGAGCTTGACACATTCCGAATCCCGCGGATAGCATCCCCCAGCCGGGCGACGGACTCGGCGCCATGCGAATCAGCCCCATCGACTTGGGAATTCTGGTGCTGTACCTCGGCGGAATCACCTGGTTCGGAACGCGCTTCCGCCGCGGCCAACAAAATCTTCGCGACTATTTCCTCGGCGGTCGAACCGCGCCATGGTGGGCCCTCGCGGTTTCCATCGTCGCCACGGAAACCTCCACGCTAACCATCATCGGCATACCGGGCATCGCCTTCGCCACCAACCTCGGCTTTCTGCAACTGGCGATCGGGTACGTGGTGGCGCGGGTGGTGCTATGCGTCATCGTGGTGCCGCGCTATTTCCAGGGCGAATTCTACACGGCATATCAGCTGCTGGAAAATAGATTTGGAAGCCGAACTCGATCCGTGGCGGCGGCCGTGTTTTTGGCCACACGGGTGGCCGCGGAGGGTGTGCGCATCGCGGCGATTGGCAAAGTGGTGAGCGTCGCATTCGGATCCAGCGAACGTGTCTCGGTATGCGCGATAGCGGCGCTGACGATTTTCTATACGTTTGAGGGCGGAATGAAGGCGGTGATCTGGACCGATGTCGTGCAGTTCGTCTTGTACATGGGTGGTTCGATCGCGGCGTTCTTCCTGGTAATGCACCGCATTCCCGAAGGTTGGCACGGGGTAACCGAAGCGGCGGCAGCAGCAGGCGGAAAATTGCGGATATTCGATTTCAGCGTTAGCCTCACGCACAGTTACACGTTTTGGTCCGGCCTGCTCGGGGGAACGTTTCTCACCCTGGCGAGCCATGGCACCGATCAAACCATGGTGCAGAGACTACTGGCCGCGCGAAATGAGAAGGACGCCAAAAAGGCGCTGCTAGCCAGCGGAGTGATCGTGTTCGTGCAGTTCGCTTTATTTCTGGTGATTGGAGTGATGTTGTTTGTGTTCTGGAAGCTGAACCCCGGAGTGTTCGCGGTGGACGATGCGGACAAAATTTTTCCGGAGTTCATCGTCACCCAAATGCCGGTGGGCTTGGCGGGCATGGTGCTGGCGGCGATTTTCGCGGTGGCCATGTCCAATGCCAGCGGTTCGCTGAATTCGCTGGCGTCTTCGAGCATGATGGATTTTAAGAGCTGGCGTGGCGGCGGGAAAGGAAGCTCAGCGCTGACTGAGCCGGAATTGCTGCAGCGTTCGCGAAAGATGACCCTGCTGTGGGGCGTGGGGCTCGGCGCCTTGGGACTGGTGCGCTGGGGACCGGTGCTGGTTGCAGGCTTGACCATCGCGTCAATTACTTGGGGCGGATTACTGGGCACCTTCCTACTGGGTTTTTGGAATCGCCGAGCCAACAGCACCGGCGCGATCGTTGGAATGCTGGCAGGGATTGTGGCGATGATCGCCGTGAATCGTTACACTCCACTCGCATGGACGTGGTTCGTCCTAGCCGGCACGATCATCACGTTTTCCGTTGGCTCCCTGGTAAGCGCGATCACCCCGCGCGAATCGCACTCGTAGATTCTCTCTTCGATATCAAGGAAACTCATCGACGAAGGGGGTTGCTGAGCGAAGCGAAGTGGATTCCCCAAGTGTCGATTTCAAACCTGGGTTCTCTACGTTTTTGACCTGGCTTTGTTGTTGCGTACCGCCGTCGTAGACTCTCTCTTCGATATCAAGCAAATTCATCGGCGATGGGCTTGCTGAGCGAAGCGAAGTGGGTGCCCCAGGTGTCGATTTCACACCTGGGTTCTCTACGTTTTTGACTTGGCTTTGCTGTGCGTACCGCCGTCGAAGCCCGTGCAATAAGCGGCGAATAAGAAACTCAGGACGGCCCAATTGAACGCAACCTCCAACACGCAGACAAAACCACTCGACCTGGTCCGCGAGCTAGGACCCTGGGCGGCAATGTCGATCGTAGTAGGCACCATGATCGGCACCGGAATTTTTATCATTCCGGCGGAGATGGCCCGCGCGGCGGGCAGCGTGTCGGTGGTATTTGCGGCCTGGCTGGTCGGCGGAGCGCTGTCGCTGTTCGGCGCTTTGGCCTATGCCGAGTTGAGCGCAGCGCTGCCGGAAGCGGGCGGGGAATACGCATTTTTGAGCCGCGCCTACGGCTCCGCTTCGGGATTCCTGTTTGGGTGGATGCACTGCATTGTGGGTTCGCCCACCTCGATTGCGACCATCGCGGCTGGATTCGCGCGCTTCTGCGGATTTCTATTTCCGGCGGCGGCCGGTTCCATATTCGCGGTAAAAATTCCGCTGCTGTTCGGGGCTGCGCCGTACGATTTTCGATTTACCTGGGCGCAACCCGTGGCGGTGGCGGCGATTGTGGGCATCACCACGATCAACTATCTCGGCGTCCGGCTGGGCGGCCGATTTCAAGTGGCGCTGACCGCGATCAAGGTGGCGGTGATCCTGGCGGTGATTGGAATTGGGTTCTGGCCGGGGCGTGTTGTGCATATGGATTTTGATTTTCACCATGCAGCGGCCGCCGCATCCGGCGCCGGAATCCATTCCTACTTTTCGGGATTTTTGGTGGCCCTGGTGGCGACGTTGTGGGCCTATGACGGCTGGAATAACCTGCCCATGGTGGGATCGGAGATCATTCATCCGGGGAAAAATATTCCGCGGGCGCTAATCGGCGGAGTGGCCACGGTTGGTGTGCTGTATATGGCGGTCACCGCGGCGTGCTTTCATGTCTTACCGTTCGATGCCGTGGCGGCGTCCGCCCACGTGGTATCCGATGTGATCACCCGCGTGCTGGGTTACGGCGCGGCGGCGTGGCTCACTGCGGCGATGATCGTCTGCGCCTTAGGCGCGCTGAATTCGTCGATCTTGACCAATGCGCGGGTGGACTACGCGATGGCCCGCGACGGCTTGTTCTTCCGATTCGTGGCAGGCGTGAATCCCAAATATCGCACCCC
>Ga0302326_10001795_pt1 | contig 53574 bp, 45 predicted proteins | sample Palsa_T0_3_FD_202264 | JGI IMG/M metagenome (GOLD analysis project Ga0302326, IMG submission 202264) | Peat permafrost microbial communities from Stordalen Mire near Abisko, Sweden - Palsa_T0_3 | ecosystem: Environmental > Terrestrial > Soil > Palsa > Peat permafrost | place: Sweden: Abisko...
CGGGCAATGAGGCGGCAATCTCCGCGCGCAACCTTGCCCCCGCCAAATCGGGCCGGCTTCGAAGTTTCACTCGGAGACTTCCTTTAGGCTGCTCAAGGAATAAAAAACTTGGCTTTCTTCTCGATCAAAACGCCCTCGGAAGCGGCCCCGAATGGGGGAAGGTGGAGGCTGCAGCCTCCGCCTTCCCCCCATTCGGTTCGAAGCCGAGGCTCAAACGACCGTCACATTGCCAAGGTATTTTTGTATCGGCCGCACCCCGACTGGCTTGGCCCTCAGTGCACGGATGCCGTCGACCGCCGCCCTAGCGCCCATGATGGTCGTCATGATGCAGATATTGTGGCTGTAGGCCGCTGCCCGGATGGCGTTCTCGTCGCGCCTCGGAATCATTCCCCCGGGCGTGTTGATCACCATCTGGATCTCGCCGTTCTTGATCATATCCACCGCGTTGGGGCGGCCCTCGGATAGCTTCGCTATTTTTCGAACCGGAATTCCGGCCTCCGCGAGCGTGCTCGCCGTCCCGCTCGTGGAGTACAGGGCGAAACCCATGTCGGCCAAACCGCGAGCCACCTCGACGACGCCCTTCTTGTCGCCGTCCTTGACGCTCAGGAAGACGTTGCCCTTGACGGGAAGTCCGGGCTTCGCAGCCGCCTGGGCTTTGGCAAATGCCACCCCCAGGTCGGCGTCCAGGCCCATGACTTCGCCCGTCGAGCGCATCTCGGGACCCAGCGCGATCGTCGCGCCCGGGAACCGGACAAACGGGAATACCGCCTCCTTCACGCACCAATGCTTGGGCGTCAGCTCGTGGGTGAAGCCGAGATCCTTGAGCTTCATGCCGGTCATGACCTTCGCGGCAAGCCGGGCCAAGGGCACGCCGATCGCTTTGGCCACGAACGGGACGGTGCGCGACGCCCGCGGGTTCACCTCGAGGACGTAGAGCTGGCCGTCCTTGATCGCGAATTGGATGTTCATCAGCCCGACGACGTCGAGCGCGCGCGCCAGCGCCCGGGTCGCCGAGCGCACCGTCGTCAGCATTTCCGGGGCGAGCGTGTGGGGAGGCATGACCATCGCCGCATCGCCTGAGTGGACGCCCGCGAATTCGATGTGTTCGAGCATCCCTCCGATGATGCTGGTCTCGCCGTCGGAAATGCAGTCCACATCGAGTTCGATCGCGTCCTCGAGGAATTTATCGATGAGGACCGGCTTGCCCGGCATCACATCGAAGACCTGGCGCACGACGCCTTTCAGTTCGTCCTCGCCGTAGACGATGAACATGCCGCGCCCGCCAAGAACAAACGACGGCCGCAGAAGAACCGGATACCCCACCTCGCGCGCGAACGCCACCGCCTCCTCCTCGTCGAGCGCCGTGCGGTTGTCCGGCTGCCTCAGGCCAAGCCTGTGCAGAATGGCGGCAAAGAGCTTCCTGTCTTCCGCCGTTTCGATCGATTCGGGCGACGTGCCGATGATCGTGGCGCCCGCGGCTTTGAGCGCCGAGGCGAGATTGAGCGGCGTCTGGCCGCCGAACTGGACGATGACGCCCTCGCAGCCCTCCTGACGGTAGACCTCGAGCACGTCCTCGAGGGTGAGCGGCTCGAAGTACAGCCGGTCGCTGGTGTCATAGTCCGTGGAGACCGTTTCCGGATTGGAATTCACCATCACCGTCTCGAAGCCGATCTCCCGGAGCGCGAAACTGGCGTGGACGCAGCAGTAATCGAATTCGATGCCCTGCCCGATCCGGTTGGGGCCGCCCCCGAGAATCATGATCTTGCGCCGCGCCGAGGGCATGATCTCGTTCTCGCTGCCGTAACTGGAATAGTAATACGGCGTGAACGCCTCGAATTCCGCCGCGCAGGTGTCGACCAGCCGGAACCGCGTGTGCACACCGCGCCGCTCGCGCTCCGCCCGAACCGCCGCAGCGTCGGTGCCGAACAGATGGGCCAGCTGGACGTCCGAGAAGCCGAAGTGCTTTGCCCGCAGTAGGAGCGCCCCGTCGACGGAGGCGGCCGTCAGGCCCCTGAGCGCATTCTCCATTTCCCAGATCTCCCGCAGCTGATGAAGGAACCAGGGGTCGATCTTCGTCAGATCGAAGATCTGCTCGACGGTATAGCCGGCTCGGAATGCGTGCCTCAGGTAAAGAATCCTGTCGGCGTTCGGCGTGGCCAGCCGCTGCTTGATCAGGGCGTCGTCGGGCATGTCGTCCCCGCCCAAACGGCCGCCGCCGCCAAATCCGCGGGAACCGGTCTCCAGCGACCTGAGCGCCTTCTGGATCGACTCCTTGAAGGTGCGCCCAATCGCCATCGCCTCGCCCACCGACTTCATCGATGAGGTGAGGGTGATATCAGCGCCCGGAAATTTCTCGAAGGTGAAGCGCGGGATCTTGGTGACGACATAGTCGATCGTCGGCTCGAAGCTCGCCGGCGTCAGGCGCGTGATGTCGTTGCGCAGTTCGTCCAGGGCGTAGCCAACCGCCAGTTTCGCGGCGATCTTGGCGATCGGGAATCCTGTCGCCTTCGACGCCAGCGCGGAAGAGCGCGACACGCGCGGATTCATCTCGATCACGATCATGCGGCCGGTCTGCGGATCGACGGCGAACTGAATGTTCGAGCCTCCGGTCTCCACGCCGATCTCCCGGATGACCGCGAAGGAGGCGTCCCGCATGGCTTGATATTCCTTGTCTGTCAGTGTCATCGCCGGGGCGACCGTGATCGAGTCGCCTGTATGCACGCCCATGGGGTCGAAGTTCTCGATCGAGCAGATCACCACGCACTGATCTCTGTGGTCGCGCATGACCTCCATCTCGAACTCCTTCCAGCCGAGAAGGCATTCCTCGACCAAGACCTCATGCACCGGCGAGATCTCGAGGCCCCCCGAGGTGATGCGCTCAAACTCCTCGCGGTTGTAGGCGATGCCTCCGCCCTGTCCGCCCAGCGTGAACGAAGGCCGGATGATCAGCGGGTACAACCCAATCTCCGCTGCGGCCGCCCGAGCCTCCTCGAGGGTGTGGACCGTCCGCGACTTGGCGACGTCCAGACCGATTCGCAGCATCGCCTGCTTGAAGAGCTCCCGGTCCTCACCCTTGCGGATCGCCTCCGGCTTGGCTCCAATCATCTCCACGCCGTAGCGCTCGAGGATTCCCTTCTCGTGGAGCTCCATGGACAGGTTGAGCGCCGTCTGGCCGCCCAGGGTGGGCAACAGCGCCGATGGCCGCTCCGCCGCGATGATCTTCTCCAGAAATTCGATCGTGAGGGGCTCGATGTAGGTGACATCGGCAAATTCCGGATCGGTCATGATCGTCGCCGGATTGGAATTCACCAGCACCACGCGATAACCCTCCTCCCGGAGCGCCTTGCAGGCCTGCGTTCCCGAGTAATCAAATTCGCACGCCTGGCCGATGACGATAGGGCCGGCGCCGATGATGAGGATGGACTCTAGGTCGGAGCGTTTGGGCATTGCCAGGAAGCGTGAATTCGGCGGAGGTTTGGGCTCACCCCGACCCGCCGCAAGCGGGAAGTGCGCACCATGCTCGCGATCCTCGCCCTCCTTGCCCTGCCCGGCTTCGATCCAGCAGCGTTCGAGCGCCCCCGCGTCGTCGCGCAGGCCGATGCGGCGCTCCCGGCCACCCCCAAGACGATCGTCACGGCGATCAATCCGCGCAGCGCCGGCGGACCTCACGACTGGTCGTCCGAAGGCGACTACTGGTGGCCGGATCCGGCCCACCCGGACGGTCCCTACATCCAGCGGGACGGGCTCAGCAATCCCGACAATTTTGTCGCCCACAGGACCCTGATGCTCGACTTCGTTCGAAAATTCGGGGCCCTGGCGGCCGCCTATCGCCTCACCGGCGATGAGCGGTACGCTGCGGCGGCGGTCCGGCATCTGCACGCCTGGTTTGTCGATCCAGATACCCGGATGAACCCGAACCTCCAGTATGCTCAGGCGGTGAAAGGACGCAGCACCGGGCGATCGACCGGCCTGATCGATACCGTTCACTTCGCGGAGGTCGCACTCGGGGTCGAAGCCCTCCGCAGATCGGCCGCCCTCTCGCCCGCTGAGGACGCCGCCGTCACCGATTGGTTTCGGCAGTACCTCAAATGGCTGCGCACCTCCGCATATGGGATCGAGGAAGGCCGGGCGGCGAACAATCATGGCACGTGCTGGGTTCTTCAAACCGCGGCCTTCGCCCGCCTTTCCGGCGACACCGCTTTTGTTGCCGAGTGCCGCCACCGTTTCCAGAGCGACCTGCTCCCCAATCAGATGGCGGCAGACGGAAGCTTCCCGCGGGAGCTCGCCCGCACGAAGGGGTACGGATATTCGATCTTCAACTTGGACGTGATGACCGGCGTGGCCGTCCTGCTCTCGACCCCAGAAGAAGACCTCATGAACTTCCACGTCGCCGACGGGCGCAGCCTTGTGCGAGGGGTCGCCTTCCTGGAACCGTTCATCGCCGACAAGCACATCTGGCCCAAGCCGCCCGACGCCATGTTCTGGAACGATTGGCCGGTCCGCCAGCCCTGTCTCCTATTCGGAGCGCTCGCCGCTGGCCGAGCCGACTGGCTCACGGTTTGGCGCCGCCTCGATCCGGATCCGTCCGTGGAGGAAATCCGCCGTAATTTTCCCATCCGCCAGCCCATCCTCTGGCTGCCGGCCTCCGCCGTTACGCCTTGAGCACCTTGTCGGCCGCCGCCCGATCGCCGCGGCAGGCGTGAAGCACCCGGTCGCGGTACTGTTTCTCCTGTCCCGCAAGATACTCGGCAAGCGCAGGCCAATTCTTGAGCTCCTTCAGCCGGAGCGGCAGTTCCTGCGAGGTCACCACCCGTGATTCAGTCGTCGAGGCGATCTTGGTGATCAGCTGATCCAGCTCGATCACATTGCCGGGCCAATGGTAGGCCGTCAGCACGGCGGTCGCATCGTCGGTGAATTCGATCATGTGCGGATCGATCAACGGATTGGCGGCACGCGAAACGGCATGCTTGACCAGAAGCGGAATATCCTCGGGCCGTTCGCGCAGAGGCGGCATCTGGACCGGAAGCGAGGCAACGCGGTAGAACAGCTCGTCGTTGAACTTTCCCTCGTCGGTCAACCGCTCGAGGTCCTCGGTGGTCGTGCAGATCAGGCGCAGGCCATGCGCGGTGTTGCGCAGGACACTGACCAGTTCCTTCTGAAGTGGGAGGGACAGGCATTGCAGGTGCTGGAGCAAAAGGGTGCCCCCCTTCGCCTGCTTCACCCAAATCCCACCCTCGCCGTTTTCGCCCAGGAGGCCTTCCTTGAAATTCTGCTCGGAGCTTAGCGAACAGTCGATTCGGATGAGCTGAGCCTCCGGTCCCGCCGTGGCGGCGTGCAGGATCTCGGCGACCGCGGTCTTGCCCGTGCCATTCTCGCCCTGAAGCAGAACGGGAGTTCGCACCGTCGCGAGTTTCTTGATCTGCTGGATGAGCTTGCGGATCGGGGCGCTCTTTCCGATAAGCCGGCTCTCGATGTCGTCGGCGCGGATGCCGCGGCCCGGTCCGAGCGAGGCCCGGTGAGCTTGGATCTCCTTGAACTCGATGCCCCGGCGCAGTGTGGCGATCAGCTCATCGACTCGGAAAGGTTTCTGAAGATAGTCAAAAGCCCCAAACTTGAGCGCCTGCACCGCGCTTTCGGTGCTCGCATAGGCCGTCATGATGATCGTCACCGAGTTGGGATCATATTGCTTGAGCTGCTTGAGCAGGGTGATCCCGTCCATCGGCTTCATGTCGATATCGGCGAGCACCAGATCGAACTTCTCGGCCTTGTAACGGGTCAGGGCCTTCTCACCGTCGGTCGCGAATGCGGTCGAGAAGCCCGTCGGCTGTATGACCGCCTCCAGCATCTCGTGAATCGAGATCAGGTCGTCGACGATCAGGACAGATGGCATGAAAAGGGGGACAGATCGCCCAATCCTCAAATGGGCCGGCGCCCGATGGCGAGCACCGATCGACCCGCGGCGCAACGCGCGCCGCAAAGATCATCCCATGCCGCCCGCGACTGCGCCGAGTTGGAAGATCGGAAGGAACATCGCCATGACGATGCCGCCCACGATGACGCCCAGAAAAACGATCAGCAGCGGTTCGATCAGCGAAGTCAGCGCCGACACCGTCGCGTCGCACTCGACGTCATAGAAGTCAGCGATCTTGTTCATCATCCCGTCCACGTTGCCCGTGGCCTCACCCGCCTTGACCATGTGCTTCATCATGGGCGGGAAGAATTCGTTGGCCGCCAGCACTTCGGAGACCTGGCCACCCTGGCTGACGTGCTTGGCGACCTCCTGGCAAGCGTCCTCAATCTGCACCTTATTGCTCGCAGCCGCGACGATCTCGAGGGTGCGCAGGATGGGCACGCCCGAACGGATCAGTGTCGCATAGGTGCGGCAGAAGCGGGACAGCGCGATCTTGTGCACCAGATTGCCGAAAATGGGGGCCCGCACCAAGAGCTGGTCCTTGATGCGCCGACCTTTGGGCGTCGAGACCACCTTATTGAGGACGAAGTAAATCGAATAGCACGTGAGCCCGATCGCCCACCAGTACTTCCCCATGAAGTGACTCAGGTCGATGAGCATCTGGGTCGGCACCGGAAGCTTGGCGCCGAAGTCGGCGAACATCGCGGCGAACACCGGAATGACGAAAATCAGCAGCACGTTGACCAGGATGATCGCCAGCGAAATAACGCCGATCGGGTAGGCCATCGCCGACTTCACCTTCTTGGTCAGCTTCACCGTCGCCTCAAAATACGAGGCCACCTTGCCCAAGATTTCCGCGAGACCACCGCTCGCCTCGCCGGCCTCGACCATCGAGATGAATAGAGAGTTGAACGACCTCGGAAATTTCTTCACCGAGGACGAGAATGAGTTGCCCGACGAGATGTCGATGCGCACGTCGCGGATGATGATGCGGAAGCACGGATCCTCTGTCTGGTCCTGGAGCGCCTCCAGGCACTGCACGAGTGGGAGTCCTGCGACCAATAGCGAAGAGAGCTGTTGGGTGAATATGCAGAGCTCGCCCAACGGAAGCTTGTACTTCTTCGCCTTCTTCTCGAGAGCCTTGGTCTTCGCCAGCGCCTGGGCGGCCCGGACGTCAGCAGGCGCCGACTTGGGGGCGTCCGGACGCAGGCCGGTCGCGGGACCCGCCGAAGCTGAAGACAGTAACGCCATGCGGACCAGTCAAACGGAGCCGCGTCCAGGCGCAACCCCATTTCCGAGGCCATTCGGTAAAAAACTCGTGAGATGTCGCTGGCTTTCAGGATCAAACAGATGCGCTCGGGTCAAATCGAGTCCAAGGCGGAGTGTCGCGCCAATCTCCGGTCGCACGGACGACCGCACGCGGGCGACGAGCGGATGGCCGCCCGCGGTTGCGTGCAGATGTGTCTCGGCACCCATCGGTTCGGCAAGCTCCAGCCTGGCCTCGAGCGTGGCACCCACGGCTTCCCAGCCTGGCTCCGACACCTCATGAACATCCTCGGGGCGGATTCCCAGGACGACCGGCGCATCGGTATGCGCGGCCACGGACTCCGCGAAAGGGCCATCGAGCTGGATGCACACGCCCTTGCTGGATTCGCCCCCGATTCCGCCCGCCGTGCTCCCCTGCGCGATGCGTTCGTCAGCGACAAAATACAGCCGGCCCCCGGCGCCGCGGCGAATCGCGCCTCGAATCGCATTCATGGGCGGGCTGCCGATGAACCCCGCGACGAACAGGTTGTCCGGACGGTGGTACAGTTCCAGGGGCTCCGCCACTTGCATCACGTGGCCGTCCTTCATCACGCAGATACGGTCTCCCATCGTCATCGCCTCGACCTGGTCATGGGTCACATAGATCATCGTCGCTCCCAGGCGGTTGTGGAGCCTGGATATCTCGGCCCGGGTCGCCGCGCGCATCTGCGCATCAAGGTTCGAGAGAGGCTCGTCGAAAAGGAATACCTTGGGCTTGCGGACAATCGCTCGGCCGACGGCGACCCGCTGCCGCTGCCCACCCGAGAGCGCCTTGGGCTTGCGGTCCAGATAATCGTCGAGGCCAAGGAGCCCAGCGGCCTCGCGCACCCGGGCGTCGATCGCCGCCTTCGACATCTTCCTGAGCTTCAAGCCAAAGGCCATGTTCTCGTAGACGGTCATGTGCGGGTAGAGGGCATAATTCTGGAAAACCATGGCGATGTCCCGGTCTTTTGGAGGCACATCGTTCACAACGCGTCCATCGATTGTCACCGTGCCCGAAGACACCTCCTCAAGGCCGGCAATCATCCGAAGCGTCGTCGACTTACCGCAGCCGGACGGCCCGACCAGCACCATGAATTCACCCTCCTCAACTGTCAGGTTGATACCGTTGACAGCCGGTATGAGCACACCCTTCTTTTCGGGATACTCCTTGACCAGATTCTCGAGGACAACTCGGCCCATGATTCGCCTTCAGGTGGCCTCCACCGGTCCCGAACCCGGGCGGATGGTGCGGTCGCCGAGAATCGAACTCGGGACACCTGCTTGGAAGGCAGAGGTTTTACCCCTAAACTACGACCGCAGACCTGAAAACCTGCCCATCATCCGCCCCGGCGCGCGCACCGTCAAGCCGAACTCCCCCCGGCGAAAAGCCCTGGCGGCCGGGCTTGCCCAAGCCGCAGCCCGCACCCACCATTCGCTCTCCACATGCCCGCCCCTTTCCAGCAGATCGCACCCGCCGGGAGGAGCGTAACAGCCGGCGAAGTCACGGCGCTGGTTGCGGCGGCCTGCCCTGAAAATGAATTCCGTGGCCGGCGGGTCCTGCTGATCGTTCCCGACAGCACGCGGACGGCGCCGGTTGGGCTGCTCTTCAAGACACTCCATGCCCAGATTGGGCGCGTCGCGAAGAAGTTCGACGTGATGATCGCGTTGGGAACCCACCCTCCGATGTCTCCTGAAGCAATCGATGAGCGGCTCGAGATTCGGGCAGCCGATCGGGCCGCCACCTACCGCGGCGTGGAATTCATCAATCACGAATGGGACAATCCCGATGCGCTCCGCAACCTGGGGACCATCCCCGCGGACGAGATCAGCGCCCTCTCGGGCGGGCTCTTCTCCATGGATGTCCCTGTGCATGTGAACCGGCGCCTCTTCGACTACGATCATATCCTCATCGCAGGACCGGTCTTCCCCCACGAGGTCGTCGGTTTCTCGGGAGGCAATAAGTACCTTTTCCCCGGCGTTGGAGGCCCCGACATCCTCAATTTCTTCCACTGGCTCGGAGCCGTCGTCACCAACCCGATGATCATCGGCAACAAGTGGACGCCGGTCCGGCGAGTGGTCGACCGAGCCGGCGCGATGGTCAAGGTGCCCAAGCTTTGCTTCTGCATGGTGGTGGCCGGCCACGGTGAATTGGCCGGCCTATTCGCTGGAACGCCGGAGGAAGCCTGGGATTCGGCGAGCGAACTGTCCCGCGAGCTTCACATCACCTACAAGGACCACCCTTTCCAGACGGTTCTTTCCTGCGCTCCGGCGATGTATGATGAACTTTGGGTGGGCGGGAAATGCATGTACAAGCTGGAGCCGGTCGTGGCCGACGGCGGCGAACTCATCATTTACGCGCCGCATATCCACGAGGTCTCCATCACCCACGGAGCTCTCATCGAAAGGATCGGCTACCACTGCCGTGATTATTTCCTCAAGCAATGGGACCGCTTCAAGGACGAACCCTGGGGAATTCTCGCCCATTCCACCCACGTCCACGGGATCGGAACCTACGACGCGGCGAGCGGTGTCGAGACTTCCCGGATACGGGTGACGCTGGCGACCGGAATTTCGGCCGAGACCTGCGCCCGGATCAACCTTGGCTTCCGGGACTGGCGCAGCATCAACAAGAAGGAATACACCGGACGCGAGTCCGCGGGCATCCTGATCGAGCCGAAGGCCGGCGAACGCCTCTATCACCTCCGCAACAAGCCGGCCTGGGCCGGCGGCTCCCTCGATTCGGCGAATCCCGCCAGTCGGAGGCCAGCCTGACCCGCACCTAGCAGACATGTCCCACACACCCGCACCCGCCCGCTACGATAACTCCGCGATCTACCGCCGCTGCGGCCGGAGCGGAATCCGCCTTCCCATGATCTCGCTTGGGCTCTGGCACAATTTCGGGGCTTCCGCCGACGCCCCGGCTGCCCGCTCGCTGGTGCTGCGCGCGTTCGACCTTGGCATCACCCATTTTGACCTCGCGAATAACTACGGGCCCCCGCCGGGATCCGCCGAGGAGACTTTCGGGCGTATCCTCCGCGAGGATTTGGCCGCCCACCGCGATGAAATCATCGTCTCGACCAAGGCCGGATACACCATGTGGGACGGGCCCTATGGGGACTGGGGTTCGCGAAAGTACCTCCTGTCCAGCCTGGACCAGAGCCTGAAACGGCTGGGCCTCGAATACGTCGACATCTTCTACAGCCATCGCCCGGATCCTGAAACCCCGCTTGAGGAGACGATGGGCGCCCTGGCCCAGGCCGTCCGCTCCGGCAAGGCCTTGTACGCCGCGGTCTCCAATTACGACCCCGTCCGCACGGCCCAGGCGGCCACCCTGCTGCGGGAAATGGGAACGCCCTGCCTCATCCACCAGCCGAAATACCATCTGATGGAGCGCACCGCCGAGCAGAGCGGGCTCTTCGGGGTTCTGGAGCGCGAGGGGATAGGCTCGATCGCCTTTTGCCCGCTGGCGCAAGGACTCCTGACCAACCGGTACCTTCAGGGGATTCCGGCCGACGCGCGAGCCGCGCGCGACCCCCGATTCCTCCGACCCGAGCATCTCACCGACGCAAAGCTCGACCGAGTGAGGCGGCTCGACGGGATCGCCCGGGGCCGGGGACAATCGCTCGCGCAGTTCTCCCTGGCGTGGGTGCTCCGCAACCCGGTCGTCACCTCGGCGCTGATCGGCGCCAGCAAGCCTTCTCAGATCGAGGAAAACCTCGGCGCCCTGAAGAACATCGCCTTCAGTCCCGAGGAGCTCGCGGCGGTCGATCAGATCCTGGGTTAGGCGCCGGTAGGTCGCCCTACAGTTTGAAATGGGGTCCGGGCCCCAGAACCGGGCGGCTCTGGGGATGACAAAGAGGGTTTGGAGACCATGCCTTCAACGCTCACCTCGCGCGTTCCCAACCCTGGGAGCCGCCCCCTTCATTCTTTAGCCACAGGCTTCAAGGCCGCGCTCGCCGCCCTGCTGCTGCTCGCGGTCGGGCGCTTGGCCGCCCAGGCGCCGTACGGCCTGTCCACGCGTGGCACGGTCGGGCCGTTTCTCAACAACGTCATGCCGTCAACGGCCCCCGTCACGGCCGGCAACTGGACCACGGTCAACGCCTTTCCCGGCCTCGGTTTCCAGGATCCGACGTTCCTCGCGAGCGAACCCGGAACGACCCTCCTTTTCGTGTGCGGCCGCGAGGGCCAGATCTGGTCGTTTCAGAACAATCCCAACGTGACGGCGAAGACCCTGGTCCTCGACCTCAGCGCCCACTGCCAGGGCTGGAATGACAGCGGCCTGCTCAGCATGGCCTTCCACCCCCAGTTCGGGCAGGCAGGGTCTCCCAATCGTGGATACATTTACGTCTACTACAGCTACACGCCGGGGCCGGTGGTCGGATCGGCTGCGTCTCCGCCAGACAACTACACAACGCTGTCCTACAATCGGCTCTCCCGATTCACGATCCCGGACGGCTCGTCCGTCGCCGACCCCAATTCGGAGCTGGTCCTCATCAACCAGTTTGACCGGGACCTCTGGCACAACGGAGGGGGGATGTTCTTCGGCGCCGACGGCTTCCTCTATCTGAGCAACGGCGATGAGGGGGGCGCCGATGACCAGTACAACCAGACCCAGAAGATCAATTCAGGCCTTTTCTCCGGTGTCCTGCGGATCGACGTGAACGAGGATCCCACAAAAAGCCATCCGATCCGCCGCCAGCCCCAAAGCGGCGCCCCGCCGCCCGCCGGATGGCCGGCGAGCTACTCCCAAAATTACTACATTCCCAACGACAATCCCTGGCAGGATCCGTCCGGGGGCACCCTGGAGGAATTCTGGGCGATCGGGCTGCGCAGCCCGCATCGGATGACCCAGGATCCCGTGACCGGCCTGATCTGGCTGGGCGATGTCGGGCAGGCGGCCTGGGAGGAACTCGACCTTATTCAAAAGGCCGGCAACTACCAATGGGCCTACATGGAGGGCGACTACACGGGATTCATACCCAGGCCTTCGCCGCTCATCGGAATCGATTCGCCGCCCATCTATGACTACAATCACAGCACGGGCGACACGTGCGTGATCGGAGGCTATGTGTACCATGGCACCCAATTCGCCGCCCAGCTGGGCGGCCAATACATCTACGGCGACAACACCTCGAACCGGATTTACAGCGTGGTCCTCAACGGATCGAACGCGCCGACCGTAACGTACCTCGCAAGCCTTCCACCGGGTGAGGACTACACGGGCGGAATTTCGACCTTCGGCCTCGATGCCAACAATGAATTGTACATGTGCACGATGGGAGCCAACGGAAGCATCTACAAACTCCAGCTGGCGAGCGCCTCCACCGCGGCGATTCCCGCCCTGCTCTCCCAAACCGGAGCGTTCAGCAATCTGGCGGCGCTGACTCCAGCCGCCGGCATCGTCCCCTACAATGTCAATACGCCGCTGTGGTCCGACGGCGCGAGCAAGGGCCGCTGGATCGCGCTTCCCTCCGGCACAACGATCCCGTTCGCATCCACGGGCGAATGGTCGTTTCCACCAGGCACGGTGCTGATCAAGAACTTCGAAGTCTCCGTGAGCGATGTGAATCCTTCGCTGACCCAGCTGCTTGAGACGCGGATGATTGTCTTCGACGCCAACGGCTCGGCCTACGGCGTCACCTACAAATGGCGCGCGGACGGGAGCGACGCCGACCTGCTCGTCGGAAGCGTGAGCCAGAACATTTCGATTGCCACCGCCTCGGGAACCCGAACCCAGACGTGGTACTTTCCGAGCCGGCAGGACTGCCTCAGCTGCCACAATCCCAATGCAGGCTTCGCGCTGGGAATCAAGTCCCGCCAGCTGAACGGAAACTTCGCCTACCCCTCGACTGGGATCACCGACAACCAGCTGCGCACCTGGAGCCACATCGGCATGTTTTCAGCGGCGCTGAACGAAGCCCAGATCCCGACCTATCCGGCGCTTTCAAGCGTCACCGATACAACCGCCTCTCTGGAGACCCGCGTGCGCTCCTACCTGGATGCGAATTGCGCCCAATGCCACCGGCCAAACGGAGTCGAAGGTTATTGGGACGCCCGCTTTGACACGCCGATCGCCAGCCAGGGAATCCTCAATGGCCCGCTCGCCACCACCCTCGGGATTCCGGACGTCAAGGTGATATCCCCGGGCAACATCAACGAGTCGATGATCTATCTGCGGATGAATGTCGTGGGAGCCAATCAGATGCCTCCGCTCGCCCGCAATACCGTCGACCAGCAAGCCGTCGCCACCCTCACCTCCTATATCAATAGTCTTGCGCCCGCACCTTTTGTCTACGCGGGTCCCGATCAGGGGGTCGTCCCGGGAAGCACGGTGACCCTGCAGGGCAGCGCCTCCGGGCTGCCCTCGGGCACCTCGCCCACCTACACATGGTCGCAGGTCATCGGCCCCCAAGTGACGCTGGCCAACTCCAGCTCGCTCAGCCCCTCGTTCGCGCCCCCTTCCTCCGGGACATTCGCCTTCGCTCTCACCGCGCAAGCCGGTTCATTCGTCGGCACTTCCGATCCTGTCATGATCACGGTGGGACCGATCGCCGCGCCGATCACCTCGTCCCTTCCGGGTGACCAAACGGTAGGCGCGGGCCAAACGACGATCCTTTCCATCGAAGGAGTGGGAAATCCAGCACCGACGTTTCAATGGTATAACAACGGGATCGCGATTGCTGGCGCCACGCAGCCGACGTTGCTGCTCTCAAACGTCCAGCTCTCAAACAGCGGCAATTACACCGTCGTCGCCACCAATAGCGCCGGCAGCTTCACCTCAAGCACCGAAGTGCTCACCGTAGACGCGCTGGCCACGATCACCAGCCAGCCGCAATCCACGAGTGTGGGAGCCGGATCGCCCGTAACGCTCTCGGTCGGGGCAACCGGAACGCCTCCCCTCAGCTACCAATGGTATCAGAACGGCACGGCCATCGTGGGCGCCGTCAGCGCCTCCTATACGATTGGTTCCGTCCAACCGTCCAACACCGGAAATTACACCGTGACGGTCACCGATGCCTCGGGATCCGTGAACAGCGCTGCGGCCGCACTGGTTGTGGCGGGAGCGCTGCCCGGCCATCTGAGCAATCTCTCCGGGCGCACAACTGCGGGGACCGGCAGTCAAACGCTCATCGCCGGTTTCACGGTCTCCGGGTCCGGAAGCCTCCCCCTGCTTGTCCGAGGCATTGGGCCGGGACTTGCCCAATTCGGAGTCACCGGCACGGTGGCCGACCCGCAGCTCCAGGTATTCAACAGCGCGAGCGCCGTCATCGGCTCGAATGACAATTGGAGCAGCGCGTCCAACGCAACTGCCGTCGTCTCAACCTCGGCCGCCGTGGGAGCCTTTGCGCTGGCGAGCGGGAGTGCGGACGCCGCGCTTCTGGGCACCTTCGCCCCAGGCTCCTACACGGTCCAGATCACCGGCAATTCCGGATCGACCGGCACCGCCCTTGCCGAGGTCTACGACGCGACCCCGACGGGGACTGCAGGCTTGGCGACTCTCGTAAATTTCTCCCTGCGCACCCAGGTCGGGACCGGCAGCAACATTCTGATCGCGGGTTTTGTGATCGCCGGCAACACAGCCGAAACGCTTCTGATCCGAGGGGTGGGTCCCACCCTCACCCAGTTTGGTGTGACAGGCGTTCTCGCGGCTCCCCAGCTCCAGATCTATAACTCCACCGGCACCGTTGTCGCTCAGAGCGCCGCCTGGGGGGCCAATTCCAATGCCGCAGCCATTGCCTCAGCCCAACAGTCCGTCGGTGCCTTCGCACTCCCCACAGGAAGCGCCGACGCCGCGCTCCTTGTCACGCTGGCGCCCGGCGCCTATACCGCCCAAGTCTCGGGAATCGGAGCGACCACCGGGGTCGGGCTGGTGGAGGTCTACGCGGTTGCCAATCCCTAGAATCGGCAGCCCTGGCACGGAGCTTTTAGCTTCTTCGGTAGATCGCAGCGGTCGGCTGGCGCGTTCCTCGCCCCAGCCGTTTGACGCACTCCCAACCCTCCACCGTCAATTCCATGTCTCCGGGCATTTCAAAAACGACCAGTCCATCGGCGCCGGAACCTACCGCGTCCCCAAGCTTCTTGAACAGCGCGGGAGCCAGCTCCCCGATCACGGCATAGGGAGGATCGACGAAGATAAGGTCCGGCGCCGGACCTGATTTGGGTCCGAGCATCCAGCCGGCTTGCTGCACGTCGGCCTCGATCACGCTCACAGCAGCGGCCCCTTCGCGCCCAAGGCTTCGCGTGACCGCCGCCAGGTTCTTCCTCAGGCACTCAGCGGCTCGCCGGTCCTGCTCCACAAACAGTCCACTCACCGCTCCCCTGCTGAGCGCTTCGAGTCCATAAGCCCCGCTTCCAGCAAAAAGATCCCAGAAGTGCGCCCCGGCGACCCGCGCCGCCAGACTCGAAAAAACAGCCTGCCTCAAACCATCCGTGGCGGGGCGCACCGCATCGCCACGAGGCACCACGAGGGGTATCCCCCGCGCCCTGCCGCCGCTTATGCGCACAGCCGCCTCCCATACTCATTCCCGCGCAGCAACCTCGGCTCTACGGTCGGCAGCCGTCCATCCGAAGAACCCTGTGTTTGCCGGGAACGGAAAAGGAGTGTCCATTGCCGGGCCGTTCGCACCCGGAGATGACACCCAGCCCTTCCGATCACTTCAATGGGAAAACCTTTTTCTGGCCAGGCGGGCGCTCCGAGCGCGGCTTCCTAGATCTGATCCGCTGGAAATTCACGAGCCGGACGACACCCTGGCCGATCGAGGTGCCCCTCCCCGCTCGGACACTGCCGCCAGCACCCGAGGCGGCCAAACCCGGGCTCGCGGTAACTTGGATCGGACAATCCACCTTCCTCTTGCGCGCGGGCGGTCAGACTTTTCTCACGGATCCCATCTACTCGAGGCGAGCGAGCCCCTTCGCATGGATCGGACCCGAGCGAGTCCTTGCGCCTGCCATACCCTGGGAAGCGCTTCCACGAATCGATTGGGTCCTTCTCAGCCACGACCACTTCGATCATTGCGACCTTCCCACGCTCCGGCAGCTGGCCCGCAGAGACCACCCGGGAATTGTGAGCCCGCTTGGATACCGAACCTTGCTTGGTCCCCTAGGGTTCCGCGAAAGAATTGAGCTCGACTGGTGGGACGAGCGTACGCTGCCAAACACCGGAGGCGCCCCGGCCGGCGCCAAGATTACCTGGGTGCCTTCCCGGCATTGGTGCCGGCGGCGGCCGGGCGCGACCAATGTTCGACTCTGGGGCGGATGCGTCCTCGAGGCGGGCGGCCGTCGAATCTATTTCGTCGGGGACTCAGGCTACGACGACCGGCTCTTCAAGGACATCGGCCGGAGGGCGGGGCCGCCCGATCTGGCGCTCATCCCCATTGGCGCGTACGAACCGCGATGGTTCATGCGCGAGGCCCATATGAATCCGGCGGAAGCGGTCCGCGTGCACCTGGAGGTAGGCGCTCGACGCAGTCTCGGCATGCATTGGGGGACCTTTCAACTGACCGATGAAGGAAGGGACGCTCCGGTCACCGCCCTTGAGGCCGCCACAAAGGCCGCCGGATTGCAAAAAGAGGCCTTCGAAGCCGCGGACCCCGGGTATACACTGCAGATATGACCCGGTTCCCGAAGTGCGTTCCTAGCGCTGTGGAACCTGCGAGGTGAAACGCGGTTCAAGTACGGGCACCCGGGCTCAGCTATCGGATTGGGCCCAATCCCTTCCTCCCTCTTCAACTTCAAAATATTCAGGCATACCGGGTTGCAAATCGCCCCGCCCCGTTCAAAATGGACGGACCTCCGGACTTCCATGACTCTACCCGCTTGGCGAATAGCCGTGCTCGTGTCAGCGGCCTTGTGCCGGACGGTTCCAGCCATGGCGGACGAGGTGAATGCGTGGCCGATCTATGTTCTGCGGCTCAACCCAGCCGGTCAGACGCAATCGTGGTCCGCGATGGGCCCTTTGATCTTCTCCCAGCCGTCGGTGGAAGGCGGCGTTTTGAACGGCTTCCGCCCATTCTATGTGCGCCGCGCGACCGAAAAAGGGGAGACGGTGGAGACCACCGTTCTCTACCCTCTCTTCTATTACCGACGCTACGGAGACACCTACGAATGGAGCGTTTTCAAGTTGATCAACCGCGTAGGCGTCGCCGGCAACGCCACCGCGCAGGAGCGCCGCGAAGATCCCTCGGCAGAAAAGAATTTTGATGTCTGGCCGTTTTATTTCTCGCGCAAGGAGCCCAACGCCGCCGAACCGCAGCGCTCGCTGCTCCCCATCTATGGTCGCTTGGACAACTTCTATGGGTACGACCGGCTCTCCTGGGTCCTCTTTCCGCTCTATGCCCGGACCGAGAAAAAGGGTGTCGACACCACCTATACGCCGTGGCCGTTCATCCGCACCGTCCGGGGCGCCGAACAGGGCTTTGCCTTTTGGCCGCTCTACGGCCATGTCGAGCGCCCAGGCTATGACAGCCGAACGTACGCCCTGTGGCCCTTCTATTGGAACAACGCGCGGTTCGCCGGTCCCGATGCAAACCCCGCCACCGCACCCGCCCACGAATTCGGACTCCTGCCCTTCTACACCCACACCGAGCGGCCTGGCTTCAATGACGAGAACTACGCGTGGCCCTTCTTCGGACATACCGACCGGACCACACCTTACGTCTATCACGAATCCCGTTATTTCTGGCCTTTTCTTGTCCAGGGCGCCGGCGATAACCGCCTCGTTCAACGATGGGGCCCGTTCTATACCCATTCCGAGATCAAGGGGACCGACAGCACCTGGGTCCTCTGGCCGTTTTGGCACCGGCAAAGGGGTTCGACCGGCGATATCGCCGAGACAAAGACCCAGTTTTTCTATTTTTTCTCGTGGTCCCAGGAACAACGCAGCCTCTCCCGCCCCAATGCGGCTCCGGCCGTGAAGCACCATACCTGGCCGATCGTCAGCACATGGGATGACGGCCGGGGACATCGGCAGTTCGAGCTACTCAGCCCCTTCGAGCCCCTTTTTGCGGACAACCAGGAGATGCGGGAGGCTTGGTCGCCGATCTTCGCCTTCCTCCGGTATGACGAGCACGCGCCCGGCGACGATCGCGCCTCCTTTCTCTTCGGCGCTATCACCTGGAGCGAACGGCGGAATCAGGGCCTGGCTGAATTCCATTTGGGTCCCTTGCTCGGCATGCGCCGCCGGCCCGGCGGGACCGACTGGAGCCTTTTCGGGTTCGATTTGAACCGAAGCGATCGACCTCCTCGTTTAAGCGGGACCGGATTGCGTCCCGCCAAGACCGGACAAAACTACGCCTCAGCTTCCACCGCGCTCTCCCCATGAAACAACTTAGCACCATATTCGAAGGAATCGGCAGCACGGTCCTTTTGTGCGCGCGTGCGGGAGCCTATATCGGCACCCTCCCCAGACAGACCGCTCGCTTTATCGAGCAGTGCTACCTGATCGGCTATACGACCCTGCCAATCGTCGCGATCCTCAGTTTCTCGATTGGCGCGGTGCTGGCGCTCGAGGCCGGCTATTCGCTGCAGAATTTCGGCGCCGACCAGTTCATAGGCGCCCTGGTCGGCCTCTCCATGGCACGAGAATTGGGACCGATGATGACCTCGATCCTTCTCGCAGGCAGAGTCGGCTCCGCCATCACAGCCGAACTCGCCTCGATGAAGGTCTATCAGGAGGTGGACGCCCTGGTGACCATGAACATACCGCCGGCCAAGATTCTCGTCCTGCCTCGCCTGACCGCCGTGCTCTTCATGATGCCGGTCCTCCTTCTCGTGGCAGATATTGTCGGTTGGTTCGGGGGCGCCGTGGTCGCCCGCTATTCGAGCCTGATCGGAATCGGGCCGGAATCGTACTTCGCCGCCGTGCGGCATTTCGTCCACTTCAAAGACGTCATGAACGGCGTCGCGAAGGCCGAGGTGTTCGGTTTCGTGGTGGTGCTCGTCTGCTGCAACATCGGCCTCAACACCCGCGGCGGCCCGCGCGAGATCGGCGCCTCCGTGACCCGCGCCGTCGTGACCTCGCTTATTTTGATCCTCATCCTGGACTACTTCGTGACGAAGGCCCTGTTCTGACACCCACGACCCATGGCTGAATCTCTTTGCAGCTCCACTCGAAATCCCTTCACCGGGGCCGAAGCCCCGGCTGCGGGCCTCAAGGTTGACCACGTATCCAAGAGCTATGGCAGCCTTCAGGTGCTGAAGGACCTGAGTTTTGAAGTGCAGCCAGGGGAGATCTTTGTGCTGATGGGGCCCAGCGGCTCGGGCAAGAGCGTCCTTTTGCGCCAGATCGCCGGGCTTGAGTCGCCGACCGCGGGATCCGTCACCGTGGCCGGAAAGGATCCCACCGCCGAGGAGACCCGCGAGCAAGTGCGGCTGGCGCTCGTCTTCCAGGACGGCGCGCTCTTCAACTCGCTCAGCGTCTACGACAATCTGGCTTTGTATCCGCGCGAGCACCGCTCCGGCAGCGAACGGGAAATCAAGGACAAGGTGATGCACGCCCTGAACATCCTTTCGCTCGGAGAAACGGCGCCCAAGTTTCCTTCGGAATTGTCCGGAGGCATGCGCAAGCGCGTGGCGATCGCGCGGGCTCTGGTGATGGAGCCCCAGCTGCTCCTTTACGACGAACCCACGAGCGAGCTCGACCCGGTCATGGCGGCGACGATCAGCGAGATTATCGGGACCCTGAGGAACGAATACAAGGTGACAAGCTTGGTGGTGTCGCACGACCGCGACCTGGCATTGTCCATTTCGGACCGGGTTGGAATCATCATGGCCGGACGGCTCATGAGCTTGGGGCCGCCTTCGGATCTCAAGGATCCCAAAGATCCGAAGGTAGCCGATTTCCTCAATCCTCGGATCGATGTGAAGAATCCCCGTTTTAAGCATATTCAAACACAGGACGAATCATGAACACTGCCCAGCAATCGGCCCGCGTCGGGCTTTTCTTCCTCCTCGGATTGGCGCTCGTCTGGGTGACCTTCGAGACCCTCAGCGACGGCACCATCTTCAGGGAACGCGGCTACACCGTCATTGCGGGCTTTTCCAACCTGAAGGAACTCAAGGTGGGTGACGACGTCCGGATGGCTGGGGTCAAGATCGGCTCCGTGTCCTCCACTCGCCTGTCCGGCCGCCGGGCCGAGGCGCTGCTGCGCATCGATCCCAAGATCAAGATTGGCAACGACGCGGTGGCCTCGATCTTCATGGCGGGTCTGATCGGGGGAAATTATCTTGGCATTGATCTCGGATCGAATGGCGCACCGCCGCTCACTGACGGCTCAGAGATTCGCACCCAGGATTCGGCGGATCTGAATTCGATGCTCAAGGAAGTGGCCAGCCTGGGGCAGAAGCTCCAGGACACGCTGGGCTCGTTCAGCTCGGCGATGAGCGGCGACGGAAAGGGCGGCGGCCTGTTCGCAAAGCTCGACACGCTGGTGACCGAGAACAGCGCCAAGATCAATGCCACCATGACCAATCTCCAGCAGATCACCGACAAGATCAACCAGGGCCAGGGAACGCTCGGAAAGCTGGTCAACGATCCCAAGCTTCATGACGAGCTGCTCGCCACCGTCGAACAAATCAAGGGCGCCGCCGAAGAGGCTAAGCAGTTCGTCGCAAACGCCCAGGCCATCGTCGATCAGGTGAAGTCCGGCCAAGGCACGATCGGAGAACTCGTGTATGACCAAAAGGCTGCGGACGACATCAAGGCGACGCTCGCGAACATCCGATCGGTCTCAGACAAGATCGCAAAAGGCGAAGGCACGCTGGGCCGCCTGATCAACGACGATTCGCTCTACAATTCGGCCCAGGGCACGCTCAAGAAGGCCGACCGCGCCTTCGACGGACTGAACGATTCGGGGCCGATCGAAGCAGTCGGTATCCTAGCGAACGCGCTGTTCTGAAGGCGCCGGTCGGATCTTCGACTAAACCGAAGTCCCTCCTCCACTCCGGCGAGGGGAAATCGCCCTCGTGGAGAAGAGACTTCGGTTTAGTCGAGGAGAACCAGCGCCTTGTCGAGTGAAACGCGGCTGAAGGGCGGCCCGCTTCGGATCAGATCTTGGGGCCGCCCTGGGCTAAATTGCGGGCGCGGAGCCGCAGGCCGTTGAGGCGGATGAAGCCGGTGGCGTCGCTCTGGTTGTACCAGCTCTTGACGCCTTCCATCGAGGCGACGTTGGAGTCGTAGAGGGAGTAGCGCGATTTGCGGCCGCAGGTGATCACGTTGCCCTTGTAGAGCTTGAGGCGGACGACACCCGTGACGTAGCGCTGGCTTTGGTCCACCAGCGCCTGGAGCGCTTCGCGCTCGGGGGCGAACCAGAAGCCGTAATACACGAGTTCGGCGTACTTCGGAATCAGCGAGTCGCGCAGATGCATCACCTCCCGGTCCATCGTCAGCGACTCGACCTGCCTGTGGCCGTGCATGAGGATCGTGCCGCCCGGGGTTTCATAGACGCCGCGGGATTTCATCCCGACAAAGCGGTTCTCGACTAGGTCGACGCGGCCTATGCCGTGCTTGCCGCCGAGACGGTTGAGTGTGCGCAAGACACCCGCCGGGGACAGTTTGCGCCCGTTGACCGCGACGCAATTGCCGCGGTTGAACTCAAGTTCAACATACTCGGACCGGTTGGGTGCGTCCTCCGGAGAGACCGAGAGCTTGAACATCGCCTTATTGGCCCGCGTGGTCGGATCAAACCACGGATCCTCAAGAATTCCCGCCTCGTAAGAAATATGAAGAAGGTTGCGGTCCATCGAATACGGTTTCTTGAGGGAAGCCTCGACGGGGATGGCGTGCTTGCGGCAATAGGCGATCATCTCCGCGCGCCCGGGAAATTGTTCACGGAAGGTATCGATCTTCCAGGGCGCGAGGATCTGCAGGCGCGGGGCGAGCGCCATGTAGGTCAATTCAAAGCGGCATTGATCATTGCCCTTGCCGGTGGCGCCGTGGGCGACCACATCGGCCTTCTCCTTCTCCGCGATCGCGATCTGCGCCTTGGCGATCAGGGGGCGCGCGATGGAGGTGCCGAGATAGTACTGTCCCTCGTAGATCGCATTGGCGCGCACCATCGGGTAGATAAAGTCGCGCGCGAATTCCTCGACCAGGTCGAGGGTGTAGTGCTTGGAAGCCCCGGTGCGCCGGGCCTTTGTCGGGAGCCCCTTGAGCTCTTCTTCCTGGCCGATGTCGGCCGCAAAAGTGATGATCTCTGCGTCGTAGGTTTCGCGGAGCCACTTGACGATCACCGAAGTGTCGAGGCCGCCGGAGTAGGCGAGAACGATTTTCATGGGATGTGCGCCGTTTCGGCGAACGGTGAGCCTTTGCCCGGGGCCCTCGGAGCGCAACCGCATTCAGGGGCGGCGCGCCGCCTCGGAAAGCACCGCGAGAATCGCCTTCTGGACGTGCAGCCGATTCTCAGCCTCGTCGAAGATCACCGAGCGCGGATTGTCCAGGACCGCCTGTTCCACTTCTTCCCCGGGGTGCGCGGGCAGGCAATGAAGGAACAGCGCATCGGGCTTGGCGGCGGCAAAGAGCCGGGAGGTCACCGCGTACGGGGCCATGGTCCGCACGCGCTCCTTCGATTCCTCCTCCTTTCCCATGCTGACCCATACATCCGTGTACACCACGTCGGCGTCTTTGACGGCGGCATAAGGGTCCGTCGTGAACTCATAGGCCTTCGGGCGGCCTTCTTTTGCGAGAAGCGCATCGATCTCGGGTCCGGGCGCATATCCGGGAGGCCCACTCAGGGAAATGTTCATCCCAAAGAGCGAACCCCCCAGGATCCACGAATTGGCCATGTTGCAGGCCGTATCACCGAGAAATGCCAGCTTCCGCCCCTTCAACGAGCCCGTCATGTCGTCGCCCGAGGTCCACCGCTCGGCGAGCGTGAAAGCGTCGGCGTAGATCTGGCAGGGATGGAGAAAATCGGTCAGCGCGTTGATGACCGGAACGCTTCCGGCAGCCGCCAGACGCTCGACATCTGAGTGCTCGAACGTGCGGACAACGAGGCCGTGAACGAATCTCGAAAGGACCCGCGCGGTGTCCTCGATCGACTCGCCGCGGCCAAGTTGAATATCGTTGCGATTCAGGAATAGCGGATTGCCGCCAAGCTCGTGGATTCCCACCTCGAAAGAGACCCGAGTGCGGGTACTGGATTTGGAGAACAACATCGCCCAAGTCTGCCCCGCAAGAACCGGTGGGACATGCCGGCCGCGCTTGCGCTTGAATTCCCGTGCGAGCGCAAAAACTTCCGCCAATTGGTGCGGATTGAAGTCGGTTTCCTTGAGAAAGTGCTTCATCGGAGCCGCCCGTTTTATGAGTCTGGTACCGGCGGCACGAGAGAAAAAGGGCCCGAGCGCCCTCAAGGCCGTACCGAGCTATGCCGCCTGTGGCGGTGGTTCGGCGCGCAATCGGCTCCGGCGGTCCAACAAGCATGCGCCACACGCGAGGAGCATGACGCTGTTCCTCGTGAGCGGATGCTGGTCCAGCAGCGCGGCCAGCGTACCTGCGCGGCCCAGCCCGTAGCAAAGACAGCCGCCCGGTTCGCCACGCACGATCAAGAGCGCCGAATAGCCGGCCAGCACGACACCGATAGCCACGAGAATGCGGCCACGCTGAGCTCCCGGAGCAAAGAGAAGTCCGGCGGCCAGATAGAGTTCAAGGGCGCACGCGGCAACGGCAGCCAAGCCCGCGGTCGCCGGAGCCACGCGCAGAAGGGTCGCCACTTCGTCGGAAAACGGCGCCATCGAGTCCATCTTGGCCACCGCGGCCATCCCGAAAAGAAGCGCGAGCATGCCCTCGAGAGCGCGGAACGAGAATGAGCGTAGGGAAGTCACCGCTCTACGGGCAAACCAGCCGATGACCACTCCTCCCAGCCGCCTCGATAAACATAGAGTCGCGCAGATAGGAATCGGCCCATCTTGCCGGCAACCACCTCGGCGCGGGAGCATAGGCTATTGTCGCAATAAATGAGGAGTTCCCCCGCATCGGCAAGATCGGGGCAGTCTCCGACGCTCTCCGGGATCTCCTGCAATGAGCGGGCGCCGGGGATGTGGCCGGCAGCGAAACGTGCGCGCGGACGCGCGTCGACCACTCTCATGTGATCGACCCCGGTCGAGTGCAGATGGCGAAGCGTGCCCGCCAGATCGAGCGCTTGGAAGGCCACGGGCGCGCCTTCGAAGCCGAATCGCTCCCAGAATGCGGGATCGGACTGCGATAGGAAGAGCATGAGAAAGACGACCCCGTAACGAGAAGTCTCCTTGAAGAGGGACATAGGGCGGCGGGGTAAAGGAGGGATTCGCGCCGGCGGCGAGCGGCCGCCGCCGGCGCGAACCAATTAGCTGGCAATCGCAGTGGTGCGGTGCCGGCGCCAGATCAGAACGACCGCTGCCGCGGTGCCCAGGATGAAGAGCCCCCGGCCGAGTGTCATCGTGCTGCGGATCGCAAGGAACGAGACGCCACCGATCGCTATCATCGAACAGGCTGTCAGGAGCCAAACAAGTCTAGACGACCGAGCCGCTCCCGAGCGCCGATGGAGTTCCACGCTCGCCAAACCCACGCTGAGGAGAAGGCCGACGGAGAGGAGGGTGACCCAGGTTACCGTGTTCACGATGGTTAGTATTGTTGGTCGCTGCCACCCTGCTGCGTGTAGGCGTCTGGATTGGAACCCACCCATCCGCCCAGGTCGTCGGAGTAGCCCCCGAGTTCGTCCGAGACCGGGTCCGCCCAGTCCGTGCCATCGTCATCCGCAAAACTGTCTGGGTTGCTGCCGATGTAGGAGGTCGTCGGCGGAATGGGCGGCGGGGGTTGAGGAGTGGAACAGGCCTGGATCATTTCGTAATACGTGTAGCCGAGGAGGGCCAATTCCAACGGGCATACGATCCCCCACCCCGGTTCCGGCGTTCCACAGGCGATGGCGCTGGTGACCACGGTGGCCTCGTGCGCGGCGATGGCCGCCGCGCAATCCGCCGTTCCTGCACGCGCCGATGAGAAGGAGAGAACAAAAGCCCCGGCCAGCAGGGCGAGCATTCGGATGTGTTTCATAGAGGTCCTGATTTTTTCGATTTCAATGTCTGACAAAGCGAGGGGCGCGGAGGGCTCACGGAGCCGGTGCTTGGAGAAAGCGCTTCAAATCGGCCGAATTGCGGGCGATCCGGATCGGCATGGAGGCCGGGATCCGGAACTCCGTGTCGTCCACCGTTGGGGCTCCCGGTGGATCGTAGGCCGCCGCAGGGCCGACCCGTTTGCCCGCTGCGTTGAGTTGGTATTGCGCGACCAAAGCCTTCCCAGTCGCATCCAGGCAATAGACCGTCCGATTCGGAAGCTCCTGACGGAGGACCGATGCCTGGATCATTTCAGACGGCAAATGGAGGTGAGCCGCGGCCCGGGCCGCCAACGCCTGCCTTTCGGACGAGAATGTCTCCGTGATCCGGCGAACGGGAGCGCCTGCCGGACCGACGACTGTTTCAATCGAGTAATGAGCTCCGCTGATTGGGCCGGCCGCAGCCACATCGCGAGCCACTCCGTTGAGAATCCGGCTGAAGAGGTCTTCCATAAAATTGACCTGAATGGCCCCGGTCTTCGCGAGGAACCAATAGCCGTCCGCGTTGCGAAGGAGCGCGGATGAAGACCGGCCCATCGCTGTCTCGAGCCGGAAGCAACGCGTCCCGCCGACATCTTTTGTCGCCAGCCGGCGGGGCGGACCAAAACCGTCGCTGAGCGTGAATCGAAATCCTCTCTCGAAATCGAAGCCTCCCAAGGCTCGGCCTATGATCTCGCGGGCCTCCGTTTCCGGCAGCGCGCGGCCGCGATCCTCCTGCGGTTGCGCCTCCGCGATGGGCGCAGCGGCACTCCAGGAATTGGTCACGGGGGCTCCGACATCGAACAGGGCGGCATCCGCGGGCGATGGCGCCTGGACCCGTCGCCCGACCACAAGGATATCAACCGTGGTGATCGCTCCCACAAGCAACGCAGCCGCCACAATAGCAGGAGACCGTAGGTTCATCGGGACCCCTTTCGCTTCCTGCGGGATGTCCCCACACGCTTTGCTGCCACATCCCTGCGGACCGCGTCTACGATCACCGCCTGAAGCGTCTTCCGCTCGATAGCCGCCTGCGCCGCCGCAATGCCTTGCAAATCCCGAGGCAGGCGGATGCGTGCGCGCTGGAGGCGAAGGGGCATACACAAAATATGGTTATTAACCGTTAATAACCGTCAACAACTTTCTTCTCCTCTCCTTGGAATTTCAGGGAAATTGCCTAAATATCGTGTGCATGCCCAAGCGCGGACGCGTGTACGTCAATCAAAGCGTTTCATTTCCTCCGGGACTCCTCACCGCAGCGCGCGAAAGGGCGAGCAGGCTGGGCCTCACTTTTTCCGCCTATGTGCAGAAATGCCTCGAGAAGGATCTGCAAGAACGCGGATCGCTTGTGCTGACCGAACGCACCTATTCGGTCCCCCCCGCTAAGCTCCCGATCGCCGCCGAAGGCACCCACGCACATTCGCCGGCGAAGGCGCGGCGGGATTCCTGAGAGGGGTCATCCCCGGCGCACGGCACCCAGCGTCTCTCGGAAAATCTCGACGGAACGGTGCAGTTCCTCAGGGGTTGCGTTCAGCGGAGGGAGAAGCCGAATCACGTTGATTCCCGCCAAGGCGGTAAGAAGGCCACGCTCGCGGAGAGACGCGGCATAAGGCGCCGAATCCGAGGCCATCTGCACGCCCACCAGGAATCCCCTGCCTCTGATCGCGAGGACATCCTTCGGAAAATCCGCTGCCAGCCGCCCCAACTCGCGCATCCACGGCCCGCTTTCCCGCTGAACATGCGCCAGCAACTCCTCGCCCTCGATGACGTCGAGGACCGCGAGCGCCGCGGCGCAGGCCAGCGGCGTTCCGCCGAACGTGGAGCCGTGGGAACCAGGCTGGAAAAGATCCGCGGCGCGCTCTCCCACCCACATGGCCCCAATCGGAAATCCGCCGCCGAGGCCTTTCGCCATCGCGATCGCATCGGCCCGGATGCCCGCCTGCTCAAAAGCAAAGAAATGGCCTGTCCTGCCGGCGCCGCACTGGACCTCGTCGAGCATCAGGAGCATGCCGCGCTCGTCGCACAGCCTCCGCAACCCCACAAGGAATTCGGCGGTGCAGGGATTGATGCCGCCGTCGCCCTGGATCGTCTCAACGAAGATGGCGGAGGTATCCTCATCCACGAGCTGCGCGAAGCTCTCCACGTTGTTGAGCTCCCCGAAGACAAACCCGGGAACCAGCGGACGGAAGCCCTTCTGCACGCTTTCTTTTGGCGTCGCGCTCATGCCCCCGAACATTCTTCCGTGGAATGCATTCTTGGCGCATACGACCTTGAAGCACTTGCCTTCGACGCCCGACTTCCGGACGCCGTGCAACCGCGAGAGCTTTAGCAGCGCCTCGTCCGCCTCGGCACCGCTGTTGCAGAAAAAAACGCGCCCGGGACCGGCGTAACCCACGAGCCGGCGAGCGAGCTCACCCTGGTTCGGGTGACGAAACAGATTGCTCGTGTGATTGAGCTCCCCTGCCTGCCGCTGGACCGCCGCGACCCAGTGCGGGTGGCAGTGCCCAATCGAGCTCACGGCGATTCCCGACGAAAAATCGAGGTAGACATTCCCCTGATCGTCCCAGACGCGCGTGCCGCTGCCCCGCACCAGCGTCAACGGCGGACGGGCGTAGTTCTTGAGCACATGCGCGTCGTAGAGGTCGGCTGTGTTCGTTCGAACGATCGACGGGCGGCTGTTCATCGCGGAAATCAGCCGTGGACGATTTCCGTGCCGATGCCTCGGTCCGTAAAAATCTCAAGCAGGAGGCTGTGCGCCAGTCTCCCATCGATGAAGTGCACGCGCTGCACCCCCTCCTCCAGCGCGCGCACCGCGCTCGACACTTTCGGGCGCATGCCTTTGTCGATCACTCCTTTTTTCTTCAGATCCTCGACCTGTCCGCTCTTCAGCGTGGAAATGAGGGTTGCCGGATCGGACGGCGACGCCAACAGGCCCGGAACATCGCTCATGTAGACCAACCGGCGCGCGCGCAGGGCGCTCGCGATCCGGCCAGCCACAAGATCCGCGTTCACGTTGTAGGGCTTTCCATCATAGCCCTCGGCAACCGGCGAAATGACGGGAACAAAGCCGTCCGCAATTTCCTTCTTAATGAGCTTCACTTTCACCTCGGTCACTTCGCCCACGAAGCCCAGGTCGCACGGATTTCCGTCGTCGTCCACGTTCAGCTTTTGGCAAACCAGGACGGTGTCGCCCGGAAGGCCCTTGGGCCGGGCCTTCGCGGCGGCGATCGCCTCACAGACATCGCGATTGACGATTTCATCGAGCGTGCGCTTCACGATCGCGATCGTCGCCTCGTCGGTTACCCGTAGTCCGTTGACGAACGCGGTCTTGAGACCCGATTCCTCCATGGCGCGCGTGATGGCCTTGCCGCCACCGTGGACCACCACGACGTTGATCCCCACCGCCGCGAGGAAGGCGATGTCGAAAGCGACCCGCGAACGGATCGCCGGATCCGGGTCGTCCATAAAGCTGCCGCCATATTTAACGACGAAGGTGGAACCACGAAAATCCTGGATATAAGGCAGTGCCTCGAGAAGGACTTTCGCCTTGGCGGTAACCTCGGCGACGTTCACGAACGATGATAGACTGGGAGCGACACTTAAGGTGCTTGGTTTGAGACTCCATGCATAGAGCACCCCCGTCGCGCATTTCCACAACATTTTGTAGGAAATTCGACTTAACACCGGCCCCGGACACGCCCAGTTGTCGCTTTGTGCCGAGCACACATCTGGTCTTCGACAACCGTTCCGCCCATCGCGCGTGGCTCTCCAGCCAGGCCACATTGCCCGCGGGCTTCCGCGTCGGCTGCAGCCAATTCGAGTTTCTGCCGGCCGAGGCGCCGAAGCCCGCGCGCATGACGCTCACCCTCATCGCCCTGGACCAGCCCACTCCCGATTTCGCCGCCGTTTTCACGCGAAACGCCTTACCAGGCGCGCCGATCGTGATCGGCCGCCGCCGACTCAAGGAGCCGCGCGTGGGCGCGATCCTCGTGAACAACAAGGTGTCGAACGTTTGCGCGCCCGGAGGTGTGGAGGCGTCCGAGGCGGTCTGCGGCGCCGTCGCTCGCTCACTGGGGATCGCTCCCTCGGAGGTCCTTCCGAGCTCGACGGGCGTCATTGGCTGGCGACTGCCCGTGGAGGCGATGCTGGCCTCCATACCCGCCGCCGCGGCCGCACTCAAGGGAGCCTCGATTCTTCCGGCCGCTGAAGGCATCGTCACCACCGACCTGTATCCCAAGATTCGCCGTGCCGCTGTCGGAGACGGCTCCATCGTCGGCATCGCGAAAGGGGCCGGGATGATCGAGCCCAATCTCGCGACCATGCTGGTGTACATTCTCACCGACCTGGCCGTGCCAAGAGCTTCCCTCAGAGAGATGCTTTCCCGTGCCATAGAACCCTCCTTCAACGCAATCAGCATTGATAGCGACACCAGCACTTCAGACACGGTCATCCTGCTCTCGTCCGGCCGCGTTCCTTGCGCGGACTACGCCGCCTTCGAGCAAGCGCTTGCCAATGTCTGCGCAGACTTGGCGAGAGATGTCGTCCGCAACGGCGAAGGCGTCCGGCATGTCATTCGGGTGGCCGTGACCGGGGCGCCGGATTTCGCCGCAGCGCGCTCTTTGGGTAAGGCGATCGTCAATGCGCCGCTCTTCAAATGCGCAGTGGCCGGAAACGATCCCAACGTAGGGCGCCTGGTTCAGGCTATCGGCAAGCATGCGGGTTCGAGCGGCGAAGGCCTCGACCTCACCGGCCTCCGAATTACGCTCGGGGGGATTGAGATTTTTGCCGACGGGACTTTCCGGCTGGATTCGGCCAAGGAGACCGCGCTAAACGCCCACCTCCGCTCCGCGGAACTTTACGCAAGCGCGGCTCCGATCAACGGCGTTTATACCCCGCCGGTCGATTTTCCCGCGCACGAGCGTTGCGTCGAAGTGGGTGTGGCGCTCGCAGGGCCCGGAACGGGAACAGCCATCGTCCTGGGCGGCGACCTCACCCACGAGTATGTGAGCGAGAACGCCGACTACCGGAGCTAGCAGCCCAAGGCTAGATCAGCCCCGCCGTCTCTGGGAATCCGTACCAGAGATTCATGCTCTGGATTGCCTGGCCGGCTGTGCCTTTCACCAGATTGTCCTCGGCCGAAGTGACAATCAGATTGCCCGTGCGCGGATCGTGCACGGCGGACATGTCGAGGCGGTTGGTTCCGACGACGTAGGCTGTGTCGGGAGTCTCGCCGGAGGGAAGGATGTGGACAAAGGGCGCTTTGCCGTAGACGTGGCGCCAGGACGCGTAGACGCGTTCGATCGTCGCCCCGGGAGCCGCCGGGACCGTGATCGTCGTTGCGATGCCGATCCGCATGGGAGCCAAATGGGGATTGAACTGAAGGATCGTTGGGACGCCGGTGAGCAGCGCCAGCTGCTCTTCGATTTCCGAGAGGTGCCGATGCTTGACGAGTCCGTAGGCTTTGGCGCTCTCGGCACGCTCGACATAGAGGTACGCCTCATCGACCTTTCGGCCGGCGCCGCTGACCCCGCTGAAGCTGTTGGCTACAATGTGCTCCCGCGTCACCAGCCCATCCCGCAGCAACGGCACAAGCGGAATGAGGATGCTCGTCGGATAGCACCCGGGAGAGGCGACGATCGCCGCATCGGTCTTCCACGACGGAGGGGTGAGTTCCGGCAGGACATAACGTGCCCGGGAAAGCAATTCGGGAGCATGGTGCTTGCCGTAGGCGCGCTCGTAGGTGGCAAGGTCCGCGACGCGGAAATCCGCGCTCAGATCGATCACCCGCTTTCCCGCCGCAACCAAGGCGCGGGCATATTCGGCTGCCGCGCCATGGGGGAGCGCGAGGAAGAACAAGGGAACGTCGCTCGCTGCCAGAGCCGCAGGGTCCGAAGCTGTAAAGACGATGCCGCGATCGATGCCGCGCACCGCCGGAATCACTTGGGCCAATGGCTTGCCCGCGTGTGTGCGGGAGGTGACCACGACGAGGTCCACGCTCGGATGGCCGAGCAGCCATTTGACGAGGGTCTCCCCGGCGTAGCCGGAAGCGCCGATAATGCCGACTTTCATGGTAGGGGACAGTATAGGCACAAAGAGGACGCGGCGCGAGGCGCTAGAAACTCCATGTGAAGGCCACGCTGGCGATGCCCCGGCTCGCCTCCAGGGGATCCCGGTACTTGGGGAGGGCGCCCGCTTTGATCCATCCGCCGCGCCCTTCCGAGTAGGCGTAGCCAAGGGCGACCCGGGACGAAGCGGATATCTGATAGGGAACTGTAAAGCCCGCCTGCCCGTAAGCACCGAACTCTTCCGCCGCTGGCTGGATGCGGTTGACCGCATCATGGTAGATGAAGGCCCCTCCGGTCACCTTGAGGTCGATTTCGGTGCCCAAGGAAGCGAGGGGGACGCCGTACAAGCCCGTGATCTCTCCCACCTCTCCTTTCAAGATGGCGTCGTAGGCAAACTTGGTGAGGACCGTCACGCCGGCGGCCCGGGTCTCGAAGGTTACATTGGCCTCAAACCGGGTCCGCACGAACCCAGGAGCTAAACTCGAGGTCGACGCATCCGGATAGGTGTAGATCTCGAAGCCGGGAATCACAGCCCACCGGTCGTTCACTGGGATCCGGCAATAGCCGTACGGATCAATCTCGGGATCGGACTGATTCGCGATCCGCGGACCCACAGGGAGGCTGGACCAGATGCCCATCCCGAATGACTCGGCGGTGGCCGAGAGATTCGTCTGGAGGCAGACCTTGCCGAGGAGCTGACCGCGGAAAACGTAGTCGCTGACCAACGAAGGCGCCACCGAACCTGCCAGAGCAGGAGCGGCCGAACCGCTGGAAGTACCCGCTGCTGCATCCTCGGCCCGGCAGACCGTTTGGGATCCGCCCAGACAAGCGATGACGAGCCCGATGCGCGCAGCCGCCGGCATGCGCCGCGCACACGCGCCGCAAAGAATGATCAGGCGGGTCGGGGAATCGTTCATAACGGTCTCGGCGCGGAGCCGAAACCGCCGAGAAACCTGTCCCGGTCGATCAGCGCTTGGAGAACTGGAAGCGCTTGCGCGCGCCCGGCTGACCGGCCTTCTTGCGTTCCTTCTCTCGGGGATCGCGTCGAATGTGACCGGCTTTCTTAAGCGCGGGCCGAAGCTCAATATTCATCTTCTGGAGAGCACGGGCGATGCCGTGCGCCACCGCGCCAGCCTGTCCGGAAACGCCACCGCCGCGGACTTCCGCCGTGACGTCGATCTTTTCGCGCAGGTCGACCGTGAGAAGCGGCGCATAGGCCTGCTTCGCAAAATTCTCGTGCGAGAAATAGGTATCAAAGCCGCGCCCATTGATGAGCAGTTTGCCGCTGCCGTCCGTGATGCGGACGCGGGCGGTGGCGGTCTTGCGGCGACCGGTGCCTAGGAACATGGTGGCGGGGGTGCTCATGGACGTCAGAGGGAGATCTTGACCGGATTCTGGGCCTCATGCCCGTGCTTTGGCCCTGCAAACACGCGAAGCTTCGTGAGCATGTGCGCGGCAAGCCGGTTCTTTGGAAGCATGCCCTTGACCGCGTGCTCAATGATGAATTCCGGATGGCGTTCACGGGTCAGTTTCAGGCTCCGGTAGCGTTCGCCACCCACAAACCCGGAGAAGAACATGTACTCGTTTTTCTCTTCCTTGCGCCCTGTGAGGATCACCTTCTCGGCATTGACGATCACAAGGTAGTCACCTGTGTCGACATGGGGAGTATAGATCGGCTTATTGCGGCCGCGGATGATATTGGCGGCCTTGACAGCGAGGCGGCCCAGCACTTGCCCTTGGGCATCGATCAGATACCACTTGGGTTGTACCGTCTCCTTCTTGGCGAGAAAGGTTTTCATGAGAAAAGAGGTCTAGACCTAGCTTTTTTGGGAGGGCTGTCAACCCTCAATCCGGTGCGCCCAGCCTGCGCGCACCGGAGAGCGATTGAAGGGAAGAACGAGACCAATGCCTGGGCCTTGCTTCGATACTCACGACGGCCAAACATGGGGCTATGCACGATCGCACGGCGATTCTTTGGGGAGCGATTTTGGGCGCCACGGGCGTCGCCCTAGGGGCTTTTGGGGCGCATGCTTTGCACAACTATTTGGCTTCGCGTAATCTTGGGAGCGCCTGGGAGACGGCGGTTCATTATCAGCTCTTCCATGCAGTCGCACTGGTGGGATTCGCCGGCTGGGTTCGCGCCGGAAATCAGTCCGGACCATCCGGCAGCGTCCGATGCCGGCGGGCTGCCTGGGCGGTGCGTCTGTGGATCGCCGGCACCCTCCTCTTTTCGGTCTCCCTCTACCTTCTGGCACTTGGCGCGCCGGTGATCGTCGGGGCGATCACGCCGCTAGGAGGGGCCGCCCTAATTGGCGGATGGATCGCGGCCGCGCTGACGGCCCGCGCCGAAGAAAGTGTTCAAAGGCCAGGGTCGCCCGCTTAGCGTGCGGTTGCCTGCCCGGCCCTCCCCCAGCCGTTGAGCTCTGCCCTCCCTTCCTTGCCGCAGCCTCCCGCGCCGCTCGAATTGCCCGCGGACCTCCGCACGATGCTCGAGGCGATCCGCCCGATAGGGCGGCCGCACCTCGTCGGAGGCGGCGTGCGGGATTGGCTGCTCGGCCTTTCCTCGAAGGATTTCGATGTCGAGGTCGCGGGGGTCGATTTTGAAACGCTTCGGCGGGCCTTGGCGCCGTTCGGGCCGACCGACGTCGTCGGACGCAGTTTCGGCGTGATCAAAGTGCGCAGCTCCGATCGCGACGCTGAGTACGACTTCAGCCTGCCGCGGCGGGAATCGAAGACCGGGGCCGGCCACCGCGGGTTCGCGGTCGAACCGGATCCTAACTTGAGTGATGCGGACGCCGCCGGACGCCGCGACTTCACGATCAACTCGATCGCACTCGACCCGTTCTCCGGCGCCCTAAGCGATCCATTCGGCGGGCTGCGCGACCTCGCCGCCCGGGTGCTTCGCCACACCGGCCCGTCGTTTCCCGAGGACCCGCTGCGCGTTCTCCGGGCGTTTCAATTCGCGGGGCGCTTCGATCTGACTCTCGCGCCCGAGACTGCCGTGCTGTGCCGCTCCATGATCGGGGCCTTTTCAGAGCTGCCGGCCGAGCGGGTATGGGGTGAATGGGACAAGTGGGCGTCACAGTCGATTCGCCCCGGGCGCGGCTTGGCTGTGCTCGAGGAGACCGGCTGGCTCGTCCATTTTCCGGAAGTGGCGGCGCTCCGCGGCACCCCGCAGGAGCCGGAATGGCATCCGGAAGGCGATGTCTTCGCCCATACGCAGTGCTGCGTCGATGCGCTTGCCGGAATCGAAGGATGGACCTTATCATCCCCGCCGCGTCGCCGCATGCTCATGTTTGCCGTCCTTGCGCACGACTTTGGGAAGCCGGCAACCACGCAGCGCGCCGAGAAACGCGGCTCCCTGCGCTGGATCAGCCCGAATCATGAGGCGGCGGGAGGCCCCCTAGCTGAAGCATTCCTTCGGCGGATTGGCTCGCCCCTTGAAATGATCGCGCCGGTGGCATCCCTGGTCGTGAACCATCTGGCGCACCACCATGGATCGAACGGGCAGTTCACCGACTCCCAAGTCAGACGGCTGGCCCGCCGCCTGGCGCCGGCCTCAATCGAGGATCTGGCTCTGGTCATGAAGGCCGATGCCCTAGGACGTCCACCCAAAGAATCGCCGGAGATCCTCGTTTTGATCGAACAGCTGCGGGCGCGAGCTTGTGCCCTGGAACTCGAGTCTTCCGCGCCGAGGCCATTATTGCTGGGCCGCCACCTGATCGCGTCCGGGATGCAACCGGGCCCCGATTTCCGCCCCATTCTCGATGCCGCCTTCGAGGCCCAACTCGACGGCGTGTTCGTCGACGAGGCCGGAGCGGTGTCTTGGCTACGATCCCGGCGCCCATGATTCGCGCGTTCCAATGGGACCTCGCCCGCCAGGTCGAACGCTTCGACTGGCTGCTCACCCAGCTGCCGCGCTACGCTGACTGGGGATATCAGGAGCTCTATCTCCATTTGGAGGATGCCATCGAGTACCCGAGCCTGCCCGGAGTGGCGCGAGCGGACGCTTATACGCGCAGCCAATTCGCACGCTTGGTGGAGGCCGCGGGAAAAGCCGGCATAGCCGTCGTTCCCATTGTCAATCTGCTGGGCCACACCCAATACCTCGTCAAGGTTCCCTCGCTCCGCGATTTGAATGAAGTCCGCGGGCCTGACGGCGGCCCCCTCGAGCGCGGTCAAATCTGTCCCCTGCACCCCCGGACGCTGGAGGTCGCCGAACTGCTGATCCGAGACCTCGCGCCCTTCTGCACGGCGGGCAAGCTGCACGTCGGCCTGGACGAGTCCTTTCTTCTTGGGCGCCACCCGCTGAGCATCGCGGAGATCGCCGAGATCGGGCTCGCCGCCCATTTTGCCGGCTACGCCAGCCGCCTCCATGGCGTCGTTGCCTCGACGGGCCTACGCATGGGGATGTGGGCCGATATGCTGGCGCTTCTGCCGGCGGCGATCCCCCTGCTTCCGACCGGGATCATCGCCTACGATTGGTACTATTATCCGTTTTCTCGTCTGCCGCGGGTCGAATTGCACAACTATGCCGAGTGCGACCTCGCCGCTCCCTTGGCGGCTCAGGGGATTGAATACTGGGGTTGCGCCATGAACGGCGCGTTCCGCCACGAGCCGATGCCCGTATTCGGCGAGCGGCTTGGCAACGCACGCGATTGGTGGCGGAGGTGCGCGGAAGTGAACGCGGGTGGATTCCTCATGACCTCGTGGGAACCGAGCCGGCTGGCGGTCGAGCTGTCGACGGTGGTCGACGCCGCCGCCGCGACGCTGTGGACCGACCCGGGCGCCGACGACGCGACCAGCCTGCTGACGCGTGGCTTCGAGCGGGTATTCGGGCACGCTCAAGCGCGGGAGCTGGCCCGCGCTGCCTTGCGCGCGGACGAGCACGCATTCACCGGCTACGCGCGATGGGAGATCAACGAGCGCTGGGATGGCGCGGCTACCCGCGATGGCAAAGCGCGGTACCAGAAAGAACGCTCCTACTTCCGCCGTCTGTCGGCACGGGGGGCCAGCCGTCCGGCCGCCTTCCAGGCAACCATGGAGTTCCGCCGGTACCTCGCCGAGCGAGATACTTTTGTGCGGGGGGCTGCCTCCCGGATACTCAATCTGCGCCGCCGGCTGGCCCGCCGGGGAACCGGCGATCCCTCAGTCCGGCGTGGGTTGACTGTCCTCGGCGAAGAGGCCCGCGATTTTGCGGGTTCGATCCGGCAGGGAGCCCGCGCGGCGCGCGCTATGTGGCAGCTGACCCGGGATCCGCAGCGGACCGGGCCAAACGAGGCCCTCGTCGTGAGGGACCGCGAGCGGCTCACCGCCCTCTCCCTATGGATCCGCAGGGCCGTACGCAGCCCGGCCAAGGTGGTCGAGCCTTCGCCCGTGTGCGGGCGCTGGCAGCTGAGATTCGAGGTGAGGTTGCGCGCTCCCGCCCTCCAGAAAGTGGTGCTCGAGCGCCGAGACGCCGATGGCCGCTGGACAGCGACCCACAGCCGATTCACCATCGAGTTTCGGGCGGCTGGCGCCCGCGCCGAATCCGATATTCGCCGTGAATTCAGCGCACCGGTTCCCGACCGCTCGACGCCTCTGCGAATTGGTGTGCGGGGCGTCGGTCAGGTCGAGATCAGCCGCATCGAACTCACCGACGGCGCGACGATCCTCCACCCCCGCCTTCCAAACCCGCACGCTCGGCACCGGATTGGAGCGCCGCCGCAACGCACGGGCTTTCCCATTCTTGATTGGGAAACCAACACAGGCGAGATCGTGCTCGAATTCTGAACCGCCTCTAGATGGCCGGGGCCGGCCTCGAAGCGGGTGGCCTGAAAGCAGAGGCGCCCTGCCGTGCGCACCCCAAAAAAAAGAGGCGACCCTTCGGTCGCCTCTTTTCGCAAATCACAAGGGAAGAGCCCGGGGTGAGGCGCTCCCTAGCAATCAGAACTTGTAGGAAGCTTCGAAGTACACGAAACGCCCAAGCGGGCTGTACGTCGAAATGTCCGAGTTGTCCGTCGTGAAGACGTCGTGATCAAGCGAGGCCTGGCGGTTGAACACATCGTTGACGCCCACGCTGAGTTTCAGCCCTTTGAGGACGCCGAGGAAGCTCGGATCGCTCGAGGAGAAGGTGTACGCCCCGATCAGGTCGGTCGCCGTGTAGAAGTTTATATGCTCGCCGTCCGCAAAATCCGTCAGGGACGGAATGAAGGTGAACCCGACAACACCCGTCCAGGGCCCGCGTGTGTAAGTGATCGAGGAGTAGTCCCGGTAACGCGGCTGGGTGCCGTTGTAGCTCGTCGCCTTGCCAGCCGTTTGTTCCGCGGGGGTGGCCGGGATGTTCAGCCAGAACGCAAAATTGTAGGTGTTCTGGCTGGTGAATTGGAAATGGCCCAATTGCGCCACGTCCCAGTCATAGATGACCGACATGTCCATGCCCTCGTATTTTTGTGAATAGAGATTGGCCGAAAAATCCTGGAAGTACACGTTGCTCACCCGCCCATCGATTTGACCGGTGCCGGTGATCGGCGTGGCGCCGGGCATTCCGATGAAATTATTGAGCGAGGTGAATTTCGCGTACTGCGACGCGGTGCCGTTGAGTTCGACGTCCTGAAGGGCCATCGAGGTGGAAGCATTGGCAACGATGGACGACTCGCGCACCCGGTAGTAGTCGGTCGTGAACGAGAGCCCCTTGACTCCCTTCGGTGAGTAGACGAAGCCGAACGAGAAGTTCTCGGCCGTGGTGGGCTTTAGAGCCGGATTGGCGCCGTTGATCACATTCGCCTGTCCGATATTGCCGAGGACGGCACCCGACGGGGTGACGAAGTTCGTGATAGCGGGGGAGAATCCGATGCTGGTCGGGCCATAGAGGGACGACAGAGTCGGCGCTAGGAACGACTGGGTGTAGGAGCCGCGCAGCGTAAACGAATCATCCAATGGCTGGTAGCGGAACGCTACGAGGGGCACGGTCGGATGTTTCGAAATACCGGCGTATTCCTCGTGGCGAACCGCGCCGTCGAAGGAAAGAGAGTAGACCCCGGGAATCTTGAGCGACGGGCTGACAATCGGAATAGATATTTGACCGTACTCGCCCCAGATGTTGCGGGAGGTCGCGAGCGGGTTGATCGTAGTTCCGCTGGCCCAGTTGAAGGTCGCCGCAAGGCTGTTGATATCCGCCGTGGCCGAAAGGCCTTCGCGACGAAACTCGCCGCCCGCTGCGACCTTCAGATCGCCCGCCGGCAGCGGAAACAAGTCCGCTTCGGCATGGCCGTCGTAGGTGAGCAGGGAGGTCTTGTATTGGCCGAAGGCGGAGCCGAACAGGGACGCGGCGGCCAATGCCGCGGGCGTCTGCGTGTAGGCGAAGAGGTCGAGCGTGTCCGCGGCCTTGGCGGCGGCCAGCTGCGAGGCGCTCACGAGGTTTGGATTCTGAAAGTTCTGGCGCTGCTCATTGTAGTCGGTGCTCAACTGCCAGTTAATCTTCTCGCCCACCTTGCCATCGAATTGGCCCATGGCCTGAGCCGACGAGGTGTTGGACAGGTATTGGCGGGGATTGGTCTGGAAGCGGTTGTTGGCGGTGACCGTCGTATCGGTGGGATTGTACTGATCGGTCGGCGCGATGGAGGCCGAAACCGGCTGCGCGTTCAATTGCGAGAACGTGTCCGTCACCGAATAGATGACGTTGCCGCTGAACTTAAGGTTGTCGGTGATCGCATGGCTGAAGTCCATGACCAGGCTCTTGCGGGTGTCGGCGATGAGCGAGGTGGGCTTGAAGGCCAGATTGTAGGCCGCAATGACCTGGGTCGATGTCAGCGGACCGGTATAAACGCCATTGGCAACCAAGGTCGCGATGGGCGTATGCGTTCCCGGATTCGGCGGCGCGTTGTACTTCGGATTGAGGATGTAATAGTTGCTGCCAATAACGATGACGCCGGCGTAGGTCGCCGTTCCCGTGACGTAGGCGCTGTTGGAAGCCTGGTACTGATAGAGCGGATCGGTTTTCGACCACTCGGCCGAGATCGTGATGCTGGTCTTTCCATTGCTCACCCCACCGGTCAGATATCCGGAACGTTCGCCATAGTGACCTTGGACCAGGTTGGTGGCAAAGCCGTACCGGGCACCGACCTCAAAGCCGCTGTAGTCAGACTTGAGGATGACGTTCACCACGCCACCCACCGCATCGGAACCATAAATGGCCGAAGCACCGTCGGTGAGGATTTCAATCTTCTCGACCGCCGAGACCGGGATCATGTTGAGATCGACGAATTGGCGGCCGCCCACGGCGTCCACCGGCGAGAAGGAAACGCGGTGTCCATTGATGAGGACCAGCGTGGGGAGATTGCGGACCGAGGCCTGGGACCCGCCGTTCGTTGAATTTTCAGCGGTGTTACCGTTGCTGGGTCCCAGGTTGAGACTCCCTGAAAACTGGGTGGACACCTTGGTCAAAACCTGCAGCAAATTCGTTGACTCGCCCGAATTCTGGATCGTCGCGATATCGACCGTTGTGATTGGAATCGGCGGCGCGTCGGCGGACATTGGCAGGTAGGTGCCGGTGACGACGTATTTGTCCAGAGTCTGAGCCTGGTCCGTAGACTTGGCTGGCCCCGAAGTGGTTGATGCAGCGTCCTGGGCGAAGCCAGGGGCTGCGATAAATCCGAATGCCGCGAGACGCGACAATGCGGAAAGAAACTTCCGCGAACGGAGGTCTTTCATAGTGCTCGTAGTGTGTTGTGGTGTGTGGTGCTAACCCGAATCCTAGAAGGATTTCGGTCCCGCGTATGTCCGCCGGAACCTGCATTTCATGTCAGGCTAAGTGCGACATGGCAATAATACTTTGCCTGGATGTAACCCATGTCACAAAATGACGCCCTTCGATCTCAATATCTGTTGCAGGGCAGCCGCCACCATCGACTTGCGCCGGCTGTTGCGATCGACAGGCTTGGACCAGGATGAGCATCAATGAAACCCGGGCGATCCTCGCACTGCTGCGAAATTCCGCCGGGCCGTTCGCATTGGCGACCCTGGTGAAGGTCGAAGGCTCGTCCTATCGAACGGTCGGGGCCCGTCTCATACTATCCTCGGATGGCAAGTCCGCCGGATCGATCAGCGGAGGCTGCCTTGAGGACGATGTTCGGGTGCACGCTTCAGCCGTTCTGGCTTCTGGACGGGCGGAATCGATCGTTTACGATACCACAAGTGAGAACGACCTGGTCTGGGGGGTGGGCCTCGGATGCCACGGGATCGCCCGAATCCTCGTTGAACGCCTGGAATCCGGCCCGGCGTGGGCCGCAGTCCTTCAAAGCAATCTGGATGCGCTTCGGCCCACCGACATCGTTGTTGTGTGGAGCGCCATGGAAGCGGAGCAGCTCGGCACGCGTCTCGCGAATGCCGTCCCGCCAAAACTTCCCGAGACGGGCATCTTCCGCCAAACCATCGCCGCGCCGGTACGGATCGTCGTGTGCGGAGCCGGGGACGATGCCATCCCGCTGGCCGGTTTGGCCAAAAACCTGGGCTGGCACGTGACCGTCTGCGATTCGAGATCCGCCTATGCCACGGCCCAACGATTCGCCATGGCTGACCGGATCGTGGTCGCCCCGCCCGGCGAAATCGGATCCCACATCGGCGACGACCCGCAGACCGCGGTCGTCGTGATGACCCACCACTACCTTCATGACGTACCTCTATTGAAGTCCTTCCTCCCTCGTCCGCTCGCCTATCTCGGATTGCTCGGACCACGGATGCGGGCGGAAAAGATTTTGGAGGATCTGGTGGCACAAGGGATCGCGGTCACCGCGCAGCAGAGGGAACAGCTGCGCGCGCCAGTCGGCCTCGACCTTGGGTCCGACAATCCCGAAGAAGTGGCCCTCAGCATTGTCGCCGAAATCCGGTCGGTTCTTGCGGGTCGAGACGCTCGTCCGCTACGCGATCGGCGCCGGCCCATCCATGGCTGATCCCTTCCGATTCGGCGCGGTGATCCTCGCCGCGGGAGCGTCGGTGCGGATGGGCACGCCCAAGCAAATCCTGGCCGTCGGCGGAAAACCTCTCGTCGTCCGCGCGGCCGAAGCGGCGCTGGATTCCCCGGCGTGGCCGGTCGTCGTCGTCGTGGGGGCACACGCTGAAGCGATCCGTCCTCTTCTGGCACGGCTGCCCGTCCTCGTCGCGGAGAATGCTTCCTGGCCGGAGGGAATGGCTTCGTCGATACGCACGGGGGTCGGCGTCCTGGACCGCTTTTCACGCTCCCTCGACGGGGTCCTTCTCGCCGTCTGCGACCAAACGGCCTTTTCGGGCAAAGTGATCGCGCGTCTCTTGGAAGCGCAGCAAACGACGGGCCGAACCATCGCGGCGGCGCACTACGGCGGACGAAATGGCGTCCCCGCCCTCTTCCTGCGGACGCATTTCGCGAGTCTCGGGCGGATGATCGGCGAAGAAGGCGCGAGAAGCTTGCTCAATGGCGATCCGGAGCGCGTGGCGGCCGTTGATCTGCCGGATCTCGCGGCAGATTTGGATACACCAGAAGATTACGCTGCGCTCGGGGAAGCGCGGTAGCCGAATTGGGAGGAAGGGGACGCCGCCTCGTCGGGAGACGACAAGGCCCGGATCGCCCGCCGGCCAGGGCGCCTAAAACCGCCGGCTCCTTGCGCCGGCCAGATAGGCGCCCAATGAGGCGGGCGACGAGTCGTCAACTCCTCGGGCGGCATCCCCTTCCTCCCGATTCGGCTGGATTCCGGCTCTGGCCGAGCTTGCTAAAGAGGGGAAAATGCCGATGATGGATAATCCGTGCAAACGGTGTTCTTTGAGTGAGCTTGCGCTCGCGGTCCGTTGGACTCTGGCAACCCACTTTTGGGGGTGTTCTGGATTCTACCCTTGGTTCGCGTGCGTCGCTGCCTGTCGAGAGCCGAAGGTCTCTCGTAAATCTCCCTTCGAACACATAAGAGGCACATACGAAGAAATGCCCCTGGCTGCTTAATTAACACAGCCACGTAGACCCGGCGACACCTGCTAGCCGGAATCTGCGACGACAGCAGGCATAGTGCGCTTGGCGACCCGCGGCTCGCGCACTGTACTTCATCCGGGGGTTGGCTGGGGACTGAGCGCGCGTTCACGCGTAGCCCCGGCGAGATCCAACGGACGCTATATTAGGTAGACGCGACGCGCAACGGTCAGGGGCACCCGGGTTCAAATCCCGGCACCTCCACCATTTAACTTGTTTTTAAAAAGCAAGTCAGTGTTTCGGCGAAGCTGAATTGCCACTTGACGTGGCAACTCTGACATGAACCAAAACACGTTTACCATCGTGCGCTTTGTGAATCAAAGCGGCACCTCTGCCTGGCGCGTATCGTAACAGTCCACAAAGTCCAAGGCCGCGTCCGTTCAGGCGAAGTTACCTCAAAGGCGGTCAAATCCGATTCAGAGGGAAGTGCTGGTCGATAAAGCGGTAATCGCGGTCGTTTTCCAGGAACCCGACACCGTGTTGAATGACGATGGCGGCAATAAGGCAGTCAATTGAGTTGCGAATGGTCAGGCCCTCCCGGCGCAGCTCGCGATAGATCGTCGCCCCTAGCTCAAAGGTGGATCGATCGTCGGGCAGGTAAACCAACTCCGCGAAGCGCCTTCGGGTGTCGACATACTCCTTCTCCTCCCGAATTCCCTGCAAGACCTCCGTCACAATGAAACCACAACAACATAGGTCGTCACGATCCTGGATGCATTTCTCCAGTTTTTCAGTGGACTCGTTTTCGCGACCGCGCAGAAAATCAATCCAGACGGTCGAATCTACAAGGACGTTCACGCCGCGCGCGTCCGTCGCATTGCGGCCAGATTGCCTTTCCAATGCACCTTGCCCTTGAGCGCGAGCAACCCCTGCTGTCTTTCCCTTCTCACCAACTCATGGAGCGCAAGGTCTACCAAGGCTCGCCGAGTCTTCAACCCGGTCGACTTCAGGCCTTCGCGTACGAGAGCTTCATTAAGAACGATATTCGTGCGTTTCATTGCGTACACAACATTGGTACATAAAATGTGTATGCAAGCGAATTTGGAGGCCGGACAAGCTGCGCGGCGATCCGAGGTTCGAGGCGCTCCTGGGTAAGAGCGCGGCGGCGGAGACAAGGAAATGAGCGGCCGCACACGCCACCTGACGCCTCACGACTTAGGCTCGGCGAGCAAGGCCGCGATTTCCGGATCGTCGCGCCATGGCGCCATCCGGGGATCTAACTTCATCCGCTGACGAATGGTCGAACGCCCAGAATCGTTCGCCGCCCCTTCGCGGATCAATTGCAGCGCCACGGCCCTTTCGGCTATGAGTAGGTTGCAAGGAATCGGCTGAAACCACCAGTTGGTAAAAGGTCTCGAAGCGATCCCCCGCCCATTGCGCATCAAACGCGGTTGGCGACACGGGCTTCTTCGAGCCGGCCGAGGCCGCACAACGCCCAGGTTTCGGCGATCCGCAAATCGGCACTCGCCGGATCGGCCGCGATTCGCCGGTGCACTTCGACCAGCGCCGCCTGCGCCTGCAGCTGGGCGAGCGCGCGCTTGCCCTGCAGTTCCAAGAGCGATGCGCGCAGCAGCGCGGCGGGTCCGACAAATTCAGGGTCGGAAAACCAGGCTTCAGGATAGGAATTCAATGCCTCCAAGCCGGCGTCCGCCTGCCCGCTGAGGGACGCCCAGATGAACGTGCTGAACACAGCCCGCCCGGACGTATGGGTGCGCCCCGGAATCCGATCGAGCCAAGTTTTCATCGCTGGAAGATCGCCGCGCAAGGCGAATGCGGCCCGTCCTTTCCAAACCAAGGCATTGGGGATCGGATTCAATGCGATCGAGGCGTCGAGTTCCCGCTCCATGTCCGCATACCGTCCGGCGGAGCGGTCCAAACGCGACAGATCATAGTGACTTCATCAAAAAGCGATGCATGGGTACAAAAATCAGGCGAGAGGTGAGTTGGAAATGGCGTCGAGAGATCCCCACCGCAAAGCACTTCTCGTGCTGGAAACGTCTCGATGCCGTTCAGGCTGGCGCCAATCTGCACTGGCGGGCGGGCCCGGGCGGTATTCCAACCAGCCACAGATTGGGCTAGGGGGAGGCGGGTGCGTGATACAGGCGGCTGGCTCGCTCCAACTGGGCCTGGAACTCCGGTGCGGCGCGCACCTTGTCCCACCAGGGATCGAACCGCAGGTTGCCTGCGCTCCACACATACTTTCTCAAATAAAACACCGTCTCCCCCGCATCTCCCAAGGCGCCGTAATACCGGGCGAGATCGTCGGAGCGGTCGATGGTCAGTTCGTCGTGCGCCGCACTTTGCAGAGGCGCAATCCATTGGGTGGCTTCCTCGGTCCGGCCCAGCCAAGCGAGAGTCATGGCCAGTTGGCTGCTATAACGCCTCTTGTTATTCGGATCGTCGTGCAAGCGTTGGCGTAAAACAGATTCAGCGGTTTCCCATTCGCCCCGGGCCAAACTCGGATGTCCCGCCTCCAGTTGAGCCATCGCGGTCAGCCAAGCCTTGGGGGAAGCGATCAAGTCGTCGTCAAAATACACGCGCGCGGTGAGTGCGGCAGCGGCGAACGCTCCCTGGGGCTTTCGCTCGCAGAGGGCTCCGAAGGCGGCCCAGTACACCGCACGGTCCTCGGTTTGATCGGCGATGGGCATTTGGCTGAGCTGATCCAACGCGGCCCGCATCTGCTTCAGGTCGCCCTTCATCATTTCCACCCTGGCGAGCTGGACCATATTGGACGCGAACGGGTGAAGCCTCAGGATGGTGCGATGCTCGTTCAAGGCCGCGTCCAGATCGACCGGCCCTTTGCCGCCATACCGCGCCTTCGAATAATAGTTCGCCAGATCGTAATGGATGAGGACGTTGTTTGGATCTCGCCGTTCGGCCTCTTGCAAGACGTTGCGCTGCTCGTCGGGGCGGCCAAGGCGTCCCAAGGAAGCGGCGAGCCCGAGCCGGCTACGAAAATTGTTGGGAGCGGCGGCTACGGCGCGGCGCGCCACCGGCTCAGCCGCCGCATACGCTCCTTGGGTGATGAGGACCTGGGCAAGCGCGTTGAGAGCTTCGGGCTCATTCGGATCCAGCGAAAATGCGTGGTTGGCCATATTCTGGGCCGCCTGCTGTCGCTGCGGGCTGAGGTCCCAATTGCGGTTGACGAACGCTGCCTCCACCCAGGCGCGGATACCCCAGGCGCGGGCGGAAGTGGGGTCGAGTTCGGTCGCCTGGCGGCTGAGGTCTTCAGCGACTGCGAGGTCCTCGCGCAGGAAACCGACTTTGCTGGCGAGTCCGAAGGCGCGCTCAGCGAGTTCCCGGGCCCGGATCGTCGGACTGACGGGTGCAGCCGCGGTGTGCGGCGGCGGGCGCTCGGTCCGAAGCCACGACCAAAGGCCGACGGAAAGGGCGGCAAGCAGCACAACCGCCGATCCGATGGCCGAGCGGTGGCGGCGCACAAGCCTCCCGACGAGGTAGGCCGGGCTGCGCGGGCGCGCGAGCACCGGCCGATGGGCCATGTAACGCTGCAGGTCGGCCGCCAGCTCATGGGCCGTGGCGTATCGGCGCGTGCGATCTTTTTCCAGGCAGCGCATCACGATCCAGTCGAGATCCCCGCGCAGGAGCACGGGAAGTTGCTTCGGGGCCACGGATCGGGACTTCGCAATGGCCGCGCGATCGGCCTCGCTCAGCGTCCGGACACGGGTGGACGGCTTGGGCGGGTCGACCTCCCGGATTTGCCGGCGAATGGCCTCGACGCCCGCAGTCGCGAGGCTCTGCGCGTCGAACGGAGGATGGCCGGCGAGCAACTCAAAGAGGACGATGCCGAGGGTGTAGATGTCGCTGCGGGAGTCCACGTCGAGGCCGCTCGAGTCGGCCTGCTCCGGGCTCATGTACACGGGCGTTCCGATGAACTGCTCGACCGCTGTGTAGAGGGTGTGCTCCGTGAGGCGGCCCTGAGTCGCCTTGGCGACGCCAAAGTCAATTACCTTCGGCACCGGAGCGCCGTCGGTTTCGGAGACGAGAATGTTCGACGGCTTGAGGTCGCGATGAACGATTCCTTTTTGGTGGGTGTGATGCAGCGCCGCGCATACGGGAATGAACAGGGCGATCCGCTCGCGGGGAGTGAGGTGATTTTGGTCGCAATACTTCGTGATCGCAATGCCCCGCACCAGCTCCATGACGAAGTAGGGCCGGCCGCTTTCGCTCGCCCCGGCGTCAAAGACCTTGGCGATGTTCGGGTGATCCATCATCGCGAGGGCCTGACGCTCCGCCTCGAAGCGCGCCACCACTGCATTCGTGTCCATCCCCAGTTTGATGAGCTTGAGCGCAACGCGCCGGCGGACGGGCTCCTGCTGTTCGGCGAGGTAGACCACGCCGCATCCGCCCTCCCCGATTTTCTCCAGGAGCTGATAACGGCTGATCCGGCCAAGGGGTGCGCCGGCGGTCCGCGTGGATCCCGCCGCGGCCAGCGGAATGCGCAGGAAGTCCGACGCCCGTTCATGGCCGCTGAGGAGGGCGTCCACGCGGGCCCGGCACGGTTCGTCACTCTGGCAAATACGCCGCAGAAACTCGCCGCGGTCGGCAGCGGGCAGCTGAAGCGCTTCGGCGAAAATGTCTTCGTCGCGGGACATCGGGCTCAATGCGAGCAATCGCAGCTTAATCCGACGCGTCATCGTCTACGAGAATTTTGTCACGAGAAATTCCACGGTCCGAATTGCTTCCGTTGGAAACGAAAAGCCCCGAGAACCACCGCTTGCGTCTGAGCGGTCCCCGGGGCTGGAACAGAGGCAGTCTGTGTCGCGATCAGCGGGCCGCCACCATATTGGTGGAAGGCTTCGCCGGGCGCAGGAGGGCGGTCACCCTCGTGGAGGAAAGCAGGCGCATCGCGGAGACCCGCCCGTTTTCGAACGAGATGGCCACGCTGCCGCCGACTGTCGAACGGTCGACGTGACGGTTGTCGTAGAGCCAGGTGCCGTCGGGCAGGACATGGTCCGGCCGACCCAGGTGGCTCGAGACCCAGATCCGGAAGGACCCGGCGTGGACGTAGTCACCGAAGTTTGCGACTTCGATCTGGCCCGTGGTGGCCAAAGTCTGGGCAACCTGGACTTCTGTCGACTCGGAAGAGGCGGGATTGGCGTTGGCCAGGGAGGCGGAGGCCGCAAGGACGGCGACGAGGGAGCTGACGAGGAGGACTGTTTTCATGGATTGGAATCGGGTCCGCCTGTACATGCGAGATTCCCACTCCAAACCCGACACGCCCCGCCAATTATTTTTTCAATCGCTCGATTTCGTTGAAGAGCCACGCGCGGGCGTAGGCCCAGTCCCGTTCCGCCGTGCGGCTGGAAATTCCAAGGACCTGGGCGGACTCCTCGAGCGTCAGGCCGATGAAGTAGTTCATTTTGACCAGCTCGGCTTTGCGCGGGTCGTGGACTGCGAGGGCATACAAAGCCTCGTGCAGGGTGAGCAGTTCCTCATCGGCCGCGGGCGCGGCGATGTCCAGGGCCGCCGCGTCCGAACTGACTTTCTCGAGGCCGCCCCCGTGTCGCTGCGCGCGACGCCTCCGAGCGCGCTCGATGAGGATCCGCCGCATCGCCTCCGCGGCGGCCGAAAAGAAGTGAGCGCGGTTCTGCCACGCCGGCTGGGCGTCGCCGCCGAGGCGCATCCACGCTTCGTGGACGAGCGCGGTGGGTTGAAGGGTCTGTCCGGGGGCTTCCCGCGCCATCTTCGCCGCCGCGACTTTCCGCAGTTCGCCGTAGACGAGGGGAAGCAGCCGATCGGCCGACGATTCCTCGCCGCGCCCGACGCGTTCTAGAATAAGGGTAATGTCACCGGACTGCACGGGCGATTGGAGCGAGAATAGCCGATTCTGGCCTCTCCCTTGCGTTGGACGCAAGTGCATCTCCCTAACGGCCTACTTGAACCTGGTTCCGTGCGTCATTCAGCCCGAGGCGGTCGGCCCACGACTGGAGAGCTGCCCGGTCAAGTGAGTCGCCGCTGGCATGAAGGATTCAGCGCGCGATCTCGATCCGGCGCTGCTCCGCAGAAAATTCGGGTTGCGCCTGCCTTAGGCCGGAATCCATCAAACCATGAGCCTGCCGGTTCATGGCCACGGCCAGTTCCAACTTTCGCGACGGCGACATTCGCTGGAATATAGCCGATTGGACCGCATCCGCCTGCGAAAGGTGGTTTTCGGCCGGATAGTCGGGCTCTGGAGAATCTTGGCCTTCCGGCATCATACGAATCAAAAAATCTTCCTGCTGCTCCCCTCGCGCAAGCTGGAAGCGCTTACCCCGAGACTGCTTCAACGGTTCGATGTTCACGGTTTGCCGGGCGAGCGTGGGCAAAGCACCCACGCGCAACGGCACAAAAAGAGATCGCCAGAGGATTTACCGTATTCAAGCAGCGCGCCAGATGAACTTCCGTAACGCCATTTGGCCGCATAGGTCTGTATTCGGCGTCCATTCGTAAGATTTTTGCCACACAAGTCGGCGCAATTGTCACGCCAATCCCGGCAGCAACGAGGCCGATTATCGTCTGCCAATGCGGCGCCTCCTGTACGATCCGAGGACGGAACCCTCGCCGCTCGCACAATCTCATCGTTGCCTCCCACGCAAATTCCCCAGCCGAACGTGAATAGAAGACAAATGGTTCATTTTCCAACTTCCCCAAAGGGACAACGCGGTATTGGGCTAGAAAATGCCCCTTTGGGAATATGACAACGAACGACTCATTCATAATGGGCTCCAAATGCAGCTCGGACACCGGACCAGGATCCCGGACCAATCCGACATGAATGTCACCTTTGCGGAGTCCCTCTATTAGCTGGCTTGTGTGTAATTCATGGAGCTGAAGGCGGACATTCGGAAATTTCCGGCGGTACGCACTCAAAGCGTTGGGTAATCGAGTGAGCATCGCAGAACTGACGAAGCCTACGGACAACGATCCTAGTTCACCCTTCGCAACGCATCGTACATTATCTAAATCTTCACTCACTCTGGCCAGTATGTGCTGGGCGCTTTGCAGCAGGGCCTCGCCTGCTAGGGTCAGCTTCACTGAGCGGGAAGTGCGCTGAAATAGCGCGTGACCTACCAGGTCCTCAAGCCGCCGGATTTGATGCGATAATGGCGGCTGAGCAATGTGAAGTCTTTGAGCCGCCTTTCCAAAATGAAGTTCCTGCGCCACCGCTACAAAATAGCGCAAATGGCGAAGCTCTATCTGGTCATCCATACGCGAATTGTATCAATCAATATGTACACAGTATTGGACCTTCTGAACCCGGGTGGCTAACGTAACGAGAACAGCGGAACCTCATGAGCCCCCTGCCTGAAAACAACGATCCTTCGGGGCAACACGATGCTGTCGTTCGATCATTTCGACCCGGGGATGAGGCTGCGTTCCACGATCTCAACGAGTCCTGGATCCTGGAATCCTTCTCGATGGACGACAAAGATAAACAGATACTTGATGATCCGTTGACCCATGTTCTGAAACCAGGTGGCGAAATCTTCTTCATCGTGCGGTCTGAATCCATGCTAGGATGCTGTGCGCTGCTTCCTTTGGGAGATCGATCTTGGGAAGTTGCGAAGATGGCGGTCGCGAAAGCGCATCGCAGTCGTGGACTCGGCCGACACCTGTTGAGTAGGGTGATCGAGCATGCGAAAACAGCGGGCGCGCGCAAACTCTGTTTGAAGACCAGCAGTATTCTTCAGCCGGCAATTCACCTGTACAAATCGATGGGTTTCCAAATCGTTGCTCAGGAATCCTCCAGGCTCTGCCGGAATGCACGTGCCGATGTGTTTATGGAGCTTCTCTTATAGTGGATAGGATTGCCCGCCGCACATAGAGGAATTCAGTCCGCGGGAGCCCGCTCAATTCCTCAATCGATACCAGAGCGCCGCTTTGCCCGCGGCAGGAGACGCCGAGAGAACTTCCCCGTCCGTCGTCACTTCGATGCCGTGGGTCCCCGTGGTCTCTAGATAACCCAATAGCGCGCCGGAGTTGTGATCCAACTTGATCAGCCATCCCGGCGGCCCATTGGGCCCGCGTGGGATGCTGGATAGCCAAATCGCATCTTTATCAAGCTTCAGCCCGAAGGTTTTGCCGTACTGAGACCACTCGCCGAGATAGTTTCCCTGCAGATCGAAGCGCTGGATCCGTCCGTTTTCCCGGTCCGCGACGTAAATCACTCCGTTCTCATCAATCTGAATCGAGTGCGGCAGATGGAATTGGCCCGGACCCGTGCCAGGGCTTCCCCATTCGCGAATCTTCTTTCCGTCCGGGGTGTACTCCAGGATGCGGGCGTTTCGATAACCGTCGGCGATGAAGAGGTGGCCGTTGGGCGCGAACGCAATGTCCGTCGTGCCACAGAAGGCCACCCGCGGGGTCGGCAACCCACCCACCGAGATTTCCAGGAGCTTCTTACCCTCCGGGGTGAACTCATACACCATCGAACTGGCGGCATCGGTGGTCCAGATGTGGCCCTGAGGATCGATGCGGATCGCATGCGGCGTGCTGTACATGCCCTTGCCCCACGAACGAACGATCGTTCCGTCGCGGTCCACCACAATCACCGGATCCACCTTTGCATTCCTTTGCAGCAAGTAGATCAGTCCATGACGATCCGACGCCACCCACGATATCAAGCCCGTGGGCCATCCCTTGATTTCAGTTTGCTCCAAGGGCAGTTTCGGGGCGTTCTGCAGAAGCGATCTCAATGCGGTGTTCTGGCTCTCCAATTTTGTCCGCTCTTCGGGCGTCAGTCGATCCAATGTCTGAGCGGAGACGACGACGGCCGCCCAAAAGAAACAAAACGACATCCGCTTCATGATAATTGAGTTCTAGGCATGATCTGCGTCAATGAGTTGTCCCACCGCTTCCCCCGCGCAAGCCCGAAGCGTTTCCAACGCCGCCCCACCCTCCAGGCAAATCCCATTTTCCAGGGCGTCCGCGGAACCACCACCTGCTTATTTCCCAATGACTAAACTTCGACTCGGTATCATTGGCCTGGGGACCATGGGGCAATCCCACGCCCGCGCCGTTCTTGCCGGCCAGGTTTCGCGGGTCGAACTGACCGCCGTTGCGGATGTCGATCCGGCCCGACTCTCCGCCTTCCCGGAAATCACCCACTTTGCCGATGCCAAGAGCCTCATCCGATCTCGGCTGGTTGACGCCGTTCTGATCGCGACGCCTCACTACCATCACACCGCGGCCGGCGTCGCGACTCTGAAGGCAGGGCTTCACCTGCTGGTTGAGAAACCGGTCTCGGTTCACAAGGCCGATTGTGAAAAGCTTGTCTCCGCCCACCAAGGCGGCCGTCAGGTCTTCGCTGCGATGTTCAACCAGCGCACCGATCCCTACTATCTCAAGCTTCGGGAATTGCTCCAAAACGGCGAATTGGGCGAGGTCCGTCGGGTCAATTGGATCATCACCAATTGGTTTCGCACAAAAGCCTACTACGCTTCGAGCAACTGGCGCGCCACGTGGGCCGGCGAAGGCGGCGGCGTCCTGATCAACCAATGCCCCCACAACCTCGATCTCTTCCAATGGCTCTTTGGCATGCCCATCCGGGTGCGCGGCTTCTGCCGGTTCGGACGGTACCACGACATCGAGGTCGAGGACGACGTCACCGCCTACTTCGAACTAAAAGGAGGTGCCCATGCGACCTTCATCGCCTCGACAGGCGAGGCGCCCGGGACGAACCGCCTCGAGGTCACCGCCGAGGGGGGCAAAGTGGTCATCGAGAACGACCGGATCCATTTTACGAAGAATTCAGTGCCGATGTCCGCCTTCAGCGCGACCACCTCGGAAGGCTTCGCGACTCCCGCAGCCTCGGACGTGCCGATCTCGGTCGATGGCCACGGTGGGCAGCATGTCGCGATTCTCCAAAATTTCGTCAATGCAATCCTTGACGGTACGCCGCTGATAGCGCCGGCGGCCGAGGGGATCAATTCCGTAGAACTCGCCAACGCCATCCTACTCTCCACATGGACGGACAAGACCGTCGAACTTCCGATGAATGGCGCCCTGTACGCGCGTTGGCTCAAAAAGAAAATCGCCGGTTCGAAACTGGAAACAAAAGTCCCCGGGTAACCGCCCGCGAAGATGGATCTAGTTTTGGCTCGGCGCAGGGATCAATCCACGCCTGATGAAAGCCTGTTCCAAGTCGAGCGGCCGAATGGGTTTGGAGACATAATCGTCCATCCCCGCCTCCAGGCACTTCGTCCGGTCGTCCGTCATCGCATAAGCGGTGAACGCGATGATCGGTATTCGGGGGTCCACTCCCGGCACACTGCCTTCGCGGATCCGCCGGGTCGTCGCGTAGCCGTCAAGCCCGGGCATCTGACAATCCATGAGAATGGCATCGTATTTTCCCTCGGTCAGCCGGTCGATCGCCGCCAGCCCGTCGCCGACGATATCGACCGAGTGTCCCATGCGCTCGAGGATCCGGCGCGCGACCGCCTGGTTTGTGCGATTGTCTTCCGCCATGAGCAAGTGAAGGCGAGGCCCAGAAATTTCGCGCTTCACGGGCGCCGGGTGAGGCTCGGAGGATCGGGCCGAGGTCATTGGCAACCGGGTCTTCCCACTTAGTACCGTCTCGAGACAGAGCCGAAGCTGCTCAACGCGCACAGGTTTGTACACCACTCCGGAATAGCCCGCAGCCGTCAGCGCCGGAATATTAGCGGGGGGATTGGCTGGAACCAGCAGGATCAGCGGCAGCTCCCCAAATTCGGGAATAGCTCGGATCTGGCCGCCTTGTCGGACCGGATCGCCCGCCTCCGCCGGGCCATTGATCATCGCTGCGCGACAGGGGAGATCATCTGATGGCGGCGCCGCGAGGAGCATGCGGCCCTCATCCACAGAGGCCACTGAGTCAACCCTGAGCCCGAATTCCTCAAGCTGATGCGCCAGGATCCGGCGTTGAACCGGATGAGCGTCGATCAGGAGAATCCGTGCCGGCGCATGCGCCAGCGGCTGCAATGGGCACAAGGCGCCCTCCCCCCGGGCGAGCGAGAGCTCGAACCAGAACGAAGACCCGCGATGCAGCTCACTGGAGAATCCGATCTCTCCTCCCATAAGGTGAATCAGCTGCTGGGAGATCGCCAACCCGAGGCCGGTACCGCCGTAACGGCGTGTCGTCGTTCCATCGGCCTGGGTAAATGCCTGGAAGAGCCGCTTCTTGGCCTCATCGGAAATCCCAACACCGGTGTCGCTGATTTCGCAGCGGAAAGAAACGCGATCCGGCGTTTCGGTGGATTTTTCGATCGCGACCACCACTTCGCCGATCTCAGTAAATTTTAC
>Ga0302326_10001796_pt1 | contig 53550 bp, 50 predicted proteins | sample Palsa_T0_3_FD_202264 | JGI IMG/M metagenome (GOLD analysis project Ga0302326, IMG submission 202264) | Peat permafrost microbial communities from Stordalen Mire near Abisko, Sweden - Palsa_T0_3 | ecosystem: Environmental > Terrestrial > Soil > Palsa > Peat permafrost | place: Sweden: Abisko...
ACTCACCGCCCGCAACGTCGTCCTCTTCAATGAATCCGCCGTTGAATACCAGGCCCAGCTCAGCGATTATCTCGATCACTTCCGCCCGCAAACCAAACCCGAAACCGATCTCGTCCATCAACTCGCCGCCGCCCATTGGCGTCTCGCGCGCTACGCCGGCGTCGAATCCGGGCTCCTCGAACACCGCATGCAGGCTCAGGAAGAGCGCCTCAGCGAAGATTACGAGGAGATGCCCGAGAATCACCGCCTCGCCATCGCCTTCGACGCCCTCTCCGGCTCCCACAGCTCGCTCGCTCTGCTGAACCGCTATCAATCGCGCCTCCACCACGAGTACCACCGCTTGTTGAAAACACTCCTGCAAATGCAATCCCCGCGCGGCGCAACACCGAAATTACCAAACGCAGCGAATCCCACCAATGAACACTCGGGCGATGCGCAAGTCGCCCTCTTCCCACAAGTCACCAACAACCAACAACCAATAACCAACAACCAATCCCCAACCCCGTCCCCACTTTTGTGATTTCATAAGATATGCGGCAATTCCTACTCAGCCTGACAAGTGCCCTCGCGTTCGTGGTATCGCTCCCCGCGGCCACGCCCGCCAATGTGTTCAACGCCTCCTTCGACAGCCCCAACCCCTCCTGGACCACACTGCGTGGAATCGCCGTCACCGATCCCGCAGTCACGCACGATAGCCAAATGTCGATGCGGCTCGAATCAGGCCCCGTCGCCCGCGACGCTCGCGTCCAATCCGCACCCATCACGCTGACCATTGGCAAGCCTTACGAGCTCTCAGGCTGGATCCGCACCGAGAAGCTCACCGTCCGCGATCTCGACCGCTCGCCCATCGCCACCGGCGCGGCGCTCAGCATGGCGTCCATGCCGTATGATGTGCAATCGGAATCGCTCGCCGGCTCGCGCGATTGGACCCGTGTCCATCTCCGCTTCATCGCCACGCGCGCGCAGGATAATCTCGTGCTCACCGTTGCCTACGGCGGCACATTCGATGGCAAGGCCTGGTTTTCTGGAGTAACGCTGAACGAAACGCCGGCGAACGCCCCCCTCGATCAATGGCCCGCTCCCTCCGCCGTCACAACCTACGGCCCGGCGTATCGTTATCCGATTGGCGGATGGATCTATGTCCACATCGAAGGCAAACCATACGAACGCGGCTATCAGCACGGCCGCCTCATGGCCAAGGAAATCCCACAGTACATGCAGCGCTGCGCCGCCGAGCTCGATCCCAAGAACAAGAACAAAAGCTGGGATCTGGCCCGCACCACTGCCAGCGCGCTATTCCTGCGCGGCTTCGATCAGGAAATTCTAGAGGAAATGAAGGGCATCGCCGACGGGGCTTCCGACGCGGGCGCCCGCTGGGAAGGCCGCGCCATTGATCTCACCGATATCGTCGTCGTCAACACCACCGTCGAGCTCGGCGAACTCAGGGAAGCGCTGCCCGTCACACCCAACGGCCTGGAAGGCTTGCGTCTCTCTGCGCCCGACTATGGTCATCGCAAGCGCGAGGCCCTGGACCACTGCAGCTCCTTCGCCGCCACTGGCTCCGCCACTCGCGATGGCCGCATGGTTATCGGGCACACCACCTGGTGGCCGCTCACTCTCGCCGAACAGACCAACGTGATGCTCGATATCCAGCCCGCCACCGGACACCGCCTGCTGATGCAAAGCTATCCCGGCGGCATCGAGAGTGGAACCGACTGGTATCAGAACGACGCCGGCATCGTGCTCACCGAAACAACCATCGATCAAAGTCCGTTCAACATCAACGGCACTCCGATCGCCTATCGCGCGCGCAAAGCCATCCAATATGGCGGCGACATCGATCAAGTGGTTCAGTATCTCAGCACCAAGAACAACGGCCTCTACACCAACGAATGGATCTTAGGCGACGCCAAAACCAACGAGATCGCCCTCTTCGAGCTGGGCACTTACAAAACCCGGCTGTATCGCAGTTCCAAGAACGATTGGTTCGGCGGCACCGAAGGCTTCTATTGGGGCGACAACAATACCAAGGATCTGAGCGTGCGCCTGGAAGAAACTCCCGACCCGAACGCCCCGCCCTCCTACATCCCTTACGTTCCCACCGAACGCGATCTGAAGTGGCAGGATCTTTACCACGAGTACAAAGGCAAAATCGACGAACAGTTCGGATTCATGTCGTATCACACCGCGCCGCTCGTCAGCTCCTCCGCGATGGATGCCAAAGTCATCACCTCGGATATGGCTTCGCGCATGATGGTGTGGGCCGAGTTCGGCCGTCCGAACCAGACCGAGCGCCTGCCGTCCAAATCGGACCGGGATGAATACGCCGGCAACAACGGCCTGTATCCTTCCGGCTACCGTCTCATTTCCGCGAATCAGGTTCCCATCTCGAAAACGGAAACGGCAGTCGCCAAAACTTTGGCCGCGGATCCTCCTAAACAAGAGTATGGCGATCGGTTATGGAGTGGCTGGATTCTTCCGGCATCGGACGCCGATATTTGGTTCGTATCCGGCTCGGCGGCCTACTACCAGGCTCTGGATTCCAAGGATCTGTCCAAAGCCATGGCCGCGCATTGGGCCGAGTATCGATCCTTGAGTCTTGCCACAATGAATCCGAGGCAGCAGTTCGAGCTGGAGACGCAAAAGGGCGCGCTCTTCCTCGACCAGTTGCGGCGCGACATCGGCGACGATCGTTTCTTCAAGCTCATGTCGGACTTCTTTGCCTCTCACCAGACCAAGGCCGTTACCGCGCAATCGTTTCTGGACGCCGCCGGCGTGAAATTTGTTATGCCCGCCGATCATGGCGGTGCGACATATCTGGTGTCCGATGTCCGCCACCGGCTCGGCTCCGCGATGCTGGTGTACGGCACCATGGCCGAGGCTGGCGCCAACCGCTACGCCGCCGAGGAATTGCAGAAGCGTTTTTACCGCGGACTCGAAACGGCCGTGCCCATCCGCAAGGATTTCGAAGTCACCGATGCCGACTTGCGCGCCCACGACGTCGTCTTCGTTGGACGCCCCGAAACCAATTCGGCTCTCGCCGCTTGGCAGTCTAAGCTTGGCTTGGACTCTTCGGGCGGCCTCTTCCGCGTCGCCGGTCAGGACCATGCTTCTGAAACCGAGGCGCTCGCGTTCGCCGCGTCGAATCCGCTCGACCGCCGCCGCATGGCCTTGGTCCTGGCTGGCAACAGCGCGCTTGAAACCGTGCTGCTGACCAAAGCCAATTTCGGAGAAGCCCAATACTCCGTTTTCGACGCTGACAAGGAAATCGCTTCCGGGTTTCTGAAGTAATCAAACACGCGGCGTTGGCATTCATTGGTGAGATGATGGTCGTATGTCGTCCTCTCCACAACCGCAGGCCCCGTCGCCTGGCATAGTATTCGACACCTTGCAAGCCTATCAGCGCAGCGTCGCTCTGCGCGGCGCCATCGACCTGGATCTGTTCACCGCCATCGCCGATGGCAACCACTCCTTAAGTGCGATTGCGGCCCGCATTAAAGCCTCCGAAAAAGGCACGCGCGTGCTCTGCGATTATCTGACCATGCTGGGATTCCTGGTGAAGCAGGGCGGCGACTACACGCTGACAGCCGACTCCGCCGCTTTTCTGAATCGCCACTCGCCGGCGTATATGGGCACTATGGCAAAGTTCCTGATGAGTCCGCAGATCGCCGGGTTGCTCGAAGACATCACCGGCGTCGTCCGGCAGGGCGGCGCTCTCCCCAGCGATGACGGACTCTTGGAGCCGGATCATGCCATCTGGGTGGAGTTCGCGCGCTCCATGGCGCCCATGATGCAGATGCCGGCCGAATTGATCGCGAAAATGTTTGCCGGCTCAAAGCCCATCACCGGTGAAACAAAACCAATCAAGGTCCTCGACATCTCGGCCGGTCACGGCTTGTACGGAATCGCTTTCGCGAAGCACAACCCGAACGCGAAGATTGTCGGGCTGGACTGGGCGAACGTGCTCGAAGTTGCCAAAGAAAACGCGAGCAAGGCAGGCGTTGCTGATCGCTATTCAACCATCGCCGGCAGCGCGTTTGAGGTCGATTTTGGCTCCGGCTACGATATCATCCTGATCCCGAATTTCCTGCATCATTTTGATGTGGCTGCCAATGAGAAGCTGCTCCGCAAGGTTCACGCGGCTCTGGCGCCTGGTGGCATCGCCGTCACACCCGACTTTATTCCGAACGAAGATCGCATCTCGCCGCCGCGTGACGCCATGTTCAGCATGCAAATGCTGAGCACCCCGGCCGGCGACGCCTACACGTATTCCGAGTTGGAAAAAATGTTTCGCAACGCTGGATTTGGGCGCAATGAAATGCGCGAGCTCGCGCCCATCGGGCAACGCTTGGTGGTTTCTTACAAAAATTGACCAACAAACTGGTTTTCGAAAACCTCAAGCACCGTCCCGTGCGGACGATGATCGGGATCGTGGTCATCGGCATCCAGGTGACACTCATTCTGACACTGGTGGGCTTGCGGGAAGGAACGTTGAGCGATCAAGCCGCGCGCGCCAGTGGCGTGGGCGCGGATGTAATAGTCAGGCCGCCCAGTAGTTCCGTCATCACCATGAGCGCCAGCATGCCCGTCCGCATCGCCGGAAAGATTGACGAGCAACCGGGCGTGAAGCTCTCCACCGGTGTCCTCCAGCAAGGAACCGACCTGTTCAATTACGTCACAGGCGTGGATCTGGCCCAGTTCGATAAGCTCAGCGGCGGATTTCATTTCGTCGCCGGCGGCCCGTTCCAGGGTCCGGACGATGTTATGGTCGATGAGTTTTACGCCAAACAAAATAAGCTGCATGTCGGAGACACAGTGAAGTTGCTCAACCGGCCCTGGCATCTCTCCGGTATCTATCAGCCCGGAATGCTGACACGCGTGGTGGTTCCGCTGGCTACGCTGCAAGAGCTGACGGCCAATACCGGTAAAGTGAGCTGGGTCTATGTGAAGCTGGACGACCCTAGGAAGACGGACCAGGCCGTGGCGCAATTGCGGAGCGTTCTGAAAGACTATCGAATTTACTCCATGGAAGAATTCACGTCGCTCTTCTCACCCAGCAATATCCCGATGCTGCAAGGATTCATTTGGGTCGTGATCGGGCTCGGCGTGGTGGTTGGATTCCTGGCGATCCTTTTGTCCATGTATACCGCGGTGCTGGAGCGCACTCGCGAGATTGGCGTGCTCAAGGCGCTGGGCGCATCACCGGCCTACATTTTGAACATTCTGTTGCGGGAGGCCGCGCTGATCGCCATAGCCGGAGCGATTTTCGGCATCCTGCTTTCTTATGGAACGCGCTTCGTGATTCACAACGTGGTCCCGGCATCGCTGATCCAGTCGATCGTTCCTATGTGGTGGCCCATCGCCGCGGCGATCGCCATGGCCGGCGCGCTGCTGGGAGCGCTGGGTCCGGGGCTGAAAGCGGCTCGGCAAGACGCGATCGAGGCTCTGGCCTATGACTAACGGCCAGCCGATCATCTCCATTCGCGGCCTCCGAAAAACCTACCATGCCGGCGAAGTGGATGTGCAGGCGCTGCGCGGCGTGGATCTCGACGTTCAACCGGGCGAATTCGTCTCGGTGGTTGGGCCATCCGGGTCCGGCAAGTCGACCCTGTTTCACATCGTAGGCGGGCTCACGCCGCCGACCTCGGGGACCATTCACATCGCTGGCCGCGATCTGCTGGGGATGTCCGAAGCCGAGCGCACGGAGCTGCGAAAGACGTCGGTCGGGTTCGTTTTCCAGAAGTACAACTTGCTGCCGACGTTGACCGCTCGCGACAACATCGAGATCGCGCGCGACATTGCCGGGAAAAAAGGGGCGCATAAGAATGGCCCGCTCGATCCTGAGTTCCTGGATATGCTGAAACTGCTCGGCATCGAAAGCCGTCTGGATCACAAGCCGCGCGCCTTGTCTGGCGGCGAGCAGCAGCGCGTTGCCATCGCCCGGGCCATCGTGAATCGACCAGCCATTTTGCTGGCCGATGAACCCACCGGAAATCTCGACACGGAAAATTCGAACGCCGTGCTCGGGTTGCTGCGCGATCTGAACCGGCGCGCCGGCCAAACCATACTAATGATCACGCACAATCCCGAAGCGGCCGGCTATGGAGACCGCATTGTGCACATGCGCGATGGCCACATCGAATAGTCCACATGGAACGGGTTACTGCAGCAATACACATTGAGTCGCGATAGTGACGCCGGCCTGGCTGGCCGCGCCGCCGATCGACAGCACCACCGGCTGAATGCCGGGCGCCAGGAAGCCTCCGGGAATTTGCGCATTGATCTGCATTAATCCGGGGAAGCCGGGAGCGGGTCCGGCATACAGCAGTTGAGCGGTATATCCGCCAATAGTGATGTTGACCGCGCCCGTGCTGGTACCCTGGCCGGTTGCGTAGAGAGACACGATGCTTCCGCAAGTAGCCGGGTTGGATTCCGAATTCAAGGTGCCTCCCGGGTAATTGACCGCGGCGGCTTGGCCGGTTCCGCTGGCAGTGGTGAAAATCCCAGGCGCGGCGCTGGCCACGGGCGTTGAGGATTCGGCCACGGTAGTCCCATTCACCACGACGCTCAACATGCTGCTGGAGTTGGCCGCCAAACTAGCGGGCGCGAGCGCGTTGATTTGCGTGGCGCTGGTATAGAATAGCATCGCTGCCGTGCTGCCGAACAGGAGCTTGGTCCCGGTGGCGCCGAAGCCGGAACCAAATACGGTGACGATTTCGCCCGGCGCAATGGATCCCGCACCGAGGCTAGCTGCGTTTACTACTGAGAGGCTTCCCGTGGTGCCCGTGCCGGAAGTGCCGGTGATCGGCGTGAGCGATCGGACGCGGTTATTAGCGGAATCGGCCACCCAGAACACGCCATTCGCGCCAATGCCGATGCCGGCCGGCCCGTTCAATTGCGCGGAAAGCGCTGGACCGCCATCGCCGGTAAATCCGGCTGTGCCAGTTCCGGCAATGGTCGCGAGCGAGCCGGATGCCCACTGTTGGATGACGTTCGCGCCGGGTTCCGCGATCAGAACGCTACCGTCGGAGGCAACGGCGATCCCCGCGGGCGAGTTCAAACCCGTGATCATGCTGCTCGCCGCGCCGGCGGGCGTGACGGTCCAGATTTGAGTGGAATCCGCGACCAGGACGTTGTTAGACGAATCGACCGCTACGGCTTGCGGCCCGTCGATTGTGGCGAAGGTACTGGTGGTTCCCGCAGCCGTCACCTTGACGATGCGGTTGTTGCCTGAATCGGCGATGTAAACCGATCCCTGGGCGTCGGTTGCCACGGACCGAGGATTGTTGAGCTGAGTAGCAACCGGCAGAATCAAACCGGCCGGCGTGATTTTGCGCACTTCGTTATTGCCGGAGTCGGCGATGTACAGATTGCCGGAGTTATCGATGGCCAGGCCGCGAGGAGCATTGAGTTGCGCCGCCGACGCAGGGCCGTTGTCACCGGAGGAACCGGCTGTTGCAGTGCCGGCGACGGTGCTGATCACGCCTGCCGCGGTCACCATCCGGATGCGATTGTTGGACGTGTCGGCGATGTACCAATTGCCGCTGGAATCCATGGCAACGCTGGATGGCGCATTGAGCTGTGCGGCGGTCGCGGGGCCGTTGTCGCCGCCGAAATTCGGCGCTGCGCCGCTGCCGGCAATAGTTGTGACAATGCCGTCGCTGGCGCCAGCCGGAATCTCCAGAACGAAAGTGCCGCTGGTGGCGAAGAGATCGCCGGCCAGATCCACGGTCAGGTCGACGGCCGAGGGGATCCCGGGAATCTGTTGCGAGACGGTTCCGAAGTAGCTGGAGGCGGCGACATAGAGCGCGCCCCCGCCGAACGCGAGCCCAGTGGGCGAAGGGGTGTTGAACACTGTAATGATGACGCCGTTGTAAACTTTGCGAACGCGGTTGTTGCCACTGTCGGCGATGTAGAGCGCTCCCGTGTAGTCGATGGCGAGACCTGCGGGCGCGCTGAGTTCGGCCAGCAACGCGGAAGTGGAATCGCCCGAGAAGCCGGCCACGCCAGTCCCGGCCACGAGGATGAGCATGCCGTTACCCGAGACTTCGTAGACCTGGTTTGCGCCGAAATCGGAGATGTACAAAATGCCGCCAGGGGTGAGCGTGACGTTGCGGGGCTGCATTAACTGTGCACTGGTGGCCGGGCCGCCTTGCCCCTGGCTGGTGGCTGGGAAAGGGCCTCCGCCTGCGACGGTCTGAATCACGCCGGCGACGGAGATTTTGCGCACCCGGCTGTTTCCCAAATCGGCGATGTAGAGATTTCCGTCAGTATCGAACGCGAGCCCGTAGGGTTGATTCAGCTGAGCCGCGGTGGCCGGACCGCCGTCTCCCGAAAAGCCCGCTACTCCCGTTCCGGCGAAGGTCTGGATGGTTCCATCGGGCGCGATGATGCGCACGCGATTGGCGGCGGCGTCGGCGACGTAAACGTTTCCCTCAATGTCGATGGCGACTCCTTCGGGCTGGCCCAGCGCAGCCGAAAGAGCCGAGCCTCCATCGCCCGCATTGCTCGCGCCGGCCACGGTTTGGATGGTGTAGGTGGTAGCGAAACACGCCAGCCCCGACAGAGAAAGGAGAACGAACCGAATCAATCGAACTACCACGAATATTCCTATCGGGAATAGTGTGGCGTCCCGGACAAAAACTCTCAGAAACGTTTAGAGCAAACTGGCGAGGCGGGAATTTTCGATCAGGATGGTCTCGTCGCGCTCGGGCCCGGTAGAGATACAGCCGATTTCGACGCCGGTCTGATCGCTGAGGAAGCGGAGATAATCGCGGGCGTGGGGCGGGAGGTCGCGTTCGCGCGAAAGGCCGCGCGTTTCCGATTTCCACCCCGGCAATTTTTCATAGACCGGCTCAACTGCTTCGAGACCGCGGAACGTGGCCGGCATGGCCGTGACATTCTTGTAGCCGGTGCACACCAGGATCTCATCGAATTGATCCAGCACATCCAGCTTGGTGATCACCAGGCTGGTGAAGCCGTTGATCATGGCGGTGTAGCGCAGCAACGGAACGTCAAACCAGCCACAGCGGCGCGGGCGACCGGTGACAGCGCCAAATTCGTTGCCGGCTTTTCGGATTCTTTCGCCCTCGTCGCCGACGAGCTCGGTGGGAAACGGGCCACTGCCGACGCGAGTTATGTAAGCCTTGGACACGCCGATCACGCCCTGGATCGCGGTTGGCGGCACGCCGGCGCCGGTGCAGGCTCCCCCGGCGGTGGCGCTCGAGGATGTCACAAACGGATAGGTTCCGTGATCGACATCGAGCATGGTCCCCTGAGCTCCCTCGAACAGCACCCGCTTGCCGGCGCGGATCGCGTCGTTGAGCAATTGAGCTGTATCGCAAACCAGCGGCCGTATGCGCTCGGCAAATCCGAGATATTGATCGCGAATCAATTCGTAATCGATGGCTTCCTGGATATTAAACGTCTGTGCCAACAGTTGCTTGTCTTCAGCCAGAGCGGTGTACATCGCGCAGAAGCTGTCATGCTCATAAAGATCCGCGATACGGATGCCACGCCGCCCGATCTTGTCTTCATAGCAAGGCCCGATGCCGCGCGAAGTGGTCCCAATGGGCACTCGGTCCTGGCGGTTCTCGGACATCTTCTCCACGATTCTGTGGAAGGGAAAAATAACGTGCGCGCGATCGCTGATGGCCAGTTGCTTGCGGACGTCGATGCCGGCCTGCTCCAGTTTCTCCATTTCCTCGATCAGCGCCGCCGGATCGATCACCACGCCATTGCCGATGACGGCCTGGATGCCGGGCCGCAAGATACCGCTCGGAATCAGCTTAAGCACGAACTTCCTGGGGCCGATGAAGACGGTGTGTCCAGCGTTGTGACCGCCCTGGTAGCGGGCCACGATGGAAAACTTTTCCGAGAACAGGTCGACGACCTTCCCCTTGCCCTCGTCACCCCATTGCGCGCCTAATACAACGATGTTGCCGATGTTACCCATGGAAAGAAACCAAAACGTCTCATTGTACCCTGCGCCGTGTGCTCTAATGGCTTCGCGGGAGATCCCGCGGATGAACGCCGGGTAATCCATTGAACAACGCTCTGGCTTACAGCAAGCGCGAGCAGCGCGGCTGGTACATGTACGACTGGGCGAATGCTACGTTCCATAGCACGGTGGTTACGCTCTTCCTAGGCCCCTACCTGACAGCGCTCGCGAAGGCAGCCGCCGGCCCCGATGGGCGCGTGCATCCGTTGGGCATTCCGGTGGATCCGCGGTCATGGTGGGGCTATCTGATTTCGGTGTCGGTGGTGACTCAGATATTCACACTGCCCTTGGCGGGGACGATCGCCGATTTCAGTCCCAACAAGAAGCAGTTGCTCGCGCTATTCGCCTACACGGGCGCGTTCGCGACCGCCGCGATGTTCTTTCTCCATGGCAGCGAGTATCTAGCGGGTGGGATGCTCTTCCTGATCGCGAATCTGGCGTTCGGAGCGGCAATGGTGGTGTACAACTCATTTTTGCCCGACATCGCTCCGCCGGAACAGCGGGACGCGGTATCGTCTACCGGCTGGGGGATCGGATATTTGGCGGGGGGGTTGCTGCTGGCGCTCAATTTGCTTTTGTTCATGAAAGCCAAGGCGCTGGGGCTATCGGAATCGATGGCGGTGAGGATCAACCTCTCGTCGGCCGGCGTGTGGTGGGCGGTCTTCAGCGTGATTGCGCTGGTGGCGATCCGCCGTCGTCCCGCGGCGCGGAGGCGCGCCCCCAACGAAGGGATTCTGGACAGTTTCCGTGAATTCGCGGGCACCCTACGCGACATGCGGCACTATCCACAAACGCTGCGATTTCTGATAGCGTTTCTGCTCTACAGCGATGCCGTGCAGGCCGTCATTGCGCTGTCCGCCCAGTTCGGCAGCGACGAGCTGAAAATGTCCATGACCGACCTGACTGAGATGATCCTGATGGTTCAGTTCCTCGCGTTTGCCGGATCGTTTCTGTTCGATTGGATCGCGAAGGCTATTGGCGCGAAGCCGGCGGTTATTGTGAGCCTGCTGATCTGGACCGGCGTGTTGGTGGCGATGTATGTTTCTGTTCGCACGGAGACGCAGTTCTTCGTGGTGGCGGCGGTCGTTGCGATGGTGCTGGGAGGAACGCAGGCGCTGAGCCGTTCGCTATTCTCGCTGATGATTCCGAAGGGCCGCGAGGCCGAGTATTTTGGAATCTATGAGATCAGCGATAAGGGAACCAGTTGGATGTGCCCGCTGCTGTTCGGGCTCGCGCTGCAATTCACGGGGAATTATCGGCTCGCGATTCTGTCGCTGATCACGTTCTTTGGAGCGGGGCTGCTGGTGCTGCTGACGGTGAACGTGCGGCACGCGGCGGCGGAAGCGGCGGACTGAGGCGGCCGCTCCCTCACGGTCTCGGTTCAGTAAGTCCAGCGGATGTTTTTTGCTCGGCGAGCCGCTCCAGGAACGCGTGCTCCTGGATGTCCAGTTCGTGCTTGTAGCCCTCCGGATCGATAAACGGATTCGGACCTTTGCCGAGCTTGGGATATTTCTCCGCCAGGTTGTACATCGCCGGATGGGAGCCGAGCGGAACATCGCAGGGCAGCGATCGCAGCAGTTTGAAGCTGCGCATGTACTCGCCGGCCATGTCGGGAACCTCGGTGTTGTTCACTAATTTGAAGCCAGGGTTGACGCCCACGCTGCCGATGATTACGACATCGTAAGTCTTGCCATCTTCCCGAGCCTGGGTGGTCCAGGTGGTGCAGCCGCGCGTGTGACCGGCGGTGAGATGAGCCACTAAATTGGCGCCGCCGAGCTCGACACGGTCGCCATCGTGCAGAGTTTTGTCGAGCGGATGCGGCTTGTTCCCGGGACGGATTTTCATGAGCGCGGGCACGTCTTCCGCCATGGCCATGACCTGGGCGCCGGTGAGTTCTTTCACCAAGGCGTCGCCTTCCATGTGGTCGGCGTGGGCGTGGCTACCGAGCAGGATCTTGACGTCGGCGAACTTGAAGCCCAGCTTTTCAACCGAGGCTCGAATCACGGGGACCGTAGCCTCGAAACAACTATTAATCAGGATGTTTCCTTGCGGAGTAACGACCAGAAACGACGCCAGCGATTCGGAGCCGACATAGTAGATGTTGCCGATTACTTTGTGCGGGGGGAACGGTTTGTTGAACTGATCGGGCGTGCCGATGTTGCGCCGGAACAACTCGTCGGCGGTTTGGCCGCGAAGCGGAGCGAGCAGCGGGGAGGCTGCCAGGGCGGCTAATTTCACCAAATGTGCGCGCCGGGATTCCATACTCAACAAGTATATAGCCAGGCACGAAGCGCGGCTAAAATCTCGCGCTAGGCCAGCAAGCCGCCGTGCCCGAGGCAGGCGACTTCCCATCCGGACACGCGATAGCGGGCCAGCATGGGGGGCAGCATCAAGTCGACAACATTGGGCTTGGCCGAGCGAAAGCAACCGGGGGCGGACATGACGGGGACATCATCCTTGTAGCTCAGCAGAAACAGATTGCCCGGCTCGACCGGCGCAAGAAAGCGCTCCACCTGGCAGCCGGCGCGGAGCATGGCGCGGCCGATGACATCTTCCGGACCCGCCGGGGCGGTGGTAGAGGCGACCAATACCACGGTTGGTTTGGCGCGCAGCAGATGCAGCAGGCTGCGTGCCACCGCGCCTTCCTCTTCAATGGAGGAGAGCACGAAGCTGGAGGCCGCTCCCAAGCGCTCCAAACGCTGGCGCATGATGTTTTCAAACAGCTGGCGCGCGCGTTCTCCATTGCCGGGGTCCGTGTAGAGCACCGCAACCGCCGGAGCGCGAATGGGCCGGGCCTGCAAGATGGGCCCGCGTTCCTTGACGATGGAGATGACGGCCTCCAGCTCTGGCTGCGCCACAGCGAAGGGAGCGCTTTTCACCGTGGCAATGCGATTGCCGGCCCGCGCATAAGAAAAATTGGGGGCAGTGGCGATGGCCATGCTCACGGTACAGTTGATTTGCTTCAGCAGCTCATCGTCCACCAGGACGCAACTCGATTCCGTGGCGAATAGATTCGCTCTTCCTCCCGCCGCGAGACGGATTTCGAGCGTTCCACAGCCAATTTCGCTCGCGACCTGCATAACAGCGTCGTCCTCTCCGACCTCTCCCTCCTCGAGCTCAGTGACCCAGACTTCGTTCATGCCTTCGGTCTCGAGCATGCGAGCGTCTTCTTCGCTAATCATATGGCCCTTGGCGAGCAATTTCTTACCGCCGGCCCGGAAAATGGTGCAGCAAAGAATTCTTCCTGTGGCTTGCTTGACGTCGATGGTCTGCGCCTTCATAACGACTTGCAATCCTCCCTCCCAAGTTCTGTCAAGTATGCATTCAAATTATACACAGCCCAAGTGAGAAATCCAGGAAAAACTCTCACACAATCCAGTTTCTTATAAAGAAATTATAAACAAGCAACGGCGCTTCGCGATCGAATTCAATCGCGCTTGGGATGAGGCAGCTGCACCAGCTCGGTGGGGGAACATAGTGATACTGGTAGTAATGGATCAGGCGTAAGGCTTTTAATTACAGCGATTTCGTCGCAGCACTCGAACTTAGGACAGGTAAGGCAGTCTTTCCATACTTTGAGAGGCAGCAGACCGCGATCCACCTGATGAAAGCCTACTTTGCGAAAGAAATCGGGCACATAAGTGAAAGCGAATATTGCATGCAGATCGTTGTGATTCGCTTCGATCTCCAACGACTCAACCAGGAAACGGCCGATGCCGCTGGCCTTGCTCTGGGGGGCGACGGCCAGGGATCGAATCTCTCCCGAAACCGGCGTATAGAAGTGGAGCGCGCCGCATCCGAGCAGTTGCGGGCCGGAGTAAGCAACCGTAAAATCGCGGATATTTTCCGACATTTCGAATTCGGTTCGAGGCAACATGATGCCTTGAGCCGCATACCCGTTGATCAACTGCAGCAGGTCGGGAATGTCGCGCAACTTGGCCTTGCGAACGATTCGGCGTTCTGTATCTTCTAGTACTTCGGCCGGCAAATTAGCCCTCATTTGATTAATCATTGCTTAATCAGTCGCGTGCCGAGTGCAGCGCCCGCAAGCAGTTGAGCCACGATATCCAGCGCGGCGCCGGGCGCGATGACGACCTCGGGGATGCCAGCCTCAAGGGCTTCGGCGGCGGACTCCAATTTGGCTCGCATTCCGCCGGTCGCGACGCCATTATCGATAAGAAGGCGGCATTCCTCCAAACTTAATGCAGGGCATACTTGATTATCCTGGCCTCGGACGCCATCGACATCGGTTAAAAACAGGAGCTTATCCACCTTGAGCGCGACCGCCACCGACGCGGCCATTTGATCGGCGTTGACGTTGAAGAAATGTCCCTCTCGATCGCCCGCCACGCAGGCCACCACCGGCAGATATTTGAATTCAATCAACGCGTTTAGCAGCCGAGGATCGGAGCGCACAGGCTTTCCCGCAAAGCCGAGTTCGTCGCTGATGGGCCCGGCAGTGGTGAGAAGCGCATCCATTCCGCTCAGCCCAACCGCGGGCGCGCCGCACGCAACAAACGCCGCGACCAATTCCTGATTTACGGAACCGGCCAGCACTTTCAACACGGCGTCCAACACCTCGGGCGTGGTAACGCGCAGTCCATTGATGAAGCGGCTCTCGACGCCGCGATCGGCCAGGTAGCGTGTCATCTGCTTGCCCCCGCCGTGAACGACGGCCGCTTCGAGACCGTCCGCGAAGGCCCTGGCGATTTCTTCCGCCAGCCGGCGCCGGGACTCGGGCGTGTCCAACAATGTGCCGCCCAGCTTGATCAGCGCTTTCAAGGCGTCCTCACAACAGGCCCGCCGTTTCCTCGCAGCCGAGCATCAGATTCATGTTTTGGATGGCTTGGCCTGCGGCGCCCTTCACCAGATTGTCGATGGCGCTAACGATGATCGCGCGCCCCGTGGCCGCGTCGAATTTGAGCCCGATATCGCAGAAGTTGGTCCGGTTGACCGCGCTGACATCCGGCAGGCTCCCGAGCGGATAAAGGCGCACGAATTTCTCGGATTGATACTGGCGGCGGTAGATGTCGAGCAGTTGCTCACCGTTTTCGATATTGCGCGTGCGAACGTAAATGGTCTCCAGAATTCCGCGCTCGATGGGAAGCAGGTGAGCGGTAAAACTGAACTCCGCTTCATCCAGACGGGAGACCATCAGGACTTCGGGCACGTGGCGGTGATCCAGCACGGAATAGACGGAAAAATTCCCGGCGACTTCGCAGAAGCTGGTGGTGAGGTTGGCCTTGCGCCCGGCGCCGCTCACGCCTGATTTGGCGTCGCAGATGATTCCGGCGGCGCGATCGGCCACGCCTGCCGTAATCAAAGGCCGGATGGCGAGATTGGCGGCCGTGGGATAGCACCCGGGATTCGCGATCAGGCGCGCGCCTCGAATCCGTTCGCGGCAGAATTCGGGGAGCCCATAAACCGCTTCGGCGAAAAGGCGCGGGGCGCTGTGCTCTTCCTTGTACCAGCGTTTGTAGGTGGCAGTGTCACCCAGTCGAAACGCGCCACTGAGATCGATGACTTTTGCGCCGGCTTCGAGCATGGCGGGCACGAGTTCCATGGAAACGGAGGGAGGCGTTGCTAGGAAAACGACAGCCAAACCGTGCGCGCGAACAGCGTCCAGCGTGCAGGGAATGCGGGGGGGCTGCGAATGGTCGAGCGGCTGAGGACGGCCGGCGGAATCCTGCCGATGTTCGAGGAGGACGGGTTCGGCGTGCGGATGCGAGGCCAGGAGCCGGACGAGTTCGACTCCGCTATAGCCGGTGAAGCCGGCCACGCCTATCTTATATTTATTCATCGTACTGAATAATTATACCCTACTTCGATTAGGGTAGTGGATACTTTCAACAAAGGACAGTTTGTTCCTTTGGTCGTTGCTGGAACGGCGGTTCAGCTAGCGACAAAGATATTTCCAGAAGATAACAAAACCAATGTATTTCAAATCAACGTTACAGCCCCTAATGGATTGTTCACTGAAACGCTCACCATGACGGGCTCCGGCAAAGCCGTCACCGGACGGCAGCAAAAGAGACATATAGTTGATGCTCGTGGGCACACGGTCGAGGATGACCCGCCAAAGCCCCACAAGCGCAACGCTCGGTGAAAACCTCGGAGGTAGTGGGTAGGTTGACCATGCCGTTCGGAGACTCGGCATTGCGGGTCAACAGCCGAGGTCGGTCACGTCAAAGGTCCGTAGATTCGTTGTTGCCGTCTCCGATTAGCAAGTTCGGCTCCATAGAACATTTGCTATCACTTATGTTTTCTGCTAAGCTCAATTTCAATTTGATGCTTTCTTACATCGACCGCATCTCTCCCTGCGGAAAGGTCGTTGTAGTTGCCGACTGCCCAAGAAAAGGCTTCTGTTACAATGGGGGTCTCGTTTTCGATGACCTCTACTCCAACTCACCTAGCCGAACTTCACGACATCCTCAAACGGAAGTCTGTACAGTTCGGTACTTTCACTCTTGCTTCAGGCCAAACCAGTGATGTGTATGTAGACTGCAAGCCTACTACGTTCGACCCGAGAGCGATGCGCCTGATCGGCCTTCTTTTCATCCAAAAGATGGAAAGCGAAGGATGGTTCCCAGATGCGGTCGGCGGCTTAACAATGGGTGCGGACCCAATCGCCTTTGCTATCGCCAGGGAAAGCGTCGATCGTCAGCCAACCATTGATTCCTTCGTCGTTCGAAAGGAACGCAAACCACATGGGATGCAAAAGGTCGTGGAGGGCCTGGAACAGACGGAAGGGCATAAGGTCGTCATCATTGATGACGTTTGCACGAAGGGCGAATCCACTGCCCTAGCCATAGAGAATGCCAGATCGGCTGGCATGGAAATCCTCGGGGCCGTCTGCCTGATTGACCGCGAAGCGGGAGCGACAGAGCTGCTACGGGATAAGTACGGCGTCCAATTGGCTAGCATTTTCAAGCTGTCGGATTTCAGACAGTAACTTCGCACCAACACAACCTGGAGCCACTACCTCGGATCATATCCAACTGGATTGGCGCACTATCTCTTCAGTTAGCCCCGTTTCTGCTCCGGAATCGTTAGCATCCAACAAAATCAATCGCTTACGGGACCGCTTCCTAGTGGAAACAGAACTGCTAGTACTCAGCCGCTGGGAGGCGATCGGAACCAACCCCGGGGCCCCGTGCCATCGAGTGCCCCACCACCGGCCGCGCTCCCAGCACACACGCCCAGCACACATCAGATGCTAGCGCGTCCCGTTCTGTGCGCCTTCGCCACCAGCTCGGCGACAGCGTGCCGATGGCAGGATTCGCCGGGTTCGCCTTCGCGGTAATGCAAAACGGTCCAGTCCGAGAAGAGCGCGCGTAATTCACCCGGACAAGCGCGCCGAGGCGTTTCTCGCGGCTCGTCGGTGCTGGTGACGTGCACAATCATGATCAGCAGGCCGCCGGGCCGCAGCGCGGACTTTATCCGCGGGATCAAACTGCGCTGGAAATAATAGCAGCAAAGAATCAGGTCGTAGGTCTCGGGCGCCATGATGAATTCATCAATCGCGAAGTCGGCCTCCAAGTCGGCAAGGTGCGCATCGATGGATGGATTACTTCGGCGTAGCAGGTCAATGGCGATTGACGAACCGTCGACGGCCGTGACCTGCCAACCGCGTGCGGCGAGATACAAAGAGTTGCGTCCGGGGCCGCTCGCGAGATCGAGCGCAATGCCGGGAGTTAAGCCACGGGTAAATTCAACCACCAACGGCGCGGGCGTCCGGAAAACTTGTTCGCCGGCGAGATAACGTTGGTCCCACTGTTCAATCGGCGTGGGCATCGCCACGTTTGACCGCGAGCTTGAAAACGCGCTTGAGGATCGCAACGGCGCGGTTAATTTCCTTTTCAGTGGCGATGTAGGGTGGCAGGAAGCGCAGCACGGTTTCGTGGGTGCAATTGATGAGCAACCCCTGCTCCAAGGCATCCAGCACAATCTGCTTGCCCGGGAAACTCAGTTCCACGCCGATCATGAGGCCCTGGCCGCGGACCTCGCGGATGAAGGAAAACTGTTTCTGCAGCTCCTGCAGCTGGGCGCGGAAGTAGCGGCCCATCTCGTCGATGTGGGGCAGCAGGGGGTCGAGAATATCCATGAACTCGAGGGCCACGCGGCAAGCCAGCGGCCCGCCGCCGAAGGTTGAACCGTGCATGCCGGAGCCGATGGATTGCGCGGCTCGCTCATTCGCGACAATCACGCCCAGGGGAATCCCGCAGGCCAGCGGCTTGGCGGCCACCATAACGTCGGGAAGCACGATGGGATCAAAGAGCTGATAGGCGAAGTGCTTGCCGACGCGGCCGACGCCGCATTGAATCTCGTCAAACACCAGCAGAGCATCGTAGCGGTCAGCCAGTTCGCGCGCTTTCCGAATGTACTCGCTGGACATCGGGAAGATGCCACCCTCGCCCTGGATCAGTTCAAGGACGATACCGGCCGTGCGGTCGCTGACAACCTGCTCGAGCGCTACCTCATCGTTGGGCGGAACGAAGCGCGCGCCGGGGAGGAGAGGCTCGAAATCCACTCGATATTTTTCCTGCCCGGTAATGGACAGCGCGCCCAGCGTGCGGCCGTGAAAGGAATTGTGGAGCGCGACGATTTCGTACTTGTCCGGATGGATCTTGTGGCCGTGCGCGCGCGCCATTTTCATCGCGCCTTCCATGGACTCGGCGCCGGAGTTGCAGAAAAACGTACGCTGCAAGCCGCTGGCTTTGGCCAGGCGCTCGGCGAGCGGGCCCTGGTAGGCGTGGTAATACAAATTCGAGCTGTGCAGCAGGCGGCCAGCCTGCTCGCGGATCACCTTCACCAGGCGCGGGTGCGCATGGCCCAGCGCGTTGACGCCGATGCCGGTGATGAAATCCAGATAGCGGTGGCCTGAGGGATCGAAAACGTAGCAGCCCTTGCCGCGATCCAGGACCAGCGGATAGCGCGCATAATTCTGGAGGAGATATTCGTTCTCCAGATTGCGGACGCGGTTGAGAACGCTGGTTTCGTCATGGTCCGGTAAAACGGTGACCGGAGAAGCGGTGGACATAGCATCATGATAACCCGGCATATCCGGCGACACGATCGCTTCTGTAACACTGCGCTAAAATGGCCGGTATGCGCAGCTCATGGATTTCTCCCCGATTGAACGATCCCATCCGCACACAAATACATTACGCGCGGCGCGATGTCGTCACCCAGGAAATGGAGTACATCGGCAAGCGCGAGCACGTTACGCCGGAGTTGATCCGATCGGAGGTGGCGCGGGGCCGCATGATCATTCCGGCCAACATTCACCACACCAATCTCGAGCCGATGTGCATCGGCGTGGCGTCCAGCTGCAAGATCAACGCCAACATCGGGAACTCGTCCACCACGTCGAACATCGAAGAAGAAGTGGAGAAGCTGCATTACGCGGTGAAGTACGGCGCCGACACGATCATGGATCTCTCCACCGGCGGCGATATCCCGCGCATCCGGAAAGCCATCATCGACGCATCGCCGATTCCGGTGGGCACCGTGCCGATTTATGAAGCGCTCGGCCGCGTTCGCCGGGTGGAGGATTTGAACCTCAACGTGATGCTGGAAGTGATCGAGGAACAAGCCGAGCAGGGCGTGGATTACATGACCATTCATGCCGGCGTGCTGGTGCAATACGTTCCGCTCACCACCAAGCGCATCACCGGCATTGTGAGCCGCGGCGGGGCCATTTTGGCCGAGTGGATGGTCAAGAATCACAAGCAGAATTTCCTGTACGAACACTTCGATGCGATCTGCAAGATTTTCCAAAAGCACGACGTCAGCTTTTCGCTCGGCGACGGATTGCGGCCGGGCTGCGTGGCCGATGCCAGCGACGCGGCGCAGTTCGCCGAATTGAAAACCCTCGGCGAGCTGACCCGGAAGGCCTGGGAATACGATGTCCAGGTGATGATCGAAGGTCCGGGCCACATTCCGATGGACCAGATCCAGATGCAGGTGGAGAAGGAAGTGGAGATGTGCAACGAGGCGCCCTTCTACACGCTGGGACCTTTGGTGACGGACTTCGCGCCGGGCTACGACCACATCACATCGGCCATCGGCGCGGCCATGATCGGCTGGTACGGCGCGTCGATGCTGTGCTACGTGACGCCCAAGGAGCACCTCGGGCTGCCGAACCGCGAGGACGTGAAACAGGGCATTATCGCGTACAAAATCGCCGCTCATGCCGCCGATATTGCGAGGCACCGGCCGGGCGCGCGCGATCGCGACGATGAATTGTCGCGGGCCCGCTATCGATTCGATTGGCGCAAGCAATTCGAGTTGTCGCTGGATCCCGAAACGGCCGAGGCTATGCACGATGAAACGCTGCCCGAGGAGGGCTTCAAGGACGCGGCCTTCTGTTCCATGTGCGGTCCGAAGTTCTGCTCGATGAACCACTCGGCCAAGACCGAACAGTTCACCGCCGAAGAGGCCGAAGCGGTGCTAGCGGCGTCGCAGCCGATCGTGACAATACAACAGTAGAGTCCGCTTCCTGACGGTCGCGGCTCGGAATGACTGTTCGAACCGAATATGTCCGAGATCAAGAAAACCGATGAAGAGTGGCGCAAGCAATTGACGCCCGACCAGTACGCTGTTACGCGGCACAAGGGCACGGAGCCGGCGTTCACCGGCAAATATTGGGACAATCACGATCCCGGCGTCTATCGCTGCGTGTGCTGCGGGACGCCCTTGTTCAAGTCGGAAACGAAATACGATTCGGGCACCGGCTGGCCGAGCTTCTGGTCGCCCATCGGGGCAGGCAGCATCAAGACCGAGACCGACAGCAGCCACGGCATGCGGCGCGTGGAAGTGCTGTGCGCCAAATGCGACGCACACCTGGGCCACCTGTTCGACGATGGGCCACGGCCCACGCATCAGCGCTACTGCATGAATTCGGCCGCGCTGGATTTCGAGAAGACCAAGTAATCCGGCCGGCCGCTGGCTGCCGGTCACGGGTCTGAATCAGCGTTCGGCCGAGCGCGCGGGTAAAAACTCGTCGCCGGCGTGCCAGGTGGGCAACTGCGGCTCGTTCGCTACCGTGATTCCGATCAGCATTCCGAATTGCGCGGCTTCCTGCATCCCCGCGAAATCCCAATCGTCGTGGTATTCGTCGGACGGCTGATGGTAGTGCTTGTCGTTGTACTCGTCGAAGACTTTGTCGCCGAAACCGGCGGGCTTGCCGTAATAATCCGTGCCCAGGTCGATTGAAAACGACGGCACGCCGGCGTGCGCCAGCGAGAAATGGTCGGACCGGTAATAGACGCCCTGCTCGGGATGCGCGTCAGGCTTTATCGCGAGTTCCATGCGGTGCGCGGCCTCTTCCACAACCGGCCACGCGGTGGTTCGCTCGGCGCCCGTGACGGAAATATCTTTGGTCCGTCCAAAGGGCGCGAACGCGTCGAAATTCAAATCCAACGCCGTCTTCGCGAGCGGGATCACCGGATGCTCGGCATAATACTCGGAGCCGCGGAGCCCGGCTTCCTCCGCCGTCACGGCCATGAAGATGGCCGACCGTTTCGGCTTGTGTTCGAGCGCCGCCCAGGCGCGCGCCATCTCAATGATCATTGCGCAGCCGGTGGCATTGTCCACCGCGCCATTGTAAATCGAGTCGCCATTCACCGCCGGGCCGATGCCCAGATGATCCCAATGCGCGGTGAAAATCACGGCCTCGGATTTCAGCCGCGGATCGCTGCCTTCGACCTTGGCGATCACGTTGCTCGATTGAATCTGCCGGATCTCGGTCGGGATATTGGCGCGAATGCGAATGCCCAGTGGAATGGGCCGGAAGTCGCGCGAGTTGGCGGCGGTGAGCATCTCGCCGACCGTCTTGCCCGCCAGCGCGAGTAATTTTGTTCCAGCATCCTCGGTGACCCATCCCGCGAAAGCCAGCGCGGGTTGGCCTGGCCCGAGCTTCAACTGCGGATCTTCCTTGCCCCAGGAGCTGCGCACTACGTCGTAACCGTAGCCGGCGGTGGGGGTGGTGTGAATGATGAGAACACCCTTCGCGCCCATGCGGGCGGCCTCTTCGTACTTGTAGGTCCAGCGGCCGTAGTAGGTGAGCGCGCGGCCGCCAAAGAATTTCGGATCTTCGGAAGGCGGCTCGTTGGTGAACAGCACCAAAACCTTGCCCTTCACGTCGACGCCCTTGAAATCGTCCCAATGAAATTCGGGTGCGACAATGCCGTGGCCGACGAAGATGGCTTCAGCGTCGAATTGATCTTCGGGCTGTTGCAGCTCGCTGACGCCGACGTAATCGTCCAGCCATTTGAACGAGACGGTTTTGTTTTCAGGTCCTATGGCATCCAGCGTGGCCTTGGACGAAGTAGTGACGCCCACCATGGGCACCTTTTGGAAATAGGTGCCGTTTTCGCCGGCCGGCTTGGCGCCGACTACCGCGAATTGCGACGCGATGTATTCCGTCGCCAGGTCGCCGCCACGCGTTCCCACGCCGCGCCCCTCCAACAAATCGCTTGCTAGAAACTTCACGTGCGCGCGCATGCGTTCGCCCGAAATGTCGGTCTGGCTGGATGCCAGAGCTGTTACCAGCAGTACCAATCCGAATCTCTTCATGACCCCAGTGTTGATTTTTTCGGCCAATGGTGTCAAAACCAATGTGTATGCCTATCGCAACCACCAACCCAGCCACCGGCGAACTGATCCGCGTTTTCGATCCGAACTCGAGCGCGGAAGTGGACGCCAAAATCCAACAATCGTATGACGCGTTTCGCGCGCACAGGCGCACGCCGTTCGCCGATCGCGCCGCCAAAATGCTCCGGGCGGCGGAGATCCTTGAAAAGGAAAAGGACCGCTGGGCTCGCCTGATGACGCTGGAGATGGGCAAAACCTTGAAATCCGCGGGCGATGAAGCGCTGAAATGCGCCTGGGCTTGCCGCTACTACGCGGAGAATGCCGAGCGCTTTTTAGCGGATGAAGCGGTGGCGACCAACGCGGGCAAAAGCTTCGTGGCATACCAACCGTTGGGCGTTGTTCTGGCGGTGATGCCGTGGAATTTTCCGTTCTGGCAAGTGTTTCGCTTTGCCGCGCCGGCGTTGATGGCGGGAAACGGCGGACTTCTGAAGCACGCATCCAACGTTCCGCAGTGCGCGCTGGCGATCGAAGAGATTCTGTGCCGCGCCGGTTTTTCGGAGGGCGAGTTTCTGACGCTGCTGATCGAATCGTCCCAGGTGGCGCGCGTGATCGACGATCCGCGCGTGGCCGCCGCCACGCTCACCGGCAGCGAACCGGCGGGACGGCAAGTGGCCAGCCAATGCGGAAAGCAGATCAAGCGAACGGTGCTGGAACTGGGCGGCAGCGATCCTTTCATCGTGATGCCCAGCGCCAATCTGGAGGAAGCCGCGCAAACCGCGGTGAAGGCGCGCTGCATCAACAACGGACAATCCTGCATCGCAGCCAAGCGGTTCATCGTGCACGATTCCATCTACGCCGAATTCGAGCGGCGCTTTGTCGAGGGCATGCAGGCGCTGAAAGTTGGCGATCCCATGGCTGCGGGCACCGATGTGGGACCGCTGGCAACGGCGCAGATCGTCGGCGAGCTGGACGATCAGGTGAAACGGGCCGTAGCGGGCGGCGCGCGATTGTTGACCGGCGGCAAGCGTGTGAGTGGTCCTGGCAATTTCTATGAGCCGACTGCGTTGGGCGAGGTTCCCGAGAGCTGTCCGGTGTACTACGAAGAGATTTTCGGCCCGGTTGCGATGTTGTTCCGGGTGAGCGGGATCGAGGAAGCCATCAAGGTGGCCAACGATTCCGATTTCGGCCTGGCTTCGAGCGTCTGGACCAACGACAGCGCGGAGATCGAGCGCTTCACGGCTGAAATCGAAGCGGGCGCGGTGTTCGTGAACGGCATGGTGGCGTCCGATCCGCGGCTGCCCTTTGGAGGCATCAAAAATTCGGGCTACGGGCGCGAGTTGAGCAGTTTCGGGATTCGGGAGTTTGTGAACATCAAGACGGTGTGGATTAAGTAAGCTACGGTGGCGCACGCACTCGTGCGTGCTGTGTTCACACTCGTGTGAACATCCCGGCCAGCCCGTGGAAACAAGTGTCGAGATGAGTCTCGACACGGCACGCAAGAGTGCGTGCGCCACTAGGTTATTTCGGCGCCATGCGAATGGCTCCGTCCAGCCGGATCACTTCGCCGTTCAACATCGGGTTCCCGATGATGTCGCGTACGAGTTGCGCGTACTCGGACGGCCTTCCCAGGCGCTTGGGGAAGGGGACCATGGCGCCCAGCGCGGCGCGCACATCGTCCGGCATGCCCGCGAGCATGGGCGTCTCGAAGATGCCCGGCGCGATCGCCATCACGCGAATTCCGACGCCCGAAAGATCGCGCGCCAGCGGCAGCGTCATGGCAGCGATCCCTCCCTTCGAGGCGGAATAAGCGGCTTGGCCGATCTGCCCGTCGAACGCCGCCACCGACGCCGTGTTGATAATCACGCCGCGTTCCTTTTCGTCATTGTCCGCATTCGTTGACATGGCCCACGCCGCCAGGCGCGCCACATTGAACGCGCCGATCAGGTTGATGCGGATCACTTTCGAAAAGCGCTCAAGATCCGCCGGACCGTTTTTTCCGATCACGCGCTGTGCATCCAATATGCCGGCGCACTGGACGGAGATGTGGAGCGCGCCGAAGGCGTCCAGCGCGGTCTTGACGGCAGCTTCGGCTTGGGCGGCGTCGGTGACGTCAGTATGAACGAAGCGCGCGTGATTGCCCAATTCCTTGGCGAGCCCCTGGCCGGTCTGATCGTTCACATCGGCGACGACGACGTGGCCGCCTTCCTCGACGATCATCCTCGCCGTGGCCGCTCCCAAGCCGGACGCTCCGCCAGTGACGACCGCAACTTTGCCCGAAATCTCCATCTGCTACCTCCGGCTTTCGAAGAACTTCTTCATCAGCTCCACGCACTCCGGCGCGAGCACGCCTTCCACAATCTCCACGCGATGATTCAAGAGCTCGGAATCGGCGATGCGGAATTTGCTGCGCACTCCGCCGAACCGCAAATCGCGCGCGCCAAAAACCAGCCGCCGCACGCGCGCGGCCACCAGCGCTCCGGCGCACATTGCGCAAGGTTCCAGCGTAGCGTAGAGCGTGGCTGCTTCCAATCGATAGTTGCGCAAGCTGGCGCCGGCTTCGCGCAGAGCGAGGATTTCGGCATGCGCGGTCGGGTCGGATTTCGCGATGGGCGAATTAAATCCACGCCCGATGATCTCGCCATCAATGACAACAACGGCGCCCACAGGCACCTCGCCCGCTGTCTCCCCCTGGCGAGCCAGCACTAGAGCTTCACGCATGAACGATTCATGCGCCGACATGCACGGCCAACAATCGCTCGAAGATCACGGGTTGCGCTTCGAAGGTACGCAGCACGCGCGGACGGACGCGCGGAAACCGGTCGAGCATCAGCATCAGTTGAGCCATCAACGCCGGACGGCGCGCCAGCCGGCGATGCGCGATTTGATATTGGTCCAAGTTATTCGCGGCCAGCGCGTCCCCGAGCGCGAGCGCCTGTCGAAACGCCAGCCCCATGCCTTCGCCGGTGATCGCGTCCACCGAACCCGAGGCGTCGCCGATCAGCACCGTGCGATCCCGATAGACCCGGCGCAAGCGGCGGGTGATCGTAACCGCCCCGCGCTCGTCGCTGAGCGTAGCTGCTCCTTCCAGCCGGCGCGCCACATCGGGAAAACCAGCCAGCGCACTCCCCAAGCGAAGATGCGGGTCGCGCGTGAGCAGCGCGATGCACATTTCGTCGCGGCCAACTCCAGTGACATACATCTGGCTGCCGGCGCCCCAATAAACCTCCATGAAATCGGTCCAGGGGCGGACGCTGTAGTGCCTGCGAAATCCATAGCGTTGGGATTCGCTGCGCACAGCCTCGAGCGCGGCCCAACGCCGTACACGGGAGTTCGCTCCGTCGGCGCCGACGATCCAGCGCGCGCGCAGGTCGCCCAGGTCCGTCACGTGAGTGCGCCAAAGGAGCCTGATACCCAGCTCTTGCGCGCGGTCGATCAGGTTTTGGTGCAGCCGGACGCGGCGTATTGCGATACCGGGCTCGCCTGGAAAATCCGCCGCCGCGCTGCCGCCCGCGCCGAGAAAACGGATGCCGCGAAACACGAAGGATTGTTCGGGATCGATCGCGACGCCCAACTGCCGCAGCGCCTCGAGTGAATCCGGCATCAAGCCTTCGCCGCAGGCCTTATCGATGGGCGGTTCGGCGGCATCGGCAACCGCTACGTCGAAGCCTTTGAGCCGCGCCGCAATCGCAGCCGCCAATCCGGCGGGTCCGCCTCCGACGATGAATACGTCCGTGTTGGGCGTCTTTGGTTGCAACTCACCACCTCAACAGCACGAGCTCAGAGCAGAAGCCGGGGCCCATGGCGGCCAGAATGCTGTAGGTTCCCGGCGCGGGCCGTCTCTTGGTCATGACTTCTTCCAGCACCAGCAGCACGGATGCCGACGAAAGATTTCCGGTTCTGCGCAGGCACTCCCAGGAGGCCGCGAGCGCGCCTTCGGGCAGCTCGAGCGCCGTAGCGGTGGCTTCCAGTACGCGCGGTCCGCCGGTGTGCAGCACCCATGCTCCGATGTCCGTCCGCGACAGGCCCTGCTCATCGAGGAACGCATCCACGTCGGACGCCAGATGGTCCTGCACCACTTCCGGGACCTCGCGCGAAAGCACGATGCTGAAGCCCTTTTCGGAAATATCCCAGCCCATGACATGTTCGGAATTCGGATAGAAGACCGATCGCGTGGCCAGAATCTCGGGGCCGTCGGCGGTTCGCTCCGCGCCCGATACCAACACTGCCGCCGCGCCGTCGCCAAACAATCCCGACGAAATAATGTTCGCGATGGAGATGTCTTCCCGTTGCAGCGTGAGCGAGCAAAGCTCCACCGAGATCACCGCGGCAACTTGCTTGGGATAAGCAAGAACATAATCCGCCGCGCGCGAAATTCCGGCCGCACCCGCTACGCAGCCCAGTCCGAAAATGGGTACGCGCTTGATGTTCACCGGCAGGTTCATGCGGTTTACCAGCCGCGCGTCGATGGAAGGGCTGGAGATGCCGGTTACGGAAACAAAGAAGATCGCCCCAAGGTCGCCGGTGGAAAATCCCGACCGCGACAACGCGCAGCACAGGGCTTTTTGTCCGAGATCCTGCGCGACTTCGATCCAATGATTATTCGCCGCGCCCCACGTGAGGCCGTAATACTCCTGGATCGGAAGCGCCAGGTAGCGCGTCTCCACGCCAACGCGGGCCTGCAAACGCTCCACGAAAACGGGATTATCCAGCTTCGGTCCCCAATGCTTTTGCAGGGCCGTTAACAGCACCCGCTGATCGTATTTGTGTTGAGGTAAAGCGCTGGCAACTCCGGCGATTCTGGTCACAGGCAGGCGCTCCGGGTCATTCGGGTATTCTACCGGAGCTGGGCCAGCTCTTGCGCGTACAGCCGGTTGTGCGGAAACTCGCGCGCCAGCGCACTCAGCAAATCGCGGGCCTTGGGAATATCTTTGTCGCGTAGCGCGGCCACGGCCAACAGCAGCCGGGCATAGGGATTGAGATAGAGTCCCTTTTCGGCCGTCAAACGCAAATCTTCCACGCCGCGATTATGGTCGGTCTGCGCGCCGCCGGCCTGCAAAATCCAGCGCATGGGCGCCGGTTTCAGGCTGAACAGATAGTTCTCTACTCCGATGGCAAGATACGCGTCGTAGTAATTAGGCTGGATCATGAGGAGCTTTTCCGCGGTGGCGCGGCTGCTCTTGATCACCTTCAATGCGTCGAAATCGCGCCGTTCGATCAGCGCCTCATAGTCGGCGCGCAAGCCGAGCGTCAGGATTTTCGCGAACAGAGCGTCGGGATCGTCGGGCATTTGCAGCAGGATCTTGTCGGAGAGTTTTGCGGCCTTATCCAATTCCTGGTCGAAGGCCTGGCGCACGGCGGCATCCGGCGTCACTTTTGGCCTGCGGTGAAACATACTGCTGTCGACAAAAAACTCCGAGTGCAGGATATTCAGCCGGTCGAATTCGGCGAACAGGTATGCGGCGGCGTTCGAAGCCGGTCCAATCGGGTCGCCCGGATGATCGCGTTCCCATTGCGCGAAGGTGTTGTGCGCTTCGTTGAAGTCGAGGTTGTACATCTGCCGGTAACCTCGACCGATCACCGGATTCGCGATCAAATCCGCAATGCCGGGAGCAGCCAAGGCCGCGGAGGCGCCGAGAATCGCGATAATCACAAGGCGAATGGTCATTCTACCTCTTAGCCAATTTACTGTTAACCAGCGGCTGGGACTTCAACGTCACTAGTTACCTGGACGTCCGGAATCTCGATGCCGGTACGCGTTCCTTCACCTGGCTTACTGTCGATCCACATCCGATAATCCGGCCCGTAGAGCACTTTCATACGTTCATTTACGTTACTCACGCCGATGCCTTGCTCGAACAACGTCGCGAGGCGGGCTTCCGGAATACCCACGCCATCGTCTTCCACCACCAGATGCAGGCGCCCATCGGCCAGGTAGCTGCGGACACGGACCAGGCCGCCATCCACCTTGGTGGCGAGGCCATGCCGGATGCTGTTCTCGATCAAAGGCTGCAATAGCATGCTGGGGACCAGGCGGTCCAGCGTTTGGGGATCGATTTCCTTGACGAATCGCAGCTTTTCGCCAAAGCGCACCATCTCGATGGTCATGTAATTATCGATGAACGCCAGCTCCTCGCGCAGCGGCGTGAGATTGTCGGTATTGCGGAGCAGCCGGCGCAGAATACTCGAAAGCCGGTACACCACGCCGCGGGCCTGCTCGGGATTGGTGCGAATCAACGAGGACACCGAATTCAGCGTGTTGAACAAAAAGTGCGGATTGATCTGGCTGGTGAGGGCCGCCAATCGTGCTTCATTCAAGCGCAGTTGTTGCGCTTCCAGCTTCTTCTCGTTGCGCGTATTGTTCCAGATCTTGAGCGGCAGCATCACCGCAAACACGGAGCTGGCGTAGGCGGCCAGCACGGTGGCCCAACCGGTATCGGTCCAGATGGGCGCGAGAAATACGCCATCTTTCAACGGAAAAAGAAACTTCATTTCCACGCGCAGCAATCCGCTGAAGATGATGCTGAACAGGCAGCCCAATTGAAACAGAAGGCGCAGTTGGTAGGGACGCTGGCGCAAGCGGCGCGGGTTCAGGCTGAAGATCGGCGAGAAGCGCCAGACGTCTTCCTTTTCGGGCGCAAGGTCGCGTAGCAATCCGCCTAGCACGCCTACGCCGGCGAACAACAGCATAGTCATTAGCTGGCCGCGGGCGACGGCCGGGATCGAAATCAAGATGCCCGAAAGCAGGCCCGTCACGTAGCCGCCAACCATGCCGGATAGCAGACTGCCTTCCAATCCCAGGTCGACGGCGTCGTACTTAGCCGGATTCAGAACACGAAAAAGGACGCTGCCCCCGTAGGTAGCCCAGAACATGAGGGCCAGCTTGACGCGTTGCACCAAAGTGCGGTCTTCGCGCATCAACATCAACTGAAACGCGCTAAACCGCGACAGGATGCTGGCCAGCGACGCCGCCACCGCCACCCGCAGTAGCAGGGTCAACAGTTGTTGGTGTTCCATGGGGCGCCTGTCGATCATTATAATGAATGCAAGCTCGTTCCTCAGTTGCAGACCCATGCTTAGCAAAATCGCCGAAGCCAATTTCCCAAGCCGATTCGGCCATTTCCGCATTTATGGCTTTGAAGGAGCCAATCACGGAACCATGGAGGAATGCGTGGTCCTGCGGATGGGCGAGGTGGCCTCGGGGAGCGAGCCGCCGCTGGTCCGGATCCACTCCCAATGCCTGACCGGCGACGTATTCCACAGCTTGCGGTGCGATTGCCGGTCGCAACTGGAGCTGTCTCTGAACCTGATCGCCGAAGAGGGCCGCGGGCTGCTGATTTACGAGCACCAGGAGGGGCGCGGCATCGGCCTGCTGAACAAACTGCGGGCGTATGAGCTGCAAGACGGGGGCGCCGACACCGTGGAAGCGAACGAACGCCTGGGTTTCGAAGCCGACTTGCGCGACTATCGCATGCCGGCCGAGATCCTACGATACTTCAAGATCAAGAGCGTGCGGTTGCTGTCGAATAATCCCGATAAAATCGCGGCGCTCGAGAACGCCGGAATCCGGGTTGCGGAGCGCATCCCGTGTGTCATCGCGCCGCACGAATCGAGCGAAGGGTATTTAAGGACCAAGAAGCAGAAGATGGGTCACCTGCTGGATTAAGCAGCTACTGCTCCCGAAGCGCCTTAATCGGATCCATCCGCGCCGCGCGGTACGCGGGCACGCTGCTTGCAGCAACGCTGACCAAAAGCAACAGACCGGTCGTAACTGCGAAGGTAACCGGATCAGTGGGCCGGATGCTATACAGCATTCCAGCTAACACCCGCGTGACTACGGCCGAAATCGCCAAGCCTAGCGTCACGCCAATCAGAGCCAGAGACAGACCGCGCCGGACAATCCAGCCTAAGACATCCGTTCTTTGCGCGCCTAGCGCCATACGCACGCCGATTTCGAGCGAGCGCTGCACCACCATATAAGACAGCAGGCCATACAGGCCCATCGCCGCCAGGGTGAGGGCAACCGCTGCAAAGCAAGTGAGAAGAAATGCCTGAAAGCGCGGCTGTGCCGCCGACTTGGAAATATTATCCTGCAGGGTGGAGACGTGGTAAACCGGTACGCTGGGATCCATTTCGTGAACCGCCGCCCGGATGGCGCCCTGCACCACAGCCGGGTCCCCGCTGCTGCGAATGACCAGAGGGGGATTTGTCACCACCGCTTGTGCGTACGGCAGATAATATTGAGGTTCTGCATCCGATGTCAGCTGTTTTTGCTTAATGTCGCCTACGACGCCTATGATCTCGCGGACGGGATGCTCAAATACTTCGTCGCCCAAGCGCGCCTGAATGTGCTTGCCGACCGGATTCTCCCCTGGGAAATACTTATTTGCAAATGCCCGATTAATGATGATTGTGGGCGCTCCTTTGGTGCCATCCCGCTCATCAAAGGTGCGCCCCGAAACGAGGGGAATGCGCATTGTTTCAAAGTAGCCCGGCATCGCCACGCTCAAGGACTCATTCGGCTCGTCCCCTTTAGCGAGCGGCCGCCCTTCGATGCCGAACGATATAGTTACATTGCTGTTAGACATGGGCAGCGGCCACCCCGACGATGCCGACTGCACGCCGGGTAGTGAGGATACTCGGGCGAGCAGCCGCTGGTAAAATTGGAAACGCTGATCGTGGTTCAATTTGTCAAACGATACGCCGATCCTTACGGTCAGCACACGCTTCGGATCGAAACCGGGATCGACATTCAGGATGTGAACGAAGCTTCGCATCAACAGTCCAGCACTTACCAGCAGCACCAGTCCGATCACGGTCTGCGCGACTACCAATCCGTTGTGAATACCGCTTTGTCCACGTCCTCCCGCCACGCCCCGGGAGCCGCCGCGTAGAGACTGTGCCGGCGTCAACTGCGACATTCGCCACGCCGGTAGCATTCCGAACAGAAGCCCGGTGATCAGAGACAGAAGCACATCAAACAGCAGTACGCTTCCATCGATTGAGGCTGTTTCCATACGTGGGATTTCGAGCGGCACCAGTCTTAGGCTTGCGTGCACCAGCCCATAAGCCAGCGCCACGCCCGCGGCTCCGCCACACAGAGAGATCGTAAGCGCCTCCACTAGCAACTGCCGAATTATGGCCGCACGGCTGGCACCGAGGGCTGCACGCAACGCGAATTCCCCACTGCGTCGTGCCCCGCGCGCCAGCAACAGGCCTGCTACATTGGCGCAGACGATCAGCAGCACCAGCGTGACCGCCCCAAACAGCACGCGCAGCGCCGGTCTGGTGTCGCCGGTCAAATGCTGCAGTTCCTGCTCAACCAGGGCGGAGGTGAAGTGCTTGTTGTTGTCGGGATACTGTCGCGCGAGGTTGCCCGCAATCAGGCTAAGATCCGCTTTTGCCTGTTCTGCCGTAACTCCGGGCTTCAGCCTGCCAACTACTTCAAGAACGTCGAACCCGCGCTGGCCGGTCTTGGGTTCCTTTCCATCGGCATCGCGGGCCAGCGATAACCATAAGGCGGGCGCCGGATTCTCCAGCGGAAACTGAAATCCTTTCGGCATGACTCCGGCAACTGTGTAGGCGTGCTCGTCCATCCGAATGGTCTTGCCGACAATGTCCTTCGCGGCACCGAACGTGGATTGCCAAAGCGAGTAGCTCAACATTACAGTGCGATTGCCCGGTTTCTCATCCTCCCAGCGAAAATCCCTCCCCAGCATCGGAGCTACGCCCAGCACCTGAAAGAGGTTCGCCGAGACAGTTTGCGCATCCAGACGCTCGGACCCGCCCTCCGACTCCAGCGTTACCCCATCCCCGTTGTAGGAAGCTATTCCACTGAAGGTGTGGCTTTGTGCGCGCCAGTCAAAGTAATCCGGATAGCTCAGAGATTCTGACACCGCGCCCGGCAACGAATGGTCCTGCTGCGCCAACCACATCAACCGATCCTGTTCAGGAAAAGGCAAAGGCCGCAGCAGCACCGTATTCACCAGGCTGAAGATAGCCGCAGTCGCGCCTATGCCCAGCGCCAGGGTGCCAATCGCTGTGAGAGCAAAACCGAAATTCTTGCGCAGTTGCCGGATGGCAAGCTTGGTATCCGACCAGAGGCTCTCGGCCAATGGCCATATCCAGGCTTCCCGGCTACGCTCCTGAATGCTTGTTACATTACCGAACTCCCGTTTCGCCGCCCGCTCCGCGTCCTCACGGCTGACTCCTTCAGCGATTAGAGCTTCGGTCTTTTCGGCCAGGTGTTGCTGAATCTCCTCGTCCAAATCGCTGAAGAGCTTCTGCCGCCTAAAGAGTTGTTTGAGCCATGTCATAAACTGCCTCCCTACGACTCGGCTGGCGCAAGCACCAAAGCGATTCCTTCGAGCATTCGTTCAAAACTGACAATTTCGCGCTCCAGATGTTTCTTGCCTGCTGGCGTGATCCGGTACGTGCGCACTCTGCGGTTGGAGGCGGAGATTTCCCATTCCGCCTTCAACAGGCCCTCTTTCAGCAACCTCTGCAAGGCAGGGTAGAGAGAACCTTCTTCAACCTGGAGAAGTTCGTTGGATCTTTGTTTAATGTGTTGTACGAGAGCGTACCCATGCATCGGCTCGCGCAGAACGGTCCGGAGAACCATCATTTCCAGCGCGCCTCGAAACAAGTCGCGCTGCTCAGTATTCTTGGGGGCACTCATAGGCATATTCCAGTCATGCCTAGAATAAAATAGTATCGTCGGTACGTCAAGTGGATTGTGTGTTGCCCGGCGAGTCCGAATAGATGGGTTTACCATCTAACCATGCAGGAGACACAAAATGACGACACAGCCGGGCCTTGGCGGCAGCTTCACGCTTCCCGGTCAGTCCATCACTCTAACGCGCATGGGCTATGGCGCGATGCAACTTTCCGGTCCCGGGATCTATGGACCGCCTCGTGATGTGAACGCTGCAATCGCCGTTCTGCGAGAAGCTGTCGTAGACGGGGTCAATCACATTGATACCAGCGATTATTACGGTCCACACGTGACCAACCAGATCATAAAACAGGCGCTTCATCCGTATGCGGATGGACTGGTAATCGTGACCAAGGTGGGCGCCCGGAGACCTGCGGATAAATCGTGGGTTCACGCGCTTTCGCGCCAAGAGCTGATCGATGCCGTGCATGACAACCTGCGGAATCTCGGACTGGAAGCGCTGGATATCGTCAACCTTCGGGTCGGGGGAATGATGGGCCCAACGGAAGGCTCGATTGAGGAACCGTTGACTGCACTCGCGGAGCTCAAGCGCCAGGGCTTGATCCGTCATCTCGGTTTGAGCAACGTCAGTCCCGTTCAATTGGCGGAGGCCGAGGCGATTACCGGGATCGTCTGCGTGCAGAATCTCTACAATCTGGCGCAGCGCAACGACGATGGCTTCATCGATGACCTGGCGCGCCGCGGCATAGCGTATGTGCCGTTCTTTCCCCTGGGGGGCTTCACTCCGTTGCAATCGTCGGCGCTGGACGCGGCTGCGGCGGCCCTCCAAGCTACTCCAATGCAGGTAGCGCTGGCGTGGCTGCTGCAGCGTTCGCCCAACCTCCTGCTGATCCCGGGTACCTCTTCGGTCGCGCACCTTCGCGAGAACCTTGCGGCCGCCACACTACGACTACCCTCGGAAATAACTGCCGATCTCAACTTGATCGGCTCGGCCTAGACCCGCCGGAATTCGCGGGCGAACACCGCATCCAGCGCAGGCTCGCCGCGCTGTCGGATGACACCTTCCACGCGGGCCAGAACGGCTTCATCGCGCGAGTAAAACACCAAGCCCGCCAGTGCATCCGCTGCAACTGGGCCGCTTTCTGCGCCTAACCGGTCCAGTAGGAACTGAAGCGCCGTTTCGCTCCTGAGCATCGCGATCGCGACCAGCAGAGTCCGGCGCTGCTCCGCCGCCCCACCGCGTTCCCAAGCCTCGCGCAAAACGTTGAACGCCGCCGGCAATCGCGACTCGCCCGGCGCCAGCGCGGCTTGCTCGCCGATCCCGTCCGCGCCGGAATTCAGGAATCTCGCGACGAAATCGACCGAGCCCGCCGGGTCCAGGCTCAGCAACGCGCCAAAGCACTCGCCCGTCACTTCGACTTCCTTGTCGCCCACCAGCGCCTTCAACCGCAACAGCAGCACACCCTCCGGACGTCCCGCGTCGGCGATGGCGCGAATGGCTCCGGCCCTGGCGGGAACCTCGCGATCCGCCAACAGCGTGACGCATTCCAGGAGCGCCCCGGGATGTCCCATCCGTGCCAACCCACGCGCGCACAAGCCTCGCAGCGGCGCGGCGACATCCACCGGCGGCCCGAAGCTGCCCTCCATCTGGACATGGCGAATGCCGGCGAAATAGACTCTGGCGGCTGCGTCGTCCATTTGAACCAGAGCTTGCGCGATCGCGATCAAAGCCTTGCAGCCGGCGTCTAGCTTGGCCGGATTACCCATGAGACGCTCGAACGCTTCCACCAGGTCGGGCGCGAGAGCGCTCGCTTCCAGGCGCTCGACCGTTGCGGCGGCCGCGGCCACTACATGGTTGCTCTTGTGCCGCAAGAACGGCGCCAGGTCTCGCTTGGGATCGTGCTTCTCCGGAGACTGGCGGATGGCGTGAATCGCTGCCAGCGCTTCTTCTGTTGGGGGCGATTTGGCCACCAGACCAATATAGAATTGAAGTCGGATACGATGCTGGCCGTTCAAAATCCGCCCCGCAAACGATGGACCCGCGCCGAGTACGAGCGGTTGGAAGCGGCCGGGATTTTCGATCAGCAGCGTGTCGAGTTGATCGAAGGCGAATTGATCGACGAGTTGGCCAAAACCCGCCGGGAGATTGTTGCCTCAAGCATGATGATCGGCTGGCTGCTCGAGGTGTTTGGAGCTAAACGTTGGAGCTATGCTGCTCCCGTCGACATCGCTCCCGAGGATAATCCCAGAAATCAACCTCAGCCGGATATGATCTCGCTGACGCGCGAATGCTCAGAAACACGCTATTGGACCAACGCGCCGCAGCCGCAGGACCTGGATCTCGTCGTCGAAATCGCCGACACCTCCCTCGCCTTCGATCTCACCATCAAAGCCGCGCTCTGCACCCGAGCCGGATTCGTCGAATTTTGGGTCTTGGACGTGCCTGGCCGCCGGCTCATCGTGCATGGCGACCCCGAGAACGGCCAATACGGATCGGTGATAGCCTACAACGAGCACGAGAACTTGGCCCCCTTGGCGGCTCCCAATTCGACCTTCCAGGCTCAGACCGTCTTCCCAAAATAACTTAAACACATCAAGAGCTTACAAGCTCCTGCACACCCGGACCCGTTTTCGCGTCAACACTACTGTGACGCGTCTGCTGCTATGGGTGTCCCTTGGCCCCCTTTTGAGCGCCTCCCTGCCACTACAGGCTGCCGACGTGGATCTGAACACGCTGCTCAAAGGAATCGAGCAGCGCTACAATCGCGCTAAAACGCTGCAAGTCCATTTCGTGGAGTCCTATAGCGTCCAAGGCAGGGCGCGAAAGAGCGAATCCGGCGAACTCACCCTCCGCAAGCCTGGACGCATGCGCTGGGATTATAGCGCGCCTTCCGGCAAGCTCTTCGTTTCCGACGGCAAGGACGTTTACCTGTACACGCCCGATGCGCATCGCGTGGAGAAGGCCAAGCTGAAGGCGAGCGAAGACATGCGAGCGCCGCTGGCATTCCTGCTCGGCAAGCTCGATTTTGCCAAGGATTTTCGGGATTTCGAAATGCAGCCCGAAGGCGCCAATTATTTGGTCACCGCCAAAGCCAGGAACGACAAACTGCCCTACGAAAAGGTGCAGATGCTCATCTCACCGGATGATCAGATCCAGCGCCTGGTCGTCAACACGCAGGATCTGGCCATTTTGACCTTTCAATTTGACGGCGAAAAGCTGAACCCTCCGGTGGACGACGCGCTCTTCAAGTTTCAGATGCCGGCCGGCGCCACGCTGGTGGACGCCGAAGGGAGCGAATAGTGGCCGAGTTCGTTCTCAAGTACGCCGATCCGCGCGGCGAAATGCACCAGCAAGTGGCGGAAGCGGCCTCGGAAAAAGATTTGCGCGAGCGGTACTCGCAGCAGGGCTTTTTGATTTACTCCGTCAAGCCCCGCCGCGCGCTCGCGGGCATGGTGCCCGGAGGCGGACGCAAGCGCAAGATCAACCTCGAGAAGTTCCTGATTTTTAACCAGCAGTTCGTGACGCTGATCCGCGCCGGGCTTCCGATTCTGAAGGCGCTGGATCTTCTATCGGAGCGCCTCACCGACGAAAAGCTGGCGCCGCACATCAAGTTAGTTCGGGAAGAAGTGAGGAACGGCTCCCTACTGTCCGACGCCTTCGCCCGGCAGGGCGTGTTCCCACCCATGTACGTCACTTCCGTGCTGGCGGGAGAAAAGAGCGGTTCGCTGGGCGAAGTGCTGGACCGCTACATCACGTATCAGAAGCTGGCGCTGGCGGTGCGCAAAAAGCTGGTGCTGTCGCTGGTTTATCCCTGCCTGTTGCTGGTGCTGGTGATCTGCCTGATGGTGTTTCTGGTGACTTTCGTGGTGCCGAAGTTCGCCGAGCTGTATCAAAGCATGTCGGCGCAGTTGCCGGCCGCCACCCAGATCCTGATCGCGGTGGGAACTACGGCGCGCAACTACATCCTGTTAGGATTCCTGGCCTTGGTGCTGGCCGCCGTCGCCTTCCGGTTTTGGGCGAAGACTGAGAAAGGCGAAGTGCGCGTGGACCGCTGGCGGATGCGAATGCCGCTGGTGGGTGAAATCTGGATCAAATACCAGGTGGCACAGTTCGCCCGCGTATTGGGAACTCTGCTGGTGGGCGGCATTCCGCTGCTGCAGGCTCTGGACACGGCGTCCAGTTCGCTCGGGACGCGGCTGCTCAAGAACACCCTGGCGGAAGCCGGCCAGATGGTGAAGGAAGGCCAGTCTCTTTCGTCTTCGCTGGCCAAAACCGGAATCTTTCCAGGGCTTTCCATCGACATGATCGAAGTGGGCGAATCCACCGGCGCGCTGCCGCAAATGTTGTCGAGCGTGGCCGAATTCTACGAGGATGACGTGAATACCCGGATGTCGGCCAGCTTGTCGCTGATCGAGCCCGCCATCATGATTTTCATGGGTTGTTTCGTTACCTTCGTATTGGTGGCGCTGTATTTGCCGATCTTCTCCTTGGCGGACACGCTCAGATGAGGAATACAAGGAAGACGAGGGATACAAGGAATACAAGGAATGGCAGCCCGCGACACCCTTAAAATCGTCCAGCCGGCCGACGAAATCGCCCAGGCCAAAGCCATAGCCGCGCGCTACCGCTGCGACTTCGTGGATCTGCGCGAAGTGCGCATCGATCACGACCTGTTCCATTCCGTCCCCGTGGATCTGATGTTCCGCTACAACTTCGTGCCCATTCAGTCGCAAAACGGGCATCTGGACATCGCGCTCGCAGACCCTCGCAATCTGAACCTGATCGATGAGCTGGCGGTACTGCTGCAAAGGAAGCTTCACGTCAAGGTCGCGACGCTCTCGCAGATCTCGGATCTGCTGAAGAAAACCGAGCAATCGCAGCGCGTGCTCGAAGAGGTCACCGAAGGCTTCACGCTGGACGTGATGATCGGCGAGGAAGAAAACCAGGAAGAAACGCTTTCCATCGACAAGCTGACCGCCGACAGCGACATCGCGCCGGTGATCAAGCTGGTGGACACCACCATCTTCAACGCCCTGGAACGGCGCGCCAGTGACATTCACATCGAGACGCGCGATCAGGAGGTGGTCATCAAATATCGCATTGACGGCGTGTTGCACTACGCCATGCCGCCCATCTCGAAGGACTGGCACACCACCATCATTTCGCGCATCAAAGTGATGAGCGAACTGGATATCGCCGAGCGCCGCATACCTCAAGATGGTCGTTTTCGAGTCCGGTACAAGGGTCGTTTAATCGACTTCCGCGTCTCCATTATGCCCACCATCCATGGCGAGGACGCTGTGCTGCGCGTACTGGACAAAGAATCCATGAGCGAGAAATTCGCCAAGCTTTCGCTCGACGTGGTGGGCTTCTCGGAGTCCGATCTGGTCAAGTTCCGGCGCTACATCAAGGAGCCGTACGGGATGGTGCTGGTTACCGGTCCCACGGGCTCCGGCAAAACCACCACGCTGTATGCCGGCGTGAGCGAGATCAAGAACGACGAAGACAAGATCATCACCATCGAAGATCCGGTGGAATACCAGATCAAGGGCATCACGCAAATTCCGGTGAACGAGAAGAAGGGTCTCACGTTCGCGCGCGGCCTGCGTTCCATCCTGCGGCACGATCCGGACAAGATCATGGTGGGCGAAATTCGCGACCAGGAAACCGCGCAGATCGCGATCAACGCCGCGCTCACCGGGCACCTGGTGTTCACCACGGTTCACGCCAACAACGTGCTGGACGTTTTGGGGCGCTTTTTGAACATGGGCGTGGAGCCTTATAATTTCGTATCCGCGCTCAACTGCATCCTGGCCCAGCGGCTGGTTCGCGTGATCTGCACGTATTGCAAGACGCCGGTGCAGTACCCGGATTCGTATTTGGTCGAGAGCGGTCTCAACCCGGCGGAATGGCGCGATGTGACGCTATACGAAGGTCCGGGCTGTTTTGAATGCGGCGGCACAGGCTTCCGCGGCCGGACCGCAATTCATGAATTGCTGGATCTGAGCGAGCACATCCGCGAAATGATTCTGGACAAGCGCCCGGCGTCTGAAATCAAGCGGGTGGCGCGCGACGAAGGCATGACGTTTCTGCGGGATTCCGCCATCGACAAGGCTCGCGAGGGAGTGACCACATTGAAGGAGATCAACAAGGTAACCTTCATCGAAGGTTAGCCCCGACGCCGCGATGTCTCTCGCCAATCTCCTGAAGGATCCGCCGCCCACGCACGCTTTCGAGCTCTCCGAAGAAGGGCTCTCCTTCGCGCCGATCGCCGAACCCGCACGGGCCCAATTTGCCCGCTTCGAACCCGGAGTTCTGCTGGTGTCGCCGGCGCATGAAAACATCCAGCAGCCGCATGTTTTGCTGGAGCACATCCGCGCGCTGGTCCCCGCCAACGGCCATCGCAAGCGCCGTGCGGCCGTGATTCTGCCGGATTACTGCGCACGCATCGCAGTGCTGGATTTCGACACTTTCCCCTCCGATCCGGACGAGCAGCAGGCTCTGGTGCGCTTCCGGTTGAAGAAAAGCGTACCGTTCGAAATGGACACTGCGATGGTCAGCTATGTGGAGCAGCCTGGGTCACCAAATAGGTCATCGAACGGCTCGGCCAGCGCGCCAGTGGAGATACTGGCGGCGGTGATCTCTTCGGACATCGTCGGGCAATATGAAGCGCCGTTTCGCGAGGCCGGTTTTCACCCGGGTCTGGTGACCACTTCGTCGATTGCCGCGCTGAATCTGCTGGAGGCGAACGGCATCACGCTGCTGGTCAAACTCGGCGGGCGCGTGCTCTCGGTGCTGGTGCTGATGGACAACGCGGTCAAACTGGCGCGCTGTATCGAAATGGATCAAGCCGGCGTGTTGGACATTGAATCGGTGCTGCACCCCACCATCGCCTATATCGAAGACGAGCTGAAGTCGCGCCCCCAACTGGTTTGGTTGGCAGGTTTCGGAGCCGAAGCCCGCGAATTCGCTCCGCGCTGGGAAAGCGAATGGGGCGTCGCGGTCAAGCCCATTCGCTCGCGTTTCGGCGAGCCCAACCGCAACAACAGCGGACTGCTGGGATACTTGGAGTCGGTGGCATAACCTAACATGGCCCAGCGCATCCCCCTCAATCTCGCAACCGAGCCCTTCCGGCGGGACCGGCCGATGCTGGCCGGCGCGGCTGCGATTGCGATCCTTCTCAGCTTGCTGTTGATTTTCCAGGTGTTTACCATCGTCTCCGAGCGCCGCCAGGCGGCCGACATTCGAATTGCAATCGACCGCGAGAACGCGCAGCTCCGCGCCATCGCTGCGCAACAAGCCAAGCTCAACACCACCCTGCGTAAGCCCGAGAACGCGGAGGTGCTGCAGCGCAGCCTGTTCCTCAATACGCTGATCGATCGCAAAGCCATCAGTTGGACCAAGATTTTCGCGGATCTGGAAAAAGTGATGCCGTACAACGTTCGGCTGGTCTCGGTGCGGCTGCCCGCCGTGAATTCGAACAATCAGGTTCTGCTCGATATGGTGGTAGGCGCCAAAGACGTCGGGCCGATCCTGGAACTGTTCAAGCGTCTGGAGGGCTCCCCGCAGTTTGGAAACGCCAGCGTGCAGACCTCCACGCCGCCTTCGCAAACCGATCCGTTTTACCGCTATCACGTGATGGTGAGCTATGCTCAGAGGCTCTAAAGTGGGGAAACGCTTCAACGCGTGGCCTCCCAACAATCCGCGCGCTGCCATCCGGCTGGGTCTGGGAGTGTTGGTGGCGGCGAATCTTGCGGCCGCGTATTTGATCGTGCGGCCCATCGGGGGATCGGCACAGGAACTCTCGCAGCAGGCCCTGGAAATGCACTCGCAAATCCGGCAGCAGCAAGGCGTGTTGGACCGCACGCGCGTGCTGGTCAGCAAGATCGAAAGCGGACGCGGCGAAGGCGACCGTTTCATGGGCAGTTATTTTCTGCCGCGCCGGCCGGCTTACTCGACCATCGTGGGGGAGCTGAACAATCTCGCCAGCCAGGCCAAAATCACTCCGCGTGACAGCGCTTGGGCTATGGAACCAGTGGAAGGCAGCGACACGCTGGATATGCTGCAGATCTCCGCCAATTTCGAGGGCACGTATCCCGATCTGATCCACTTCATCAACCTGCTCGACAAGTCCGACCGGCTGCTGATCATTGAAAGCCTCAACGCCACGCCCCAACAATCCGGGGGCCGTTTGAACGTGATGCTCAAGCTGGACACTTTCGTCCAGGAGGACGGCTCCGCGCAATGAACTGGATACCGTCCAATCTGGGAGCGGAGCCCAAGAAGGTCGCAATCCTGGTCGTGATGGCGGCGATCGGGGGCTTCGCCTACTTGTACAACCGCAACCCCAGCGAAGGCCCGTCATCCGCGCCGCCGATCCTGAGCCGCGCGCCGGTGACGACGTCCTACGGAGCTGGAGCGGCACGCCTCCAGAGGCCTTCGTTTCGCGTGGTCGAAAACGGGTCTAATTCCGGTACGCGCGAATTCCGGCCGTCGCTCAAAATCAAGGACATCGAACCGTCGAATATCGACCCAACCTTGCATCTGGACCTGCTGGTGAAACTCAGGAACGTCAGCGTGGATCCGAGCTCGCGATCGCTGTTTGAGATCGGCACGGCGCCCCCGCCTGACACTGGCATCGTTGATCCGCCAAAAATTGCGATCGCGCGGCCTTTTGTCGGCCCCCAGCCGCCCAAGCCCGTGGAGCCTCCCGCTGAGCCGAAGGCACCGCCCATCCCGCTCAAGTTTTATGGCTTCGTCAACAAATCGAAGGTGGGCGATAAGCGCGCCTTCTTTCTGGACGGAGACGACATCGTGATCGCCGGCGAGGGCGACATGATCAAGAAGCGCTATAAAATTGTACGCATCGGCATCAACTCGGCCGTGGTGGAAGACACGCAGTTCAAGAGCAACAACCAGCAAACGCTGCCGCTCGAAGCGGAGATGGCCTCATGAGCCGCCGCGAAGATGGCAAAACAAAGAATCAAAGAGCGGGCCGGCGCCGCGAGGAGTCCGGTTTCGCCATGCTACTGGTCTTCGTCATGGCCGCCGCCATCGCCATCACGCTGTTTATCGAGGTCCCGCGCATCGCGTTCGAATCGCAGCGTACTCGCGAGCAGATGACCATCGATCGCGCCTTGCAATACCAGCGCGGCATCCAGCTTTTCTACCGCAAGTATCGCATGTACCCGCAGACGCTCGACGATCTCGAAACCACCCGCAACATTCGTTTCCTGCGGCGCCGGTACAAGGATCCGCTGACCGGCAAGGAGTATCGTTTGCTGCACGTCGGCCCTTCCGGCCAGCTTACCGATTCGCTGATTCAACCCCCGGCTCCGCTCCCTGGCAGCAGCACCGGCAGCGGCCCGAATTCGAGCCCAGGCTCCGGACAGATTGGCGCGGGACAGATTGGTGCGGGCCAGACTTCCGGCTCGGCGCAAAATACGGGCAGCTCGGCCTCCAGTTCGACGCAGCCGGTCGATCCCAACAATCCCAACGCTCAGGCCCCCGACCCGTTGAATATGGCGCTGCGAAGGCCCAGCGATCGCATGACACCTACCGCTGCACCGAACGGCGGCCAGCCCGGGGATCCTGATTCCAATCCGCCTCCAGATCAACCCCAGCCGCAGCAGCCACAGGATCCGTCTCAATCCGGCCAGCAGCCGGGTCAGCCGGGACAACCCGGGATCCCGGGACAAACCGGAGCTCAGCCGCAGCCCGGCCAGCCCGTTGTTCCGGGACAGCCTGGCCAGCTACCGGGGTTCCCAGGATTGCCAGGGATACCGGGAATGCCCGTACAGCCGCCCACGGATCCCAACCAACCGGGTCAGCCTCAGTCGCCCGCGCAGCCGCCGTTTCCGTTTCCAGGGCAGCAGTCCGGCACCGGGGCTGGAGGCGCGGCAGCGGCTGGCGGAGCGGGCGCTCAGGGCGGCAATCAAGCCGCAAACATGATCCAGCAGCTGCTGACCACCCCGCGCCAGCCACCCACCACGTCTCCCTTTACTACTGGAAACACCGGAGGCATCGCGGGCGTCGCCAGCACGGCCGAAGGCAAGGGGATTCACATCGTCAACGACCACGCCAAATATAAGGAGTGGGAGTTTGTTTACGACATCAAGAAGGACAAGACGGTGGTGGGAGCCGCAGGGGCTGCCCAGCAACAGCAAGTGCAGCAGCAAATACAACAGTCACAACAGCCCAGTAATCCATTTGGGAGTAACTCACAGGGTGGGAGTAACTCGTCGGGAAACAGCCCGTTCAGTTCTTCCGGTTCGACGTCATCGAGCTCCACTGGCGCGGCGCCCGCTACTCCCACCACGCCGCCGCCTCAGTAGCTTTTAGATAAACATCTCTTCGTCGCTGGTGGCGCGATCGGGAGTCGGCCGATTCCCGCGGGCCAGCGCCGCAAGCGCCGCTCGAATGCCCGCCGCCAGACCGTGGACTTCCCGTAGCGGCCGCATAACGCCGTCGTGTAACACTGCCACGGTCTCATGCGCGCGGCTTAGCGTATCGTCCAGCACCAGCTCCGCGCGATCCATCTGCACCCTGGCACGCACCGCCGCGTCGCCCACCAGATCCTCAACGATGGCCACTTGGCGCTTGGTGGAATCCAAAATGTCTTTGCTGGATTCCAAAATCTCGTTAGCCTGCGCCGTGATCGTGGTGATTTGCCGCCCGCTCTGCTCTACGATAACGCTGGTCTTCTCCACCAGGCTCTGCACTTTCGGCAACAAAGGAAGGATCGCCTGCTCCAGCGCCTTGGTGGTCTTGTAAATCCCGGCCAGCATGCCGGCCTGAATACACAGTGCGATCGCGGAGATGATGACGAAAGCCGCCATCACGTAGAGCAGAGTGGTCTCGTTCATGACTCAACCTCTTTGGTCGATACCGTTAGGTCAATCCCGCGGAATCAGATGCCTTCCACCGCATCGTTCGGGGTGCTGCTCACTGCGTCGCGATAGGCTTGCTTGCCGGCTTCCACCGCCGCCGCCAGATTCTCGCGCTGGCGCAAAACGGTGGACTTGCCGCGTTCGATTGCCTCCGTGGCCTGATCGCGCACCTCGTAGGTCCGTCGTTTCAGGTACTCCGTGCCTTCATCGGCCTTCGAGCGTAACAGCTCGCGAGTCTCCGGACCCGATTTGGGCGCAAACAGCACCCCCACCGCGACTCCCAACCCCAACCCGAGGAAGAAATACGAAAACTTGTTGTCGTCTTCCATTTTTTTGCCAGTCCTTTCGTGTCATCTCTACAATAGCAGTCTGGAATCTGTTAGTGTTCCCTTGTGATGGCGAAACGCCCGCCACAACTGTTAGACCGCGAAAAGCTATTAAGTGTTGCACTTCGTGCTTTAGGCGCTCGCGCGCACTCTTCCGGCGAGCTTCGTGAGAAACTCCGCAGACGCGCGCAAAGCGATGAGGACGTTGATGCCGTCCTCACAAACCTGAAGGAAGCCGGCTATCTGAACGACCGTCAATTCGCGGAAGCTTACGCGGCGGCGCGTTTGCAGGATCAGGGACTGGGGAAAATGCGCGTTTTGCGGGACCTTCGGCAGCGGCGTGTCGCGCCCCAGCTGGCCGAGCAAGTCACCGAGCAAACTTACCAGAAAACCAACGAACCCGATCTGATCGAGGAGTTTCTGCGCCGGAAGTATCGCGGCAAGCAGCTCGCGACGTTCTTTAGCGAAGACAAGAACCTGGCAGCGGCCTTCCGCCGCCTGCGCTATGCGGGATTCTCGGCCGGCCAATCGATTCGCGTATTGAAGCGCTTTGCGGCCCAGCCGGACGTGCTGGACGCGCTGGAATCGGAAGAACCGGACGACCCTGTCTGACGATCCTATCTGACGAAGACCGTCACTAACACTCCCACCACGATCAAGCTCGCGCCGAGCACATTGCCGGTGGTCGGCTTCTCGCCCAAAAATACAAACGCCATCAACACCGCCAACGCCACGCTCAGTTTGTCGATGGGCGCTACGCGCGAGGCCTCGCCCAATTGCAGCGCTTTGTAATAGAACAGCCAGGAGAGGCCGGTCGCAATCGCCGAGAGAAACAGGAACAGCAAGGAATGGCGCGAGATGCGAAACAGTTCCCCGGCGTTGCCTTGCACCGCTACGATGCCCCAAGCGAAGAAGACGATGATGGCGGTGCGGAAGGCCACAGCCAGGTTGCTATCCACGTCCCGCACGCCGATTTTGCCGAAGATCGCAACCAGCGCGGCGAAGAAGGCCGATAGAACCGCGTATCCGGCCCACGTCGGAGATGTCCAGCTCATTGCACGGGAATAACCACTGGTTCCGCGCTCCTGCTCCACCCCGACATCTTGATCTTGGCGTCGGAGTGGACCACGCCGGTAAACATGCCCGTGGTGTTGAACGGCGTCGCGACGTCGCCCTGGCGATCGAGCGCGATGACCCCGCCTTCGCCATGTTGCGCCACCAGCTCCTTCATTACCACCTCGCCGGCGGCCTGATCGAGCGAAACATGCAGGTAGCGGAAGCGCGCGCAGATGTCCGACGCCACGACGTTGCGCATGAAATACTCCCCCACTCCGGTCGCGGAAACCGCGCAGCTCTCGTTGTTCGCGTAGGTGCCCGCGCCGATGATCGGCGAATCGCCCACGCGCCCGGGCATTTTCAACACCGTGCCGCCGGTGGATGTGCCGGCCGCGAGATTGCCCGCCTGATCCAGCGCCACCACGCCCACGGTGCCGTGTCCGCTGCCCTCTTTCTTCTGCTTCTCGGCATCCTGGAACCGCTTCCATTCGCGCTCGGTGTAGAAGTAGTAGGGCGAGACCAGCTCGATTCCCTGCGATTTCGCAAACTCCTCGGCGCCGTCGCTCACCAGCAGAACATGCGGCGTTTTCTCCATCACCAGGCGCGCCAGGTGAATGGGGTTTGCGATGTGCTTCACCGACGCGACGGATCCTGCCTCCAGCGTGCGCCCGTTCATGATGGCTGCGTCCATCTCCGGCACGCCATCCTTGGTGTAGTATGCCCCGCGGCCGGCGTCGAATAATCCGGAGTCTTCCATCACGCGAATGGTGGCTTCCACCGCATCCAGGCTGGCCCCGCCGCGCGCGAGAATCTGGTAGCCGCCGCTAATAGCTTTCACCATGAGATCGCGACGGGTCTCGATGGCCTGTGGCGTCATTTTGCTGTAGTCGCCCGCGCCGCCGTGAGCCACCAGCACAAAATTGGCCGCCGGTTGCGCGGAAGCGGCGCAGAGGAACAGAAAAGCAAGCGCGATAGTTCTCATCGCACCATGCTATCGAACTAGGCTACACGTTGGGGCGCAAAGTGGGCCAGCCGCCGGCGCAAGGTTTCGTAGGCCCGGAACAACAGCGATTTCAGCGCCGGAATGGAGCAGTCCAGCAGCTCGGAAATCTGGACGTAGTCCAGGCCTTCATACTTGTGCATCAGAACAGCGGCCAACTGCTTGGGCGGCAACGCCTCCACTGCATCGCGGATCTCCCTGGCGCGATGCTCCGCCAGCATCCATTGATCCACGCGCGGATTCCGATCCAGCACCTGCATGCGCCGGGCATCCTGATTTGACGCGTCCAATCGCAAGTGCGCCGATTCGCGCCGCGTATCTCTCCGCCAGTTCAGAGCGACATTGGTGGTAATGCGGAAAAGCCAGGTGCTGAACTTGGCCTCCGGCTGATAGCGGTTGCGAAAACGGTACACGCGCAGGAATACGTCCTGCGCCAGCTCCTCCGCGATCGCCCGATCGCGAACCAACCGGTAGAGATGATTCACCACTGCGCCGCGGTGCCGATCGAGCAGGGTTTCAAAGCTTGGCTCATGGCCGCGGCAGACCTGCACCATCAAGACTGCATCCGGATCGCGCAGGACTGCATCGGGATCGCGACACCACTCCGCCATGCACCTTTGGAAGCGCGCGCCTCGAGGTGCGTTACGATGCGTGTTGTAACATTTCGTAAACCGGCTACTGCGCGCGTTCCTGATGCTCGGGAAAAACGGCGTAGCCATCCGGCGGCGGATAAAGACTGAACAGCAGGTTCAAGCGCTTCCGCAGATAGCGGCTAGGCAATTGGCGCGGGCCGGTCTCCACGTCGATGTCGCAGCAGATCCCATGCAGGTACAGCGTCAGCGTGTCGACCAGCGACTGCCGCACATACTCGCGAAACGCCTTGGTCTCTTTGCGCACGTTGCTGTCGCGCCGCAGGAGTGCCTGTTTCATGTGCCAGCTCTCTTCATCGACCTCGCCATGCACGCGCGCATTCAACTCTTCGCGCAGCATGGAGCTGTACTGGGATAGCGCTTGGCCGGAGCTATGATCGGCAGCCAGCATGGCCAGCACATGATAGAAGCGGTAGTGATATTCGGAAACGTCCTGGTCCTTGAGGGCAAACAGCAGCACTTCTTCTTTATCGAAGCCTAACTGCGTGGCCCACGACAGGCGGTTCTCAGGCGGCTTCTCGGTGCAAACGAATTCGTCGCGCTGCGCCGCTCCCTTTTCCTTGCCGTCGGCCCGCTCCAGGTAGGGAACCAGCATGATGGACACCTTGGGCAGCAGCGCGGAAATGGCTGGCGGGAGCGCCGCGATAGGCTCTTCGAGGTACTCCTTGACATCCTCTTCGCTCAGCGGCACGGAGGCGCAGAAATAGGAGAAGGTGTTGCTAAGCGGGATCATCTCGCCGCGGAAGCGCTCCGCGAACTGGCCAACACTTAACTTAGAGAGATCGGGTTGCGCGGACATCGAGTGGGGTTGAATCGTCTTTATACTAGCACGCTGCCGCCGGACTGGCCGGCGCGAGCACTGGACTCTCGAATCGCCCGGTCTCCGGGTTATAAGCCGCCACCGTGCCGGAACCGATGTGATAGAGCCAGCCATGGAGCGAAAGATCGCCTTGTTGCAGCCGAGCCGCGACTACAGGATGCGAGCGCAGGTTCTGCATTTGGGCGACTACATTCCGTTCCGTCAGCGCCAAAAGAAGCTCGGAGCTCGGATCCGCTTCGCGCTGTTCGACGTTCGCATAGCGTAGCCAGGCCGTGACATTGGGAAACGCTTCCAGGGCCTCGGGATGGAGCGCGCCTCGTAGGACGCCGCAATCGGTGTGGCCGCAGACAATTACATCGGATACTCGCAGCGCTCCGACGGCATATTCGATGGTGGCCGAAACGCCGCCCACCGCATCGGGATAAGGCGGAACGACGTTGCCGATCACGCGGCAGATGAACAGCTCGCCCGGTTTGGTTTGTGTGAGCAGGCAGGGGTCGATGCGGGAATCGCTGCAGGTGATGAACAGTGCCTCCGGCCGCTGGCCCAGGGCCAGTTTTTCGAAAAGCTCCCGACGGCGCGGATAAATGCGCTTTTGAAATCGGGAGATGCCCTTGAGCAACTTTTCGACTGGCATCTTATCAAGGTACGCTATGTCCGCCCGCAGGCAGGTTGAGCGCTTTTCGAACGCGCGCAAACAGGTCCCCTCGGATGCCACGTTCCTCCCTCCCCAAATCCCCAACCACCAACAACCAGCCACCAACAACCAGCAGCGGCGTTAGACTAAATTCTAGTGGCCCCGAAAGTTCTCATCTCGGCCGGCGAAGCATCTGGTGACCTCTACGCCGCTGGCCTGGTCGACGCACTCCGCCGCCGGCGTCCCGACTTAGTGTTCTTCGGCTGCGCTGGACCGCGCATGCAAAAAGCGGGCGTTCGGCCCGTGGTTGACGCGCATAGCCTGGCCGTGGTCGGCCTGGTCGAAGTGCTGGCGCACATCCCGCGCATCTATGGCGAATATCGCAAACTGCTCAACGCCGCCCGCGCCGAACGCCCCGAACTCGCCATCCTCACGGACAGTCCGGACTTCAACCTGCGCGTCGCGCGGCAGCTCAAAAAACTGGGCATCCCTGTGATCTACCTGGTCGCGCCTCAGGTCTGGGCGTGGCGCAAAGGCCGGCTGCCGCTGATGCGGCGCACCATCGATCGCTTGCTCTGCATCTTCCCGTTCGAGCCGGCGTTCTTCGCGCGCCACGGCATCGACGCCGTTTACATCGGCCATCCACTCACGCGCCTGGTGCAGCCTTCCGCCAGCCGCGCAGAACTGCGCCGGCGCTTTGGAATACCAGACGGCACATCGCTCATCGCCCTGCTTCCAGGCAGCCGCACCGGCGAAGCCGCGCGCCATTTGCCTATCCTGCTGGAAACGGTGGAACGGCTCCAACGAACCGTCAAACCTGCGCCCCGCTTTATTCTGGCCGTCCCGCCCGGTACCATATCTATAAGGTCAAATTTCCGGGAACGGATTTCTTCGGCGTCCATCCAACTGCTTGAAGGAAAGACCTGGGATGTGCTCGTCTGCGCCGACGTTGCACTGGCCGCGAGTGGAACCGTCACCATTGAGGCCTGCTTGCTGGGAACACCCATGGTCACCTTTTATCGTGTCAATCAATTAAGTTGGTGGATGGGAAAGGCGCTGGTGCGGGTGCCGTTTTATTCGATGGTCAATTTGGTGGCGGGCCGGAGGATGGTGCCTGAACTCATACAAGATGAGATGACCTCGGAACGTCTGGCGCACGAAGCTCTTACGCTGCTCGAAGACAGAGCGGCGCGAGAAGCTATGCGGCGGGATTTGGCCGAAGTCGCCGAAAGTCTCTCGGGAGCGGATAACCCGCTGGAAGTGGCTGCGGCGCTCATTGAAAATCACCTGGGCGAAAAGCAATCGAAAGAGGAAGTGGTGCATGTTTCGTAAGATTTTGCTGGCAGTGATCGCGCTGGCGTCCTTCGCTGTCGCGCCGTTGGCTGTAGCGCCGCTCGCTTTAGCGCCGCTCCGTGCGCAGGACAGAGGGAGCAAGTCCGGTCGGATCGATGTCGACAATTACTCGATCGACGCCGAGGTCAATCCGCGCACACAGACGCTCACCGCGAACGTCAAGGTTCGCTTCATTCCGCTGGACAACGACCTCTCCAGCGTGTCGTTCGAGCTGAACAACGCGCTGAACGTGTCGCGCGTGGTCGATGATTCCGGGCGCCAGATTCCAGCTTCCCGGTCTACCCAGGATTTTAGCGTTCGTTTGAGCTTCCCCGCGCCGCTGGCCAAAGGCAAGCCCACCACTGTGACCTTCAGCTACGACGGGCGCTTGACCGGTCAGGAAGAATCGCCCATTTACGGCATTAAGTTTGGCGCCATCCAGAGCGATTTTGCGTATCTGATGTATCCGGCGCGTTGGTTTCCGGTGAGCGGCTATTCGGTGGATCGGTTCACCTCCGATCTTCACATTACGGTACCCAGCGGCTATCAGGTAATCGCCAGCGGCTTGAGCAGCTCCCAGGCAGCATCGTCAGCCGGAGGCGGCGCCGGCAAAGCGGCCTTCAACTTCCAATACACCAAGCCATCGTTTCCTGGCAGCATCGCCGTGGTGCAAGGCGATCCGGTGAAAGTGAATTCAGAAGGCGCGACCACGTCCGTTTATTTCCGCCAGAAACAAAATATGGCCAACACCTATGGCGACGAGACCGGCAAAGTCATGAGCTTCCTCACCAGCCTGTACGGCCTGGCGCCGCAAGCCAATCTGACGCTAGTGGAAACCGAGGACGGCACGCCCAACGGATTTTCCGCGCCGGGTATTATTTTCCTGTCTCCCAGGGCCATCGGAAATCAGTTCGCGGCCCGCCTGATGGCGAATCAAGTTGCCCGCCAATGGTGGGAGACTCTGGATTCGCCCATCAACCGCGATCATCTGTGGCTTGAAAACGGCAACGCGCGTTACGCCGAGCTGCTGTGGGACGAACACGTCAATGGTCCATCGGCGTTCGAGCAGGATTTGCACGACACCTACGTCGAAGCCATGACCGTGGATTCGCCGCCGCTGATCCAAGCCGCGCGTCTGGAAGATTATTCGCCCGAATACTGGGCACTGACGGCCGGCAAAGGCGCGGCCGTGCTGAATATGCTGCGCAGCGTCATCGGCAGCGACAATTTCAACAAGCTGATGTCCAGCTTCCCGCAGAAGTACGGTTGGCAATCGGTGAGCACGGTGGAATTCCGCAAGATGGCCGAGGAGATTTCGGGACAAAATCTGCAGTATTTCTTCGTGCAGTGGCTGGAATCGAGCGGCGCGCCTGAGTTCAAGATGGATTATACGGTCTTTCGAACCCAGAAAGGTTTTCGCGTGATGGGCAAGATCACGCAGGACCTCGACACGTTCCAAATGCCCGTGGATCTGAAGATCGAAACCGAAGGCAACCCCGAGACCAAGCGCATCGATGTGGTGGGCACGTCATCGGAATTCACGGTGGATACTTTCGGCAAGCCCAAGACCGTCACCATCGATCCCGCCGGTTCCGTGCTGCGCTGGAGCCCGTCCATGCGTACCGCGGTGGCCATCAAACGGGGCGAGCAGTTCGCCGCGATCGGTGAGTTCGGCGATGCGTTGAAGGAATACCAGAAGGCCATCGAAGTGAACCACGGCAGCTCGCTGGCGCATTATCGGGTGGCCGAAGTTTTCTTCCTGCAGAACAACTATCAGTCGGCCGCGAACGAATATCGCGAGGCGATCAACGGCGACGAGGAGCCGAAATGGACCAAGGTATGGGCGCATATCAAGCTCGGCAACATTTTCGACGTCTCCGGCCAGCGCGAACGCGCCGTCAACGAATATAACCAGGCGATTCGCACGAAAGACGATACGCAAGGCGCGCAGGAAGAAGCCGCCAAGTATTTGAAGCAGCCGTACGAACGCAAGCGACGGGATGTCTAACCCGCGTCGTTACTGAACCGCGCGCGTGAGCAAGCGGCTATTGTCCCGCGGCTAGCTTGGACGTCAGCATCCAGCGCAGCACGCCATGCGGTTCGGGAGGGAAGCGGTCCAGCTCGATGCACGCCATCGCGCCCTTCTTGAACTCCACTTGCAGCTCCGGCGACCCCAGCAGATACGCCATCAGCCGGCCGAACAGCGGTTCGTGCCCGACCAGCAGAATTCGCGCCTCGTCTTTATGCACGCGGATCTCGTCCCAGACCGTTTTCGGCGAGGAGTTCGGCTCGAGCGCCTTGGTGCGTAACAGCTCGCCTTTGTACTCCAAACTCTCCACCGCGAGCTGAGCCGTCTGCAGCGCGCGCTTGTAGGGACTGGTCAAAATCAGCGAAGGCGCGACACCGGCTGACGCGGCTGCACGCAATACACTGCGTAGTTTTTTGCGTCCGTCGGAAGTGAGCGCTCGCTCCGAATCCGGTTGCCCGGCCGGTGCGTCTTCGGCGATGCCGTGCCGGAGAATATAGATTTCCATTCCTGGTAGCCTACTGATTTGAAGCCTTACGTCGACCGCGCCGCCTTCTACCTCACCTGCGGCTCCCTGATTTCCATTCTATTCTCGATCGCGGTCTCGCAGATTCTGCTGGCCCTCGCGCTTGCGGCTCTGCTGCTTTCTTCCACTCCGATCCGTCTGCCGCCCATCAAACTTCCTCTCGCATTGTTCATGGCCGGCACCGTAAGCTCATTGCTGGCCTCCGGGCACATGCAGCAGGGCATGCCGCAAATCCGGAAGTTTTACGTATTCTTTATTCTGCTGGTGGCGTATAGCACGTTCCGCAGCCTCGCCGAGGTCCGCGCCATCGTGCTGCTGTGGGCGGGCGTCGCCACGCTCTCCGCCGCCCGCAGTATTGTCCAATTCTGGCGTGTCTATCAGCAGTCCGAAGAGCAGGGCCGCAGGTTTTACGACCTTTACGTGGGAGCGCGAATCACCGGATTCATGAGCCACTGGATGACGTTCGGAGGCGAAGAGATGATCGTGCTCTTGCTGCTCGCCTCGTATTTGTTTTTCTCGCTCGAGCGGCGCTGGAAGACGGCGGGATGGATTTGCGCCGCTATTCTTGCTGTCTCCATGGTGCTGGGATTCACACGCAGTATTTTCCTGCTGGGCTTTCCGGCCGGTTTGCTTTATCTGCTGTGGTTCTGGAAAAAATGGCTGGTGGCGGCCGCGCCGGCGGTAGTAATTATTGCGCTGTTCCTAGGACCAGAGGCTCTGCAAGAACGCGTCTTTTCCGTCATTCAGCCGCATGGCGAAGTGGATTCGAACCGCCATCGCTCCGTTCTACGCGAAACCGGGGTCTTGATGATCCGCGCGCATCCTTGGCTCGGCATTGGCCCGGAACAAGTCAAGTATCAGTTCGATCAGTGGGCGCCGGCGGACGCGCGGCCGTTGCCGGAAGGCTTTTACGGGCATCTGCACAATATTTATCTACAGTTCGCCGCCGAGCGCGGAATCCCCGTACTATTGGCGTTGCTGTGGCTAATCGCGAAAGCGCTTTGGGACTACGGACGAG
>Ga0302326_10001798_pt1 | contig 53506 bp, 45 predicted proteins | sample Palsa_T0_3_FD_202264 | JGI IMG/M metagenome (GOLD analysis project Ga0302326, IMG submission 202264) | Peat permafrost microbial communities from Stordalen Mire near Abisko, Sweden - Palsa_T0_3 | ecosystem: Environmental > Terrestrial > Soil > Palsa > Peat permafrost | place: Sweden: Abisko...
TCACCGACATCGACAAGATCCTCAAGTTCATCCGTACCACCAAAACGGAATCCGGCCTCACCGTCAATGCCTATCTCATCCCGGAGAACTATGACACCGGAATCCAGATATCAGAAGCGGAAATGCGGTAGTGGGCTACTTTGACCCGCTGGAACTATACCGTACGGCCCGCTCAGAATGCGAACTAATTCTTGGGCGCCGACTTAGGTGAACCAAGAGTGTTACAAAGAACGTTACCGTATGGCTGGAAGGGGTGGGGCTGGACTAAGGCGATGGTCGGTGCTCGCGGCGTTCCTCGGCGCGCTGATACTCACGCAGGTTTTCTGGTGCAACTTCGCGCCCCTGATCTCCCTGCTCACGGCCAAATACCGCATCTCCGGGTTGACCGCCAGTTGGACGATCCTCGTCTTCCCCCTGGCCAGCATGCTGTTCTCCGGCTACGCCGGCGCCCTGATTGATCGCCGCGGATACCGCTTCGCAATCGAGGCCGGGCTGATCCTGATGGCCGTCTCCGCCGGCCTGCGCGTCTTCGACGGATTCTACATGCTGCTGGCCGGCCAGATCGGGATCGCCATCTCGGTTCCCTGCATCGTCACCTGCATCTCCACCCTGGTTGCCGACTGGTTCGAGCCAGCCGAGGAGGGCTTCTTCACCGGCATCTGCACTATCGGAATCTTCGTGGGAATGGCGCTTTCGCTGGCCGCCTCCCCGCTGCTGGTCGACTGGCTGGGATTCCGCGGCGCGACGGCGTTCCTGGCCGCAGTTACAGCCGGATGGGCGCTGCTGTTCCACTTCATGGCGCGCGAGAACCATCCCGTACGCGCGCCGGCGACGGCGGCGAAGCCCGCTGCCACACCCATGCGTGCGTTGCTGACGAACCGCAATCTCGCCATTATCTTCGCCACCGCCTTCATCGGACAGGGATGCTTCAACGCGCTCACCACCTGGCTCGAAACAATCTGGCACGAGCGCGGCTTCTCGAGCGACGCCGCGGGCATGGCGGGCGGCATGATCGTTGCCGGCGGCATCGCCGGCGCGCTGTTGATTCCGCCGTTGTTCGACAAGTTCGACCACCCTCGTCTGTTGCTGTGGATCTGTCTGGCGCCAAGCCTGCTGCTGGTCCATCCGTTTGTGTTCGCGGGCAGTCCGCGTCTGGGCTACGCGTGGGGCGCGCTGCTGGGCTTTCTGTGGCTGCCGTCTTTGGCGATTACGCTCACCGTCATCGAGCGCATCGCGCACAAGGAACATGCCGGCGCGGCTTCCGGGATCTTTTGGACCGTCGGGAACGCCGGCGTGCTCGGGCTGACGGTCTGCTTCGAATTGCTCAAGGAGGCCACCAGTTGGCACACTTCCATCAACGTTTTGGTGCTGCTATTGGCGGCCATGAACGCGCTGATTGGGCTGCTGCGCATACCCGGGCGGCATGCCGCCGCTGCTCGCTAGGATAGGCTATGGGACTTTACCAGGATCGGATCTTGCCGCGCCTGATCGATCTGGTGATGCGCAACGAGCGCCTGACCCCTTACCGGCAGCGTGCGATTTCGCAAGCCGAAGGACGGGTGCTGGAGATCGGCGCAGGCTCCGGACTGAATCTGCCTTTCTACACGGGTGCGGCAACCGAGATCCTCGGACTGGAGCCGCATCCCAAGCTGCGGGATCTGGCGCGCGGCCGGCAATGCGGCGTCCCATGGACGACGGTCGACGGATCGGCGGAGGCCATTCCATTGGAAGATGCCAGTGTGGACACCGTGGTCTCCACATGGACGCTATGCTCAATTCCCGGCGTGTCGCAGGCCCTCGCAGAAGCGCGGCGCGTACTCAAGCCGGGCGGCAAGTTCCTGTTTGTGGAACACGGGTTGGCGCCGGATGCCGGTGTGCGCCGGTGGCAGGACCGTTTGACGCCGGCATGGAAGCGGGTGGCTGGTGGCTGCTATCTGAACCGTCCGATTCAAAAACTCGTGCAGCAGGCCGGATTCGACATTACCCAGTTGCAGACCGGGTACATGCCAGGACCGCGGCCGATGACTTTCACTTATGAGGGCTGTGCGCGCCGCTGACGAAGCACGGTCCGAAGTACCATAGTTGCATGCGGATATTTGTCACCGGCGCCACGGGGCTGTTGGGCAGCAACGTCGTGAATGCGTTCCTGGCGGAGGGGCACGCGGTGAAGGCGCTGGCGCGCACACCGGCCAAGACCGCCGGGCTTTACGTGTCCGGCGATGTGACAGTTGTTCAGGGAGACTTGGGAGCGATCGGCGCATTCGCGGAACATCTCGCCGGATGCGACCTGCTGGTGCATGCCGCCGCTTATTTTCGCGAATACTATGCGCCGGGCGACCATTGGGATCAGTTGTACCGGACCAACGTGGAAGGCACGCGCGATATCCTTAGCGCGGCTGCGGATCACGGCATCGGGAAGGTGGTCTACATCGGCACCTCCGGCCTGATCGGGCCGCCCGCGCCGCCCCGAACCGTCAGCGACGAATCCACTCCGCCGGGCAAGCGCACTCACGAAAACTTGTACTTCCGCAGCAAGCTGCTGGCGGAGGAGGCCATCACGGAATGGAGCCGCGAGCATCCCACGCCGGTGATGCATATTCTGCCCGGATGGATGTTCGGGCCGGGAGACACGGGGCCTACCGGCAGCGGGCGCATGGTTCTCGACTTTCTGGCGCGGAAGTTGCCGGGGATTCCGCCCGGGCGCGCCGCGGTGGTGGATGCGCGGGATGTGGCCAGTGCGGTGGTGCGGGCGGCGGAGCGAGGCCGCTCCGGCGAGCGGTACATTGTGGGCGGCCGCGCGGCGACCATACAGGAGATCGTCCAGACGCTCGAACGGGTGTCGGGCGTCCCTGGCCCGCGGCTGCGGCTCCCCTATTTTGCCATTTTGGGATTCGCGTATGTCTCGAAGTTCGTGGGCCGCGTTACGGGTGCGCCTGTCCTGGTGACACCGGAAGCGATCCGGACCTTGCAGGAGCACTACGACATGAGTTCCGCCAAAGCCGAGCGGGAATTGGGAGCGACGTTCCGCCCGCTGGAGGAGACGCTGCGCGACGAGGTTGCCTGGTTCCGCCAGCGGCAGGTGAATTGAAATGCCTTCCGTCGAGATTGGCCGCAGCGATAACATTCTGACCGTGACCATCAACCGGCCGGAAGTACGCAACGCCGTGGATGCCGCCACGGCCGCGGCGCTGGCGGACGCCTTCCGATCCTTCGACGCCGACGAAGATCTGCACGTGGCCATACTGACCGGCGCGGGCGGAACCTTCTGTGCCGGCGCGGACCTGAAGGCTATCGCCGCGGGGCGGTCCAACGCGCTGAGCGAAGAGGGGGACGGTCCCATGGGGCCTACGCGCATGCCGCTTTCAAAGCCCGTGATCGCAGCGATTGAAGGCCACGCCGTGGCAGGCGGTCTGGAACTGGCGCTGTGGTGCGATCTGCGCGTGGTGGCGCGCGATGCCACGCTGGGCGTCTGCTGTCGCCGCTTCGGCGTGCCGCTGATCGATCTGGGGACCATCCGGCTGCCGCGTCTGATCGGGCAGAGCCAAGCGTTGGACCTGATCCTGACCGGGCGCGGCGTCTCGGGCGAGGAAGCGTTGCGCATGGGACTGGCCAACCGGCTGGCGGAATCCGGCCACGCCTTGGAAGGCGCGCTGGAGTTGGCGCGCGTGCTTGCCGCCCTCCCGCAAACATGCATGCGTTCGGACCGGCTCTCGTGCTATGAGCAATGGGGCCTCTCCACCGAAGAGGCCATCCGCAACGAGTTCCGGCGCGGTCTGGCGGTGTTGGACAGCGGCGAAAGTGCGGCGGGAGCCCGGAAATTCGTGGAGGGTGCGGGGCGGCATGGGCGCCTCACTCAGCTATGATGGAATCGTGCGGCGGCCATCGCAGTTACTCATTCTCTCGGTGGCCTTCTGCGTAGCCATTGGCGGTACATTCATTTTTGCCTTCAGGGCCGGCCGGTACGCCCGCAGCCTGCACATTGAGAACGAGCCCATCCGCCCCTGGATGAGCGTGCCGTTCATCGCGCACACGCACCACGTGCCGCCCGCCCTGCTGTTCAGCGCCATCGGGGTCGATCCACAGCCGCATGATCGGCGGCCTTTGGAGATCATCGCGCGCGAGCGGCACCGGCCGGTTGAAGACGTGGTGCGGGATCTGGAGCGCGCCTTGGCCAATGCCGGTCACACGCATCCCTCGCTGGAACCGCCTGGGGGCAAGGCGCGCTGATGAGCGAACGGATTCTGGCGGCGCTGGCGCAATATGGCTTCCCGGCGCTATTTGCCGTAGTGACGATCGCGTCCATAGGCGTGCCCTTGCCGGTGAGCTTGCTGCTGATCGTGACGGGATCGCTGGTGGCGCAGGGAGTCATGCCCTTGGGGTGGGCGATCGCGCTGGCCACCACCGGCTCGGTGATCGGCGATCAAATCGGATACGCCATCGGCCGGTATGGCGGCGCCAAGCTGATCTCGCGGTTTGGCGCGATGCTAGGCGGTCCGGAACGGATAGCCAAGGCGGAGGCGCACGCACGGCGTTGGGGCGGACCGGGCGTTTTTCTGAGCCGCTGGCTGGTGTCGCCGCTCGGTTCGGTGATTAACTTCACCAGCGGCATCGCGGAGTATCCGTGGATGCATTTCGTGTTTTGGGACGTGCTGGGCGAAGCGCTGGGGGCCGCAATCTATATCGTGCTGGGCTTTGTCTTCAGCGATCGGGTCTTGGAGCTGGATGCGGCGTTGGGCGATTTCACTTGGATGATATTGGCGTTGCTGGCCGCGGCGGCGCTGGGATGGATGCTGTGGCGGTATGTGCGGGTGAAAAAGAACATGGGCGTTATAGGGCTGCTCTGATATCCGTCCTGCTGAAATCGTCCCCCTTGAACAAGAGCGGTTCTCCGGTAGCTTTGGCCAGCGCATAGGCGAAGCAATCGCCAATGTTCAATCTTGCCTTGTGACGTCCCTTTCCAAAATCGAGAAAGGCTTGCCGTGCCGAGTGCGCTTGCTCGACGGTGACTGGCTCAATGACGACGGCGCGGCGGAAAAACACATCGCACTGGCGGACAGCACTGGGGGCCGATCTGGCTTTCAAGCACAATTGAGAGTTCGACGAAATTCGCAGCGCTGATCCGGCAATGTTGAGCGTCGTGAATAATACGGGTATAGAGATCGGCTTCGGCTCCCCAAAGAAGATGGCTGCTAGCGCCGACGTGTCGAGAATCATTTAGGGAGGCCGTTTTCGTCGCATAGGAATTGAGCATGATCGAGGTACGGGCGCCTGACATCCGCGGCAGCGCGTTTCGCAATGGCACGGAGTTCCTCTACACTGGCCTTGCCCCGGCGGATTGGCAGATGCTCAAAACGTTCCCGGAGAGCTTCCGTAACCACCCGCGTTATTGTTTCCCCAGTCTCCTGAGAAATGGCGGCTGCGAGGCGATGGGCTTCCGGGTCTTTGATGTGCAGAGTTTTCACGATCCTTTGCGTTCTATAAAGGAGCCGACTTTTCTACTGTTCTACAACCGATCCCGCAAGCTTAAGCCCGCCCTCAGAACGCCTTCAGAAGGTCATGCTCTCGATTGAGCCGCTCACTTCCGACTCGATCGCGGCGCGCTTTTTGTCGAGATCCGCGCGGCGGTCGCGCAGAGACGCAAGCTGCGATTCCTGGCTCGCCAGCTTCTGCGCATAAGTCTGCACCTGCTGCTGCTGGCCGCTGACCTGGTTGAGACTGCCGATGTTCCGCCGCAGCCGATCCTGGTCGCTGACCACTTCGTTGATCTGACTTTCCAGGCTCTGTATCGCGCGGCCCGCCGCCGCCACCTGCTGTTTCAGATTGGCGATCTGTTCGAGCTGCTTGCGGGCGGCGTCGCTGAAAGTCTTGTTGCGCGCATAGGTGAATAACACGTCCGGCGTGAGATCGGTAATCGTGAAAGCTCTCTCATAGACGTGCTCCTCGACCACCGGGAACTTCTCGGTCGCGCCCGCGGCCAGCTTCACTTCGAAGCGATAAGCGTTGCTGGTCTTCTCCGTAGGTTTGCGGTCGAGCAGGTTGTATTCCGGGCGGGCGGCATGTTCGATCACCAGGGTTTTGGCCTTTTGGTCGACATTGTGAATGCTGTAGGTCCGAGTCTCCTCGACAGCGTTGCGCGTGGTCAGGATGCCCCGGCGCGCGTGGATCTCGCGGATCTGTTCGGACTTGCTATCCCACTGGGTGGTGATGCGGGCGCCCAGGTCCACTCCGTAGCTGATGAGCCGCTTGTCGCCGGTCTTGACCGTTTCCATCAACGCTTCGCCCGCATATGCGCCGCTGTCATAAACCGTGATGGGACCGCCGTCGAGCGTTTTGCCGGTGGAGTTCGAAATCTCGGCCGCGTCCAAGGGATGCGCGGCGGACGGATCGGAATAGATGAGCAGCTTGCGCGTATCCACCTTCTGCTGCAGGAAGGGCAGCATGGCGGATTCGTTGCGGCGCACCGTGACGGGCGTGGGGATGTGGTATTCGAACAACTCGCCCAGTTCGCGGCCGGCCGCGGACGCCGCGATGGTGGATGGCGCGAGCTTCGCCAGGCTGCCGAAGGCCCGTCCATTTGCCGGCGCGCTCGCGCCGAGGCCGTGAAACTGGCCGTTGGGACCCGGGACGGGCGCCGCCGACGCCGCCACAGTGACACTATCTGCCTGGATTTGACCATCTATGTTTACCGTTCCGGATTTCGTTTCCACAGCGCCTTCATACACCACCGGCGCCGACGCGGCATCTTCCGGCAACTCGGCCGTTTGCCGCGCGACGTAGCGCGGCTCATACAGCCGGCTGATAAACGAAATCGGCCGGCCCGACACCAGCGACAGATCCACTTTGGTCCAATCTTCGCCGGTGGTGTTGTCCACGATGGCCCATCCTTCGAGCGTCGGTTGCGCGCCTTCCTCGAAGATCAGCCGGTAACTGGATTTCCAGACCGGCGTGGGCACCATGTAGCTGGCCACCACTTCCCGCCGTTTCGAGTCCGTGGAATCGATATAGACTGTGCGCTTTTCCTTGGAGCGCGCGTCGGTCAGGGCGGCCAGGTAGTCCTTGAACTGCGCCTGCACGCGGATATCGGTGAAGCGGATGGCGGCCGCAGCGCCCAAGTCGAAGTTGCGCAGATCGCCCGCATCCATCAGCAGGGTGATCTGCTCGCGCTCCGGACGCTTGTCGTCGCCGGGCACCAGGCGCGCGGCCACCACCGCGCCGGTCACGGTTTCGTTCGCGAATTTCAGCTCGATTTGCGCGCCTTTAAGCTGGTCGAGCACCGCGCTCAACGGCTGCGCCGCGCCAAGCTGAAAGGGGAAATCGGCCAGCTTGTGGGCCAGCGGTTCGCTCGAATCGTAGCGCAACCCCGAGATCTTGCCGCCGCCCTTTTCTTCGACGGTCAGCGACTTCAGCACATCGTCCATTTCGGAGGCCTTGAAATCCAGGCGCGCCGATTCGCCGGGCGCCAGCTCGCCGGCCCGTTCGAAATAACCCACGCCATGCTTGTAAAGCACCACTTGCCGCACCGGCAGTTCCGCCGCCATCGCGCCAATCGCGCCCAGCGCCAGGGCGCCGGTCATCCGGAAGGTTGGTTTCATAATCGGTAAATGCCGCCTGCGCGGCGCTCCTTTCACTCGCCCATCACCTTAATGATGACGCGCTTGGACCGCCGGCCGTCGAACTCGGCATAATAAACCTGCTGCCAGGGTCCGAAGTCCAGCTTGCCCTTGGTCACCGGCACGATTACCTGGTGGTGTACCAGCAGGCTCTTCAAGTGCGAGTCGCCGTTGGTTTCGCCCGTGGCGTGATGCCGGTAGTTCTGGCGGGAAGGCGCCAGCTTCTCCAGCCACTCGTCGATATCGGCAAGCAGGCCGTCTTCGGCGTCGTTCACCCAAACTCCCGCGGTGATGTGCATGGCCGAGACCAGGATCATGCCCTCCTGAATGCCGCTCTTGCGCAGGGCGCTCTCCACTTGCGCGGTGATGTTGACGTATTCGCGATGTTTGGTGGTACGAAAAGTCAAGTATTCGGTGTGAAACTGCATATGCGGATGATAACTCTGCTAGCATGCGTTTAATGGACTCCGAGGGCGGCCGCATCCTGATCGTGGACGACGACGCGGGGCTGCTGAAGGTGATGGACGCCTACCTTTCGCGGCTGGGCTATCGGGTGGATGCCTGCCGTAGCGCCGCGGAAGCGTGGGCCTTGGTGCAGGCCAACCCGTCCCTTTACGCGGGGGCGCTGGTGGATCTGATAATGCCCGGCATGCGCGGGGAAGAACTGATTCGCCGCATCTTGGACGCGAATCCGTCGATCCGGCTGGTGGTGGTGAGCGGTTATCCGGGGTTGGGCGGCGCGGGGACCTTGGACGCAAAGCGGGTCAGCTTTCTGCCTAAGCCTTTCGCGCCGAAGGAACTGGCCGACGCCTTGAAGTAGAACACGCTTCCCAGCCTGTCCCACACCGCTCGCGACCCGCCCGTTTCCTTCTATGTCTAACGGAGAGTGTTTATCAGCGTGCCCGATGAGTTGTACACGGTGATGGTGTTCAGACTCGAGTTCGAGACGTAGATGTTCCCGCTGTTGTCCACGGCGATCCCTTCAGGGCCTCCAACGTCTTGACTGATCACCAACTCGGGCTCCGTGCCCTTGCTCGCTTTATACTTTACGGCCGTGGCGCTGGTATATTCCGAAATATAGACGTTCCCGGCGCTGTCGAAGGCAACGCCAGTGGGGCCGGTGTTTACATTGTCGTTGTATTGTTTGATCTCTAGCGGGTCGCCGGTCAGAAACTCTCCCACGTTGTAGCTGTTCACCGCATTCTTGCCGGGGCCCCCAAAACCCGCATAAATGTTCTTTCCGTGGATCGCCAGCGCTCCCGGGGCCGTAAATTCGAACCCGCTGTTGTCTTCAGTGAGCGTCTCCGCAAGATGCCCGTCCATGTTCAGAGCGATCACGTTATTCGCCGAATTGTCGGCAATGTAGACGTCCCCGTAAAAGTCAATCGCGATGCCCAGCGGTCTGTTGATGGCCGGGCTGGCGATCGTCTTCTCCAAGGTGAGAGTCAGCAAGTCATACACGGTTACGGTGTTGGCGCCGAGGTTGGTGACATATGTGACATATAGATCGCCGCCCGAAATAGCCAGGCGGGTCGGGGAGCTTACGGCCTCTGTGATCGTGTTGAGTACCTGTCCGTTGGTTGGATCTATCTCGAGTACCGAGTTCCCGCCGCTGTTCGCAAGCCACAGGTTGCCGGCAGAGTCTAATACGATGCCGTTCGGGCTGTTGAACTGCGCGTTGGCGCTTATCGGCAGGCACAGTCCTAGCGATAGAGCGAAGAAAGTCCCACGAAGGAGATGCGTTGTTTTGAGTTTCATAGAAGTCTCCTTTTCCCGGCGAGTTTAGCGCCGGCGGCTGAATTGTCCAGGTCGAGTTGGCCGCGCGCTACCCTATGCTCCATCGCGCGGCCCGCCGCTTCCGGCTCTCACTACTAATAGCGATAAACGGGCGAAAAAACCGCCAACCGGTCTCAAAAAAAAACAACGCGCCCGTGCTGCTCAACCTCTCGGCACTTCTGCCGATGGACTGCCAGGCCGGCTAGCGGGACGCAGTCGTTGCCGCGGTTCGTTCGAGTGCGGTTTCAACCTTGGCCAGCCGCTCTTCGAGCGAGCGGATCTGTTCCTTCTGGGACTCAATTGTGCTGTTCTGCTTCTGCAATTCATTCAGCAGCATGGAATCCAGCAGTTGGTACTTCACCGTCTCGATCTGCCCGTCGGCGGTGCGCGCCACCAGATCCGGATACACTTCCGCCACTTCCTCTGCGATCAACCCGTATTGGATCGGCTTCGACCCGTCCGCGTACGCCTGCTTGTAGCGGAACGTCACCGGCCGCAGGCGCAGCAAGCCGCTGCTGGCGTCCGCCATATCGTGGATGTCCTCCTTGTAGCGGCGGGAAGACGAGACGGTGCCGAGTTGCCCGTTGCTGTTAATGTAGACCGCGATGCCGCTCGAGTTGACGCTGTAGATCCGCGCCCCGGGTACCGCGGGTGTTCCCGGTAACCGGCTCTGGTTTGCAGGATTTTCTAGTCCGCCCCGCTTCCGACGGGGTTCGGATTTTCTATGTCAGCAGGGCCGGCAACCACTACGACCTGATGCAGGCGTCCGTCCACGGTGGCGAAGAGCATCAGGTGACCGCGCCGTTTCAGAATACAAACACCGTGATTTGGGATGTGTCGCCGGACGGCTCGCGGTACTTGATCGGCACTTTCATTTCCGCCGGAGATCCGTCCCAACTCTGGAGTTGGCCGGCCACGGGAGGCGTACCCACGAAGTTGGGCGATCTGGTTTCCGGGAATGCGGCATATTCACCGGACGGCCTGCGCATCGCGTTCCATATCGACCGCGAATTATGGGTGGCGGATGTGGACGGCACGGGGAAGCGGCGCATGAGATCGTTCGCCAGCGACGTGGACGCGCCCGCGTGGGTGCCGGGCGGCAGCCGGATCCGTTTCACCCTGGCGGCAGACGGCAAGCGCCCATCGAGCATTTGGGAGATCGATGCGGAGGGCGCCGGCCTGCGGCAGATCCTGCCCGGCTGGAACAATGGGGAAGGCATTCGCTGCGGCGGCTGGATGCCGGACGACCGGAATTACGTTTTCGTGGAAATGGCGACGAAGCGTTTGTGGACCCTGCCCGAGAGGCGAAAATGGTGGCGGCGCGCATCCGCCGGGCCGTTTCCGTTGCCTACCCTGCCCGATTGGGCGTGGAGTCCGCTGGCCGGCAGAGATGGCCGGCACATATTTTTTTGGGGAGGCGGGGCCGCCCGCGCGGACCTCCAGCTTCTGGATCCGCGGACGCACGCGCTCTCGCCGTTTCTGCCTGGACATTGGGTCGGCATGCCAAGCTTTTCCAGGGACTTCGGCCAAGTGGCTTTTTCGGAGCACGACAAGCTTTGGCGCATCCGCGCCAACGGCGAGGACGTGCAGCTTATCGCTCTACCCGGTCTGAAGGCCTTCTTCCCACGCTGGTCGCCGGATGGGCGCACTCTCATTTTCATCGGCGACGATCAAGTAGGGAAGCACGACGTTTACACCATCGCCGCGGACGGCGGTGTGGCAACACCTGTATTGCCAGGAGTGAGCGGCCTGGGCGATCCGGACTGGTCGCCCGACGGTTCCCAAATCGTCGTTATCCGCCACCTGCACGCGAGGCATGTGCTAGCGCTGATATCCACCCGCGCGCGGCGTCAGTTGACCGATATCCCGAACTCCGAGAACCTGATCTTCCCGCGCTGGTCTCCGGCCGGACGATTCCTGGCGGCTACCGCGGCGGACCGCCACGAAATCCGGCTCTACGACTTCGTACGGCGAACCTGGCGGGTGGTCGCGCGAGGCAATGGCCTCGGGCAGTCCATGTGGTCGGCGGACGGCGCCGGGCTCTTCTTCCAGGAGGAGGGCGCCGTTGGCGTTCCCGTATCCGTTTTCTACCCGCAGTCCGGTGTCACGAGGCTGGTGGCGCGTTTCGACAAGGTGCTCAACGCGGGCAACTTCGATTGCAGGTTGGTGACCGTCGCGCGGGGCGACATGCCCGTCATCGAGGTCGGGCGAAGCTCCGCCAATCTCTATGGCGCTGAAATCGAGTTTCCCTAAAATCGTTCATCCGGCCGCGCACCGGCTCGCCCGGATTTGAAATAATATACCAGATGGAGTTCGCGGGCCCGACAAAGAAGGCGGTTGGCCTGTTGCGGAGGATTCGAGTGCGTTTCCTGCTAGGGATACTGTTCGCGTGCCATTCTCTGTGGGGCGGTGTTGGCGGCAGCCTCTCCGGACGGGTTGCCGATCCGCACAACCTGCCTGTATCCGGCGCCAAGGTTACTGCCACGAACACGGCGACCAACCTGCGCCAGACCGTCACCACCGGGCCCAACGGTCTCTATGCCTTCCCGGATCTCGCGGTGGGCGCCTACGACGTCGAGGTGCAGTCGAACGGCTTCCGCACCTACCGCGCCGCGCACCTGGTAGTCGACACGAACAGCGCCCTGCGCCTGGATGTTCCCCTGGTGCTGGGCGAGCGTAGCGAAAAGATCACGGTGGCGGCCTCCGCGGAGCATGTCGAAACCGTGGACACGCAGTTGGGCGAAGTGGTGTCGGGGACCAAGATCGTCGCCGTTCCCCTGAACGGCCGCAGCTTCACCGACTTGCTGGCATTGCAGCCGGGCGTGGCCCCGGCCACCACCATCACCGGCAATTCCATCCAGGCCGCCGGGGCGGCCATACTTTCGCCATCGGGCGATCTCAATCCGGGCACCATCTCGATCAACGGGCAGCGCGAGTACGCCAACGGCTTCATGGTAAACGACGCCGATGTGGTGGAGCGCTTCACCATGGGTGCGGCGATCGTTCCCGATCTGGATTCGATTGCCGAGTTTCGAATCCTCACGGGGAACTTCGACGCCGAATACGGCAATTACAGCGGTGGCCGCATCAGCGTGGTTACGAAGTCGGGGAGCAACCAGTTTCACGGCGAGGCGTTCGAGTTCCTGCGCAACACGGATTTCGACGCGCGCAATTTCTTTTCGCCGGCGCGGGCCGTGTACCAACAGAACCAGTTGGGCGGACTGTTCGGAGGACCTGTCGTCAAAAACCGCATCTTCTTCTTTGCCGATTATCAGGGTACGCGCCAGAAGCAGGGCGTCGATACGGGGCTGGTGCAGGTGCCGTCGCGGCAGGAACGGGCGGGAAACTTTGCGGGTCTCGCCGACGACTTAACCGGAACCGTCACCGGCCAGTATTGGGCGAACCTGTTGAGCGGCAAGCTTGGCTACGGTGTTTCACCGGGTGAAAGTTACTACACTCCCGGCTGCACGAATCCGACCGAGTGCGTGTTTCCCAATGCCGTCATTCCGCAGCAGGCGTGGTCGACGCCCGCCCAGGATCTGTTGAAATATATTCCGGTTCCCAATTTGCAGAATGGTTATTTCTCGACCTCGGCCGTGGACCAGGATTTGCGCGACGACAAGGGCGCGTTGCGCCTGGATGCGAGCACGCGCTTCGGCACGCTATCCGCCTACTATGTTGCCGACGACTATGCGTTGAACAACCCGTACCCGGTCTTGCAGGGCGGCGCAAATGTTCCCGGATTCAATGCGCTGAATCTGGGCCGGTCCCAGTTGGCCACGCTGGGCGACACCCGCACGTTCGGGCCGCGCACCGTCAATGAATTCCATTTCTCTTATGTGCGGGACAGCAACCAGGTGGGCACTCCGCAGGGAACCGTAGGTACCAGCCTCACATCCCAGGGATTCACGACCGCCTCGGGCGCGCCCAGCATCCTGCCGCAACGGTCGTCGATCGTCGGCGTGGAAAACGTAATCTTCAGCAGCTTCGTCATGGGATCGACGATTACCGGGCTCGACCAGATAGACAACACTTATGAGGTCCGCGATAACTTATCGCGGGTCATGGGCGCGCACACGCTGAAAGTGGGAGGCGAAGTATTGTTGAGCCAGGTGAACGCGGCCGCCGATGTGCAGTCGAACGGCACGTTTTCGTTTTTCGGCTCGGAGACGGGCGTGGATTTCGCAGATTTTCTGCTGGGCATCCCCAGTTTTTATAAACAGGGCGACGCGCAACCGTTCTATATGCGGAACCAATACGGCGCGATCTTCGCGGAAGACGGTTGGCGCGTGCGCCCGCACTTGACGCTCAACTACGGGCTACGCTGGGACGTGATCATGCCGTGGTACGAGAAGTACAACCAGATCCAGACGCTGATTCCGGGCGAGCAGTCGGTGGTGTATCCCGGGGCGCCCACGGGCCTGGACTTTCCGGGCGACCCCGGTGTGGCGCGTTCGCTCGCGCCGGTGCGCTGGGACGATTTTTCGCCGCGGCTCGGTCTGGCTTGGTCGCCGCACGGATCGAGCGGCTTGGCGCGTACGCTGTTCGGCGATTCGGACCGGACCAGCATCCGGCTGGGCGCGGGGCGGTTCTTTACCGCGGTGGAAGGCGTCTCGGCCGGCGTGATGGCGGGCGATCCGCCTTATGGGAGCACTTACTCGAGCCCGGCTCCCCCACTCTTTTCCGATCCCTTTATCACCGCTTCCAGCGGTTTTGACAATGGGCAGCGCTTCCCGATCCAGTTTCCCCCGTTGAACGCGTCGGCCGGCAATCCGAACTCGAACGTGAACTGGGCGCCGTTCCTGCCGGTCTCCGGGCTGCCGGGATACAAACCGGACAACGTGACCCCGTACTCGGTGCAGTACACGATTTCCATTCAGCGCCAGTTCGGCGGCAGCACGGTGGTGACGGCGGGTTACATCGGAAGCGAGTCGCATCATTTGTTGACACTGCTGGAGGCCAACCCCGGCAATCCCGCGCTGTGTTTGAGCGTCAGCCAGGTGAGTCAGGTGGCTCCGGGATCCGCGACGTGCGGGCCTTTCGGCGAATCCAACACTTTTACCGCCGCCGCCGGCAATATCATCCCGGGCACGCGCACCGTCTTCGGTCCGAACTTCGGCAGTGTGGATTGGCTAACAACCATCGGTAATGCCAACTACAACGCGCTGCAACTCAGCGTGCGCCATACCAGCCGGAGACTCGAGCTGCAGGCGGGTTACACCTATAGCAAGTCGCTGGATAATTCTTCGAGTATCTCGGAACAGTTGAACCCGGACGATTATCGCGCGACTTATGCTCCATCGGCGTTCGATCTGAAGCACAATTTCGTGGCGAGTTACCGTTATGAACTTCCGCGGGGATTTGTGCTGTCCGGAATCACGCGTTTCGCCACGGGCTTTCCGGTGACCCTGACGAACGCCAGCGACAACTCGCTGCTGGGGACGCAGCCCGACGGCGTGAATTCTTACGGCGTGGACCTGCCGCAAGTGAGTCCCGGGCCGCTGCGCCTGAACAACGATCCGCGCAATGGCCTCGCCTATTTCAATACCTCGCTGTTCAGCCTGCAGCCTTTGGGCGATCCGGGAAACGCGGCGCGGCGGATGTTCTACGGACCGGGCATGGCGAATTTCGACATCGCTCTTTCGAAAACGATCCGCTTGGCGGAGGGGAAAGCGCTACAGCTCCGGCTGGAGACGTTCAATACGTTCAACCATGCGCAGTTCTTCGGACCGGCGGCGGTCAACGGCGAGATCACCAGTTCGGCGTTTGGCCAGGTGGTCAGCGCGGCTGCGCCCAGGTTGGTGCAACTGGGAGTAAAGCTATCGTTCTGACCGCAAGAAGAAGTTAATTCAGCCGTCAAGTCGGTAGCGCGGATTTCGCAAGGCTTGTTGGGCGGCGAGACGCCGCGCGTCACTGCAAAGTCACCAGCACCTCAATCATGCCGGTGTTCGACTGCAATGGCTCCATGGCCTTGCCCACTACGGCGCCGAGCATCCGGCGTCTGTTGGTGCCTTTCATCGCATAGCCCGGCCTGGACGAAGCCACCAGCAGGTCTCCCACCTCGATGCGGCCGTTTTCCGCGGTTACTTTGCAGGGTACAATCCCAACCACGGCCAACGGGACCTCCTGCGCCAGTTGGGAATCTTCTATCTTGTGCGGCGTGGCCAGCACTCCGGGCTTGGTGGAATAAATGCCGGCGATGCGCGTCGAATATGCCTGCTGCGAGAGGGTCAAACGCCGTTTGCCGCGAGAATCGATCGCCAACAGGTCGCCGGGCGCATACTGCGCGCGATCTCCCCGCACAGTTACCGATTCGGCAAAGTCCGCGCCCCCGGTTTGGGTGCCATTGTCGAAGTAGCCCTTCCCGGTGCAGTCAACGCGGAAAACCTCGAACTGCTCGCCCAGGAGACCGCCGACCGACCGCCCGATGAGGATGTTGCCCACGCACCCTCCTTGTAGGGTCCTGGCAGTGGTATCGAACACACCGGCGGCCCCCACGGAACTGTCCGTCGCTCCGTGCACGCCGATCGGGAAACTGGCGGCGGCCGTGGTGATGCCCTCGATTCCGATTCCCGGCGAGGTTCCCTGAACGCCGATACCCGCTGCGCTGGCGGCAGTTCCCTTTATGCCGAAGGTCGACCCGCTGGAGGAAGTCGCATCCCCCAGGATGCCAACCCCAGTGGAACTGGCGGACTCTCCCAAGACCCCGATCGGTACACTTGTGCCGCTCGTGTTGGTGGCCAGCCCTTCTACCCCGGCGCCGTTATTGTCCGGTGAGATTCCCAGTACTCCTACTGAGGTACCCGTGCCACTCGATTCGACGCTGATCCCCTTGACGCCAATGCCGGTTGGACTGGCAATTTGGCCCTGCACGCCAATGGGGCTGGCGGAAGTATCGTTTGAAAAACCCTCTACCGCAATTTGAGTGGCGGTCGAACCGGTGGTATTGACGATGTACCCTTGCACTGCGATACCGGCTGAACCGCTGGCAGTGCCGTAAACACCGATACCGCCCGAGCTAGCCGCGTTTCCCTCCACGCCGTAGGTGGTTCCCCCGCCGGTGTAGAGGGCATTTCCCTGCACGCCGATCCCGCCGGCGACGAACCCTGTGGCATTACCGACCAGCGCCTCCACCGGCGCTGTCGATACCAGCCCGAGTCCTGAGGCATTGCTTTGGGTAACCGTAACCGATTGCCCGGCACTGTTCGCCGCAAGGGTGGCGGTTCCATCTACTTCCAGCGTGGTGGCCGGTGAGGTCGTTCCAATGCCGATAAAGTTTGTCGAAGGGGCTTGAAATATAGCCGAGTTCCCGAGATGGGTCTTGGTGGTCCACTTTGGAATGAAATCGGCCGTGCCAGTGCCGGTAATCGCGGGATCAACGGCATAGGGAGTTGCATCCTTTGCCGAGGCAGCCGTGCCGCCACTACCGCCGCCTGCACCGGAGCGCGGCGCGGCCAGCAGGAAGGCGGACGCCGGAATGCCGCCGACGGTCTCGGCATCCGCCGCTTTCAGAGCGTATGGCACGCTCATCAGGAGGATGCGCGGCTGCTCGGCCTGGCCTTGCGCCTGAACCCCTAACCAGCGCGCCTCGCCTGAAGAAAAAACGCCGGCGGGCAGGCCCTGGTTGCTTGAAGAACCCAGCGCCGCCGTGTAATGGCCGGCACTGTCGGCTTGCACGTTTTGGGTTTCCATCCAGACCGGTGCGCCGCCCTGCGGCTCCTTGTAGAGACAGAACGTAACGCCCAGTACACCGGTCAGCGGCTCACCTTTGACATCGGCGAGCGCGCCGCTGAAATTCACCAATTGGGGAACAGTCATGCTCGTTCCAGTCGCGTGCGACTGGCCCGACACAGGAAGAGCGCCCCACATAACCAACAGACTCGCATACAATCGAACGTCGATTCGTACCATACAAGCTCCTCTGTCCGGCATCTTAAGCGGCGGGCGTAAAGGTTGGGGTGCCGCACCATTGGTCCACAGCCCTCAACGCCGCACCTTGCGATTTTGACCCAGACACAGGTGGGCCGTCCTCAGGCCGGCCTGAAGTTTTTCTAAAGTTTTTGTGAATGCGGCTTATGCCCTTGCAGGCAAAGGCGGCTTTTGAACAAATGCCGGTGCGGTGAACCCGCGCTCCCGGCGCGGTTATCGTATCGTCCCAGAATTTCGGGAAGTTGGCGGCATTGCCATACGTACTGGTCTGCGGGAGTTTCTGAAAGCGTCCGCCCCCGGCTTCGTCATATCGCTAGCTCCCCCAGCGGTACGCGCCGTTGTGGCAGGCGGTCGTCTTAGCGGCCCCCTCAACCAGTCCGTCATCCTTGCCGCCACATCCAGGGGCAACTCCTGCCCTCATTGATGGCAGGAATTGCAGCTACATACGAGCACCTTGAGCCTCCAGTTGTATACTCACGCACAACGCATCGTGTTTACGAGTCCAGGAAGGGATTTAAGGACGAAGCTCTCTACACAGGAGCAGCGCAGCCCTACGGCGAGATCTTCGTCATGAAGTATGTCGGCGCCGAGGTCGAGCAACTCACCGACAACCAATGGGAAAGACGGCGGACCGGCATGGCGGCCGCACAAGACGAACCCGCCCAGGCGGCGGCGCCGGCGAAATGAAGCCCCGACCCAGGGGCGGCCGTCAGTTGACCGCCAGAACTGCCGGCTTGAAAGTCCAGCTTGCGCCTTCGTCCCGGATGGAACGCGTTCTAATGAACGTCACATCCTGACTCCAGAACATGCCGGTTGGCTTGACGCGCAGTTTAGCATCGGGATTGGGGTTGACCAAGGACTCCGCCATCAGCCGCAGGAACTGCGCGGCGTTCAGGTCGATACCGTCGACTGCGACTGTGAACGGAATGGAGTTCTTGGGCACGGGGCTCCAGGCGTCGTCATGCAGGCGGCCGGAGATGCCGGCGGACGCGCGCGCTACCGACGCGATGGTAACTTCGCCGGAGTTCGGCCCGCGGTCCCTGGTCGTTTCGGTAGGTCCAAACACCGGCACGACCTTCACCGAGGCGGGCAGCTTGCCATCGCGGCCGAACGCGGCTAGGGCATCGGTCATAACCTGGAACATGTCGGCAAGCGACAAATAGTGCCCGCCGGCCAGAATATACTTGGGCGGCGTGGGTTGATCGTCCCACTCGCGGAGCGCGCCTTCCAGGGCGTCGCGTAACTTGGGAACGTCGACGTCATAACCCGCGCCAGGTCCGGCCATTTGGCGCAAGTCCGAGCTAGAGACAAAACGGCTGCCGGAGTTGGCTGGGAAGAAGTCCTGTGTCATCCATCGGAGCACTGCGTCCTCGTTGGCGTAAGCGGCATCCACTTCGGCCACGGGACGCCGCGCCTCCACCGGCAAACCCGGCTGACCGGGATGATCGTAGGCGTAAGCCAGCGAAGATCCCCGGAACGTCTGGTTCAAATAACTCCGCGGATTGGCAAGCTCCACATGGACGATGCGAATCCTGGACCTGTCGAGATTCGCGGCAACCTTCCGGAACGCCTCCGGGCCATCGGAAGCCCGAAACAGACGCAAATCGGGCTTACTGGATTCGGAGGAGCGTAGAACGTTGTCCTGCCAATATAGCTCGGGTGACGTTTCGGGTACCGGGCTCATGTCCCGGCTGAACTTGAGCGCCCAGGTCCGATACATGGTTCCGGGGCCGTGCACGGGAGCGCCATCGGGAACCCCGAACATGATCGCCTGGGTATCCAGGCGGCGGATCTGGTGGACGGTTTCGGTATCGGGGCCGACCTCCGGCATCAGACCGACCATCACGTCCGGCACCGCTAAACTCACCCCCGTAATGCATGTGGCCTGGCCAAAGACCTCCTGCATCTTCTTCAGGCCGCCGGTCATGCCAGCCTCGGCCGCTCCGGTAAGTGGATCGCGCGCCTCGGTGAGAACTTTCTCCGCCGCGCTTACGCGCACAATCCACCGGTCTTCCGCTGTTTTTGTCTGGGAGAAGTCGTTCAACGGCCTGTGCTTGTAAGTAGGCTCGTCCGCCCCATCGTAGCCCGGCTCGATCGCTCCGCGCTGGATAAAACCCTTCACGTATTCCACGATGTGGGTCTGGGCATTCCGGTCCGCCAAAGCCTGGCTAACCGCCCCGGAAAATAGAACGGTGGCCGTCACGTGGGCGGCCGGCCGCTCCTTGCGATACCACTCCAGCATGGGCAGCAGGCGCCGCAGCCGGTCTTCAGTCAAATCGAGATTGACGTGGTCGCTGATGCGGGCATAGAGATAGATCTCTACGGGCTGCTGGCCGCTGGGGGAGCCTCCCGAAAGTACGCCTGAAAGCAGCAGAGCTAGAATGCCGGGATAATAAAGCCGTTTCACCGATTGTCTCCTTCAAGCAGAGCGACCCTCGGCGCGGTCAACGCAACCGCCCCGAGGGTCCGATATCGTCACAAAGGAATCGCTATTAGTGATACCTGGGAATCGTGACAGTAGCTTGGTTCGACTGGCAGATTTCCGTGTTCTGCGAATTCAGCGGCTGTACATAGTAGTAGTAGGTATCGCCGTTCTTAAGGCCCGTGGTCTTGTCGACAAAAACCGTGGACGTGGTGGTTCCGACCGTTACAAATGGGCCGCCCACGGAGGAGCCGCGCAGCACGTTATACCCAGCGGCATTCACCTGATGAGACCACGTCAGCGTAACCGAGGCAGGCTGCAGGGGTGTCCTCGGTTTCCCCTTCGCGTTCAGGTTGTTGATGCAGGCCGCGAAGATCGACTGCTTCAGGATGATGAGAGCCCAAGGGGTTTCAAACAAGCTTTGGCTCGAATTCTGGTCGAAGTAGTTGGGGTAGCCCCAATGCCCATCGGAAGCCTGGCGTTGCACAAGTGTCTGCGCAAATCCGTCGCAAGCATCCGTGCCGCCATTGGCGGGCGAAAGCGCACCGTACCAATCGATGGGGTTGGTGCCCGAGGGCTCGTCTTCGAGAAACTGGATGGGGGAGAGAGAAAAACCCGGGTCGTGCAGAAGCATGGACTTGGAGAATGAAAGCATGCCGTACGTGTAGAAGAGCGGGTCCGTGTAAACGCTTTGCTGACTGGGAGTATTAAAGTTATAGCAGAAATTGTCGTGATAAAAGGATTCCGCCATGTTCCAACGTTGATCCGCTTTGCCCGCAGTAGTCCGGCCTATGCCGTCCATAGCCATCTGGACCATGCCGGAGGGAGTGACGGCGAACGGCCCCCACGGCTCGAAACCGTAGGCATAGTCGCCACCGTATCCGAATGCGCCGACCACTGAGTTATCGTTCGCGATGCCAATGCAATTCCAACTGCTGTTGCCTTCGAGCAGACAAGGCTCGTTGGCGTTGACGTCCTGGCTGTAGGTGACCCACACCTGGTTGGTATCCTGCGTGATGGCCGGGATCGGAACGCCAAAACCGCGGAAACCGCCGATCAGGCCGATCGCGTTCCACTGCGACACGGAATTATCGTCGTAATTGGGACTGCTGGTGGCCGCGCAATAATACTGCCAGCCTCCGCCCGCATCATACCCGCTTTGTACCGTCCCGTCATACGGATCGGCATAATACTGGCAATACTCGATGCCGTCCATCATGTCGGTGACGATGTTCAAGTAAGTCTGGCTATACACGCCGGGCAACGGACCGGAGGACGTGGCTCCATAGTTTGCGATGCCGCCGGGATTGTTGCTCGCCACCAGGGCGTCCACGTACATCCCGATTTCATAGCCGGGCTGCCCGTCGTCGTTGCCAGCCACCAGGATCTGGTTGTTATTGTTGAAGTCGAAGTTCTCGGTACACGATCCGCTCAGACAGGAGGTCGCACCGGGATTGTATTGGATCAGAGTTGCCGGCGACGTGCACGTCGGAGGATTATTGGCGAAGTTGGGAACCGATCCGTCGCTGCACCGGTCGACCAGCACGGCCGGATTGAAGGTCACCATCTTCGTGCCTTCGTAATTGGTTGTTTCCGGAACCAGAAAATAAAACATGCGCGCCAGGCCGCGTGACACGTCGTCGGTATAAGGGTCGGAGGCAGGCCCGTTGGCGTAGTGCCCATTGACTTCATAAGCCTGTACGAAATTGGCGTCCAGCCCTCCGTAGGGCCCGCAGATATCGCCGTTGATGCACGGCGCGCCGTAATCGTCCCAGCCGCCCCAGTTCACCGTAGTGGTGTTTACCGTGGTGGTGGATCGCCACATGTTGATGTGCTCGAACCACAGGCCGTTATCGATCGCCACATTCACCCGGGAACTCAAGGTGTCCTGCTCCTGGATGACCGGAAATGTGCCATTGCCCTGCACCTCGGTGGTGTTGTCCGTGATAGTTAGGACAGCCGTGAATATGATTCCGGTTGCCGCCGTGGCCGGGTATTGATGCTGCGTGGACACATCGTAGTTGTTCACGCTCACATTGCTCACCGGGAAGGTGTAATTCGGGCTGCCGTCGCCGAAGTTCCAAACTCCCGTATAGGTGTCGGTGGTGTTCGGCAGGATCGCTGTGGCCCCCAGGCGGATGGTCGACTCCGACAATGTGGCCGGCGCGGTGCAAGTTGGCGGCGTCGCGGTGTAATTCGGGATCGAGCCGTCGCTGCAGACGCTGTAAGTCGTGTGCGGCGTGGAAGGGCTGGTGGGTACCCAAGGCACAGTCAGCACCGTGATCGTCTGCGGGCCGCCATGCGCCAGTTGCGGTAATATCAGGACCATTAGGACCATCGACAGCGGCGCGCCCGAACGCAACCGCGCCGCCTTCATCTTCGCCAAGTATTTCCTCGACTGGAACAAGAATAGGGCCAACGCCGCCGTCGAAACCAACAGCCAGGTGCCGGGCTCGGGAGTTTGCGGACCAATTCCCTCGGCCACGGCGCTGCCCGAGAAATACAGGTTTAGTTGGCTCGGATTGGCGCAGTTTTGGCCGTTCTGGTCGCACCCATCCACCGGGTGGATCTGCTGCAGGTAAAAGCCGCTGGTGGGCGCGATCTCCGACAGATTGAGGGTAATCACCTCCTCCTGGTTCGCCCCCAAGGTAAAGGCAAAACCCATGGCCATGGAAGCGTCGCCGTTGCAGGTGGAGCCTACGCAGTTGCCGAGGAAATTATCGGTATTTCCCGGCAAGCCGTTGGAATTGCTCAGATCGTCGAGCGCGGCGTTATCGACGACGTCGACCCCCGGCCCTAAACCGCCGGGCGGCAGGCCCGAGTTATAGTAAGCCGACGGATCGCCAATCTGCCAGCTCTGCCCTGCGGCCGCCGTCCCGCTGGTCGCACCATATTCGTTGAAAAATGGCGCGCTCAGATCGTTATCCAGCCAGATGTCGAAGAAAAAACTTCCGATGGTGCCCGGAGAGAAAGTGAAAATCAGAGTTCCCTCTCCGGTCGTGGTATTGAACCCGCTGGAGTTGAGCCCGGAAATCGAAAACGATCCTTCGGTCACCGAACCGTTGACATTAATCAGACTGTCGTATAGGATGTCGCTGGCCTTCAGCAGCCTTAGATCGGCCGATGCCAGCATTAGCAGGAAAGCAAGTGCTGCGGCACTTCTCTTCATGTAGACCTCCGCGCCCGCCCGGAATTCCCCCCTAGGATTTTTCCGACCCGAAAGACGCACCGGCGACAATAATAAACGCATGCCGCCCGGAAATGTAGCATACACCAAAATGCCCTCCGAAGTCCAGGTGTTTTTCGGGCCTAAGAGGTCCCCGCTCACACAACGTTCGAAACCGCACGCAAGCCCTGCCAATAGCGGTTCCGGACGCTTTCGAAACATGTGATACACGCGATTCGTACTGGTACCGTTAGTCCCCGCAGAGCGCGTTCACCGAAGTGCGGGATTTGATATTCTGAAATCCTGTCCCGTCGAATTGTCGGCAAATACGCGGCTGGGCCAAAACTCGCCATGCCAGCCGCCGCTCTTTGCGTGCTAGGCATGGTTCTGCCGGCTGCGGCTCAGGTGACCACCGGAAGCCTCACGGGTTACGTGCTGGATCCCGCAAATCGCCCCATTGCCGGGGCCAAGGTGGCCGCGTTGGACCCCTTGCGCTCGACCGTCCGTGAGACGTCCACCGACAGCCAGGGCCTTTACTACTTCGCCGATCTGCCACCCGCCGCCTACACCGTGGATTGCTCGGCTGCCAATTTCGCTACCGCGGAATCGCGCGCGCAGTTGGCCGTCAACGCGCATGTCCGCGTGGATTTTCACCTGACCATCGCCCCCCGGCGGGAGACCATCACGCTCGACGGCCCCGGAATCGTGCCCCAGCTCCAGACTGAGTCGTCGGAACTGGGTACGGTGATCGACCAGAGCCGCATCGACAGCCTGCCCCTCAACGAGCGCGATTTCCTGCAACTCGCGTTGCTCACGCCCGGTGTTCTGCCGCCCGTCCAAAACTCCGAGCTTTCCACCCGCGATTCGTTCGCCATGCATGCCAACGGCGGGCGCGAGGAGTACAACAACTACCTGCTCGACGGCGTGGATAACAACGATCAGGATGTGAACCGGTACGTGCTGCAGCCTTCGGTGGACACCATCCAAGAATTCAAAATCGCTACCAACGGTTACAGCGCCGAATACGGCAGGAACGCGGGCGGGCAGGTGAACGTCGTCACCCGCGGCGGAACGAACGAATGGCATGGCTTCGCATACGACTATCTGCGCAACCGCGACTTGGACGCGCGCAACTTCTTCGACGGGAGCGTTAAACCCGAATATGTGCGAAACCAGTTCGGCGGCGGAGCCGGCGGGCCGATTGTAAGGAACCGAACGTTCTTTTACGCGACCTACGACTCCTTGCGGGAGCGATCCGGCTTGAGCCAACTGGCCACGGTGCCGACCGCTGCCGAGCGCGCGGGCGACCTTTCGGCGCTGGGTACGCCGGTGATGAATCCTTATACCCAAACGCCCTTCCCCGGCAACCAAATTCCAGCCTCCATGATCGATCCTCTGGCAGGCAAGGTCCTGGCCATGTACCCGTTGCCAAATCTGCCGGGGACGGTGGGAAATTATCTTGCGCAACCCATCGGGCAGGACAATACATGGCAGTTCAACGGACGGCTCGATCAGGTGCTGACGGATAGGGATCAGCTTACTCTGCGTTATAGTTACGGTCACAACGACCTATATGAGCCGTATGCCGAGAACTCCACGCAAGCGCCCGGATACGGCGATTACTTGTACGATCGCGGCCACAACGCGTTGATTCACTACACTCACGTGCTCAGTCCGGCTACGGTCGATTCACTCGTGCTGGGCGTGAATCTGGCCACGCGCCTGCTGCTGCCCCAGAATTACCAAACGAATGTCAATCGGCTTTGGGGAGTCGATTACTTGCCCACCGACCCGAAGGACTACGGTTTTCCGAGCATCGCCGTCGCGGGCTTGTCACCCGTGGGCGATGTGACCAGCTTGCCCATTAACCGGCATCCCACGACTTACCAGGTCACCGACGCGCTGACCACGCTCCGCGGCGACCATGCCCTCAAGATAGGCGTGGAGTATCGCTGGCTGGCGCAGAACGGCATTCTGGACGTCTACGGCCGCGGCTCCATGTCCTTCTCCGGTGCGCTTTCCGGCAGCGGCATCGGCGACCTGCTGCTGGGCCTGCCGGCCTTCGACATTCAATCCACATTCGACAACACCCAGACTCTGCGCACCGGCGCCACCAACGCCTATATCCAGGACGATTGGAAGATCGGCCCGAGGCTGACGCTCAATCTGGGGCTGCGCTATGAATTCAATACTCCGCCCACCGATCCCACCAACCGGATGTCGGCGTTCGACTTCGCGACCGGCCAGGTAGAGCAGGTGGGAACCGATGGGCTGTCCCGCTCCGGCATCCATCCGGATTACAAGGATTTCGCCCCGCGGGTGGGTTTCGCCTGGTCCATTACGCCGCATACCGTGATGCGCGGCGGTTACGGAATTTACTATGACGCCGGCATGGTGGTGGTAAACTCGGCGCTGTATTTTAATCCGCCGTACTTCAACATCCGGGTGTTCTTCCCCAGCCAGGCTGGACTGTTGACGCTCGCCAATCCTTTCCCGCTGAATTTATCGTACGTGCCGCCGGCTTCGCTTTCTACTCTAAGCCCGAACCTGACCACGGCCAACGTGCAAGCCTGGAATTACACGATCCAACGGGAGCTGCCGGCGGCCGGAGTTGCGACTGTTTCCTATGCCGGATCCAAGGGGACGCATCTGATTTACTCGCGCAATATCAATCAGCCACCGCCGGAGCCGGGCGATCCCAGCGCCAACGCGCCAAATCCGGCCTTCGGCGGCATCGACTCCATCGATAGCGGCGCCAACTCCAGCTTCAACTCCCTGCAAGTCACATTCAACCGCCCGCTGCGGCGCGATCTATCCGTGCTCGCGGCTTACACTTTCTCTAAGTCGATTGACGATACTTCAGCTTTCGAGCCGGTCGGAACGGATCAGAATTTTCCGCAGAACAGCTACGACTATCATGCGGAGCGCGCGCTTTCGAGCTTCGACATGCGCCAACGGGCGGTGGCGGCTTACGTTTGGCGGCTGCCTTTCCACAATCGCTGGCTGCGGAATTTCGAAAACAGCGGCATCGTGACCGCGCAGTCCGGCCAACCGTTCACGCCCTTTCTGGAGTTCGACAATAGCAACACCGGCAATACCGGCGGCGCGGGCAACGGCTACGACCGGCCCGACGTGGTGGGCAACTGGCATCTGGCGAATCCCTCGGCCCAGGAGTGGTTTAACACGGCCGCTTTTGCGATTCCGCCGCAGTATACTTTCGGCAATGCCGGCCGCAACATCCTGGTCGGCCCCGGGTTGTTCACGGTGGACACGTCTCTGGCCCGCCGCTTTCAGATCGGCGAGCGCGGCGCCATCGTTTTCGAAGCGCAGGCCTTCAACGCGTTGAACCGCGTGAATTTCCAGATGCCGCAAAATTTCGCCGACGTTCCGAGTACGTTCGGGCGCATATTCTCGGCCAACGCGCCCCGGCAAATCCAGTTCGCGCTGCGCTACAGCTTCTGAGCGCGCTGCCCTGGGGGCGGGCTTGATCCCGCGCGGGGATTTATCCCCGCTGGCGGCGCATGGCGCCGCCCTACTGCGGCTGCCCCACCGGAACCAGCACCGTCCCCATATCCGAAGACTGCACGCGTATCGTGCCGGCAGGCACGGGAGGCAACCCGCTCGAAGGCGCCACCGACTGCACGATCGGCGGCGTCTGCCTCGCAGCCACCGCTGTCCGGCCCGCTTGAGGCGCACGCATCTGCTGCAACACCGCCCGCATCTGCTCCTCCGGTACGTGCAGCGACAGCAGAATGTGTTTGCCGTTCAATCGAAATTTGAAGCCTTCCAGGCGCATGCTCGCGCTGGCGCCCTTCCCCTGGGGCTGCGCCACGCCCGTGAGCCAGCGCATCCCGTCGGCGATCTCGGCGGCGCCTTTTTCCGTGCGCGCTTCCAGGTCGGCGGAAAGATCGAAATCCGGGCTGAAGCGCAGCCCGCCATTGAGCCCCGCGATCTTCTCGATCCACTGTTCCACTTGCGCGCCCGCCGGCGACTTCGCGGCCGCGGGCAGGGCCACCGGCCCGGTTATGATCTCCGTCGAAGCCACCCAGATGTCATCCCCGCTATACTTCCCAACTTGCGCCGCCAAGGCCGCCGGCAACGACGCATGCTGGCGGCGGTGAATCGCGGACTGGACCTCGCGCAGTTGTCCGATCGCCACGATGGAACCATCCAGGAATGCGAAGACTCCGCCTTCCGCCTTGGGCGAGGTCAGCATAGGCACGCCTTCGTACTCCGTCACCTGGCCGCTGAACTCCTTCATCGCTTGAATCCGTCCCAAGTCGAGCGAGCATCGCACCAGGATTAGCGTGGGCGCGGGTTTGCCCGTCCCCCGGGCCACCACGATGTCCAACACTTCCTGGCTCCAATCGATGCCGGCGAGCGCGCCAAGCTGTTCCTGGTATGGCGAATTGGTTTTCGCCAACTCGGTCTTCAGTTGCGTGGCCGCCCCCTGCCGAAACGCGTCTTTCATGGCCGCTCCGACGGGCGAAGCCATGATCTTGGCAAGATTGACCTCCATCACGGTGGCCGCATCCGGCATCACCAGGTCCAGCATGTCGGGATCGGCGGCGGCCGCCAAAGCGGGCAGGGCCGTCAGTGCTAATAAGTTGCGCCAGAAAGTCACACACTACTCCTTTCGTCCTACTTACCGGCTTAACACCGCCTGTGAGGACAAAACAAGTGAGCCAAAGTTAACGTGCTATACTCCAGGCCATGACGATAGCTTATGCGCGTGCAATGTTGCTGGCGGCTGTAGCCATAGCGCCGCTGCACCTGGGCGCACAGACGCCGCCGGACGAAACCGCCAGGGCCGAGGCCGCCAAACAGGAGGGCGACCGGCTGACCAAGGCCGGGCAATACGCGGCGGCCCTTGCGGCGTATGTCCGCGCCATTCAGATCGCGCCTAAGTTCGCGGGCGCCTACAAAGGCATGGGCATGGTCCACCGCCGGCTCCGCCAACCTGAAAGCGCCATCGAGGACTACGACAAGGCAATTCGGCTAGATCCGGAAGACGCCGAGGCCTATGTCGAGCGCGGCAGTACTCGCCTGACGCTGCGCCAGCCCGAACAGGCCATTGAGGATTTCGACACCGCCATCGAGAAGAAGGCGGATTACGCGCGGGCCTACGCCGCGCGCAGCGGGGCAAGGTCTCAATTGGCAGACAAGGCGGGTGCCGCGGAAGACATGGCCAAGGCTCGGTCGCTGGGCTTTACCATGCGCATTCGCGTGGGCGGCAACGTGCAGCAAGCCAAGCTGATCAGCCAGCCCCGGCCAGTCTACCCCAAGGAAGCAAAGAAGGCGGGCATTACTGGCGTGGTGCGGATGGACGCCATCGTCGGCCAGGATGGCACCATTCAAGACCTGACGCTGGTCAGCGGAGACCCCGCGCTGGCGCCGGCGGCTATGGACGCGGTTCGACAGTGGGTCTACCAGCCGACCCTGTTGAATGGCTCGCCGGTGGAAGTCGTGACACAGATTGACGTTACTTTCACCTTGTCGCGTTAAGTATCGCCATGCAGCCTACGCAAGGTACAGCGATTTCCGCTTCTGCTCCACCAGCTTGATGAAGTTGCGCTTGATCTTGTACTTCGCGCGAAGGGCTTCCAGGTGGAGCACGAACTCCGCGCCGCGGTCCATCCGCCGCATGGCGGCCGCGGCCTTTACCAGCAGGCGGACTGAGTCCGCATAGTCCCCGCCGCCTCTCGCGATGCCAGCCCCGGCTTGATTCAAGTAGATAGGCACGGCGTCCGCGGGGTGCTGGTCCTCGCGGGCGGCTGCGAGTTGCAGCCACAGCCCGTTGCCGCATCCTCCTTCGCAGGCCTCGCGCCACGCATCGTCCGGATTGTGTTCGTACAGGAAGATCTCCACCAGAGTGGAACGATCCACGCGCATGGTTTTGCCGCCTGCGATGCTCCGCCGGATCTCGGCGAGCGCGCGCGCACGCCATTCCGGCCACGCGTGCGCTTTCCTCGCGTGTTCTTCCAGCGTCTGGTAACTCTGTAGATAGGGCTGCTGGCGGAACGCGGCCCACATCAATTGCATGGCATCGCCGTGGCGCTTGCGCCGGTGATACTCCGCGGCCGCAAAATCGCGGAGCCGGGGGTCGGGGCGATTGGGAAATGCCGCCAGTCCCTTTTCCGCCCAGAGCAATGCGTTGTCCATCTGGTGCGCGTCGCGGTACGCCTCGGCGATTCTGAAGTACTGGTATGGGCTCGCGAGATCGCGGCGCATCACGGCGACCAGTTGTTCGATATCGCCGGAAGCCCGCGCCAGCGATTCCATAATGCGCGTGATGCGAAAATGCTCGCTCCAATCGGAGTCTTCGCGCCCGGCGGTCTGCGCGGGCAATTTCGCCCATTCGGCCTCCGCGAGTTCGCGGTAGACCCGCATTCCCTCGGTCCCGAGAATCTCCGCATAGCGCTCCGCCGCCCCATCGAATACGTCTAAGTCGGCATGCAGTTCGGATCGGAAGAGCCGCTTGACCAGCGCCACCGGATCCGGCCGGGCCGCCTGGCATGCCCGGTAGTGGATCTCCTCCAGACGGTCGCGCAGTCCCGCGAAATGGCCATCGGAATCGTCCACGGACTGGATGGCGTCCGGCAGGTCGCGCAGTCCGAGTTCGCACACCTCGATCGCGGCGGCGGCGTGGCCATCGTTCAGCAACTGTTCCATCGAGCCGATTGCGCCGTGGACTCTATCGGCCCAGTCCGAAGCTTCGCGGTAATCGATGAAATCCCGAACCCTCACGGCGTTCTCGAACATCCGCCGGGCCGCGGCAGCGGCCTTCTCGGGTCCCGAGCGCCGGGCAGCGTAAAGGACCAACCGTTCATGGAGTTGGTGGTCGTCATTTGCCCAATCGATCAGCATGCGAACCAGTGCCTCCTTCTCTTCCGCCAGCAGAAGCTTCTCCGCATCGGCCAGAGTCACTCTCTTCGTGCTGCCGCGAGGGTTCACCATATGGTTCACTGCCAGCCGGTCTTGTCCAACACCTGCTTAGCCACCTGCGCGGTATTGGAGTGAATCGTAACCGTATCCTCCACATTCATGGCATATCCGCCCGCCAGCACGATGGCCACCGGGATCCGTTTTTGAAGCGCGCCCCCAATCACCAGCCGGTCGCGCTCCCGCAAGCCTTCCAAACTCAGCGACAGCCCGCCGAGCTGATCCTCGCCAAAAGGGTCCGCCCCCGCCACGTAAACCAGCAGCTCAGGATGAAACATGGTCAGCGCCGCGCGATATCCATTGCCCAGCCGCTGTAGATACTCCTCGTCGCCCACACCGTCCGGCAAGTGAATGTCGAGGCTGGAGGGTGGCTTCTCCGAAGGGTAGTTGTTGAATTGGTGAATGGACAGCGTGTACACGAAATCGTCGTCCGCGAAAATACCGGCGGTTCCATTTCCATGATGCACATCGCAATCCACAACCATGGCGCGCTGCATGCGGCCGGCCCACTGCATGGCGCGGATGGCCACCGCGATGTCGTTGATCGCGCAAAAGCCCTCCCCGTGTCCAGCAAACGCATGATGGAATCCGCCGCCCACGTTGAACCCGATCCCTTGCTCCAGCGCCAGGCGCGCGGCCAGCATGCTGCCCCCGGCCGCCAGCCAGACGGCTTCCACCATTTCCCGGCTGTACGGAATTTCAAGTTGCATCAGCTCTTGGTAGCTCAGCGTGCCGGTCTTCAGCCGCTCGACCCAGCCCGGTTCGTGCACCCTCAGAATGTCCGCGTCGGTGGCCGGTTCCGGCTGCACGAAATCCTCCGGCGTGGCGAACCCGTCGCGCAGCAGCCGCTCGTGGATATAACGGTATTTGTGGGATGGGAACACATGGTCTCCCAGCCTGAGGTCGTAACCCTCGTGGTAAACCAGCTTGTATGGCAGCATCGGATGACGGCCCGCGGCCTCAAATGTACGCGATCACGTCCATCTCCACCAGCGAATCGCCCGGAATCCCGCCCGCCGCCGCGATGGTGGTACGCACCGGCGGATTCTCGCCGAAACGGCCCATGAACACCTCGTTCATGCCCTTGTAGTCTTTCAAGTCGTTTAGGAAGACGCTGCATTTCAGCACCTTGTCCATGGACGAACCGGCGTTCTCCAGTTCCTTTTGGATCTCGTCCAGCACGTGCGCGGTGTGCGCCTTGATGTCGCCTGCGAAGTGCGCGCCCTTTCCGGCAATGAACAGCAGATTGCCATAGGAAACCGCCCCGTTGAACAGTTGCGGAGTCTTGGGTTTCTCGCCTCTGTAATAGACCTTTTTCTGGGGCCCGGACTGCGCTTTAGCGGCGCCGACCGCGGCCGCCGCCAGCGCGCCTCCACGAATGAATGCCCGCCTGTTTGAGTTGCTCATATTTCTCCAGTCACACGTCGAGAATTTACCTTGCGATTTCCGCAAGGCCAGCGTTGAGTATAACTTGGCGCGAACTGTGTATGTTCGACGGGGCTTCCGCGTGCGGCGTCTCGGTTAAACTGAAGGCGTTAGATGTTGTTTGTTCGGATAATCGTTTGGATCCTTTCCCCCGGGCTCGTTCTGAGCCCGGGGTTTTTTCTTCGACGAGGCAAAAATGTTTGTTCGGAAGCTTGTATCGGCCGCGCTGGCCGTCTGTTTGGCTGCCCCGCTGCTGGCCAGCCCGGTCCTGACCACGATTCAGGACGTCATCTATAACGCCAATGGCACCCCTTACAACGGGTTTGCCGTGATTACGTGGACGCCCTTCGTGGCGGGGGACGCGTCCCCGATCGGCATGCAGTCGGTAACCGTGAATATCACCGCCGGCAATCTATTCGTGCAGCTTGTGCCCACCACCAACGCCACGCCGCCGGGATACTATACGGTCGCCTTCACCAGCGCCGGCAACGACCAATTTACCCAGACCTGGGCGGTTCCCCCGAGCACCGTCCCGCTGCGCGTGCTGGCTGTGCTGATGTCTCAGGGCGCGGGCTCATCGCCGCTGATCACCGGAGGTTCTCCCATACCCGAGTCGAGTGTGATCGGGTTGTTGGCGGATCTCGCCGTGCGGCCTGTGGAAGGCGCTAACTATGCGGTTGGCGGCGTGGCCATGATCGACCAGACGGGCGCGCTGGAGTCCATCTTGGGCAATGTTTCGGATTGCGTGCATGTGGACGGTTCGTCCGGACCTTGCGGCACCGCCGGCTCCGGCGCAACCGGACCAAACTTCACGGATGCGGAGGTGCCCGCGGGCGCGGTGAACGGCGCGAACGTGTCCTTTACGGTGAGCGCGGTGCCCATCCCCACCTCCAGCTTGTACCTGTATCGGAACGGCGTGCTGCAGAAGGCGGGTCAGGATTACACGCTCGCGGGCAACAGCATTCAGTTCCTGGCGGGATCCACGCCGCAGATCGGCGATACGCTGCTGGCGTCTTACCGTGTGACTCCCACGGGCGCGCCCCAGGGCCCACCCGGACCGCAAATCTTGTGCGCGGGCATGGGCTCAGCGACTTCTTCGACGGCGCTTACCGCCCTGGCCACCTGCGCGATCCCGGCCGGAACGGTGCAGCCGGGCGATCGCGTCAAGATCGACTTCGACTATTCGCATGAAGGCTCGCTCACGGGTTTCACGTTCGCCGTCAACTGGGGGCTTACGGTTTTGGTGCAGAGGAATGGGGTAGTGGGCGACGCGTTCATATCCGGGTGGGCCGAAGCGGGCGCCAACACGGCAGCCTGCCAGATGTCGGTCCAGACGTGGGGTACGGTGCTGGGCTTCGCCCCCGGCGTGTTGAATGCGTACGACTCGTTGTCGTTCCCGCTCACGCTCGCTTTCCAGGGCCAGATGGCCGCCACGACAACGGATACGGTGACGTTGCGAAATTTCAGCGTGGTTCGGTACCCGGCGACGCAATAGCTCTGGCCCGCCAACCACCGGCAGCATCCTAAAGTTGGGTTAGAGGGAAAACCAATAAGCGCTCCTTTTGTAATACTGTAGAGGTATGGTCCCCGCAGATGATTTTGAAGGCGCTTCGGATATTATTTCGTGGGCGCGTCTTATGCTTAGGACGACCACGCTTCGGGAGGGCCGGTCTGGGCCCGCCTGCGAACATCTCGATACTGCTACGCATTTGGCGCCGGGAACTTTGGAGAAGATCGGGACAGTCAATGCCAGCCGCCATGCAAAGAGTGGCCTGGGAAGGGCAAAAACGGGGTCTGGAGCGCTTCCGTCAACTCGCTGCAAGACGGAAGAATTGGACCGGAGGACGGCACCGCAAGGCAGCATAATAACCGGAGTGGCCATAACCGGAGTGGCCAAAGAAGAAAGGACTGCTTATGCCATGCGAAGCCGAAATTTCTAGGGACTCCGACGAATACACCCAAGCAGTCGCGTCTTGCTCGGAAGCGACGGCCCTAGTCGTGGATAAGGATGCGGTGGAACAGGTCAAACTTGCAGCGGACCAAATCAAGTTTTTGAAACTGGTGGCGCGGTGGAAAATCGAAACCAGCGCCCTGTCTTCGATTACCGAAATCGTGCTACACCTCGCGTACCAGAACATTATCGGCATGGGGGACGCCGCCGTACCATTCATCCTCACACAGATCGAAACCGAAGGCGACGATCCCGATCAGTGGTTTTGGGCGTTGCAATCCATTACTGGTTCAGATCCGGTTCCGGAGGAAGACGCGGGAAATTACCGAGCAATGGCTCAGGCCTGGCTGAACTGGGGCAAAGGCGTAGGTTATGCGTGGTAGTTGGCCCCCGCAAGACCTACCGTACCTAACGCCAGAAAACCACCGAATAACAAGCAAACTGGCAAACGCTTACAACTGCATCGTATGGGCTGCTGGAGAAAACTTCCGCGTTTGGTGGCCCGGTCCCAGAAACAGCGGGTAATGGCCCGCTGGCGTGCCACGATCAGTTACGCTCCCAGCCTTCATGTAAGCCTACGGTACCCGTGGATTTTTCGCATGCAAGGACGGTTCGCTTGAGCCCGGAATGGAAAAGATAGCGATATACGGCACTGGCGATTCCGGCCGAGAAGAGCCTACCCATGCGGCCCTTCAATTGGCCTCTGGACAATGGACAAGCAAACTCGGAAAGTGCGAGGACATCATTCACAATGATCTTGAGGACGTGAACGGCCCGGTCTACGGAAGGGTTATCGCGTTCATGGCGCGGGCACGCGTTGAGCGCGCGATTGCTTCATCTCCACGCTAAAGCACCACTACCGGGGGCGCCGGGACCGGCGCCATCCGCATCAATCGCCCATCGCCGCGCCCGAATTGCCCGCGCCACTCGCTATGATGGTCATTCCGCGTGTCGAGTCATCCTCGTCACTGACGCGTGCCGGAGACAGAAAGGTATATTAAGCGATGCCCAAGCAACCCCAGCCCGTATCCATCATGAAGGATCCCGTCACTTGGCTTTACCCCCCGATTGAGCCCTACAACGTGGGCCGGCTGCAGGTCTCGCCCCTCCACGAGCTCTACATCGAGGAAAGCGGCAACCCCTCCGGCAAGCCGGCAATCTTTCTGCATGGCGGTCCCGGCGGCGGTTCCGATCCGAAACAGCGCCGCTTCTTCCATCCCGAAAAATACCGTATCGTGAACTTCGATCAGCGCGGCTGCGGCAAGAGCACGCCCTACGCGTCTCTCGAAGCCAACACCACCTGGGACCTCGTCGCCGATATCGAGAAGATCCGCGAGCGCCTCGGCATCGAGCGCTGGCAGGTGTTCGGCGGATCGTGGGGTTCCACCCTGGCCCTCGCCTATTCCCAAACTCATCCCGAGCGCGTTACCGAACTCGTCCTGCGTGGCATCTTCCTCCTCCGCAAACAGGAAATCGATTGGTTCTACCAGCGCGGCGCGTCGGTCCTCTATCCCGACGCGTGGGAGCCCTATCTCGCCCACATCCCGGAGGGGGAGCGCGGCGATCTGCTCTCGGCCTACTATCGCCGTCTGACCAGCGACGATCCGGCCGTGCGGCTCGCGGCTGCGAAGATCTGGAGCGGGTGGGAGGGCGCCACCTCCAAGCTGCTGCCCGACCCCGACTTCGCCGGCCATTACGAAGAGGATGAGTTCGCCCTGGCCTTCGCGCGCATTGAGGTCCACTACTTCTACCACAAGAGTTTTTTCGAAACCGACGACCAGTTGCTGCGCAACGCAGCGCGCATCCGCCACATCCCCGGCGTGATTGTACAGGGACGTTACGACGTCGTTTGCCCCATGGAAAGCGCGTGGGCGCTTCACCGTGAGTGGCCCGAAGCCGACCTCATCGTGACCCCCGACAGCGGCCATAGCGCCCTCGACCCCCCGAACAGCCGTGCTCTCGTCGCGGCGACGGACAAATTCGCCATCGCGAAGTAGGTCGCGGGACGCGAGAGGCTTGGGATTTCAGGCAGTGGGTCAGGCCGGCTCAGCGAAGATCGGCAGCCCTCCAAAGTGCTGCGCTGTGCGCGAACATGGAAGCATGCACTATCGACAATTAGGCCAAAGCGGCCTGCGCGTATCGGAGTTGTGCCTGGGCACCATGACGTTCGGCTCGGGTTTCTTCAACATTGCCGTGGTGGACCAGGAGGGAGCAAACCAGATCGTGGCGCGATCGCTCGAAGCCGGCATCAACTTCTTCGATACCGCCGACGTGTATTCGTATGGCCAGTCGGAAGAGACATTGGGCCGCGCCCTGCAGCATTGCGGGGCGCCGCGCGAATCGGTGGTGCTGGCCACCAAGGTCTTCGCGCCAACCACCCGCGCAGCCGCCGAACGCAAGGGCGACGTGAACCATTACGGCCTCTCGCGCCAGCACATCATGGCCGGGTGCGAGGCCAGCCTGCGGCGTCTGGGCATGGATTACATCGACCTGTACCAGGTGCACGGCTTCGACTTGCTGACGCCGATGGAGGAGACGCTGCGCGCTCTCGACGACCTGGTGCGGCAGGGCAAGGTCCGCTATTTGGGCTGTTCGAACTGGCCCGCGCGCCACCTGATGAAGGCGCTGTGCATGGCCGAAGCCAGGGATTGGGAGCGCTTTGTATCGCTGCAAGCCTATTACTCGCTGGCGGGCCGCGACCTGGAACATGAGTTGCTGCCGCTCTGCCGCGAGCAGGGGCTCGGCGTACTGCCGTGGTCTCCTCTCTCGGGCGGATTCCTGACGGGGAAATACCGGCGCGGCCAGGATTCGCCGGCCGGCGCGCGCCGCAGCGGATTCGATTTCCCGCCCATCGACGAAGAGCGCGGGTTCGACGCCGTGGAGGCCCTCGACGCGCTGGCCAAGGAGAAAGGCGCGACGATTCCGCAACTGGCGCTGGCGTGGCGGCTGGCGCCGCCCGGCGTGAGCGCGGGAATCGTCGGAGCTAATAAGATGACGCAGTTGGAGGACAATCTGAAGGCGGCCGAAGTGCAACTGACGGCGACGGAGGCGGAACGCCTGTCGATAACCACACAGCCGCCCGCACTTTATCCGCAGTGGATGGTGGAGCGGCAGAACAGCCGCTGGCGGTAGTGGGCCTACACCGCCGCCAGCACCTCCTCCGCATGCCCCGCCGGCTTAACCTTCGAAAATACCTTCGCTATCTTCCCTCGCTCGTCGATTATGAAGGTGGTGCGCTCCACCCCCATCACCTTCTTGCCATACATATTCTTCTCCTTCCAAACGCCGTAAGCCTCAACCACTTTCTTATCCACGTCGCAAAGCAGCGTGTATGGCAGCTTCTGTTTCACTTTGAAAGTAGTCTGCGCCTTGGACGTATCCTTCGATATACCCAGCACTACTACACCCTTTTTCTCAAACTTCTTGAAGGTGTCGCGAAATTCGCAAGCCTCCACGGTGCAACCGGGAGTGCTGGCTTTCGGATAAAAGAACAGTACCACCTTCTTACCGCGCACACTCTTCAAATCGAACGCCTCACCCGTATCCGTCTGTAACTGAATCGCAGGAGCGATATCGCCTTCTTTTAACATATATTTTCCAATTTCTTCTTGAGCAGCTCATTCACAACCCCGGGATTCGCTTGCCCCCGAGACGCCTTCATCACCTGCCCGACCAAGAATCCAAGCACCCAAGTCTTCCCGCTCTTGTATTGCTCCACCTGCTTGCTATTCTGTTGCAGCACTTGATCGACGATCTGCTCCAAAGCGCCAGTATCGCTAATCTGCCGCAGCCCTTCCCGCTCGACGATCGCCGCCGGCGCCTCGCCGCTCGAAAACATCTTCCCGAATACATCCTTGGCGATCTTACCCGAAATCTCGCCCTTCCGGATCAAAACCACCAACTCCCCCAGCCGCTCCGGCGCGACCGGCGAATCCCCAATCTCTTTGCCGCCGGCGTTGAGAGCGCCCATCAAGTCGCCCATCACCCAATTGGCGGCGGCCTTGGGATCTCCGGCCGTCACCGCCACCCGCTCGTAATACTCGGCGATTGCGCGGCTGGCGGTCAGCACATCCGCGTCGTATTCGCTCAGCCCGTAGCTCTCCATAAACCGGGCCCGCTTGCGCGCCGGCAGCTCCGGCATGCGCGACCGGATCTCGTCGAGCCACTCATCCGCGATCCGCAGCGGCGCCAGGTCCGGCTCCGGAAAATAACGGTAATCGTGCGCGTGTTCCTTGCTGCGCATGCTGGCGGTTTCACCCGTTTCGGAATTGAACAGGCGCGTCTCCTGCGCGACAGCGCCGCCGCTCTCCAGAATCCCGACTTGCCGCGCAATCTCATAGTCCAGCGCCAGCTTCAGAAAGCGGAACGAATTTAGATTCTTCACCTCAGCCTTGGTGCCGAACTGCTCCGCGCCCTTCAGCCGGACCGATACGTTGGCGTCGCACCGCAAGTGCCCCTTCTCCATATCGCAGGTGGAGACATTCAGGAATTCGAGCGTCTGCTTTAACCCGGTCAGGAAGTCATAGGCCTCCTGGGAACCGCGCATATCCGGCTCAGTGACGATCTCGATCAGCGGCGTGCCGGAACGATTCAGATCCACATAGGTGTAGCGGTCGGAATCCCGAAAGCCGTCGTGGATGCTCTTGCCCGCATCGTCTTCCATGTGGACCCGGGTGATCCCGATGCGCTTCGGCGCGCGATCCACGGAGATTTCGACCCAGCCATGCTCCGCCAGCGGCTCCTCGTATTGCGAGATCTGGTAACCCTTGGGCAGGTCGGGATAGAAGTAGTTCTTGCGCGCGAAGCGGGAAACCGGACGCACGCGGCAGTTCAGCGCCAGAGCCGCCTGCACGGCCAGTTCGACGGCTGGGCCGTTCAGCACCGGCAGCGCCCCCGGCAATCCCAGGCAGACCGGGCAAACGTTGCTGTTCGGCTGCGCGCCAAAGCTGGTGGGACACCCGCAGAAGATCTTCGTCGCCGTAGCCAGTTGGACGTGCACTTCCAGGCCGATCACCGGCTCATATTTGGCGATCGACTCGGTCCCCGCGAAATCCACGAACGCCGATGACATGATCCTTCATTATAGGTGAGGCGGACAGGCTGTAAGGACTGTCCCACTGTGGTAGCCTGACGGTGTGAACGTCGGCATCACTTGCTATCCTACCTACGGCGGCAGCGGCATCGTGGCCACCGAGTTGGGCCTGGAACTGGCCAACCGCGGACACGAGGTCCACTTCATCACCTACGCGAATCCGATTCGCCTGGACCCCGGCATCCCTCGCATTCACTACCACGAGGTGGAGGTTTCCACTTATCCGCTGTTTCAATATCCGCCGTATTGCCTGGCGTTGGCCTCGCGCATGGCGGAAGTGGCGGAGCTGCATAACCTGGACCTGCTGCACGTACACTACGCCATCCCGCACTCCATCTCGGCGATGCTCGCCAAGGACATGCTGGCGCCTGTACGGCGGTTGCCCTTCATCACCACTCTGCACGGCACCGACATTACGCTGGTGGGCGCGGACCGTTCGTACTTTCCCATCACCAAGTTCTCCATCGAGAAGTCGGATGGCATCACGTCCATCAGCGAGTATTTGCGGCGGCAGACGGTGGACGTGTTCGGCGTGCAAAACGACATCCGGGTGATTACGAACTTCGTCAATTGCGACGTTTATAAGCCGGACCGTGAGAAGGCCATGGCGAAATGCTATGCGCCGGCGGAAGGGAAGCTGCTCATCCACGTGTCGAATTTCCGGCCGGTGAAGCGCGTGCAGGATTGCGTGCGCATCCTGGCGGAGGTGGTCAAGCGCGCCCCCTCACACTTGCTGATGGTGGGCGATGGGCCGGAGCGGGGTCCGGCGGAGTATCTCGCGCGCGAGTTGGGCGTGGAGCGGCACGTTTCATTTCTCGGAAAGCAGAACCACGTGGAGCGCATCATTCCGCTGGCGCACGTGCTGCTGATGCCCAGCGAGCTGGAGTCGTTCGGTCTGGCCGCGCTGGAGGGTATGGCCTGCGGCGTGCCTGCCGTGAGCACGCGTGTGGGCGGCGTGCCCGAGTTGATCGCCGACGGCGTGGACGGCTACCTGGAGGCGGTGGGCGACATCGCCGCGCAGGCGGCGCGCGTGACCGCGCTGGTGACGGACGACGCGCTGCACGACCGCATGTCGCAGGCGGCGCGGAAGACAGCGACAGAGCGGTTCTGCGCGGATAAGATTATCCCGCTGTATGAGCGGTATTACGAAGAGGTCTGCGGGCGCGGGGGGTAAAGGATGTGGATATGGCCCGCCTGGAATCCCACACGTCGCCAATCGGCAAAAATCCAGTTGCGCTTTGTGGGCATATGATTAGATTTGGGCTGGGGGTGCAACATGAATTCGATAATAGAAACCGAGGAGTCATCCATCCAACCGGGGATACTCGTGGATAGAGACATCGTTGACGCGCTGAAGCTCAACTACATGAGAATCGATCCGTTCGACGAATCTGCGCTCGAACCCGCTACGTACGATCTCTCTCTTGGCAGCATGGCGGTGGTAACGACATCGAGCGAACCGGTGGATCTGGCGAAGGACGGGCTACTTAGGATTCCGCCGTATGCCGCGGCGCTCGTACAAACCGAGGAAGTTTTGAGGCTGTCGTCCCGGATTGCCGGCCGCCTCGGCGCCCGGAGTAATCTGTTACAGAATGGAATAATTGCATCCACCGGCCCCCAGATTGACCCAGGATTTTACGGGAGGATATTCGTCAACCTGGTGAACATTTCAGATCGGCCATTTTCGATTCGCAGGAAATCGAAGTTCCTTTCGGCCGAATTCCACCTGCTGGCGCGAGAGCCCCTTCGAACATACGAGGGACCGAACCAAAACAAGACCCAGTTGTCCGATGAAGACATTAACAGAATGGTCGCGCGCAGCGGGCCCACCTTGAAAGACGTCCATCACGATTTGCTGGAGATCCGCGAGTATCTAAAGGACGCCGCGATGTTTGGGCGAGAACTGCCGGGCGTGTCGGCGGAGATCAAGTCATATATCGACCAGAAAATGGCTCCCACCGCGGCCCCGGCGGAGGTCGTCCCGATGAGGACGCTGGCGGTTGTGGGCTTGGCTGTGACGCGCGATATTCCAGTGACCATTCAATGGCTGGACGAGAGCTACACAGCCACCTTCTTTGACGCCAACATAAGCATGTCCGGGGACACGAAAGAGGAGGCCTTTTCGAATCTGCGCGGCATGATCGCCGATCTGTTCATCGATCTGGATGCCGAACCCGCCGACCGATTAGGGCCGGGGCCCCGCCTCCAACTACAAGTGCTGCGCTCATTCGTTGCGAGAATTTGAGGCCATGCTGACCAGAGAACATGCAACCCAAATTGCGGCGAAACTCCGCGCTGCGATTCGCCGGGGTGCCATGCGGGGCAGTTAATCTTTCCGGAAGCTTTGAAGTTTTCAACCTTCTGGCTCGATTAGGCCCTTTTCGCGCAGCACCGCAATCCAGCAGAGGTACAAGGGTGACCGCGAGAGGCCCAGTCGGCAGTACCGTTTTACTCGAATCTGCCGACCTTCTCCATCAAACTTTTCAGCCTGTCCGCCATTGTCGCGAAACGGATATCGCCTATTGAAGTAGGCTCGTAGTGGTCGTTCCTGGGGCCTTTCCGAGTGAACTCAGACCTGTACGGCTCTTGCTCGCGGAAAGTCTTTTTTAGACGGTCGTCCCATGAACCCAGCAGTAGTGTGCCTACGATTGTGGAATCGTCGGCATCCTTCTGCAAGCGCTGCGGGTCCAGCCAGATCTCGATTCGCGGGGCCAGTGCAAATGCCTTCACGGAATGGACTTCCCTCAGCGCGTCATGCAAGCGAAAGCGAGCGGCATCGCTAGAGAAGTCCCGCACTAGGGCCTCAAAATACGGCGGTCCCTGCATGTTCTTTTCATAGATCCACCGGGTATTCTGGCCGTTTTCCTCCTGCTCTTTGTAGCCGTACGTGCCGAAAACCAAGGGCACGGCCTTCGGGCCGGGGCGCCCTTAGGCATGGCACGGCTGAGTGACTGGTTCTTCTCTTCGCCCGCCGAGGTTTACGCCCTGGCCTCATCGGTGGCGACTTAGCCTTAGCTGCATAAAAGGTGCCGAACGCGGCCTAGGAGATCCGATCGTGGGCGCGCCGCGAACGCCGCCATCCAGCCTACGAAATCGGGCCGGGGACCAAACACCGCGAGTACAATTCCGTCCCGTTCCGCGGCGGGCCGCAACCCTCCGTCGACCTTCCAGCCCCTCGCGCCGCCAGGAAGCAAAGCGGCCGAAGGCGCGCGCAACGCCTTCGCACCTTTGGCACGCAAACGGCGCGCCTCCTTCCGGCACTCTTCGTAGGTCGCGATTCCGCCGGTCAGCACCGGCGCGGATAGACGGGGTGCGGCGGCGGGCAAGTCGTCCGGCGCCTCGACCGCCCACATGGCGCGCCGCACGTTCACCACCTAGGACTCTTCGACGATGCCTTCGTGGCGCAGGAACTCCGCCCGCGCTCCATCGGGTGTGTCCGCGAAGTATTGAACCGGTCCCTCGCCAGGGCCATGCCAGCGTGCGGGCGGCTGACTGGCGCCTTCCCACAGGAAAGGAAAGCGCGCATCGGCGTGCCGGTAAACGATCATGTGGCGGGCGACGCGGTCAACGCGCGCGCCAGATCCCGCACCAGCCGCGGCCCGGGCTGGCTGGGCTTCCACGGTGCTTTGAGGCGGTCGAGCGGCGTGCGCCCGTCCAGTTGTGCACGCTTCCGCCCGAACCACTGCCGGATGCCAATCTCGTTGTAGGCGCCGCTCAGGTCGCCCACGATCAAGCTCAAGAAGTGCAGCCGGTCCGCTACATCGTCTGGGGTGCTTCGTGCGGCCGCCTTGTATCTGCGAGCGCTGGTCGCCGAAATGCCGAGCAGCCCGGGCAGCAGTTCCAGGCCGAGCACTTCCATCAAGCGATTCCATTCGAACTCCGGCACCTGCGACTCCTCGAGTCCTTCACCCGAATTCATAAGGTCGTCCCCGCGCGGTGAATGTGACGAAGGGCCTTCCTAAAGGACTGCTGCTCCAGCGTCTGGATGTGCTCGTCCGGGGGCAATAGGATTTGGATCATGCTACTGTTCCGGAATTGTATCCGATCTGTTGCTAGCCTAGTGGGGCGGCGCCATGCGCTGCCACCGGCTGAATCCTATCCCACTTCCAACAACGCCCACCCCGGCAGCGACGCCGGCTTATTATTCAAAAACACAATCCGCCGCGTCTTCGGAAAAGGCAAATTCGAACCCAGCCCCTTGCCATAAACCGACACCTGCTGCAAAATCTGACGATACGTTGGGTCGCTTGTATCGAGCCACGCGCTCTTACTCAACAGCCCGCCGCCCCAGCCGAGCGAGAGCAGGCACTGCCCAGCCCCGCGCGCATCGGCCAGCCGCTGCTCCAACTCGTCGACCTGCCGCGCGAGCAGATCCAGACCCGTCCAAACCGCGTATTGCTTGTGCGCCGCCAGCAGCTTCGCGGCATAATCGTTGGCCGCGTCAAAGATCCGGCCACGATCGAACGATTCCGGCCAATGCACCACCCGGCGGATCTCAGGCTGGGTGAAGAACGTCTTCTCCTGCCAATCGCCTTCGAAAGTGAAGCCGGGCGGCGCCATCTCGGCGAAGACCGGCGTGCTGTCGTCCGGACGCGCGCCATCCACCGCGCCGCGCGGAATCTGCTTCCAGCCCAGCGCGTAAGAGCCGCCGCGAGGCTGCAACGTGGAGACGCGCAGCAGATACACTTTGAATCCCGCGTGGGTCACCGGCGCGGAATCCGCCACGCTCACCAGGCGCATGCGGCTGATGCCCGCGTGGCCGAGAGCCTGCTCTTCCGGCCCTTCCGCCAGCCGCCGCGGCACGCGGTCGCCCTGCGTCCGTGCGGCGAGGTCGTTCAACATGCCGCTCTTCCAATGCGCGGAAACCATCCCCGTACGTAGCGCGCCCTTGATGGCCGTTCCCGGCAGATACGGCCCCGACGCTCCCATGGCGAACGTCGGGATGTGCAGGCTCTCGCCGCTCGCCCGATTCCAATACGCGGAATAAGCCGGCGATTCGAATGGAATGCGGCGGCCCGCGAAGTTCTGAGCGAACCCGCCCCACGAGGCGAAATCCAGCTTGTCGGCGCGCTTCAGTTGCGCGAGGTAGCCATCCAGGCGCGGCCCCTTCGCCAGCAGACGGAAGATGCGCCACTGGTCGAGCACATTCACCTGGTCCTTCCAGACCATGTAATCGATCGGCGAGAGCTTGCGGCCATCGCCCACCAGCAGCGGCGTCAGGCAGGTCAGGCGATATCTCATACCGCTCCCTCACGTTCGCGGCTCGGATGAACCAGCGGAATCGACAACGCGAAGCCGGCGCGAAACACGGGATGCGCGAAACCGTCGGGCGCCACGTCGGGCGCCGCGCCGCGGATCGTGTCGCCCGCCACCAGCACGGAGCCTTCCGTCACCATCTGCAATTGCTTCTTGCGCTCGCCGAATCCGGCCGGGCTGTCGATCCGGCCGCCGCGCGCAACCAGGGTGTAGTGGCCGCGCTTCCAATCTACGGCATCGTCCGCGGCCGGCGTGAATAACGACAACAGCCAATGTAACGTGGGGGGGGCTTCGGCCTCCGATAGTTCCTGAGCGGGCGCGGGGGCGAGGGGGGGAGCGGGCGAGTCCGTCGGGGGAGGAGCGGGCGCTTCGGGGAGGATCAAGTCCGGCAGCATGCCTTCAATGAATTCCGGCTGCGCGCTCCGTCCCCAGCCGCGCGAGCGCTCTCCGCCGAACCCGGAATCCGCCAACAGCTTGAGCCCACCACGCACCGGTTCGGACCAGCGCGCGTGCGCCGCGTCATCCGTGAACGACACGAGCGCCCACAACCCGGCATCGCGGCGGAATTCGATACACGCCGTCGCGTGCCGCTCCGCGTTGCCGGTCAGCCGGTCGATAGCCGCGCTCCATCGCACGTTGTTGCGGAATGGTCCCGCTTGTCCCGCGGGCAACAGACATTCGCTCGCGCCATCCACCGTCCACCGGTCTTCCTGCAAGGGCTGCCCGCCCAGCACGGCCGCGACCAAGTGCAGCGGGATGAATCGCGCGCCCTTCCAGCGCGTCTTCGCAGCGCCGACGCCGCCCACCGGAGGCCAGATGCTGCGCGGCGGCACGATGAAGGCCGTCTCGCCCAGAAACGGGAAACAGGAACTGAACCGTACCGCGGGCCCCTCCGAGTTGCGCGCGGTCGCATCCAGCCACGCGTCGCGCATGCCCAAGGTGGACATGGCCGCCGTCACCGCCGCATACATCGAGTCGCTGTGATAGATCGGATCGACGCGATTGCGCGCGCCCGAGTCCGGTCCCGAGCGCCAGGGTCCGGCGGGACGCAGCTTCACAATCAAGCCGGGATTTAAACGAGGATTTGACCGAGGATGCATTACTCCTCGTGCAGGAACGCGAAAGCCGCCTCCTGGAAGCCGGTCTGCAAGGCGGCCAAATCCACTCCGGCGCCCAGATCCTTCTGCGCCGCGCCGGACGCGTAGTAGTTCTTGCCGCGCCAAGTCAGCTTCAGGTTCCCGAGCCGCACACGGCCGCTGCCGCGCGCGCCACCGCCACCCAGGCTATCGTCCTCCAGCATGCGCAGGCCTTCCAAAACGCGCAGGAACAGCGGCGCATCTTCCTCGCACAGCACATCCATTACCAGGCGGACGCGGAAACGCGCACCCGCCGGCACGCGCTCCAACGTGCGCGGATTCGCCTGCGAAGTGATGCGGTCGATAGCGTTCTCGCTCTTCACCTCGGTCAGTTCGTCGTCCAGGTTTTCGCGCATCTGCGCGGTAATGCTCTCCGGATCGAGCGGCGCGTCGTACACCGCCAGGCGCGCCGGCGTGGCCTGCGTTCCTTCGAGGGCTTCGCCGCCGGCACGATCCATACGGCCCGGGCTGCGGCCGAAGATAAGGCAGATCTCGTCGTCGGGACGGTCGCTCTGGTGGATGCGCACTTCCTGTCCCTTGCGCTTGGAAAGATACACCAGTTCGGAAGGCACCGCCAGCCCGGAAGACTGCTCCAATAAGGACCGCAGCTTGCCGCGCAGGGAACTGCCCGGCACGTAGGGGCGGCCGAAGGCGTCCTTCACCACCGGATTGTCCGATCCGCCGATCTCCAGCGAACCTTTGCCGGCACCCACGTGGAGTCCGGTTTCGCAGTGCAACTCGCCTTCCAGGATCAACTTGCCCAAAAATTTCAGTTCGGTTTGCGTCGTGTGCGCGCTCATGTCGATTTACTCGTTGTAGGCCACGATGGCCTCGAATAGGTCCCGAAAACGTTCGTAACCGCGGATGTCGTTCTTGCGCGTAACCTGCAAAAGCAGCTTCTCCAACTGGTCGAGGCTGCGCAAGCCGTGCCGCGCGATGGTGTAAGCCAGGCGCGCGCGCAGCATCACGAATTCATGCTGGCGTTCGCTATCGGGCGCGCGCACGGCGCGCCGCACGGCGCTATATAGCCGCCGCAACTGGCTCTTGGTGCCGGAGTCCATATCGCGCATGCGGCTGACGATGCCGTGCGCGTGGTTGTCCAGATAGAGGCTGTCCGCCATCAGTTTTTCCAGCTCGATCTCGGGCGGTCCCTCGGGGCGTCCGCGGTCGCGATCGTCACGCCGATCGTCGCGGCGCCCGCCGCGATCCGGTCCGCGCCCGCCTTCGCCCGGCCCGCGCCCACCTTCGCGCGGCAGACGGTTTTCCCTTCTCTGCTCTTGTTCTGGCATGTTTTAAACCTCGGTGGTCAATCTGGCCCACTCCAGGGCTACCAATCCGGCGGGCCGCAGTTTCACCTCGCCGGACTTGCGTCCCACGATTTCATTAGTCAAATGCGTCCGCAGTTTCTGGAACTCGCGGTCGCGTGTGCCGCTTAGAATACGGGTCAACCGGCGCTGAAAACGCCAGGTTCGTGTGGGGCCGCCTTCACCCTCTGCGCCATCGCCCAATGCCTGCTTCTGGTAGAAGCTGCGCAACCCCATCAGAAGCTGGCGCGACATCCGGGAGTCGCCCGCCAGCTTCACCACGGTGTCTTTCAGATCCGCCGCGTCGGTCAGTTGCTTCCATTCCAGAATGCGGCCCAACACATAAATGCAGTCTTTGTCCGCGGCCTTGGCCAGTTCCAGGTTGCGCCCGGCATCCTGATAGACGGCCGTAATGGGATAGTGCATCTCCGGCGCCAGCGCCACCGCCATGGAAATGGTCTTGCCTTCCGGCCCCGGAAAATCCTTCAAGTTCTCTTCGGCGAAGCGGTGGAACAGGCGTTGCACCTCGCGCGCCAGCAGCAGCAAAGCGTCCCAGCTTCCATAGACCGCGAAATCGTCGCCGCCGGAATACAAGACCGTAACCTTGCGCCAGAATTCCGGCATGGAGCACAACACTTCCAGTTCGCCCGCGAAGAACTGTTTGTAAAGCACGGAAAGCTGCACGTGCTCTTCAATTGTAGTCAGGCGCCGCAACCGTACGCCGAAGCTATCTACGTCGCCGCGCAACACGCCCCACAGCGAGCGGCCCTGCGCGCGCCGCGCCAGCGTGGCCACGGTCGCCGCCGAGCGGCCGTCCTCGCTGGGGGCGGCGTGCCGCGCCAGCGTGATGCCGTCGAGGGACAGGTTGGGAGTGACGTTCCAAGTATGCTTGCCCGCGCCCGGTTGCACCATGGCGGGCGTCTCCGGCGACCAGCCGATGGCTGCGGCCTCGCGCACGTTCAGCCCCAATTCCTTCGCGAAGTAGGCGTCCACGTCCGCCGGCGCAGCCGGGGTGAAGGGTAGGAAAGCCTGCGCGCCGCCGCCTGCCAGCGGGGTGGCCCGCTTGTGACGCAATTCTTCGTTCAGGCGCTTGCGCACCACGGTCCAATCGCCGAGGTTTTCAGTGACGCTCCACAGCAACGTGAGGCAGCCGCCGCTCAGCTCGCCGAGTTGCCGCGCCGCGCCGCGCAGGAACTCCTCCGCCGGGCCGCGCGATTCGCCTGGCAGGACCAGCAGGAACTGTCCGCCGCCGCTCGAACCGAGCAGGATGCGCGCCAAGCCGAATTCGGCCAGCAGCGCCCGTGGCAGCACCTCGCACAGCAACGTGATCCATTGCGAACGTCCGGCGAGCAGTTCCTCGCCGTTCGACCGCACGGGTATAGCTCCGCCGGGCGGGGACAGAAGGAACTCTTCTATGCCCAGGATTTTCCCTTGCAGAAGGATCTGTTCGGACATCTAGAAGACAGGCCTTAAGAATTCCCCACTGTAGCACAGGGCGACCTTGGGGGGGCGGGCTTCAGCCCGCTTGGGACTTTAGCGTGTGCCCTAAAGGGCAGATTACCCAAGCCTGTACATGAACCGGATGTTGAAGGGCTGGCGGCAGACCCGGCGGGGAGCACAGTTTCAGGCTTACATCGCCAACGACGCGGACGACTTCGCGATCGTCAGCCGCCATTGGGCGGAGGAGGCACTGGAGTGGACGCGTGCGGTGCCGGAGCGGACGCTTAACGAAATATACATTCGGACCGCACGGTAAACCCGCGCGGCGGCGATAGGTATATCGGAGACAGTCCGTCGAAGAAGAGTGTGAGCCGGATCAAGCAGGGGGTGGGTGAACTGCTGGATCGCCGGAACGGGGCGCGCTGAGAGGAGGTTTGTGTCCAACCGAATCAGAAGTTGCAAGGCTGGCGGCAATACTTCAGCGTAACGAGTGCGTGTATGATCGGGCACGGAACTTTCTGAGAAGGCGGCGCACGGTGTCTTCGCAAGGCACCCGCCAGTTCCCTGCGGAACGGGTGTATGGACCCTTGGGGGCATTTCGGCTTCAAGGGCCACGGGCCGCGCGTGCGTGAGTCTACGATGAAGCCAGTCGGAAAGCCGGATGCTCGAAATGGGCATGTCCGGTTTGATGAGCGTCGCCCATCCTCGACTCTACCCCGCTTATGCCATGCAGTACAATTGCATCAGTGCATTCCAAACTAGCTCTACTAATCCTTCTGATCCCGCCCCTGCTCTCCGCCGCCTTGGAAGGCGTAGTCAAGGACCCCAGCGGGGCCGCGGTCCCCGGCGCCGGCGTCATTCTGAAAAACTCCGATACAGCCCTGGCCGAGAACGCCCTCACCGATAACGAAGGTCACTTCGCTTTTGCGGACGTTGCGCCGGGTAAGTACACCATAACCATCCAGCACGATGGCTTTGAAGACGCCGAAAAGGAGGTCAAAGTCGCCGACGCTGCCTTAACTCTCGCGTTCACCATGAAAATCGCTGCGCAGCAGACGGCTGTGGAGGTCACCGGAAAACGCTCCCCATTTGCGAATTCGGATCCGAACTATGTCGCGCTGCGCAACGCCAATCCCGGCGCGTCGTTCCGCGTAGCTAACCTGACACTGCAGCGCGACAACGCCAAGTTTACTTTCACTGCTGGGCAATTGGGCTTTCTGCCGCCCGTGCTCGGCCGCGTGGTAGCGGGCGTCTTCACCGGCGAAGGAACGTTTCACCTGGAACCCGCCACCACCTCCGAACGAACTTACCTGCGTCGGATTTCCGGCGAGCAAACAGTCGACGAATCCTTCCGTTCAGTCGTGTTCTGGTTCACCGACGATACCTTCGACGAGATCAAGCGCCAGGCGCAGGCTACCGATGAAGCGTCCCAGGCGGGCAGCGCGTGGCACGAGTTCAGGGGCCGCGCCCGCCACCGCACGGAAACGCCGCGCAGCACGCTGGAATACTGGCTGCAGGATGAAGACATACCGAACCATGAGGCTGAAATGCTGGCCGAGCTCTATGACCCGAAAGAGGCCGGATCGTTTCGCGCCTTCATTCACGGGAATAAGCATTCCGATCTGCGGTTCATCGTCAATCCCCGCGGCGCGATGCCCTATATGCCCTCCCCGGAGGAGGTGGCGCTGATCAATTTCGATCCCGGCGGGTCGCAGGATGGCATCTGGTATCTCACGCATTTTGCCGCGGAGTGGAAGGCCGGCATCGCCCGTTCCACGGAGAATCGCCACACCGTGGCGGCCGCGCATTATCGCATTGAAACCGTCATCGGCAAGAACGATCACTTGTCCGCTACATCCGTGGTGGAATTCAAAGCGCTGCTCTCGGGCGTGCGCGTCGTCGGCTTCGGCTTGTTACCCAGGCTGCGCGTCACGCGCGTCACTTACAAAGACAAGGAAATTTCGTTCGTTCAGGAAAGCCGCAAAGAGGACGGGTCGTTCTATGTAATTATGCCGGAAGCGCTCGCCGCGGGCCAGAGTTACAGCGTCGGAATCGAATACGAAGGCGACAAAGTCGTCGAGAAAGAGGGGTCCGGCAACTTTTCGGTGGGATCCCGCACGAGCTGGTATCCCAGCTTGAACGCGTTCGCCGACCGCGCGACTTATGATCTGACATTCAAAGTGCCCAAGCAGTACACCCTCATCGGCGTCGGCAAGCTGGAGAAAGAATGGCGGGAAGACGACTACGCGGCGTCGCACTGGGTCTCGGACGTTCCCATGGCGGTCGCCGGTTTCAATTACGGCCTGTTCAAGAAGAAGTCTGTCTACGACGAAAAGTCTCACTACCAAATCGAGGCTTATGCCACCAGCGAGGTGCCCGACTTTCTGCGCCACAACAATATGAATTTGATGCCGTATAACCCGTACGCGCAAGGTCACCAGCAACAGTCGGAGCAAAACCTGAGCCCCAGCGCCATGGCCGAGAGCGCCATGGTCGATGCGCAAAACGCCATCCGCTTGTTTCAGGTGTGGTTCGGGGACGCGCCCTACGGACGCATCGCCATCACCCAGCAACCGGCGTTCAATTTCGGCCAGTCGTGGCCCACGCTCGTCTATCTGCCGGTGAGCGCATTCCTCGACAGCACGCAACGCTGGATGCTGATGGGAGCCGGCGCATTCCGATTCGCGGAGTTCATTCAGGAGGTCACCCCGCACGAGGTGTCGCATCAGTGGTGGGGCCACATGGTGGGCTGGGCGTCCTATCACGATCAGTGGTTATCGGAAGGCTTCGCGGATTTCTCCGCCGGCCTGTTCCTGCAACAGACCGATCCCAAGCCCGATAGATACCTGAAGTATTGGGAACGGGCGCAGGAGACCATCATGGCGAAGAATAGCTTCGGATTCCGCCCGAACGACGCCGGTCCTCTCTGGATGGGCCTCCGTCTCGACACCTTCAAGACCGGCAGAGCTTACTCCCGCCTGGTCTACCCCAAGGGCGGCTATGTGCTGCACATGTTGCGTTACTTGATGTACGATCGCGAAACCGGCGACAAGGACTTTATCGCCATGATGCACGACTATGTGGCGACTTATATGAACCAAAACGCCTCCACGGAGTCGTTCAAATTCGTGGTCGAAAAGCACATGAAGCCGTCGCTCGATCTGGAAAGAAACGGCAAGATGGACTGGTTTTTCAACGAGTGGGTTTATGGCACGGAGGTGCCCAGTTACCGCATGGAGTATTCGCTCGCCCCGGAGCCGGACGGCAAGTGCGTGTTTACCGGGAAAGTGACCCAGAGCGGCGTCTCTTCCAGGTTTGTGATGGGAGTACCGATCTATTTCGACTTTGACGGACACGTCGTATGGGCAGGAGCGGTGGCGCTTCTCGGAAATATGACTTCGAACGAGATCAAGTTGCGCCTGCCCAAAAAGCCCAAGCGTGTCTTGCTGAATGCCAATCACGATGTGCTGGCCGCGGAAACAGTCGTAAAGGCCATGTGACCGTCATGCTTACCCGAAGAGAACTCCTTCATCTCGCCGCCGTATCTCCGGCGATGGCAGCCGCCGGCGGCCCCGCGGCTCTCTCCGTTTTCGATTATTCCCAGGTCGGACTGCTCGACGGCCCCTTGCGCCGCCAGTTCGAAACGAATCACGCCTTCTTCCTGCACCTGGACGAAGACCGGATGTTGAAGATCTACCGGCAGCGGGCCGGCCTGCCCGCTCCCGGCCCGGACATGGGCGGCTGGTACGACGACTTTTGTCCTGGCGCGCACTTTGGCCAGTACCTCTCCGCGCTGGCCCGATTCGCCGGCGCGGCTAACTCCCAAGCCACCCGCGCCAAGGTGCAGCGCCTCGTTCGCGGCCTCGCCGAAACCATGGACCCGTCCGGCAAGTTCTTCGTGGATCACCGCTATCCGGGATATACGTACGACAAGCTGGTCCTCGGGCTGATCGATGCGCACTCCTATGCCGGCGACACTACCGCGCTGGACGTGCTTGCCGCCACGACCCGCGCCGCTATCCCGCACATGGCCGACCGGGCTTTGACTTCCGAAGAGATGCATCAACGTCCCCACAAGGACGAGACTTACACGTGGGACGAAACCTACACGTTCGCCGAGAATCTGTTTCTGGCTTATGAGCGGACCGGCGACCGCAAGTATTACGACTTAGGCAAGCGGTACCTATTGGACAAGGGCTTCTTCGATCCGCTGGCCGAGGGCCGCAACGTGCTGCCCGGGTTGCACGCGTATAGTCACGTCAACGCCCTCAGTTCCGGCATACAGGGATACTTGAAGCTCGGAGACGCGAAGTATTTCCGCGCGGTCTCGAACGCGGTGGACATGATCTTGAAAGATCAGAGCTACGCGACCGGCGGCTGGGGCCCGAACGAAGCCTTCGTGCAGCCCGGCAAGGGCGAACTGGGCGCCAGCCTGCGCGACAGTCACCGGCATTTCGAGTCGGGCTGCGGCGGTTATGCGCATTTCAAGCTTATGCGGTACTTGCTGGCGCTGACGCGCGAGTCGCGCTACGGCGACAGCATGGAGCGGGTGCTTTACAACGTGGCGTTGGGTATCCAGCCGATCCTGGAGGATGGCTCGACGTTTTACTACTCCGACTATCACCCTTCCGCCCGCAAGAGTTACATTCGCATCATCCCCGACGCACAGTATCGCTGGGATAAGGACGACAAGTGGCCATGCTGCTCCGGCACTTTTCCGCAGCTTACCGCGGATTACGGGGTCAGCTCGTATTTGCGTGCCCCAGACGGCATCTATGTCAATCTTTATGTCCCATCGCGAGTGAGATCTAAGGAGTACACCATTCTGCAAGAGACAAACTACCCGGCAGGCAACGGGATTACGTTAACCCTGACCTCCCCGCCGTCACATGACTTCACGGTGCATCTCCGCATCCCGGCCTGGGCCGGAAAGGGCACGACGGTCTCTGTTAACGGCAATCACGTCCGCGTTGAAGTTGCGCCCGGCTTTTTCCCGGTTCGCCGAACTTGGAAAACCGGCGACAAGATTGAGCTGGAGATCGACCAAACCGTGCGTTACGAGCCGGTCGACGCCCAACACTCCAACCAAGTCGCCCTGCTGCGCGGCCCCCAAGTAATGTTCGCCCTCGCGGACACGCAGCCCAAGCTTTCCCGCCGCCAGTTGAACTCCGCGCCGGCTGGTCTCCAACTGCGCCCTTTCGGCGAGATCGGCGACGAGGTATATCAGACTTATTGGGATGCCTCGGTGGTATAACGGTACAGGGTCGCGGCAACTGCGACCAGGAGGTCGAAAAATGGGAACCGGTTGCTCCATAGGTATGAAGAGGAGTGGAATGCGCTGCTGAGAAACCAATCGGCCAAGAGCGTTGGTGGCGAAGAGCCGACAAACCCGCTGTTGCTGAATGTGCCATCTGCCTATTGTTCGGCGGATTACAGGGTCATGATATTTGGGCAGGAGACGAATGATTGGTGGGGTATATTTCCGCACGACGGCGGGGTCGATCATATGTTGAATGCCTACCAGAAGTTTTACACCGAAGGCGAGTGCTATTCCTACGGCGGACAATTCTGGAACGGAGTGTCGAGGCTTATTGACGCCCTGAGGGCGAAACTTGAGCCCGCTGGAAAGACCATGGCCGTCGCGTGGGATAATTTGATCAAGATCGGCAAAGCAAACGGCAAAGGTCTGCCAAATAGGGCCATTCTAGATTGGGAGGACCGATGGTTCGATGTCGTCCCACTCGAAGTCAATGAGCTGAATCCCGATCTCGTAATCTTCTTTTCCGGCCCCAATTACGATAGATTCATTATCAGGGCTTTTCATGATGCCGTATTTGAAGGCATCAATGCGAGACCTGTAAGGCACCTCGCTCGTGTTAAGTCGGCCCGGCTGCCGACTAATTCCATAAGGACGTATCACCCCAATTATTCGTGGCGCCATGGGTTTTACGAATACCTGACCGAGATTGTCGGCGCCATCGATTTCTGACGATGCAATAGGCGGGATCGAAGATAACATCGCTTCCGCGGCAGTCAGCGCAATGATTGTTCGGCCTG